>ODAK010000161.1_pt1 | contig 74694 bp, 66 predicted proteins | sample 1539591 | NCBI WGS metagenome assembly ODAK01 (sample SAMEA3539303, study PRJEB22396) | soil metagenome | biome: tundra; feature: field; material: soil | place: USA | collected 2010-05 | depth 0.15 m | reverse complement strand
GCGCAAGCAGGCCCGACATAAGTTTCGTTACACAATCAAGCGGTCTAAGCACTAGCTGTTGCTCATGGCCATCGGAGACCCGGCTATTGGAGAGATCGGACCTGAGCATCGGTGATCAACTGGGTCGTTCCTAGGGTCGATGGGCTCCCGATGTTGTAATCTGAAACTGCCCGCATGACCTACCAAAGCACCGTGGAGCAGCTTTACGCGCTGGGACACGAGCTGGCCAGTACGCCTGCGCACAAGTTTGACTTGGCCTATGTGCGCGAGATGCTGGACGCGCTCGGCCATCCTGAGCGGCGTTTCGCCAGCGTGCTGATTGCGGGGACCAACGGCAAAGGTTCGACCGCCGCGACCCTATCGTCGATCTTACGGGTTGCCGGATACAGGACCGCGCTCTACAGCTCGCCGCATCTGATTCGCATTAACGAACGGATTCGCGTCAACGGCGAAGCCATCTCCGACGCGGAGTTCGGCGAAATGCACAATCGCGTCGAGCGCACTGCGCAAGACCTGCTGCACTCGGGCAAGTTGCCCTGGCATCCGAGTTTCTTCGAGATGCTGACGGTGATGGCGTTCGAATATTTTGCCAGTGTTGGGGTCGAGATCGCGGTGCTCGAAGTGGGCATGGGCGGGCGACTTGATGCGACCAACGTCGTCGAACCGATGATTTCGGTCATTGCCGATATCGCGCTCGATCATCAGAAATATCTCGGCGATACGATTGCCGAAATCGCACGCGAGAAGGCAGGCATCATCAGGCAAAATGGCATTGTGATCACGCTGCCGCAACATCCCGAGGCCAACGATGTGATCGGCCATGCCATCCTGGAGAAGAATGCCCGAGGGGTGAGCGCGGTGAAATACGTGCCGCCGGTGTCGCCCGGTGCCGCGACCTATCTTGAAGGACGCCCCCTGCCCGAGCCCGGGCGCAGCCGTTACCCGCTCATGGTGATGGACGAAGAGATTGACGTGGACTCGCCGCTGGCCGGACGACATCAGCTTCGCAACCTGGCGTTAGCGATTGCTACTGCGGAAGAATTGGCGCAATTCGGGTTCAAAGTGACGCCAAAGCAAATAGAGCAGGGCATTCGCGAGACGCATTGGCCGGCCCGTTTTCAGGTGCTGCCACCGTCGGCGGCGACCCATCAACGCGAGATGGTGCTCGATGTGGCGCACAATCCGGCAGGCGCGTGGGCTTTACGCTCTGCGTTTTCAGAAACTTTTCCCGGACGCGAGTTGACCCTGGTTTTCGCTGCCATGCGCGACAAGGCGTTGCAGGAGATGGCAGAGATATTATTCCCTATTGCCGAGCAGGTGATCGTGACGACAGTTGCCAACCCGCGAGCGGCCACCCCCAGCGAACTGCGGCAAGCTGCCTCCCGTACGGGAACGCTGGTGTATGAGGAGCAGACCGTCGCTGCTGCGCTCGCCCGCGCGCGCGCGGTAGGCAAGCCGCAAGGACTAATCGTAGTGACGGGATCCATCTTTCTGGTCGGCGAAGCGATGCTGGCGATGGGCATTCCGGCATGACGCGATGACGAACCCTGGAACACAACTCGCAAACCGCGAACCGGGCAGGGGCTCGCTGCTCAGCCGTCTGCGTTCGTACTTGTTTTTTACGCCGATGGTTTATCTGTACACGGGAGTGATGGGAACACTTTCGTTGCTCTCATCACTGTCCGACCGCGAGGGGCGCGCGCAACATTGGTTCGCGCACATGTGGGCGCGCATGATTCTTAAGACGGCGATGATTGATGTGCGGGTGGAAGGGCTGGACCATATCAGCCCAAAGCAGACGGCCATCTTTGCCGCCAACCATCTCTCGGCGCTGGACATTCCCGTGCTCTACGCGTGGCTGCCGGTGCAGTTCCGTATCATGGCGAAGAAGGAGCTTTTCCGTTATCCGTTTCTGGGCTGGCATCTGAAACGGTCAGGGCAGATCCCAATTGACGCGGGTGATGCGCGCGCTTCGCTGCGAAGCCTGACCCATGCCAGCGAGTCCTTGCGCCATGGCACTCCGCTGGTTGTGTTTCCCGAAGGCGGACGCTCCGCCACAGGGCAGCTCCAGGAATTTATGGGTGGCGCGTCCTACGTTGCCATCAAAGCGCAAGCGCCGATCGTGCCCATCGCAATCGTGGGAACGGACGGAGTGTTGCCCATGAATAGCTTTCATGTGCTGCCCGGCGAGGTGGAGTTGATCATCGGAAGCCCGATCCCCACCACCGGGCTGCGCGTGCGGGACATGAACAGGCTCACGATGCAAGTACGACAGGCGATCGCAGAAATGTACGGTTCGCGCTCGAAGGCCGCGGCCTCATCGGACGCGAGCGGCGACGCCAATCCCAAAGGTCTGCTGACGCGCAACTCGAAGTTCCAGCCGAAAGAACCGACATGAAACCGCGCATCGCCATTCCAACCCCCAACTCGACGCGGCCTGACTATGTGTCACGCGCGCTGCCTCAATATGAGCGGGCAATTCGCTCTACTGGAGGAGAGCCCGTCATCATCGCAGCCACCGCTACCAACGCGCAGATCGCGCAGGCCGTTAAGGGCTGCGATGGCGTGCTCCTGCCGGGCAGTCCGGCGGATGTCGATCCCGAGAAATATGGAGCGCAGCAGCATCCCGCCACCGCGCCCGTCGACGCCTTTCGCGATAACGCCGATGAGTTGCTGTTGCAGGACGCCTACAACATGCGCAAGCCGGTCTTCGGCATCTGTTACGGGCTGCAATCGCTCAATGTGTGGCGGACGGGCACCCTCGCTCAGGAATTGCCCGCGGGAGTCAAGCACGACGCTGGTAGCCGCGTGGCTCAGGCGCATCGGGTGCAGCTTGATCCGCAGTCGAGGCTGGCCGGAATCTTGCGCGACGCTGGCGCTCTGCCCGCCGGAAACGAGCTTGTCATGCCGGTTAACTCCAGCCATCATCAAGCCCCCGGAACGCTGGGCGATGGATTACGGTTGGTGGCGTGGTGTCCCGACGACGGGGTGAAAGAGGCGGTCGAGGGGACGGCGCCCGATCAATTTGTGTTGGCAGTGCAGTGGCACCCGGAGCGTACCTATGACAGGGATGAAGGGTCGCGGGCCATCTTCCGGGCATTTGTTCAGGCTGCTGCCGAGTGGCACAAGAGACTGGCGAACAAGCAGCGGGACTTCGAGTCGGTGACGGGAAAGAGCTGATTCACCACAGAGACACAGAGGTTTTTTGGGCTTTTGTTTTTGATCTTTGAAATTTGTTTTCAAAAATGATTTTCAGATTTTCTCTGTGCCTCTGTGTCTCTGTGGTGAATCTCTCCCCTTGGTGATCGGCAGCGTCTTCGAGTAACCTGATCTCTTATGCTCGATCTAGCCTTCGTACGCGATCACCTACCCCTTGTCGAAGAAAAACTGCGGCAACGCGGCATGAACTCCGAAGCTATCCTCGGAGATTTTTACGTCATCGATCTCGACCGCCGGTCCGCGATCACCAAAGTCGAAACTCTGAAAGCCCAGCGCAACAAAGCTACAGAAGAAATTGCCAAGCTCAAGAAGGACAAGCAGGATGCTAGTGCTCTCATCAATCAGACGAAAGAGCTGCGCGAAAGGATCTCCGAAGCCGAGAAGGTCGCCGAGGCGGCGGACGCAAGGTTGCGCAACATCTTAACTGGCATTCCCAACCTGCCGGACGACAGTGTGCCCGTCGGCAAGAGCGAAGCCGACAACGCCGAGGTGCGGCGCTGGGGCACGCCTCCCCAGTTTGACTTCACACCCAAACCGCACTGGGAACTGGGCGAGGAACTTGGCGTGCTCGATCTGGAGCGCGCGGCCAAGCTCACGGGAGCGCGCTTTGCCGTGTACTGGGACATGGGAGCGAAGCTGGAGCGGGCGCTGATGAACTTCATGCTCGACCTGCACACCCGCGAGCATGGCTACACCGAAGTGCTGCCGCCGTTCATGGTCAATGCCGACTCGATGTACGGTACCGGGCAGCTGCCAAAGTTCGAAGCGGACCTCTTCAAGGTCCCGCACGGCGACAAGAACCTGTACCTGATTCCCACCGCCGAAGTCCCGGTGACTAACCTCTACCGCGACGAAACCCTCGACGGTGCGCGCCTGCCGATCTCGCTCACGGCGTACACGCCGTGCTTCCGCAGCGAGGCTGGATCGTACGGCAAAGATGTGCGTGGCATCATCCGCCAGCACCAGTTTCAAAAGGTCGAGCTGGTGAAGTTCACCAAGCCCGAACAGTCGTGGGAGGAGCACGAGAAGCTGACGCGCAATGCCGAGGCGGTGTTGCAAAAACTTGGCCTGCACTATCGCGTGATGAACCTTTCGACGGCGGACTTGGGACCGTCGTCGGCGAAGACCTACGACCTGGAAGTCTGGCTTCCCGGCCAGCAACTGTTTCGCGAGATCTCGTCGTGCTCGAACTTCCTGGATTACCAGGCGCGACGCGCGAACATCCGTTATCGCCCGGAAGGTGGCAAGAAAACGGAGTTGGTGCACACCCTCAATGGCAGTGGGCTGGCGATTGGACGCACATGGGTCGCGATCATCGAGAACTATCAGCAGGCGGATGGCAGCGTGCTCATTCCTGAAGTACTGCGGCCGTACATCGGCAGCGATCGCATCACCGCGAAAAGGTTTTAGGGAAGGGACCCGGCTTCAGCCGTGTCGTAACCATTGACATTTATGGTGGCTTTAGCCACTGAGGGACTTCGGTGTGAGGGGAATACGACTTCCCTCAGGGGCTAAAGCCCAACTCTCCACACTCATAACGGCACGGCTGAAGCCGTGCCCCTTCAAAGCGTGAGTTCCTCGTGAATAATCCAGCTGGAGCGCCACTCTACCGCAGAGCATTCTAACCTCCTATACTTCAAAGGCAGGTTACAATAGAAGCAGTGCATAGCGCCAAACGCCCCTCTGGCCATCAATTCGATCTAAGCGGCGGAATTTTGTGCCTTGATTTCGCCAACACCGTAAGCCACCGGTATCTTCCGCAACGCCGCACCGAACATCTTGGCAGCTATGCGGACCTGGTCGCGTTCGCGCAGCAATCGAAACTGCTGCCGCCGAAACTGGCCGCCAGCTTGCGCGCCTGCGCCGGCCGCGACCATACAGGAGCGCGGCGCGCCTTTCGCAAATCTATCGTCCTCCGCGAACGCCTCTATCGCGCCTTCTCCGCCATCGCCCAAGGCCGACATGCCCGTCCCGAAGACGTACAGCAGATCACCGACTCTGCGCTCGAGGCGCTGCGGCACCGCAAACTGGTGCGAACCAACGGCGATTATCGCTGGGAATGGCAATCCAACGGAAGGGATCCTCTCGATCGCATACTGTGGCCGATTGCGGAATCCGCTGCCGGGCTTCTTACTTCGGAAGAGCGCGCCGCTATTCGCGAATGCGGGGCCTCCGATTGCGAGTGGCTCTTCCTCGACGGGAGCCGCAACCGCAGCCGCCGCTGGTGCGACATGAAGTCATGCGGCAACCGCCAGAAAGCCCGCCGTCACTACCAGCGTGCGCACGGTTAATGCGGCCAGCCGACTATCGCGCCTTCTTCTCCAGTTCGAGGCAGCGATCATGGAGTTTGGCATCGTGGGTCAGCCCATCTGCGATGATGCATTCGTCGGCCGCTGCCTTGGGGTCGGAATCCTTCAGCAGGTTGGTCAGCATAAGATGCGGGGTCGGCCAGTCGGGCGAGAGCTTTGCCGCTGCCCGCAGCTCAGCCACCGCCGCCGGCATGTCGTGCTTCTTCTGATACACGATCGAGAGATTGTAGTGAATGCTGGCATTCCTGGGCTGAAGCTTTAACGCTTCCTTATATTCGGCGATGGCTTCATCCGTTTTGCCGGAATCGTCGAGCACGCTGCCCAGGTTCATGTGGGTCTGCGCGCTTTTCGGATCAATCGCCAAAGCCGCCCGATAGTGCTGAATCGCGCCCGCGAAATCCCGCCGGGCATAGAGCAGGTTGGCCAGGTTGTTCTGCGCCGAGGCCATCCTGGGATTTAGCCGCACGGCCTCCCGGTATTCAATGGCAGCATCGATGGGGTCGCCGTTGTGCTTCAATGCCAGGCCGAGATTATTGTGCGCGTCGGCATCGTTGGGCTTCAGACGCACCGTTGTCTTGAACTCGGCGATTGCGTCCTTATAACCCTTGCGGTCAAGGTACAACCGCCCGAGGTTGTAGTGTGCGGCCGCGTAGTCCGGATATTCCTTGATGGCGGTCTTGTATTCGGCAATGGCATTCTCTACGTCGCCATCCTTTTCGAACGCGACCGCCTGGTGGAGGTGCCGTTCCGCATTCGCGGGGATGATTCCCTTCTCCTGCGCGGGGGGTTTCTCCGGCGCAGGTGGCTGCGCGGGTGCAGGTGCTTTCTCCTGCGCGTAGGCAAAACTACAGATCAACAGCGCAAGAACCGCGCCAATCAATGCGCAGCGCCGCCTGGATACTTTTCCGGAAGGTTGCATGATGATACCGATGTCTCGAACAATCCGTTGTCTGTTTCAGGTATTAAGTACGCAGTGAGCATAACAAATAGACGCCAGCCTTGTAGTGCGGCTCAGCCGAGCACACGTTTGACGTCCGCGGTTGTCTTGTTCTTCCACAATCGAGCGTGGACATCCAGAGAACAGAAGGTACGACTCTGCATGCGGTCCAGGTACAGCGTCCCGTGCAGGTGATCGACTTCGTGCTGCAGGATGCGTGCGTACCATCCCGAAGCCTCAATGATCTGAGGCGCTCCCGTCTCATCCAGGCAATCCACCCGCACCTGACGCGAGCGCGGCACGATCGCGGTGAAGCCCGGCACGCTGAGGCATCCCTCGAAGAACTCCACATCGGCCGCGGACTGCAGCTGCAGCACTGGATTAATGATCACGTGGAAAGGGACCGGCTGGCGCTCGCGCGCGGCGATCTGTTCGGCGGTCAGGCCGGCAAAGTATTCCTGCTTATCTTCGATGACGGCGAGTTGCAGCGGGAACCCCACCTGTGGCGCCGCCAGACCGACTCCCGGCGCGTCATTCACAGTTTCGCGCATGTGCTGGATCAGTTGCTGAATTTCCGCACTGCGAATCTCGGCCACGGTCAGAGGTCGCGCTTGCTGTCGCAGAACTGACTCGCCAACAGTCGTGATCTTCAGGAGCATGAGCATCCATTCTTTCGTTACTCCGCCCCATCTGGCAAACTGTAGGATGGCAAAATAGTAAACCCAGACGGCGGGCGGTTGCTGCATCCATTTCGTAACGCAGGTTTTGGCTGACGCCGGGCAGCAACTCTGGTAATCTCGCCCCAACGAGGCAGTCTACAAGCGCCAAACCCATCACGAAACAGGTCTAAGGGAAGGTGGTTGGCCTGAAGAAGAAATCAATTCGCCCGCCTAAGGGCCGCGACCAGCATGAACTGGTCATCGTCTCCGGTATGAGCGGAGCCGGGAAGGCCTCGGCCCTGAAAACATTCGAGGACCTTGGCTATTACTGCGTGGACAACCTGCCGGTTGGACTGATCTCCAATTTTGCAGAGCTAGTGCTGGATTCGCTGGAGATCCAGCGTGCCGCACTCGTGGTGGACATCCGCGAAGGGGCGCGCCTCGACAAGTTGCCGCAGGTCCTCGGCTCCCTGCGGCGATTGCTCAAGACCACAGTGATTTTTCTGGAAGCCGACACCGATGTGCTGGTTCGGCGTTATAGCGAGACCCGGCGTCCTCACCCGCTCGGACGCAACACCTCCGTGAGGTCGTCGCTCACCTCAGAGCGCCGCCGATTGCAACCCTTGCGCGCGCTGGCTGATGTCGTAGTAGACACCACCAGGTTTAACGTTCACGAATTGCGTGCCCAGCTCACCGAACGCTTCCAGGGCGGTGATAGCGACAAGAACCTGCTGATTTCCTGCGTGAGCTTTGGCTATCGCGAAGGGGTCCCGGAAGATGCTGACCTGGTGTTCGACGTGCGTTTCCTTCCCAACCCGCACTTCATTCCCAAGTTCCGTCCCTTGACCGGCCGGCATCCCGAAGTAGCCAGGTACATTCGCTCATTCCCCCAGACCAGGGAGTTCATCAATCGTATCTCCGAGCTGCTGATCTATCTGATCCCGCATTACATCCGCGAAGGAAAGAGCTACCTGACCATCGCCTTCGGATGCACGGGCGGCAAGCATCGCTCGGTGATGATCGCCGAAGACGTGAAGAAGCGTCTGTCCAAAGCGGGCTACAACGTGAAGGTCGTGCATCGTGATTCGCCGGTGGCAAGCTAAGGCATTCCGCCGATCCTGAATGATATTTGGGAACGGGTAACGCTTCGTAGTAGCCGCATTATCCAGTAGAATCAAAGGTTGTATCCCGATTTTCCCAAGAGCTATTTCTTCGCGCAGCTAATGCAGCAATCGAACCTGCGGGAACTATGCATCAACTGAGCCGCCTTCTTCGCTACTTCAAACCGTATTGGCTTCACATGGTGGCCGCCGTGGTGTCCATGGCGCTGGTGGGACTGCTTGACGCCTTCCGGTTGCTGCTGATCGGGCCTATCTTCGATCGTGTACTGAATCCTTCTTCCCAGGCGCACACCTTACCCCTGTTCCACATGCCGATCAGCCATAAGCCAATCGAGCTGAATTGGTTTGTTCCCGAACACTTTCACAACGTGTGGACAATGGTCGCTTTCGCGCTGGTCGCCTCCACCGTGCTGAAGGGCATCTTCGATTACGGCGGCAGCTACCTGGCCAACTACGCCGGATACGGCATGGTCACCGACCTGCGTAATGAACTCTACTCGGCCACGCTGCGGCGTTCGGTGGCGTTCTTTCAGAAATATTCCACCGGCACTCTGCTGTCGGCGATCGTAAACGATATCGAGCGGGTACAGTTTGCGCTTTCGTCGGTGCTGGCGGAATTTCTACAGCAGTTTTTCACCTTCCTTTTCACCGCCTGCGTGGTGGTCCTATTGGGGGGACGGTTGACCTGGGTGCTCATCATCTTCGTTCCGGTGGTGGTCATGGCGGCCCGAAGGATTGGCCATCGGGTGCGCACTACGACGCGTCGCGGCCAGGACAAGCTGGCCGAGATCCAGAACATTCTGCAAGAAACCATCACTGGCGTGCGCATCGTGAAAGCATTCTCGATGGAAGCCTGGGAGACGCGCCGCTTCCGCGATGCCGGGAAGCGGCTGTTCAAAGCCAACCTGCGCTCGGTTAGCGCCTACGCGCTGAGTTCGCCGATGATGGACATTTTCGGCGCCATCGCCATCGCTCTTCTTATCCTGATGGGACGCGAGTATATCAAGCACGGCTTTTTCACCGAAGGCGTCTTTCTGGCGTTCATTATCGCGGTGTTCAAGCTTTACGAGCCGGTGCGCAAGTTTGGCATATTCAACAACAACTTTCAGCAGGCGCTGGGCGCTTCGTCGGCGATCTTCAACTTCCTCGACGCCACCGACGATGTGCGCGAGAAACTGGGCGCCCAGAAGCTGCCCCCGTTTCATCAGGGCATACGCTTCGAGCACGTTTACTTCAGTTATGGGCAGGCCAATGACGACCGTGATGTGCTGCAAGACATCAACCTGGAGGTAGCGCCGGGAGAGTTGGTGGCCATCGTCGGCTCCAGCGGTTCCGGCAAGACCACCCTGGTGCATTTGCTGCCGCGCTTCTTCGACGTCACTCGCGGGCGGCTGCTCATCGACGGCCGCGATGTACGTGACCTGACCATCGCTTCCCTGCGCGCGCAAATTGCCATCGTTACCCAGGACACCATTCTGTTCAACGACACGGTGCGCAACAACATTGCCTATGGCCAGCCACAGGTTTCCGCCGAGACCGTGGAAGAAGCGGCCCGCGCGGCTCTGGCCCATGAGTTCATCATGGCCTTACCTGAGGGCTATGACTCCGTGATCGGCGAACGCGGCCTGCTCCTGAGCGGGGGGGAACGCCAGCGCATTTCGATTGCGCGCGCCATCCTGAAAAACGCTCCCATCCTGATTCTCGACGAAGCCACTTCGGCGCTCGACACCGAGAGCGAATCTCTGGTGCAATCAGCAATTCAAAACCTGATTACCGGGCGTACCGTCCTGGTCATCGCGCACCGGTTGTCCACGGTGCGCCGCGCCGATCGTATTTTGGTGCTGGAAAACGGAGTGATTACCGACGAGGGCACGCACGAATGTTTAATGGCGCACCCCGGTACCTACCGCCGGTTGTATGATTTGCAGTTCGTCGATGTCGAGACGGCCACCGGAACCGAGTGATTTCAATATGAACATCCGATCCATGACGGGCTACTCCCAAGTGAAAATGAATGTGGACGATCAGCTCACGTTCACCCTCGGCCTGAAGTCGGTGAACCATCGTTTTCTCGATTTGCATCTGCGCCTTCCTCCGGAAATGGACGCGGTCGAGATGAAGGTCCGCCGGGTGCTGAAGGAGCGCCTGCACCGCGGGCACATCGAAGTGACACTAAGCGTGGAGCGCGGCAGCGGGGCCGCGTTTTTCGTGAACCGCGACCTGGTCGGCGGATACCTGCGCACCTTTCGCGAAGTCGCGGAAGAGTTTGGGGTGAGCGCGGAACCCGACCTGAACGCGGTACTCAAAATGCCGGGCGCGCTGAATTCCGCGGAGAGTGGCGATGCCATGAACGCGATCGAGAAGCAGGTAACGGCGGCGCTGGAGCAATGTATTGAGCGGCTGAACCACATGCGCGAGGAAGAGGGCCGTGGAGCGGCGGCGGAGTTGCGCGAACGAATGGCCCATTTGTCCTCCGCCACCCACGAGGTGGATAAACTGCGCGGCAAGGTGCTGAAGGCCTACCATGAGAAGGTGCATGGGCGCATGCAGGAGTTGCTGGGCGCACACGCCGATCCTGACCGCATCCTGCAAGAGGCGGCCATGCTCGCCGAGCGCAGCGATATCCAGGAAGAGATCGTGCGCATGAAAAATCACATCCAGCATTTTCTGTCGCTGCTCGACGCCGGCGGCGAGGTCGGAAAGAAGCTTGACTTCCTGCTGCAGGAGATGAACCGCGAAGCCAACACCCTGATGTCGAAGACCACTGGCGTGGCTGGCGAAGCGTTGCGCATCACCGGCCTGGGATTGGCCATGAAGTCGGAGATCGAAAAGGCGCGCGAACAGGTGCAGAACCTCGAATGAGCGGCAATATTTTCATCATCTCGGCTCCGTCGGGCTCAGGGAAATCCACGCTCACCAACGAAGTTCGCCGCGTCGTTCCCAATCTCGAATTCTCCATCAGCTATACCACCCGGCCGCCGCGAGGCAGCGAGCAGTCGGGGCGCGAATATTTCTTCGTCTCCCGCGAAGAGTTCGAACGCATGCTGGCCGAGGACGAATTCCTGGAGTACGCCGAGGTTTTCGGCAACTACTACGGAACCGCGAAGCGGTTCCTGCGTGAAGCTACGGCGCGGGGCCATGACTTGCTACTCGATATTGACGTACAGGGCGCAGCCCAGGTGAAGCAGAAGGTGCCCGAAGCGGTGAGCATCTTCATCCTGCCGCCGTCGCGCGCAGAGCTGGAACGGCGCTTGCGCCGCCGCGCCGAGGCCGACGACGACTTGCAGCGCAAGCTGCTGGGGGATGGCGCGCGCCCCTTCAATACCGAAGACATTATCCAGCGCCGGCTGCAGACGGCTACTCGCGAGATTGAGAATTTCTCCCGCTACGACTATATTTTGGTCAACGATCGACTGGAGCAGTCGATTGACCTTCTGAAGTCGATCGTGGAGGCTGAGCGACTGAAGCGTTCAGGGGCCGCTCTGACAGTCAAGGATGACGCGGTGCTGGCCATTGCCCATGGCGCCTTGCGGACACAGATGCTCCACCAAGTCCAAACTATTTTGGCAACGTTCGATCTTTCCCGTTTACCCACCGTCACGGAGTGACCTATGAAACTGGTTCAAGGGTTCGACAGCAATTACCGGTATGTTCTGGTGGCTGCGCGCCGCGCGCGTCAGTTGCAGAATGGCGCCCGTCCCGTAGTAGAGTCTCACTCGCGCAAGCCCTGCCGCATAGCCGAGGAAGAAATCCAGTCCGGCAGAGTGAAATGGGAGATTCCGCAGGTTGTAAGAACTCCGCTGCAGTCGGCCAGCGAGGTTCTGAATCATGCCGTCGGTGGCGACGGCGACGATTAGGTGCGGGTTGAACGTCCGCGCGAATCGCGAAACGCAAACGCGGCATCAGCTAATCAGGCACATCATGAAAATTGCACTGGGTGTGAGCGGCGGAATCGCAGCCTACAAAGCTGCCGAAATCGTTCGCCTGTTGCAGGACCGCGGCGTGCGCGTGCAGGTCGTCATGACCGCCGCGGCACAGGAGTTCGTCCGCCCGCTTACCTTTGCCGCTCTTTCCGGCGAGAAGGTGATCACCGGCATGTTCGGCTCGGCGGCTGAGCAGCCCAATCTCGACTCCGCCGTGGAGCACATATCCGTTGCGCAATCCATCGAATGTCTGCTGGTCGCTCCGGCGACTGCCGATGTGCTGGCCAAGTTCGCGCAAGGTATCGCCAACGATTTCCTCAGCACGCTCTACCTGGCGACCACGGCTCCCGTGGTGGTCGCGCCCGCCATGAACGTCAACATGTGGGAACATCCCGCCACGCAGGCGAACCTGGAAATTCTGCGCCGCCGCGGTGTAACCATCGTCGAGCCGGACAGCGGGTATCTGGCCTGCGGGATGATCGGCGCCGGACGTCTGGCCGAACCGGAGCTGATCGTCGCGGCTACACTGGAGCGGCTCGGCGTTGCTCAGGATCTTGCGGGTGAGACCGTGCTCATCACCGCCGGACCCACGCACGATCCTATCGATCCGGTGCGTTATCTCAGCAATCGTTCCAGCGGCAGGATGGGATATGCGCTCGCGGAAGCCGCCCTGCGGCGGGGAGCGAAGGTCATCCTGGTGAGTGGTCCGACGGCACTGCAACCGCCCTCGGCAGCAGAAACCATCTTCGTGGAGACCGCGCAGCAAATGCGCACGGCGGTACTCGATCGTTGGGAGCGGGCCAGCTTCATCATCATGGCCGCCGCGGTCGCCGACTATCACGTCAAGAATATTTCGCCGGAAAAGATCAAGCGCAAAGCTGCGCTGGAGTTGCAACTCGAGCCCAATCCCGACATCCTTGCCGATCTCGGTAGCTTGCGCCACGCTACCGGAAAGCGCTCGCCAGTGTTGATCGGCTTTGCCGCCGAAACCGAGAACCTGCTGGAGAACGCGCGCTCCAAGCTAACCAGGAAGCGGGTGGATGCGATCGTGCTGAATGACGTCGCTCGCCCGGCCATCGGCTTCGACAGCGATCGCAACGAGGTGACAATCGTGACCCCGAGCGAAGCCATCGCCATTCCTGAGGCCGGCAAGCTGGAAATCGCGCAGAAAATTCTGGAAGCGGCCATCCGCATCCGACAGCAACAGGTCGCGCCCGTGCCAGCATCAGCGGAGTAGAGCGGATCTTTAGAACTTGTGTCGCGAGCGTTTTCCCTTCTCGACAGTAGAAGCGAAAAACTAGCCGCGCAGTGTCCCCGGCTTTGAGTGATTCCGACGGTTTCACCGGCTACATGCATCGAGTCGGACGATACTGCTTGCACCGTTGAACTCAAGAGTTCCGAAGCCGAGACGAAGCTTGGGTCGTTGAACTCCAGTCTCGCGAAGGCGAGACGAAAGAAGATAGCCCCGACCTTCAGGGCGGGGTCGGCGGCCTTCATGCAACCGAGTCCCCCGGGGACGACACAAATCTGGCGTGCATCTCTAGCTAGGCTGCTCACCTTGTGCGCTATCACAAGTGGGCGTCAGGTCAGGCTGCACCTTCTTATTGTTGTTATCCCGTCCGAGCGGAGGGATGCGCCTTCTCCACTTTTTGCGGCATGTCCCCTCGTGCCGTAGAATCGCACCATCGACTCCATCACATGACCCTCGACCCCAATACCAAATCCGCACTGCGCGAGCGCCTCACCTTCTATCGCGAGTTGGGCGTAGGGCCACTCTATTTCCGCCAAGCTAATCCCCTGAGGGAGATACTCAAGATCACCTCCGAAGAAGCCGCCAGAGTCGAGGCCGCGCTCGAAGCTGCTGACGAATCTGCGTTTGTCGCAACCGCCGCCGGCAGCCTCGATCGCGCTTCCCTTCTGCAAGTTATCGCCGACGACATCGGCCCCGACTGCCAGCGTTGCAAGCTGGCGAAGCTGGGACGCAAGCAAATCGTCTTTGGTACCGGCGATCCACATGCCGAGTTGATGTTCATCGGCGAAGGTCCAGGCGCTGACGAAGATCAACAGGGGCTGCCGTTCGTTGGGCGCGCCGGACAACTGCTCAACAACATGCTTGCCGCCATGGGCCTCAAGCGCGAGCAGGTGTATATCGCCAATATCGTGAAGTGCCGTCCGCCGGGCAACCGCACGCCCGAACGCGATGAGTGCGAGACCTGCTCACCATTTCTGATGCGGCAAATTGGTGTCATTCGGCCAAAGGTCATCGTGGCCTTGGGCGCGACGGCGGCCAAGAACCTGCTCAGCGTCAACGACTCCATGGCGTCACTGCGCGGCCGCTTCTACGACTATTCCCCGCCAGGCATCGCCGTCGAGTCTGACGAACCGTTCCAATGCAAGCTGGCGGTCACCTACCATCCGGCGTTTCTGTTGCGCGATCCGCGGCAGAAGAAGGAAGCGTGGAAGGACTTGCAGATGGTCATGAGCTACCTTGATCTGCCCGTGCCGCAGCGTGCACCCAGCGACGAAGGCAGTTAACCGCCATGCCGCAATTCTGCGATGTGGCCGTGCCAGTTCCGCTGGATGCCACCTTTACCTATCGCATTGCCGATACCGAGCCCTGTGTGGGCGGGCGTGTCATTGTGCCCTTCCGCGAGAAGCGCTTGTGCGGCATCGTTACTGAACTTCACGACCGCGAACCAAAATTCCAGACTCGGCGCGTAAGCCAGGTCCTCGACTCAGCACCCGCACTGACGCCCGAACTCATGCAACTGGGCCGCTGGATTGCGCAGTATTACATTGCGCCAATCGGGGATGTGTTTCGCACCATGCTGCCGTTGTCGGCGGAGTTCCGGCGCGTGCTCGGCTACCACATTACCGAGAAAGGAATTGCTGCACTGCATGCTGCATCCACCATTGGGGCCTCATTGCGATCGCACAAAGAGCCCGAACACCAGATGCTGGAATATGCCGTGCTAAATCGTCTCGCCGATGGCGAAGTAGTGCGCGAAGCGACCCTGCGTTCGGCTACCGGGGCGTCGCGTGCTTTGCTGCAGGCCCTGCTGCGAAAGAAGTGGATCGCGCGCGATGACCTTAGCGATGTCCGCGATGCCAACCGCACCGTGCAGATCGCGACGCTGAAAAACGTGGAAGGTAAACTCAATGCCAACCAACAGAAAATCGTGGCCTACTTGCGCATCGAGGAGAACCAGCGCGCCCCGGTCGAAGCTATTCGTAAATTGGTTGTCCCGCGCACCACACTGCAAACACTGGTAAAGCGCGGCATCGTCGTGCTCATCCAAGAGGCGGCCGCTTTTCGCATGTCGGGAATGAAACCGCGCAAGTTGGAGTTCCTGTTCACGCCCGCGCAGAAAACGGCGCTCAACACCATCATCACCGCCGCCGAGGAGTGCCAGTTCCTGCCCATGCTGTTGCATGGCATTACCGGGTCGGGCAAGACCGCCGTGTACCTGTCGGCGATGCAGTCCGTGCTGGCTAAAGGGCGCTCCGCCATCCTGCTGGTCCCGGAGATCGGCCTCACCCCCGCCGTCGCCGCCGATCTGCACCAGATCTTCGGGGACGAAGTTGCGATCCTCCATTCCGGACTCAGCGACGACGAACGGGCCGAGCAGTGGAGGCACATCCGCAACGGTGAGTCCCACATTGTAGTAGGGACACGCTCTGCCATTTTCGCGCCGGTGCCCGACCTGGCGCTCATCGTGGTGGATGAGGAACACGACCACTCCTACAAGCAGGAAGAGATGCCGCGTTACCACGCCCGCGACGTGGCGGTGATGCGCGCCAAAATGTGCAATGCCGCGGTGGTGCTGGGTTCGGCCACGCCGTCGCTGGAAACCTACTACAACGCCGTCAACGGCAAGTACCGGCTGCTGGAATTGCCAGAGCGCATCGAGAAGCGGCCGCTGCCCGAAGTCCAGATCCTCGATATGCGCGAGGAGTTCCAGCGCACCCGCAAGGACGAACCGCTCTCGCGCAAGCTGGTGGAAGAGATTGGCGAACGCCTGACGCGCAACGAGCAGGTGATGGTACTGCTAAACCGGCGCGGCTACTCCGCCTTCGTGCTTTGCCGGGAATGTGGCGAGAGCGTGCAGTGCAAGAACTGCGCCATCTCCATGACCTACCACAAGCGTGAACATCGCCTGATGTGCCACTACTGCGGCTACACCCGGCCCGCGCCCCGCACCTGCCCCAAATGCGGCAGCGAATATGTGCAGTATCTCGGGACCGGATCGGAGAAGCTGGAGCACATCCTGCACGGCATGTTTCCGCAGGCGCGCATTGCCCGGCTCGATCGCGACACGGTGCACGGCCGCGACGACTTCGAGCGCATGTTGAGCGCATTGCAGGCCGGCGAAATCGATCTGCTGGTGGGCACACAGATGATCGCCAAGGGACACGACGTCGCCAACGTCACGCTGGTGGGCGTCGTCGGCTCCGACGCCGCGCTCAGTTTTCCTGACTTCCGTGCCGCCGAGCGCACCTTCCAGTTGCTCACTCAGGTTGCGGGACGCGCCGGGCGGGGCGACACCCCCGGCAAAGTTGTGCTGCAAACATTTTTTCCCGACCACTACGCCATCCAGTTCGCCGCTGCGCACGATTACCACGGCTTCTACGAAAAGGAAATACGCTTTCGCAGCTGGATGCACTACCCGCCATTCAGCGCCGTCAGCAACGTGCTGGTGCGCAGCAGCAAACTCGACGAGGCGTTGGCCTGGTCGGGTATCCTGGGAAAGTGGTTTGAAACGACCCGCCTGGCAGGCATACGCGTCATCGGACCCGCAGCCGCGGTGATCGTGCGGTTGAAGACCGAGTACCGCTATCACTTCCTGTTAAAGTCGGCCAGCCGGGAACGCATGAACGCCGCGCTGCGTTCCATGCTTGCATACGCGGATGCACAGAAGATTCCCCGCAACAATGTCGTGGTGGATGTGGACGCGCTGTCGCTGATTTAGCTGTCAGCTATCAGCCGTCAGCATTCAGCCAAACCAGCATCCTTCAACATATTTCAAAGGGGACAGACGGACTCAAGCCATTGCCGTCTGGCATTTCAACATTCCGCCCGTGCATAGCTATCCTTCCCACGCCCCCAGCGCCCTTCTCACCAGCACCAACTGTCCCAGGTGATAGGCACCATGATCGGCGGCCAGCAGCACTTCGCGCAGCAGCGTCTGGCCTTCCCCATGAGGGAGGGGCTTGAATAAGTCGTGCGAGGGGTCTTGGACTAGCTCGCGGAACTCCTCCTGGGCCTTCAGGATGGCCTTCACGCTCTCGTCCCATGCTTTGTCGCTCGGCGGAGCCGCGCTCTTCGGCCAGTAGCCCTCGGGCCATTTTGGCGACTTGTGCTTGGCGTCGCGGCTGAACTCCAGGATGTCCCACAACGCGATGCGTACGTGTTCCAGCAGTTGCCACGCCGAATGCGGCAGTCCGTGGGGCACCTCACCGCGTAGCTTGGCGGGGAAGTCATGCACCGCTGCGCTCAAGTCGGCATGTGCCTCATTCCAGTCAATCAGTTTCGCAAGTTGTTGACGAAGGAGTTTGTCGTGTTCCATCAGGCCTCGCAGGAAAGAATTCGTTACTGGTGTGTGATGTAATTCGCGGCCCGGCGGATGGTAATTTCGGCGGGAAGATTGCCTGCTGGGCTTTGCTGTTAGAAGAGGCAGACTCGAGGATCACAACCAGCCGTTCACAACTAACCCCTAGCCGCTGATTTTCCTTCTCCGGCGCTGCTGCAAGACTTCGGCGGCGCCAGGGTTCACCAGTACGGTAAATCCGTTGTGGACAGGATGGTGTTCACCCTGCACCAGGAGAGCGCGTTCGCCGTCAATGCCGCCGCCGAGCAGGCGTCCCAAACTCAGCAGCGAGCGGCTGCCGCAAATCTCGCAGGATTCACCCGCGCTGTTGCTGATGATCTCGCAGTCGGCGCATAGCACCGCTTCCAGCAGAGGGACGGAATTCAGCTCCACCCCCCATTTGTGGCCGTTGTCCATATAAGTCTCTGCTGTAACCCTAGCCGCCGCCGGACAACTGGGGAAGTACCTTTGTAGAGGCGAGAAGCAGAAGAGTAAATGGCTTGAAAAGTTGGACTAGGACAGCAGGTTGACACGGTTGACATCCACCCGGGCGGCGAGGCGCGCTTGGATTTCGGGTTGCGCAACTACGCAACTATTCGGCTATCTCGACACATCGGTGGTGGAGGAGGTGGGCGGCAGCAGATTATGGTTCAGGGCAAACAATGCCAACTCGAGGCGGTTACCGACCCCCACCTTGTTGAAGATGTTGGTCAGGTGGCGCTTCACGGTTTCCTCGCTGATACCGAAGGTCAGCGCGATGTGCTTGTTGGTGGAACCCTCGGTGATCAAAGTGACGACCTCGAGTTCGCGGGCGGTGAGACCGAAGGTTTTGCGCGAAGGCGGGGCCGTCTGCGCCGTCAGATCGCGCAGTACCTGCACCAGGTTCTGCACCGGTCGTCCCTCCAGCCAGTATTGGCCCTGCATCACGGCGCGAATACAAGCTGAAAGATGCTCCACCACGGCATCTTTCAACACCACGCCGCGAGCCCCAAGTTGCAGCGCCTCCAGGATCTGCCGCTTGTCCACCAGTCCAGTCAGGACGATGGTGCGGGTCGCGGTGGTTTCGGTGGTGAGTTCGCGTAACGCGTCCAAGCCCGGCATCTTTGGCATAGCCAAGTCCAGCAGAAGGATGTCGGGCCGGTATGTGCGCACCATGTGGAGCGCCTCGGCGCCGTCCTTGGCCTCGGCCACGATCTGCATCTGGTTGTCGGACTTCAGCATGTTGCGCAGACCAATGCGCACCACCGGATGGTCGTCGGCAATCAGAACCTTGATGGGAGTTACAGCCACCTTTGTCATAGTGTGTGCAGATGATTCCTATGCGGCCGATCCCCTGGCCGGAAGCACGTCCGGTCCAAGTATCTTCACGTATTCCTGCTCCACGGCATTGAGCGCGGCGGAAAGCTGATCAAGCATTTGTTCAGCTTCAGTCCAATCGCCATTTTTCCCCATCTCCTCCAATCTGGTGCAACATTGGGTCACGACAATGGCGCCCAAAAGCAGGCTGCTGCCCTTCAGATAGTGGGCCTTGTTCCGCAACCGATCAGCTTGCTTCAGGGTAAATGCATTGCGCAACTGTGCAAGTGTTTGCCGAGCTTCAATCAAATACTCGCGACACAGTTCCACTATCTTTTCCGGACTCGAGGCGAGCATGTCTCGCAACCGCTCGAATGCGTCAGAGGCTATCAGGTTGTCCGTCACGATTCTTGTGCCGCTCCCACGCAACGTATGTTGACCCATAGTTAATCCTTCCAAGCCGCCCCTCGTCAAGACCGGAATGTAGAGGCGGACAAACCCCGTGACGGTTTGCTTAGTTGACGGTCAGGCAATTCAATAAACGATAGTCAGCACGGGTGGAGTGCAGATGGTCCAATTGGATTGGACGCTGCGAAGTGAGCAACCGCCATTACTTCTCGCCGCGATACACAATCTTCAGCTTGTCAGCCTCGAGAATGCGAGCGACCTGGTTGCGGGCGTGTACCGCCCACGGGCCGGCGCTATCCAGCTTCAGGTAGGTCCTCCAGTGAGGGAGCGCCTGGCGTGGCTGGAGCAGGCGTTCGTAAGCAAGTGCCAGGTTGTAATGGGCATCGGCATAAGTGGGAGCCAGTTGAATCGCAGTGGTGTAGGCTGCAACCGCCTCTCCGATTCGGCCTGTCTCGTCCAGAACGTTGCCGAGATCGAAGTATGCCAGAGCATAACGCGGGTCGGCCGCGACAGCCTCGCGGTAATGCTTTTCGGCAGAGACAAAATCCTGCCGGTTGTAATATAGCGTGCCCAGGTTGATATGGGCCGGGGCGTGATCGGGTTCAACCTCCAGCACTTGCAGATAAGTCTGGATAGCTTCGTCGTGCGTGCTGGGATGCTCCTCCAGTGTGACACCCCGGGCGAAGAGCTCGCCCGCGGTATCGAACTTGGCGATTGGCCGCACCTTGACTGAGGACACCACCATTCCGGTGTTGGCAAAGTCCATGACGAACTGACCGGCGACAGGTTCGACCGAGTGTCCTTCATGGCGGTAGGCCACGCGAGAGCCAACGCTGAAGGCGCTGGCTTCGATGAGCGGGTTCTCCATGCCGGCCACCTGCTTTAGCATGGCCTGCAGCGATTCGCGGATCGCTGCCGGACGCACACGTTTGGCGCGCAGGTCACGCACTTTCGTGAGCTGAAGCAGATCGAAGAAGGTAAACGTGTCGGAAATAGGAACGAGCCCTGCTTTTTGCCAGCCAGCCAGTTGGTTGGCCGAGATGTGCAGCATCCGAAGGACGTCCGCTCGACAGAATTGGTTCATGTAGGCTCGGCTCGAATCGCCGCAGAGCTTGCTACGATTATCAGTGGAAGTAAACTCTGGCGCAAGTGGAAAACGGCGCAAAGCAGTGGAAAACAGGGGTTTGCGTCCTTTACGGTTTTGGTAACCCACAGTTACAATCGAGATACGCCGACGTAGCTCAGTTGGTAGAGCAGTCGATTCGTAATCGACAGGTCATCGGTTCAAGTCCGATCGTCGGCTCCACTAAACCCCTGCGCATCTTGTATTTCCTGGCTGCATAACGGTTCCGATTTTCGAGTGTTTTTCGATTGTGTCGTAAATTGTGTCGTTCCTCCCTTCACATGACCCTCCTGTTCCTGTCATCGATGGCCTGCCTAAGAGGCTCCGTAAACGTCAGAGGAAGCACACGGTTGACGGAGTGTGGTTGAGGCCCCTGCCAGCGTCAACACGCCATGGTGGTATAAGGGCCCTACGCTGAGTCAATGTTGAGACATGGCGACTTCACAAGCAGATTCTCAGGCGGCACAAACCTCTGATTTCACCGATTATCCCCATCCAGCCGTTTGTAAACCCAGCTTTCGTTCCAGGCAGGATTCGGCGCTAATCGGCTGCGCAGAAGTCTCGTTAAGCGTGTGAAGCCGAGCACCCAGAAACTGCTTCCCGATACTCTTTTAAGCATCTCCGGTTTCCATGTCTGGGTGTCCAGATATCACAGGTCAAACTTACGCTTGCTTAACATCAACCCGGAATTCCGGCGGTAGTTGCGGAGGTAATGAGGTCTGAGCACTGACGCTCACAAATCATCCGGACCGCGATTAACGAAGGTTGATACTGGGGAGCGCAACAGTTCTTCGAACCTGCGGAAACCCTCAATGTGAATACTGCGCCCAGAATCCGGGTGGTCCGTAGGGCGGAGGATAGCCGAGGTAAATGCCGAAATGTGAAGGTCCAGGACCCCATAATCTCTGGTCGCGAACATTGACCCAGTCGTCAAATCCGTCGGGCGCCGGCGCCTTCTCCGCGGTGTGCTGCATTGAAGTTTTGTTTTGAAACCGTACCTGCTGGCCGGCATTTATTTTCACCGAAGGGCCTTGCCCAGTTGCGGTAATTGAGCCTTTCCTCACAGTCAGCAGTGTTTGGTCCTGATCGGGAAAAACATTGACGCGGTAAACTCCCGGCTTCATCAGGGTCAGCGTGGTATTGGGAGTATCGATCTCGTATATCTGGCCTGGAAAAAGGTATCTAACCGAAAGACTAGCGACGCCTTGATTAACCCTGAATTGAACGGTGCCTCGATCAACGGTACTCAAGGTGACACTCGTCTCCGCACTCATGCGAATAAATCCGTTACCTACGTTCAGTTCAGCCCGCGAGTCCTTGTCTGCCCAGATGCAGATAGGGGGCTGCAGAGGCTGATTAAGCGCGGCCGCAGCCCAGTCGTTGCCTTCGCAGGGCGCTACCGACACTTGCCCCGACATGTACTGCACGCGAGCAATTCTTCTCGGATCGTTGTTAGTGTAACCCCTGGTTTGTCCAACTAGCGCACCAGTGGTCACTAATAGGAGAAACACAACAGGAAGACGCTTCAGTCCAGTCTTCATCACCCTCTCCGGTATATCCTACTTTTTCGTTACGGCAGGTGGGCCTGCCCGATTTCGCCTTACCAAGGTAGCGCCGCCCGAACTTGAGACACTGATGGAGCGGCTCGGCTCAAAGCCCACGACCGGAGTCGTGGGCTTGCACCTTCTAGCTTGCCGTTCGGTTAGTTAGCGATGGCCGCCGCCATGCCCACCGCCACCGCTGAAACCACGTGCTGCACCATGAAATCCACCGCCGGTGCTGCCACGGTAACCGCCTCCTGAACCGCCTGCAAAATCGCGTCCACCGTAGGCTGCGGAGCCGCGACCGTAGCCCGGGCCTCCGCGAGCGTAATTTCCAGGACCAGAGCCTGCGCGCCCGTAAGAGGCCTGACGAGAGCCTCCGCGGCCGTAAGAGCCCTGACCATAGCCTCCGCGACCGTAATAGCCCTGACCATAGCCTCCGCGACCGTAATAGCCCTGACCATAGCCGCCCCCGCCGTAATATCCCCCATACCACGGCCCGGCGCCGATGAACCCTCCGCCGACAAACCAGGCAGGCCCGTAGTAGCCGTAAGGCGCACAGGCGTATGGTGGATATCCGTAGTAGCCGTAGTCGCATAATGGCGGTCCGGTAACGTATCCCGGCCCGAATCCGATCCCAACGCTGACCTGGGCTTGGGAGTAGGCCAGCGGAATCATCAAAACTGCCAGCAAGGCCACATACTTTAGACAACGCATTTCTTCTTCCCCCTGCCCCAGATCCACCACTATCAATCTGGAGCCACCTAATTCATTCAAACGCGGAATCAGAAAGAAAGTTGCGAAGCCGGAGTGGTCGAATTTAGCCATCCTCGCTGAAATCAACCGTTTGTGAGGCGCGATGAACTTTGATCAGTCGCGCGACTACAGTGAGGATCCCTCCGCTGTGAAGCGGGGTCGGCTGCTGCGGTGTCTCTGTCATGATTCGGCCTCTCTTTGCTGGGTTGTAACGAAGTCAACGCCGTCGCCACTCTTCCTGCGCGCAGGCTGCACCGCGCATGCAACTGCAAAAATAGCTCAGGTCATTCGGAAAACGTCGGCGGAGGGCTCCAATGGCACCTGGAATAAACGGCAACGGAACCTCGGGTGAAATGTTCCTTTTGTACAGACTCCCAAGTCAGCACCTAAGTATGACGATGAAGGAGATGTGGCAACCGAGTCGCGCTCAAAAGGAGCACAGGTATAATTACGCGCACAGATGCCTCTCACCCCTGGCGAAAGACTTGGCCCATACGAGATTCAGACGCCGCTAGGCGCTGGCGGCATGGGAGAGGTGTACCGCGCCCGCGACACGCGCCTCAACCGCGAGGTGGCGATCAAGGTTTTGCCGGAGTCGTTTGCGCGCGATGCCGACCGGCTGCGGCGCTTCGAGCAGGAAGCGCGGACGGTGGCGGCGCTGAATCATCCCAACATCCTCGGCGTGTACGACATCGGGCAGCACCAGGGATCGCCGTACATGGTAAGCGAGCTCCTGGATGGCGAGACACTGCGCGAAAAAATGCAGGAAGGCGCGATGGGGCAGCGGCGCGCGATGGAGTACGCGTCGCAGATCGCAGAAGGGCTTGCGGCCGCGCATGACAAAGGCGTGGTGCATCGCGACCTGAAACCGGAGAACGTGTTCGTCACCAGGGATGGGCGGGTGAAGGTGCTGGACTTCGGGCTGGCAAAACTGGCGCCGATTGAAGCAGGCCGCGCGGTGGCCGGAGATGGAGCCACGGTCACCGGCCCGTCCCACACCACGCCGGGCATGGTTCTGGGCACCGCGGGTTACATGTCGCCGGAGCAGGTGCGCGGCAAAGAGGTGGACGCGCGCACCGACATCTTTGCCTTCGGGGCGATCTTGTACGAAATGCTGAGCGGGCGGCGGGCGTTCAAGGGCGAGTCGTCAGTCGAGACTATGAATGCCATTCTGAAGGATGACCCGCCGGAGTTGGAAACGGACAAACTGAAACTGTCGCCGGGGCTGGAACGAATCGTGCGGCGATGCCTGGAAAAAGAGCCGGCGCGGAGATTTCATTCGGCACGCGACGTGGGATTTGCGCTGGAGGCAATCTCCGGCACCTCGGGCGGCAGCGATCTGAATCGACGCGCCTTACCGCCGGAACGGCCGCGGTGGATGAGAGCCGGCGCGCTGGCGCTAGTGCTGGTGGCAGCTTTGCTGGCGGCCTATTTTGCAGGAAGAAGAAACGTGTCGACGTCCACCGCATCGTACCGGCAGCTCACGTTCGAGCCCGGGTACGCCGGTCCGGCGAGGTTCACGCGCGACGGCAACACCGTCGTTTACTCGGCGTCATGGAACGGCGGAGCCAGGCAACTGTACGCGCAGCGCAGCAGCAGCGTGCAGGCCACACCGCTCAACCTCGACGCCGACGTGCTTGGCATCGCCGACAACGGCGATATGGCGGTCATCCTGAAACGCCGTTTCCTGGCGACGTGGCTACAGCGCGGGACGCTGGCGCGATTACCGCTGGAGGGCGGGGCCCCGCGACCCATCCTGGAAGACGTTTACGAGGCCGACATCACCCGTGACGGCAAAGAATTCGCGGTGGTACGGCGCGACCGGGGCAAACAGCGGCTGGAATTTCCCATCGGCAAAGTGCTGTTCGAGACATCCGGATGGATCACCGACGTACGCATCAGTCCGGATGGGACGCACGTCGCGTTTATGGACCATTCTATTCTTCCCGACGATCGCGGTGCGGTGGCGCTGGTGGACACGCAAGGCGGGGTCCGGCGCCTGACGCCGTATTACGCAACCGGCCGCAGCCTGTGCTGGACGCCCGACGGCAAAGAGGTGTGGTACACGGCAAGCCTGGAAGGTGAAGATCCCGGCATGTACGCCGTCACCCTCGCAGGAAAGCAGCGCGTTGTCCTGCGGTCTCCGACGGAACTGATCGTTGAAGACATCTCGGGTGCGGGCAAGGTCCTGCTGGAAAGCGTGCGCTTCCAGATCGAGATGGGCGTGAAGCGGAGCGATGAAAGCAGGGCGCGTGATCTCTATACCGGGGTCGATATGGGATCCTTGTCCCCCGATGGGCAGTGGATCGTCTTCAACCGCTACCAGGGTACCGACTACCAGGCATACGTGAAGAAGGCGGACGGGGTGGGGGCGGTGAAGCTGGGCGACGGATACGGTGCGGGCATCTCCTGGGACGGGAGTACGGTAGCGGCAGTACAAAACTCGCAGCTCCACAAACTCTATCTGTATCCCACCGGCGCCGGCGAGCAGAGAGTGATCGATCTGGGAGACCTCAGCGCCGCATTCGGTACCTGGGAGAATGATCTGACGTTCTCCCGCGATGGACGATGGGCGGTCTTTTCCGCCTTCGACCCCCAACAGCAAATTCGCGATTACCTGCTCGATATGCGCGATGGCAAAGTGCGTCCCGTCACCCCAGTTGGCACCAGGGCGGGCAAGCTGTCGCCTGACGCAACGCGGATCGTCACCCTGGATGTTGCCGCGGAGAAATATGTGCTGGTGGATGTCGCTTCCGGCAAGGTAAGTGAGATTCCTGGCCTCGAGAAGGATGACGAGGTGGTGGGATGGAACCTCGATGGCCGCATGGTCAATGTATGGAACCAGGATCTGCCGGCGCGCATATCGCAGGTGGACGTGACCAGCGGGCGGCGGCAGCTCGTTCAGACGGTTGAGCCAATGGCGATGCTGGGCTCCATGTATGCACGTATGGTCACCTCCGCGGATGGCAAGACGGCAGCGTACCGGCACAGGCGCGGACTGTATGCGATCTACATCGCGGACGGGCTGCGGTGAAGTTTCAGTTGCAGTTTTGATTGACTGCCGTTGCGCCCCTCTGACAAGTGATCCTGGGCAGCGCCATTGCTCTACCCAGGCACAGCAACTCTGAATCTGCTTTGAACTCAGGCTTCCATGCTCGACGCTTCGGGAAAGCGGAGCTTGGATTTGGACAACGATTTATTGAGCAGGTCCTCGACCTCGGTCTCTGCCCAATTTTTTGACATCGCCAGTTCGCTCACCAGCAGGTAGCGGGCCCGCTCCAGCATTTTCTTTTCCCGGAAGCTGAGCGGTTTGGATTGGGCCAGAACCAGCAGACCTTTGAGGACCACGGCAACATCAAGCAGGGAGCCGGTGCGCATCTTGTCGGAGTTTTCTTTGAACCGGTATTTCCAATCGGCGTGGTTCTCGCACTTTCCGTCGCTGAGAAAGTCTAAAATCTTCTGTACCTCGCCGTTGCGGACCACTCTCCTCAGTCCGACACTGCCCACATTATGAAAGGGCACCATGACCTTCAGACTGCTGGCCTTGATCTTTAGCAGGTAGAATCTCTCGACTTGGGAGCCGATCGTGCGGCTGCTGATCTGCTCGATTACGCCCACCCCGTGATTGGGATAAACGACCTTGTCTCCGATGCTGAAACTTAGGTTATTCATGAGGGCCGGAGTACTACACTCAGGGACTGACCCTGGGTTTTTACGGGGAAGAACGGCTCGTTCGCTGCTAAGAGTATACCCCTATTTCTCCGAAGGGGTCAATGGACGGGGGTTCGGGAGAGTTGTGCGGCCACAGCGATGGTTAATTCTCACAGCCATGGGGTGGACCTTGGGCCCATGTGACACTTAGGAAGCCATTTGGAAATACTCCTCGTCGTATAATGTTGCCATGCTTTCGGGTGGCGTCCAGTCAGCCCGAACCCATCAAGTCTGAAGTATGCCTGAACACATCAAGAAGAAGCTGTCGGAAGAAATTACGGTTCTCGAGCACGAGCTGAACCACGAGCTGCCCAAAGAGCTGAAGAAAGCGGTGGCCATGGGCGATCTCAGCGAGAACGCCGAGTACCACATGGCCAAACAGCGGCAGGAGTTTGTCCGCGCTCGCCTGGGTCAACTGAAGCAGCGGATGGCTGACCTCTCGATGATCAATATGGCGAACATTCCCCGCGATCGCGCCGCCATTGGCTCGACCTTGTTGGTCTATGACTCCACCAAAGAGGAAAAAATCGAGTACAAGCTGGTGACCAGCGAAGAATCGGATGTGACCAAGGGACTGATCTCCACCAGTTCCCCGATCGGTCGCGCCCTCGTGGGGAAAAAGGTAGGCGATGTGAGCGAGGTCGTCACCCCTGCCGGCAAGCGCGAACTTGAGGTGCTGAAGCTGACCACCATTCACGATGAAGGATAATGGCGCGCAATGACTTGGACGAGCGCAGTCGGGCGGTCCTGCAAGTGGCTTTTGTACAAGATTGTCCACGGCCTTGCGCTCACCCGAATTTCGCCTAATGCGCTCACCTTCATTGGTTTGCTGATCAACGTGGTGGCCGGCATTCTGTTTGGTTATGCCCACGCCGAGAACCAGCGCCGCATGTTTCTGTACGCCGGCTTGGTGATTATTGGAGCCGGCATCTTCGACATGGTGGACGGCCGCGTGGCACGCGCCACCAACCAGGTCACACAATTCGGCGGCTTCTTCGATTCCATCATCGATCGCTATAGCGACGTGGCCCTGTTCTTTGGGCTGCTGGTGTATTACGCCCGCGCCAATCGCTTCTTCTACGTGGTGATGGTCGCCTTGGTCATGGTCAGCTCGGTGATGGTGAGCTATGCCCGGGCGCGCGCCGAGTCGCTGATTCCGAGTTGCAAGGTCGGCTTCATGGAGCGGCCGGAGCGCATTGTGCTGATCATCATCGGAGCACTGTTCAACCGCATGGGTCCGGTGCTATGGGTGATCGCCGTGCTCAGCACGATTACGGTCATTCACCGCGTCAGCCACACCTATCAGGTCCTGAAAGCGATTGAACCTCCATCCCGTCCCGTGCCGCCCGATCCGCTGAAGTTCGAAGAGATGGTGGGATGAATCGCAAGCGGACACCTCGGCGTACACCACTCAGTTTGAAAGAACGGGAGCGGCTGGAAGACGAGCGTGATTTAGCGCTTGCGCGCAAGGCTAGAAACGAGAAAGGGCCGAGCATTCCATGGGAGCAGATTAAGAAGGAACTCGGGCTCTAGCTGGGTGATGGAAAGCCCCGTTTTCCCTTATGGAACACTATGCTGGAGCCGCCGCCACATAACGTCATCGTACTGCAAAGGCTTATTCTGCACGCCTCATTTTAGACGCTTTATTAAACAGCGGCGGGACTCTAAGCTTTCGAGGAATGCCGATTGATGGCTGCGAAGCAAATCGCTATTTTTGTTTCTCTTGCCCCGCCGCTCCTGCTTTCTTGGCCGGTGGCTTCGCAGCAGGCTGCACCTGCGCAACATCGCTGCCATCGGTCGCGGTTGAGCGAAAGCGCTCCAATTCTGGGTCCCAGCTCTAGTAGCGGTATAGAGTGAGGCTCGTCTTCTTTTCCTTCAGCACTTCTTTTTCCAGTATGCGGGTCCCCGGTCCGGCGTTCGTGTCTCCTTTTACTACGATGAAGGTCGATTGTTGCGATTGCTCGACATTGTCGGCGTGGTTCTCTGGGCGATTGGGCATGACGAGGTCATAGCGCTCCACCGTGTCGAGTACCGGCACAAGGCGGTTGTGCAGCAGCTTCAGCAGCACGAAGCTCTCCTGCTGTGCACTGCCGCTGTCGTGCGTGGTCTCGCGATGGACCATAACCTCGGAGATGCCAGGCTGCACTAGTTCGGCGAAACTTACCGCCGGAGGCTGCCTGTGCGAGGCCAGACGCACGGTTTGCACATGCCGCCATTCCGATTTGCGTTCTTTCTCGAACACCAGAAGGTAGGTGGAATCGCATTCGCCAGAATCGGCCACGATCACGGCGTTGTCGGCATCGGCGCGCAGGCGGACGCGGCGTTCGTCCACATGATCGAAGCTGACGCAGGGAGCGTTGGATTTGGCTGCCGGATTGGAAAAGTTTGGCGCCATGATGTCCAACTCGGTGGCCAACTGGCCGCGCTGTGCAGGATTGCCGCTACGCAGGGTGCCGGCAACGGCATCGGGCTCGTGAGTTTTGAAGTCCTGGTCCTTCTTCTTCAAGAACGGGACTTGAGCGAACGAGACGGCTACGAAATAGACGAGAAGAACAGACGTGCAGAAGATTTTCATTGAACAACACAAACCCTGCGTCGCGTTGTATGACTCGCGAAATAACCGAACGCACGGGCAATACCCTGGTTGGAGACTTTGTTTGCCAATTGCTAACAGCTAACTGCCATTTCACTTCAAATGCACCGCCGCCTCGACTGCCTTCGGCCCATCTGATCCAGACTCACGCGGCTTCGCCACCACCGGCCCGTATTTCGGTTTGATCTGATGGCACGAGGGATCGCAGTAAACGCCCTGATGCGTCTTGTCGGTTTCAGGGTCGGGCATGGGCGAGGCGACGGCGGCTTCACGATCGGCCTCCAGTTCGCGCTCCACGTCTTCCATCAGCTTCTGGTTGTCCTCAGCCGTGAGCCACCGCTTTACGTTGATCAGGTAGTTCTCGAAACGAGCGATGGGATCGCGCTTGCGCCAGTATTCAAACAGCTTGGCCGGCACGTACTGCGCGGCATCGTGAATGGCGTGCCCCTTCATGCGCATCATCTTGGCCTCGATCAGGGTGGGGCCTTGGCCGCGATGGGCGCGTTCGCACGCCTCGTAGGTTGCGTCGTAAACCTGGCAGGGGTCGGTGCCATCCACAATCACTCCGGGAATCCCGTACGCAATGGCCCGCTCTGCCAGGTCCTTCACGCAAAACTGCATATCGCTGGGCGTGGAGTAGCCCCACAGGTTGTTCTCCACGACCAGCACCAGGCCCAGCTTCTGCACCGCCGCTAGGTTCAAACTCTCGTAGGTGACGCCGGTAGACTGCCCGCCATCGCCAACGTAGGTGAGGCCGGCGACATTCTTGCCCTGCAAGCGCGCGCCCAGACAGATGCCAGCCATTACGCCGATCAACTCGCCGAGCATGGAAATCGGCGCGCACACGTTACGCCGCTGAAAGTCGCCGAAGTGAGAGGAAGCATCGCGCCCCCATGTTGGCGAGTCGCCCTTGGCCATGTACTGGCGCATGATGTCGCGCGCGCTGAAGCCGCGCACCAGCATCGCTCCCTGATTGCGGATCATCGGCCCCAGCCAGTCATCGGGTCCGAGCGCGAGTGCCGAAGCGCAGGAGCAGCCTTCCTGGCCCAGTCCGAAATAAACGCCGCCCACCACCTTGCCTTGCTTGTACAGATTTTCCAGCGCCACTTCCATGCGCCGGTTCAGCAGCATCCAGCGGTAGAGGGCGATCGACTGCTCGCGCGACAGGTACTTGGAATCGCGAATAGGCGGCGCCGAGGCGCTCAGGTCGCCTTCGATGCTGTACTCGAGGCTGGATCCCTCGCCCGACATGAAAATGCGAAACTCGGGATGCTCCAGGCGGTAATCGGGAATGTTGTAGCAGCGCAGCATGGAGGAAGCTGAGTCGTCGCCCGGCTTAGTGGCTGCGGACGACTCTGTTTTGGTCGGCTTGGGCGAGCCGTCGGCCTGCTCCACAGGTGACGGCGTCTTTGGCGCTTTTGACGCTGCTGCGAGAGGAACGGTGCCCGATTTTTTCTTCGGGGCCGTGGAATGGGAGCGCTTCTTGTGAGCCATAGGGGGCCGCTATTCGCTTTTCGCTTTTCGCTTTTCGCTTTTCGCTTTTCGCTCGATACCCGAATGATCGACATCCAGCCAAGCCATAGCTAACTTCTCGATTGTTGTCGAAATGCATTCTACTTTATGCAAACTCGCGGGCTGAAATGAATAGCGAAAGGCGATAAGCGATCTTACGCCGACTCTTCGCGGTCGCCGTGTAGATTGCGCAGCTCCTTCGGAGACCGCGCAGGTGTGTCCTGATTCGCCGGAGACTCCGCCAGTTCAGGTTTCGGCGCCGCGGTAGCCTGCGCCAGCAGGTCGTCGAGCGACTCCAGCCACAGCATCTGCGAGCGGAAGACCCGCCCAAAGTTGCGCGACACGGCCGTTGCCACCTCTTCCAAGGTCAACTTCTTCTGCAACTCTCGCTCCATGGAGGTCACGGGCTTGTTGGCGAGGCCACAAGGCACGATGAGCGAGAAGAAATCCAAGTCGGTGCCCACGTTCAGAGCGAAGCCGTGGGTGGTGACACCACGTGAGATATGTACCCCGAGCGCCGCAATCTTGGCCTCAGGTTTGTTACGCAGCGCGTAAGTCCAAACCCCGGTCAGTCCCTTGATTCGCTGCGTGACGATGCCGAAATCGCCGCAGGTGCGGATGAGCACCTCTTCCAGCCGCCGGACGAATTCCACCGCCCCAAGCTTGGGCTCAAAGCTGCGCAAATCGAAGATCGGGTAGGCCACCAATTGCCCTGGACCATGGAAAGTCACGTCGCCGCCGCGGTCGATGTCGAACAACTCCACCCCGCGCTGGGCCAGGAACTCGGGTGACGCAAGCACGTTGGACACCTGCGCGTTGCGGCCCAACGTGATGACCGGGGGATGCTCGAGCAGCAAAAGGGTGTTTTCCACACGGCTGGCTTTGCGCAGCTCCATCAGCGTCAGCTGTAATTGCAGAGCGGTTTGGTAGGGCACCAGGCCGAGATTGAGGACGTTGAGGATCATGGCGATCGGCTGTCGGCTATCAGCCGTCAGCTATCAGCTTACGACACTGGGATGTACTTTGGTGGGAGCCCCCGCATTTATGCGGGGGGAAGGAGCGCTTCAGCGCTCCGAAAAAAGTTTCGACTTTGATCATGCGCTTTAGCGCCGGGCATCGAAAAACCCAGGGCTAAAGCCCATTTCAAAATCGCTCCTTTTTCGCTGGACTGAAGTCCAGCTCCCCCTGCTGAAGCAGGGGGCTCCCACCAAGAGCCTTCCCCAGAGTTTTTCCCGCAGCCCGCCGCGGCGGGCGTGCTCCAACCATCACCTGTACGTCAGAAGTAAAACTGCGCTAATGCTACAGATGTTGGATGAGCGCACAATCCGGTTCGAATCAGGAGAGGTGCCAATCCAGCCGCGGGTCGCACGTGCTCTGCAATGCTATTCTGAGTGTCATATTAGGGATGAAAATCAACCACAGAGATCGCGGAGAAGACTCGATAGAAACCAAAACTCCGTGTCCCCCGTGTCGGAGCCAGCCCTGAGCGAAGCCGAAGGGTAGGAATGATTTTCGATGGAGCCTAGCTCCCACAGCCATGAAGCACGATGTTGAAGAGCCTTCGGTCATTACCACGCCTCCAGCGGAAGCGCACAGCGGCGGACGCAGGTTTGTCGGCAATGCGGTTTTCGTTCTGCTGATTGCAGTGGCCGCCGTGGCCGGAGCGCTTTCCGGGTTAGTGCTGGTGTATTCCACCGATCTGCCGCAGGTAACAGAACTAGAGCACTTCCGACCCAGCACCGTCACCCAGCTTTATGACGACCAGGACCGCGTAATCGGGCAGTTTGCATTGCAGCAGCGCGTGATCGACACCTACAACGATTTCCCCAAGGTGCTGCGGGATGCCTTGATTTCGACCGAGGACAAGGAATTCGAGCAGCACTGGGGCGTGGATCTGTGGCGGGTTTTCGGCGCGGCCTGGCGGGACATCCTACTCGACAGCCGGGCGCAGGGCGCCTCGACGCTAACCATGCAGCTGTCGCGCAACCTGTTTCTTTCGCCCGACCGCAATTTCCGGCGCAAGATGCAGGAAGTGATGCTGGCGATCCAGATCGAGCGGCACTTCACCAAGCAGCAAATCTTTACTTTGTACGCGAACCAGATTTATCTCGGTCACGGCGTGTACGGCTTCGAGGCGGGCGCGAATTTCTATTTCAGCAAGAAAGCCAGGGACCTCACGCTGGAGGAAGCGGCAGTCCTGGCGGGACTGCCCAAGGCCCCGAACGCCTATTCGCCGATCAACAATCCGGAGCGCGCGCTACGTCGCCGGAACCTGGTGATTAACAATATGCTGGAGGACGGCAAGATCACCACGGCAGAAGCGCAACGTGCCAAGAGCACGCCACTGCGGCTCAACATCCAAACCGAACCGAACGACATAGCCCCGTATTTCGTGGAAGAAATTCGCCAGTACCTGGAGAAGAAGTACGGAACCGAGGAGGTCCACGAAGCTGGGCTTCGGGTTTACACCTCTCTCAACCTGGAGATGCAGAGGGCCGCTCAGCAGGCGGTGCGCGACGGTCTCGCGGCTTATGAGCGACGCCACGGGTGGAAGGGCAACCTCCTGAACGTGATCGCGAACGGGGACTCGTTGGCGACCTATCATCATGTGGATTGGGACGGGAATATCGCGCCGGGTAGCTACCTTCACGCCCTGGTTACCGAGGTTGACCCGCAATCGGCGACGGTGAAGTTCGGCCGCTACGAGGGCCACCTGGGACCGGTTGAGATCAAGTGGACACGCCACCCTTCGCCACAACAGTTTCTGACCCGCGGCGATCTGGCGTATGTAAAAGTCATCGCACTGAATGGCCGCGACAGCCGCGTGTCGTTGGAGCAGGAATCGGGAGTGCAGGGTGCGCTGCTCGCACTCGATAACTCAACCGGCGACGTGAAGGCCATGGTTGGCGGGCGTGACTTCGAACAGTCGAAGTTCAACCGCGCGGTGCAGGCGGAGCGCCAGGTGGGCTCGTCATTCAAGCCTTACATCTACACCGCAGCGATCGATCAGGGTCTCACGCCCGACGACACGGTGCTGGATGCGCCGGTAACGTTCAATACCGCCTCTGGTCCATACACGCCGCACAATTACGATGGCAAGTTTGAGGGCGTCATCACCTTTCGCCACGCCCTGGCGGAGTCGCGCAACATTCCCGCCCTGAAGGTCACCGAGCGGGTTGGCGGCATCAAGACGGTCATCGAGTACGCCCGCAAGTTCGGTATCACCTCGCCCATGCCGGCGTACCTGCCGGTGGCACTGGGCGCGGCCGATATTACGCTGGCCGAACAGACTGCCGCATTTACCACTTTTCCCAACGACGGGGTGCGCGTGACTCCTCGCTACATTCGCAAGCTCACCGACTACGATGGGCGCGTGCTGGAGGAGAATTATCCCGAGGTAAAGGACGTGGTGAGCGCCCGCACCGCGCGCATCATGACCTACATGCTGCGTGAGGTGGTGCTGCACGGGACCGGCTATGCCGCCAGCAAGCTCAAACATCCGCTGGGTGGAAAGACGGGAACCACCAACGATTTCACCGACGCGTGGTTCGTGGGTTTCTCGCCATCGCTGACGTGTGGCGTGTGGGTTGGTTTCGACGAGAAGAAAACCCTCGGCAACAAGGAAACTGGCGCGGCGGCCGCGCTGCCGATCTGGATGGATTTTATGCGGGTGGCGCTCGTGGGGCGCGATACGGAAGATTTCGCCGCCCCGCCCCCGACAACGCCTAACGCTGTAGCTCAGAAGGCGGACACGCCCGAGCCTGCCGCGGGCGACACCGAGGACCACTGATGCGCCGCTTCTTTCGCTATCTGGTGCGCATGTTGCTGCTGGTCGTCGTGTTCATGGCGTCGGCACTGACGGCGATGCGCTTTGCCATACATGGCCGCCAGACCACCATCCCCAAGTTGGTTGGCATGGCTCCTTCCCAAGCGGAGCGGTTGCTCGCGGACCATGGGTTGGTACTGGAAAGCGGTGACCGCTTCTTCAGCACCAACGTTCCGGAAGGCCGGATCATGTCCCAAGCGCCTCCGCCCGGATTAACCGTGCGACGAGGTTGGCGTGTGCGTGTCGCCGAAAGCATGGGACCGCAGCGCATGGTGATCCCCAACCTCGTAGGAGGCAGCGAGCGCGCCGCCGAGATCAATATCCGCCGCCGCGGACTGGAGCTGGGAAGCATCGCAAGCGCAACTATTCCGGGTGGCCCGACCGATCAGATCGTGGCGCAGAGTCCGCCTGCCAATGCAGTCAACGTATCCGCGCCGAAGATCAGTGTCCTGCTGGCCGCGCCGGAGGAGCGCAACTCCTTCGTCATGCCGGACCTTGTCGGGCGCAGCGAAGACGACGCGGTTAAGCAGATTGTCGACGCTGGGTTTCACGTGGGGCGTATCGCGAGCCAACCGCTTCCGGCCGACGATAGCACGTCCGCGGAGGCCCCTGCTTCCCCGAGTCGTGTTGTGGTGCGCACCATTCCGGCCGCAGGCCAGAGGGTGTATGAGGAACAAGGGATTGGGCTGGAAGTGACGAGGTAGCCGCTCTTCGCTTTTCGCTTTTCGCTCTTCGCTTTTCGCTTTTCGCTCTTCGCTTTTCGCTTTTCGCTTCTCGCCCTTCGCTTTTCGCTCTTCACTCTTCGCATCTGGTATATAGGCGATGGGTGGAGCACGCCTTTCAGGCGTGCATAACTGGCCTCAGTTCCTGGATCGCGCTTTAGCGCCTGAGGTAATGTTTCCGTCACCTCAGCGGCTAAAGCCAGTTCATTTCCGAATCTTAACTGCACCGCTAAAGCGGTGCTCCACCCTATCCACCAAAGGTGGAACTTGCCTTAGATATCGCGTGCAGGCTGGTTCCCCATGGCCAATAGCGAAGAGCGAGAAGCGAATAGCGAACAGCGTCTTCACTCCGCCTTAAACACCTGCCCGTTGTGCATTACGAATTTCACCCGCCCCAGCTCGCTGATGTCGTGCAGCGGATCGCCGGGGACTGCGATCACGTCGGCATATGCTCCGGGCGCGATGACGCCAATCTCTCCTGCCATGCCCAGCATCTCCGCCGCGCTGACCGTCGCCGAGCGGATTACCTCCATCGGTGACATGCCGAACTTCACCATGTAGGGAAATTCCTGCGCGATCGGCTCCGTCCAGGGGAAGCCGCCCACATCGGTACCAAAGACGATCTTGATTCCAGCCCCCAGTGCCTTCTTGAACGACTGTTCGTGCTCCGCGGCCCGCGCGCGGTCGCGTTGACCTGCCGGCGTACCTTCCGGCGACCACTCCCTGTAGTAAATCGCGATCGTGGCGCAGTACCACGTGCCTTGGCGCTTCATCTGCGCGATGGCGGCATCGTCGAGGTCGAGCCCGTGCTCGATGGAGTCACATCCGCCGTCCAGCGCGCGGTGAAGGCCCTCGCCGTTGTAGGCGTGGCAGGCGACCTTGCGTCCCCAACCGTGCGCCTCGTCCACGATGGCCTTCAGTTCTTCCACCGTAAGCGTCGGTTGCGAGACCAGGTGGCCGTTCTTGTCGGCCCATGAGCGATGCGTCATGTAGACCTTGATCCAGTCGGCGCCGTGCTCCATTTGCTCGCGCGCCGCCTTGCGCGCCTCCACCGGACCATCGATGATCTGAACTCCCTTGGGGACATCGATCTCCGGCGCATAGCCTTCCAGGGGATAGCCGCCGGTCGTCGAAATGCCGCGCGTGGTGGTGATAATCCGCGGTCCGGGGATGTAGCCCTGATCTACAGCCATCTTGATTCCGACATCGCCGTAACCGGCGCCCTCAGTCTCCATGTCGCGGATGGTAGTAAAGCCCTGCTCCAGGGCGCGCCGCGCCGAAACCGTTGCGCGCGCCGCGCGGTACGCCAGCGGAAACTTCAGCAGTTGAATGTCGTAGCCACCCAGGGCCGGGTCTTCTCCCTGGAGAAAGAGGTGGGTGTGCGACTCGATCAGTCCAGGCAGCACGGTGGCGTTCGACAGGTCGATGACCTTTGCGCCGGCAGGGACCTGCGTGGAAGCAGCGTCGCCGACGGTCTCAATCTTGTCGCCACGAATAACAATGACCTGATTGTGCTTCGGTTCGTTTACGCGCGGGTCAATGAGGATCCCGGCGCGAATTACGGTGACCTGCGGCGATGCCGCGGGATTCGACTGGGCGATTGCGGTCAATGAGAGCAGCAGGACAACGATGCTACCGATGAACTTTTTCATGGTGCTCCTCTAGTAAGGGCTAATTGCTAACTGCTAGTTGCTCATTTCATCTCTGAAGCGATGATGGCGTCCACTTCGATCTCGACTAGCATTTCGGGGTCGATCAGCGATGAGACTTCCACCATCGTGGCCGCTGGACGGATGTCGCGAAACACCTCACCGTGCGCCCGCCCGACCTCCTCCCACTGGCTGATGTTGGTTACGAACATCCGCGTGCGCACCACGTCGCGGAAACTGGCGCCGGCCTGCTCCAGCGCGCGGCCGATGTTCTTCAGCGTCTGCACCGCTTGCGCGTACATGTCGGCGCCTCCGATGATCTTACCGTCGGGACCGGTGGCGACGGTGCCGGCAACCGAGACGAAGGGCCCCACTTTTACGGCGCGCGAGAAGCCGACGATCGGCTCGTAAGGAGAGTTGCCCGAGATATTCTGCCGTTCCATTCCTGTGCCCTCCGTAGAAGGCGGCATTGTGCCATAAGAGCGTCCCATCGGGCACGTCAGCGGGTTACCTCGAATTTTGGCATCCAACGCCGCCTTCTGCTAACAGGCGCTTCGGAATGTACCTCTTTTTTGTAGAGATGAGCAAACCAAACCCGCATAAACAGCACTCAAAATCAACATACTCCCCCTGGAAGAAGACCGGTCGCATAGCGCGCGGACATGGCGGCGACGCCGGAAGCGAACCCGCTAAGTCACGGTGCATGGCGAAGAAACGCTTGCACTGAAAAAAGAAATGCGCTATGAACTCGCATCACATCTTTATGTGATGTGGGCACAATCGGAGGAGACGGACCCAAAGCCATGATTCCAGAATCGCACGCGCTGCAGCAGTTGTTCACCGAATTGATCGACCAGCACTTCGATCGTGACATTGGACTGCGTGATCCCGAGGTGAAGGATTACGTGGTCAACGTGCTTGCGGAATTCTGCGAATGCGAGCAAGTGTTCAAGATTTGCGATGCCGGAGGGCGTCCGCTGCACGACGTGGGCGAGATGCTGCTACAGGCCGACCCCATCTACGGGCCGGCGCCGTCGTTTGACCGCGAGCGCCAGGTCCGCAAGCACATCGGCGATTACACCTTGTTCTTCTCCGGGATGTTTCCCGAGAGCGTCAACCACTACCGTTTACGGCGGCAGCGGCTGGAAAACTTCATCGATTTCATCCGGGCCGGGAAGGAGAGCTATTACATCGTCTCCAAGTTCGACCAGTTCGAATACGCCCGGCTGTCGCCGCTCTTCGCCAAACTGGCGAGCGAGTTCGAGTCGTGTGTGTACGGTCTGAATCTGGTGAAAGGCGATCTCGAAGAAATGCAGCATCCCATTACCCGCAAGGTGAAAGAGATCGTGATGTAGCTCCGACTCGGTCGAAAAATATCCACCACAGAGACACAGAGGCACAGAGGTTTCAATCAAGGTCAGCGCCGGGTGCCCCACTCATTCGCGGTGTTGGCGAATGAGTGGGAAGTCATACAATTGCACGGGCCTTCAAGACTGAAGTTGCGGAGTGAGCTTGATGCCTGTGTCAGAATCAAAATACCCATTCAACCAAATGAAGGTTGAGTGAGGCACCCGGCTGGCGGCCATAGGGTTCCTTCGACTCCTCGCTACGCTCGTCACTCAGGATGACAATCCAAGACATCGCTCTCACGGCTTAAGCTTGGCTTCAGTTTTCTGCGCACATTTTTCCGCTTTGCTGTGTAAACCACTCGACTTTCTGAAAATTGTTCCCGCGCTCTGTTAAGAAGAGTGAACTCGGGCATTCGCCGTTAACTTCTCATTGCACCCTGTGTTTGCAAGTACGAAAGTGAATTACAGTGCGCCCCCTCAAAAGGGAATGAAAGGGACTCGGAGGCCACCAATGAAAAAGCAACTGAATTACGTGCTACTCCTGGCCCTGAGCGCAGGAACTCTTGCGACGACCTCAGCGGCACAAACTTTCACCGCCGTCAACGATCGGCAGAACACCCGGATCGCACAGGCGACGTTCAACCCGAGCCAGGCCGGCCTGCTCCGCCTGGCCGCCGGGGACGATCATCGTGGCGGCAATGGAGATCGTGACCGCGATGACCGCAACGACCGTAATCGTGACGGGAACGGATACCGCGGCCAGTATTACTACGCCAATCCCTCCTACGGGTACAACGGGAATGGATACTACGCAACTCCGTATCGCGGGCGAGTCGATGGATGGTACGACCGCTACGGCTACTGGCACGCTTATGACAGGGACCGCGACCAAGACCGCCGTGGCCACGATGGTGACGATCGCCGGTGAGTCCCGTCCCATGCGTAAGCGCCCTTTAGAGTACTGGCAAAACTGCCAGCGCCGACGGAGGTGAGGCACAAGGCCCGGAAAACAATCCGGGCCTTGTTGCGTGGTGCCCCAGGTTGCCCTTCTTTTGGGCGACCCTGGGATCGCAGCGACCAGCAGCGCTCAGCAGGCCAACAATCCTCAACCTCACCGTCGTGGCGTGGGTCACGTTATTGCGTAGCGTCTCGTGATGTAATCGCCTGTTCCCGCCAACTGACTGGAAGAGGGTTTGTGAAAAAGTACAGGTCGCTAATCAAACCCATTGTTGCACTCGCAGCAGTGGGTTTGTGGCTTTATGTCCATCGATACCCCACAGCCAAAATACCCACTGCATGCGAGCAGTTAACCGCAGGGGTAGCCGTCGATTTTGTAAGACCCGAGTGGTGCAAGCGAATTCCGATTGAGGCTGAGCGAGGGGGAGGAGATTCCCTGAAGTTTGGGATAGATTCCTTGCGCTCGGACTGCTTTCTTCAAACTGCAGTTCAGACGAATAACACGAAGCTCTGCAGCGAAGTGAAACCCATAAGATCGGACTGGGTTGACGGGTTTTTTATTGATGGCAGTGGTTACAACGAGGCGTACTTCATTGATTCGGTCAAGACATCCCGTGGTCCGCAAACAGGAGGGTTATTTATGTCGAACTACGAGTTGGTGTCCGTTATGCATCAACTTGGCTATACAGAGCAGACACTGCTCGACGCAGGTATCGATCTCAATGATAGTTTTGGCTGGCAATCGTACGTTAACAAGCTCCGCTGGAACACGCGGGGGATGCCGCGCTACGAACACTTTCAGCAAGAAAAACGCGATTTCTTAGGCAGGGTTGATCATCTCCGCTGCAGAGAGCCGCTCGCCGAGGTTGCATGGAACGTTGGCATTACACTTGTGTTGGTATTCGTCACGTTCTTCGCAGCTTTGCGGGTTTGGAGCATCCTTAGATAGAAGTGGAAGCTGTAACTGTTGATAAATCGCCATTGTACCAGCAATCCTCTCAACTGGCGAGTAACGGGCAATCCGAAACCTAACCCATTCTCTGTGCCTCTGTGTCTCTGTGGTGAACTACTTTTTCTGCGATACTAGAGAGTGCTCCCGCAGTCGCGAGCCAGGCATCATCATGGACCCAGTCGCAATTCCGAAGTCCTGTAAAGTCAACGTCACCACCAGCACCGGCATGGACATCGAGTGGCAGGACGGGCACCGCAGCGTGTATAGCTTTCCCTTTCTGCGCGATGCCTGCCCGTGTGCGCTGTGCGAGGAAGAGCGCACCAAGGATGGCCGCCAGCCGGGCGACCCGCTGAAGCCCATTGCCGGGCAGTTGCCCATGTTCAAGGCGGCGGCGCGGCCGACGGAGGTTGAGCCGGTTGGCAAATATGCCATTCGTTTCTCGTGGAACGATGGCCACCAGCACGGCATCTATTCCTGGCAGTTTCTGCGCGAGCATTGTCCCTGCGCCGAGTGCAAGGCGCACCGCGCCATGGATGCTCCCGTGGTTGGCAGCAAGCCCAATTGAAATAACCACAGAGACACAGAGGCACAGAGAAAGCCCTGAGTAAAAATACCTTTATAATCTCTGTGTCTCTGTGCCTCTATGGTCAACGGGCCTCTATCGAGTAACCTAAAGTTTGCCGTCCAATCTCAACAATTTGAATCCGCAACAACGTGAAGCCGTTGAGGCGGTCAGCGGGCCGGTCCTGATCCTGGCGGGAGCGGGCAGCGGCAAGACGCGCGTCATCACCTACCGCATCGCCCACCTGATTGACGGTGTCGGTGTGTCGCCCGACTCCATCCTGGCGGTTACCTTCACCAACAAGGCCGCCGGCGAAATGGCCAGCCGCGTGGAGTCGCTGGTGGGCGCCCGCTCGTTGGCCAAACCGCTGATTTCCACCTTCCACTCGTTTTGCGTGCGGCTGCTGCGTCGCGATATTGACGCGCTGCAAGTCGGCGGCAAAGGCTATCGCAAAGATTTCGTCATTTATGACGAGGCTGACCAACAAAACGTGGTGAAGGCGGCCATGCGCCGTCTTGGCATCGATGACAAGCAATTGACGCCGCGCAACGTGCTGGCGCGTATCTCGTGGGCCAAAAACCACATGCTCGACCCGCAGGAAGTTTACCTGCAATCGGGTGATCCCAAGACCGAGCGCGTGGCCCATATTTACGAGGTTTACCGGCAGGAGCTGGCGAAGTCGAATGCCCTCGATTTTGACGACCTGCTGCTGTATGCGGTGCGCGTGCTGAAGGCGTCAGGCGAGACGCGTGAGCGTTACAACCGCCGCTATCGCTACCTCCAGGTGGACGAATACCAGGACACCAACCGCCCGCAATACGAATTGATGCGCCTGCTGGCCGGCAGCGAACACAACGTTTGCGCCGTTGGCGACGAGGACCAGAGCATCTACTCGTGGCGCGGCGCCGATATTCGCAACATTCTGGAGTTTGAGCAGGACTTTCCCGAGGCGCGCATCATCCGCCTGGAGCAGAACTACCGCTCCACCCAGAACATTCTGGAGGCGGCTTCGGCGGTGGTGTCCCACAATGTCAGACGAAAAGGCAAGACCCTGTGGACCGACCGCAGCGGCGGCGCGCAAATTGGCTACTACGAGGCCCCGGACGGCGAGAATGAAGCGCTTTTTGCGGCGGATTACATTGCCAAGTACCTTCGGCAGGCGGAGAGCGGGAACGGCGAGGTCCCACGGGCCGCGGTCCTGTACCGCACCAACTCGCAGTCGCGCCTGGTGGAAGAGGCCATGCGCCGCTATCAGCTGAACTACCACGTTGTGGGAGGCTTTAGTTTCTACGAGCGCGCCGAGATCAAGGACATGATCTCGTACCTCAAAGTTCTGCAAAATCCCGATGATTCCATCGCGGTGCAACGCGTAATCAACACGCCGACGCGCGGAATTGGCAAGAACACCCTCGAAACCATCGAGCGTATCGCGCTGGAGACCGGGACATCCATGTGGGGTGCGATCAACGAGATACTTGAGCGAAGGCTTCTTCCCTTGCGGGCCTTGTCTGCGCTCGAGAGTTTTAAAGAACTAATCGACGACGCCCGAGCCCTGCACATGGGCACCTTTCGCGAGCGAGTAAGCGAAACCGCCGAACCAGCCGCCGCCGCGACGGCTCCGCTTGCCGACGACGAAGCAGACTTGCAGCACGACATCGATTTCTCGCCCGCGGAATTGGAAGCGCCGGAGGCCACGGAGTTTGCGCCTGAGGCGTACACAGATGCCGCCGAGAGCGCAGTTGCTCCGTCGGGAGAGGAGCGGGTCGAAGGATTCCGCGCTCCGGGGGCTCCAGCCTCTACCGCCGAGCTGCTGAAGTTCCTGATTGACCGCACGGGTTACATCAAGCAGCTTGAGCAGGAGGACACACCCGAGGCGCTGGCCCGAATCGAGAACTTACATGAACTGGTGAATGCAGCCATGGACTCGCGCGATCGCGGCGAGACGCTGAATGAGTTCCTCGACCACGCGGCCCTGGTAAGCGATGCCGACGATTACGACGAGAACGCGCGGGTCACGCTGATGACCTTGCACGCGGCCAAGGGACTGGAGTTTCCGCTGGTCTTTCTGATTGGGCTGGAGGAGAGACTGTTCCCCCATTCCCGCACGCTGCTCGTTCCTGACGACATCGAAGAAGAGCGGCGACTGTGTTACGTTGGCATGACGCGCGCCATGCACACGCTGATTCTGTCCCGCGCGCGCTATCGACGACGCTACGGGACCGACATGCCCGAGCCCAGCGTGGCATCGCGGTTTCTGGAGGAAATTCCCCAGGCGCTGCTCCAGGACCTGGGATCGCCGCGAAGGCCCGCGTATGCGCCGAGTGGCGATCACCACACTAGCCGGCATTATGCTTACGAGGATGAAGATCAACGGCCGGCGCACGACCGGCGCAACAAGCCGCAACGCAGCCAATATAGCGGCCCAAGCTACAACTCCATCGATAACATTGCGGAGTTCTTCGCCTCGCGCGGCAAGAAGTTTTCGCGGCCCAAAGTGGAGGTTTCCCAGCCGACCGGGCGCACGGGATTCCGGCCCGGACAACGTGTCCGGCATCCCAAATATGGCGAAGGCACGGTGTATAAACGCGAGGGAGACGGGGAAGACGCGAAGATTACGGTACAATTTCCTAGATTCGGTTTGAAAAAGCTGGTCGAGAAATACGCCCAATTGGAAAAGGCGTAACCCCCGTCAATTAAAGGAACGCAGAATTCATGGCAAATACCAAGAGCATTACCGACAAAGTTGAACGCAAGAAGGTGAAGCGCACCGCGCGCAAGAAAGCCGCCCCGAAAGCGCCCCGCACCTATGCCCGCGGCTCGGCCAAGCGCAAGGTGAAAAAGCTGGCACGCGGTCAGTCGAAGCGGTAATTCGCGGGCGCCGCTGTCAAAGAACCAAGGCTCCAGTCCATTCATCGGGCTGGAGCTTGTTTTTTGCGCGGGGAAATGCAGCTCCTCGCTGCGCTCGTCGCTTCGTCGAAAAACCTGCCAGGCGAGAGTGCGTGGGCACTATAGGGGTCCTTCGACTCCTCGTACGGTCGCCACGGCGACCGCGCTCGTCGCTCAGGATGACAGCCGAGCAAATTCCTCAGTTGTATAGGCTGGTTCAGAAATCGTCTCGGTGCCCTTCGCGCGGAGCCAATCCGCCACCGCAAAACGCACTAAAACGACAAGGGGCCCCATACCTGCCTGGAATGGTGGTCCCCCTGCGGCGATATATTCACCCTCCCCCATACAACAGGGGAATACTCGCACTTCTCTTATCGGCATTCTGTCCCAGCATCTTCAGTGGGCCGGTTGCGTCCGGATCAGGGCCTTCTCACATCGTGACACCCTCATGCTAGTCTTGCCTGAACAGGAGACCTGAATCTACGTGACTCTAAGCTGGCGTGAACCATACTTGCGATCCCTTCTACTGATGGCGTTCCTGACGGTTTTACCGCTCAACGTCGCTCGCGGGCAGGAAATCAACAGCAACCAATTCTCCGCCATGCAGTGGCGGCTCATCGGCCCTTTTCGCGCCGGTAGGGTCACGGCTGTAGCAGGTGTGCCGGGCCATCCCGATACCTACTATTTCGGCACACCGGGAGGCGGCGTATGGAAGACCACCAATAGCGGACAGGTCTGGCGTCCCATCTTCGATAGTGAACGAGTCGCTTCCATTGGAGCTCTTGCCGTGGCTCCGTCGAATTCCAACGTGATCTATGTGGGAACTGGTGAACAGACGGCCGGTAATGGGCTTTACCGATCGGCGGACGGTGGCGAAACCTGGAAGAACGTGGGCTTGCCGGACGTCCCTTACATCCAGGAGGTGGTTGTCGATCCGCAGAATCCGGACATCGTTGTCGTGGGCGGTAGGTCCGTCGGAGTCGGAATCCTGTGGCGGCCGTTGCCCGCATCGGCAAAGACAGCCAACCGTGGAATCTTCAAGACCATGGATGGCGGAAAAACCTGGAAGAAGGTGCTCTCGAACGACGATACCCTCGGCGTCGTCGACCTCTGTTCCAATCCCAGCGATCCGCGCACCCTCTATGCGGTGCTTTACCGGCCGGCCTCCGGGTCGGGTGACTCCGAGGTGCCCGCCACCTCGGAGATCGTTAAGTCGGTGGACGAGGGCTCAACCTGGAATCCTCTTGTGAGCAAGGGCCTGCCGGACAAGGGTTGGGGAAGATTAGGCATTGCCGTTGCTCCCGAAACCAATGGCCGGCGCCTGTACGCGATTCTGGAGCAAGGGTTCTTCCGTTCGGACGATGGCGGAGCCTCGTGGCAGCAGTCCACCAAGGACCCGCGCGTGCTCGGCAACGGATACTTCAGCCGGATCTTTGTTGACCCGCGGAATCCCGATGTTCTCTACGTCGCGCAGACCTCGATGTATCGCTCCACCGACGGCGGACACACCTTCGAAGCCTTTGCTGGAGCTCCCAGCGGCGACGACTTCCACGTCCTCTGGATCGATCCGCAAAACTCAGCCCGCATGATTTCAGGAGTCGATCAAGGCGCCATTATCAGCGTGGATGGCGGCAAGAGTTGGAGTTCCTGGTACAACCAGCCAACCGGGCAGTTCTATCACGTCTCCACCGATGACGCGTTCCCCTATCGCGTCTATGCGGCGCAGCAGGACAGCGGCACCGCCGGCATTCTGAGTCGCAGCGACTACGGCGAAATCCTGGCCCAGGATTGGTTTTCCATCGGCGGCTTTGAATACGCCTTCATCACTCCCGATCCGCTGAATCCAAATTGGGTTTACAGCGGAGGATGGTATGGCTCCGTAATCCGATTCGATAAGGCCACGGGTCAAGTCGCTACCGTATTCGAGCGCGGCGAAAAGTATCGCACCGCAGCCATGCCCCCTCTGGTGTTTTCGCCACAGGACCCGTCCACGCTTTACTTGGGGGCACAGTTCGTACTCAAAACTTCGGACCACGGACTGAGCTGGCAGCCGATCAGCCCTGACTTGACCGGCTACAAGGAGACAGAAAACGAAGAGGAACCTAAGCGGAATTCTGACAAGCCGCGTCCACCTGCTATCACGACGCTATCGCTCTCCGAAGTGCAACCGGGAGTGATGTGGGCCGGCACCAGCAACCGGATGGTTCAGCTCACTCGCGATGCAGGAGCAACCTGGCAAAACGTCTCGCCGCCAAAATTAACCGAGCCCATGGAAATCCTCGAGGTCGAAGCTTCGCATCATGACGCCGCCACCGCCTACATCGTGGCGGGCGCCACTCGCGAATCCACGCCTCCCTACGTCGCTCGCACTCGCGATTACGGCCACACTTGGCAGAAGATCGTCAACGGATTTCCCGCGCGCGAGATGGTCCGCGTAGTGCGCGAAGATCCCAAGCGCAAGGGGCTGCTTTATGCAGGGACCGATACCGGCGTCCTGGTTTCGTGGGACGACGGCGACCACTGGCAATCTCTGCAACTCAATCTGCCGGCGACGCCGGTGACCGATCTCGCGGTACACGCCGACGATCTGGTCATCTCAACTTTCGGACGCGCCTTGTGGATCCTGGACGACGTCACGCCACTGCGCGAGATCAGCCCGCAGATCGCGGCGAGCGAGGTTCACCTGTTTCGTCCTGCCACCGCAATGCGCGTGCGCTGGGACAACTATCAGGACACGCCATACCCGGTCGAAACTCCGGCCGGGAAAAATCCACCCGATGGCGCCATCCTCGACTACTTCCTGAAGTCGGCGCCGACAGGCGAAGTAACGCTGACGATTTACGACGACAAGGGAGGCGAGGTTGCTCAGTTCTCGAGCCAGGCAAAGCCTCCGGACCTTGGTCCCGCGAACGCTCCCGATTACTGGTTTGCGCCCGCGGTAGCCTTGCCCAAGGCTGCGGGAGTGAATCGCTTCGCGTGGGACCTTCGATATCCGCCTCCGCTTTCACTTCCCTATGGCTACTACGGTGAGCTGCTGGAGTATGCCGAATACACAACGGCCGATCACGCGATCGCCGGGCAGAGTCCGCGTGTGCAACCTCAGGGACCACTGGTTGTGCCGGGAAACTACACGCTGGAGCTGCGCGTCGCCGGCCAGACGCTTCGTCAACCATTGACCATTGAGCTTGATCCGCGTGTCCATGTTTCGCAGTCGGACCTGGTGGAGCAGCTCGACCTGGCGCAAGAGATTACTCGAGGCATGAAGGCGAGCCACGATGCCTATCGGCAGGTCGCGGCGTTACGCACGGATTTAACGGAGCGGCAAAAAACTCTGAAGGACGGCGAGGGCCCCGAGTTGAAGCAAGCGAAAGACGCGGCCGATTCCCTGGACAAGAAGATCGACGCCGTTGAGAAAGGCACTCGGACCGCTCCCGGCTTCGGACCGGTGAATCGCGATTTGACCAGGCTGATTTTCAGCGTGGAGAGCGCCGACATCCGTCCGGGGGACGCGGTCCGGTCGGCGGTGCAACAGAGCTGCGACGCGCTCGACAAGGATCTGGCTAGCTGGCGGCAACTGAGCGAACAGGACGTTGCGGCATTCAACACGATGCTGACCGCGGCAAAGTTATCGCCGCTGCCGTCGGTTGCGGCAAGCACGAGTGTAGGGTGCAAGAAATAGTTCGCAGCACCACCAGGGAGAGACGATTGAGACAATTCGCGATGGTAATTGCCGTTCTACTGACCGGGTCGGCAATCGGAAACTGCAACTCGGCCAAGCTGGTGGCCAGCGTGAAGAATCCCAGCTATTCCGGACAGCGCTTCAAGAAGGTGCTGGTGATCGGCATGAGCGACAATCCGGCGATTCGCTCCGACTTCGAGGATGCGCTGGCCAACAAACTTGCCCGCGACGGAGTCGAGGCCATCCCGGGTCATTCCATCCTGCTGCGGCCGGATTCGGCCAACATGGACCTGGACTATCTGAAGGCGCAGGTCCGCGAGCACCACATCGAAGCTGTCCTGCTGACGCGGCTGGTGAAGGTGGAGAAGAACATCACCTACATTCCCGGCCAAAGCTACACGGTTCCTTATCCTTACTACACCTCGTTCTACGGTTATTACCCCGTCGCTTACCGGCAGGTCTATTCTCCGGACTATCTGCGCGAAGACAAGACGGTGCGCATCGAAACCAACCTCTACGCCACCGCCACGCCCGAGGGAGAACTGGTCTGGACAGGCATCAGCGATACCTTCAACCCGAACTCGGCGGAGAAGGCAATCAACGGCGTGGTCAAAGTAGTGGTGAAGGATCTGGAGAAAGCGGAGATTTTCTAACGGCGGCGGATCGCGATTCCTACCCTGTCGCTGCACGACAAGGATGGGGCACCAGGCGCCGCATGTCTGCCATCCTAAGCGGCGAATTCTAGCCCGCTGCGTGGATGATACAAGCTGGAAGCCAAGCCGCTACGCCGGTGAGTCCGGCGTTTATCCGCAAAACCAGGGCGAAGCTGAAGCTGTCGCGGGGAGTTTTCGCGCGCAAGCTGTACACCAATGTTCGCACTCTGGAGAATTGGGAACAAGGCCGTGAATACGGAGTTTTATAATGCCGATGTTAAGAGTGTTCAATATTGCACAGACAGCCCAGCAGGCAGCGTCCTACTATACGTTCTTCATACTTTAAGGGGGGCTCAAATGCTGACCCATGATGGCATGCGTTTACCAACAACCACTTCTCCGGTGTCGCCAGGGTTCATGCATCGTCCTCTCGATAACGGCTCGGTCGAATCAATTTGCATGAACTGCTTCCTCACAATCTCCCGAACGTGGGGCAATTTCAAGCTGACCGCAGACGAACTGAATGAGATCGAATCCGGTCACGTCTGCGACCAAAGGCATAAGCCAGCCAAACCCCAAGATTCAAACTGAGACGCCACCCGGCTCCTCGGGGCAAACTTTGGAATCGCTCTAAACGTGCCGCCCCGCAAGCGAAGCTGGAATTGACCCCGCTCAGAACTTGCTGATGTGGATGCTGCCGTCGCCGGTGGTGATTTCCAGCAGCGGTCCTCCGCCGTTTAACTTGCCACGAATGCGTGAGCGCTCGATGGACCCGTTCACCGTCACCGGCATGTCGAGTTGGATGTGGCCGTCGCCGGTGTGGGCGTAAAGCTCGGCGGCGAAGTCCTGCGGAAGCCGGGCTTGCACTCCGCCGTCGCTGGTGTGAATCAGCCATCCGTTGTTCATCTTCGAGCCTGTCCGCACGGTGAGGTCAATGTGTCCATCGCCGGTGCGCAGGTCAACATCGGTCAGCACGCCGTCGATGGTCATGTGTCCGTCGCCAGTGTGGGCGTGCAACCCTCCGGTGAAGTTGCGCACCTGAATGTGTCCGTCGCCGGTATCGATGCGGGCCTGCCCAGAGGTGCCATCGACTGCGATGTGCCCGTCGCCAGAATGCAAGTCGAGAGCAGTGTCCGAAGGGACCTGCACCTCGATGCGAACTCCCTGGTGCATGCTGATGTGAATGCCCCAACGATTCGGCACATGGACTTGCAGGTCTACCTTGTCGGCGTCCTGGCGCTCGGTGACGCGCACGCCGCTCCCGCCGATGCTGTACTCCTGGGCGATCACTCGTACTGAAACGGTGTGGCTGGCTCCGCGCGTGATCTCCACCGAGGCGTCGTTGGTGTCCACACGCAGGCTGGGCTTGTCGCCGACCTGGTAAGTTTTGGTCCATTCCTCGGCGAAGGCGGAAACCGCGAGCACCGAGAGGCATAGGAGAATAATCAGGAAGGTTTTTCGCACAGAACTCCTCCTCGTTGATTTGTTACGAGGAGGAGTCTGCGTTTGTTCCGTAGTAGTGGTTGCGAATCAGGAGATACGGAAGGGCAGCTTGCGGTGCCCGGGGCATGCGCTACTCTAGCGGAGTGGAACTTCGCGCACGCCCCTCACGAGCATCGCTCCCTGCTTGCTGAAATAGACGCTCCGGCGGCAAAAGGGTTAGCGTCGCCGGCTGTACTGGTTTTGCTTTTTCTCGGCGTGGCGCTCCAGGCCAAGTTGGATCAACCGGTCCATCAGCTCGGGATAATCAATGCCGGTTGCGGCCCACATCTTGGGATACATGCTGATGGAGGTGAAGCCGGGAATGGTATTGACTTCGTTGACGTACATTTTGCCCCGGCGTGGATCCATGAGAAAGTCCACGCGCGCCATGCCGGCGCAATCCACGGCCTTGAAAGCCGCAATCGCGAGTTGCTGCACTTCCTTTTGTTTTGCTTTGGGAAGCTTGGCAGGGATGATCGACTCCGATCCCTCCACCAGGTACTTGGCGTCATAGTCGTAGAACTCTTTCACGGGGACGATCTCGCCAGGAAGAGAAGCGATCGGGTTGTCGTTTCCGAGCACGGAACATTCGAGCTCGCGGGCCTTACCTTTTGCGCCGCCGACGCCCTGCTCGATCACCAGCTTGCGATCGTAGCGCGCCGCCTCGTCCATGGCTGCGGCGAGTTCGCCAGCGTTGTGCACTTTGCTGATCCCGACCGATGAGCCCAGGTTCGCTGGCTTCACGAACACGGGATACTTCAGCACCGATTCGATCTGTTTGCGCACCTTCTTCGGTTGCTCTTGCCACGCGCTGCGCAGAACCGTGACATGCTTCACGATTGGCAGTTCGGCGTCGCGGAAGAGGCGCTTCATCACGTCCTTGTCCATGCCGGCGGCGGAGCCCAGCACGCCCGCGCCGACGTAGGCGATGTCCGCCAGCTCCAACAAACCTTGGATGGTGCCATCTTCGCCGAAGGTGCCGTGCAGAACGGGGAAGATGATGTCCACGTCAATAGAATTGGGCGCCGCGTGCAGTTCAGTGGAGTGCGTCTCAAACGGCATCAGCGCGGAGTGGTTCTCGCCTGGCATCGGCGGCACGACAACCGCTTCCCCTTTGGCCAGGACGGCAGCGGCGGATGTGGTCTCAGGATCGCCGGCGCGCAGATGACGCGGCTCGGGTGTGGCTGGAGCCTTGCCTTGCAGCAGGCGCTCGGCGTGGGCCGCAGTGACCCATCGGCCTTCTTTGGTGATACCGATGGGAACAACGTCGTATTTGTGCTTGTCGATTGCGTTCAGGACCGAGGCCGCCGACAGCAGCGAGACTTCGTGCTCGCCACTGCGCCCGCCAAACAGGACACCTACCCGGAGTTTCTTCATGCCATGCATCTTAACTCGGAGAAGGCCGTTTGCCGGCGGCGATGGGCGATTGACCCTAAGCTGCTGCCTGGTACGGCTGGATCTTCGCCAGCCTGCGTCCCAGAACAGTGCGGGCCTTGGCCAGTTCGTACGCGCTCTGCAGATTCATCCAGAATTCTGGTGACGTCCCGAAGAAACGCGCCAGTCGGACTGCCATGTCGGCACTGATGCCGCGCTTCCGCAACACGATGTCATTCACAGACTGGGCCCTGACGCCCAGCGACTTCGCGAGCCGATACCCACTAATGTCCATTGGCTTGAGGAATTCTTCCTGAAGGACCTCTCCCGGATGGACTGCCCAAGCTGCAGGCCTTCGCCGTTCCAATGCCATATACCAACTTCCTTCGAGCGAACTCTAGTGATAATCCGCGATCTCGACTTCGTAAGCTTCGCCGCCTTTCCACACGAAACATATGCGGAATTGGTCGTTTATCCGGACGGCATGCTGGCCCGTGCGGTTGCCGTGCAGAGCATGCAGCCGGTTTCCCGGTGGAATTCTCAAGTCGTCCAGCCGGGTTGCTGAATCCAGCATTTGGAGTTTTCCCTGCGCTACCTTGCGCGGCTCCGTGGGAGGCCACTTGCCGCCCTTACCGGTCTCCCAAAATTGGCGCGTGTCGTCATCGGCGAAGGACTTGATCACGAATGGCTGAACACTACCGCAACGCGATAATCATGTCAAGCATGAATACATGTAACCCATGATAGCCAGGCGAAGTGGAGATGCAGACGGCCACCGTAACGAGTGCTCATAGTATCTTTTTCCCAAACGCCGACAGCGCCAGTTCGACCGCCAGCTCCGCTGTCTGGTTGCGCTCATCGAGTACTGGATTGACTTCCACCAGTTCGAAGCTCAGCATGCGCCCATGGTCGGCGATGATCTCCATCGCCAGGTGTCCCTCGCGATAGGTAGCGCCGCCCCAGACGGGCGTGCCAACACCGGGAGCATCCTCGGGATCGATCCAGTCAAGATCGAGCGAAACGTGATAGCCCACGGTGCCGCGTCCAGCAGTACGGAGGGCCTCTTCCATTACTGCGCGCATACCGCGCTCGTCAATGTCGCGCATAGTCAGGACATGAACGCCCGACTTGCGGATGTTTTCGCGCTCGTGGTTGTCTACGTCGCGGATGCCCACCAGAACGCAATTTTGCGGCTGCACCTTGGGACTAAAGCCGTAGAGGTCGGTGAGTGGCGACTGGAAAAGTCCCATGATCGCGCCCAATGGCATGCCATGCACATTGCCGCTGGGTGAACTGCCGGGCGTGTTGATATCAGTGTGCGCATCAATCCATAGCAGCCCGATGCGCTGGTTCTTGCGGCGATAAAACTCGGCCACGCCTGAGACCGTTCCGGCCGCAATGGAATGATCGCCACCGAGAACAATGGGGATCTTTCCGGCCTCCAAGGTTTTCACCACGAGCTCAGCTTCTTTCGAGCAGGTCTCGGTGATCTCCTTCAAGTACTTGGCGTTGGGATCGCCTGGCAGCTCAGTTTCAGCGAGGGCGACATGCACGTTGCCGACGTCCTCGACCTCGTAGCCCAGGGCCTCAAGTTTGGCTTCGAGTCCGGCGACCCGCATCGCCGACGGACCCATGTCAACGCCGCGCCGCGACTGACCGAGATCCAGGGGCACGCCAATAATCCGAATGTGCTTGGTGTCGACGTTTAGTAATGGCTTGGTAATCGGGCTGCTTGCCATAGGTTCCTAACTATAAGCGATCTCATAAATCACAGAGGAATGAGCCACGCTTCACCCATCCCTGTGTCGACTCCTACGTTGTCGTACCACAATGTGGTACATGCATGGCCGGCCGCTAGGGATACAGGCGATGCAGCGTGCGCGGGAAGGGAATGGTCTCGCGCACGTGCTCCAATCCGCATATCCAAGCCACGACGCGCTCGATGCCCATGCCGAATCCGGCGTGCGGGACCCCGCCGAACTTGCGCAAGTCGAGATACCACTTGAACGCTTCCTCCGGCAGTCCATGCTCATGAATGCGCTTCAGCAGCAGGTCGTAAGATCCAATACGCTGCGAGCCGCCGATGATTTCCCCGTAACCCTCCGGCGCAAGCACATCCACGCAGAGGGCAAACTCCGGCCGTTGCGGATCGGGCTCCATGTAGAACGCTTTGATCGCCGCGGGATAGCGATGCACCATCACCGGCCGGTCGAATTGCGACGAGATATAAGTCTCATCCGGCGAGCCGAAGTCACCGCCCCACTCGAACTTGTTTTCGACCAGACCCTTGGCATGGCCTTCCTGCAACATCTGCACGGCCTCGTCGTAGGAGATGCGCGGAAACGGCGTGGCCATTTTCTCCAGCTTGCTGAGGTCGCGGCCAATCGTCTCCAACTCGGGACGCCGCTTCTCCAGGCACCGCTTGACGACAAAGGTGATGAACTCTTCCGCCAGCGTCATCAGATCGTCAAGCGTCGCGAAGGCGACTTCCGGCTCGACCATCCAGAATTCGGTGAGGTGGCGGCGCGTCTTCGATTTCTCCGCGCGAAACGTTGGCCCAAAGCTGTACACCTTGCCGAGAGCCATCGCCGTGGCTTCGATATAAAGCTGTCCCGATTGTGTCAGGTAGGCCTGCTCGTCGAAGTAATCCACCGGGAACAGCGTGGTGGTGCCTTCGCAAGCTGCGGGCGTGAGAATCGGTGGATCGGTGAGGGTAAATCCGTGGTCGTCAAAATAGTCGCGCGCCGCCTTGATGATCTCGGCGCGAACCCGTAAGATCGCGGCCTGACGGGGCGAGCGCAGCCAAAGATGGCGATGCTCCATGAGGAAGTCGACCCCGTGCTCTTTGGGCGAGATGGGATAAGGATCGTCCGGGTTGACGCGCTGCACGACCTGGGCGTCGGTCACGTCCATCTCGTATCCGCCGGGAGCGCGTTTGTCGGCACGCACCTTGCCGGTGACGATCACGCTGGACTCCTGGGTCAGACCCTTGATGGAATCGAACAGCTCAGGCGAGACAGCATTCTTTGCGACGACGCCCTGAATGATGCCGCTGCCGTCGCGAAAGATGGGAAAGAGTAGTTTCCCACTCTCGCGCAAGTTGTAGAGCCAGCCACGAATGGTGACGGTCTGGCCTTCATGCTGGCCGATTTCGCGGATGGTGGTAATGGGTGTTTCAATTTTGTTGCCCGGTGCTTCCATGAGTCCTGTCTTGGTCAGGCACAGCTTCGGCGGTGCCATAGGTTGTTATTAGGTCGGGATTAGTTTCAGAAAATTGTTCCCTGGTCGATTGTCCATTCGACCTAAGGGGTCTTTGCTTTCCTTCGTTCTTCCTCGTCTCTCTTTCTCTGTTGAACGTAGCGGTCGTGGAGCTTGTTAAAGTTTTTCCAAAAGTCCGGCAATCCTTGCGTCACTCTCGAATTACCCTGGACTCTTACGCTCCAATTACTTCTGGCCTTTGCGCGGAGTTCGTCGGTTGCGTCCCAAAATTCATCTGGAAAATCTACCACCTCATAGATGAGTCTAAAGTCCACAACGTCCGCGCCCACCAGCGCCCCAAGTACTTCGTAGTGATGGCCCATGGTTTTGACCGGCACCAAATCCTCAGAATAATACGCCTCGGAAGCGGTTTCATGTTGCGCCAGTATTTGGCTTATTTTCTTCTTGTCCCATGTCCCGCCGAAATCCTTTAATGCATTGCTGCGTACCTCGCCATCTTCCTTGATCATTTCCTTTACGGAGGGCAACTCGTTAAGCCTGGCAACATGTGCCGATTCCCTAATTTCCGACGACGTCTTGTAGATCTCAGTGACCGCAAGAACAATCCCTACAATGACGCTAAGCGCGCTCACGATCTGCGCAATCTTCGTCCATCGGTCCAGGGCACTGGGTTTTGTATCAGCCATACAGATTCTCTCTCTTCCTTTTATTTCGGTGGGGCGGCCATCTTGATCCTGTTCATCTCCGACCCTGGGGCCTGAATTAGGAGAGGCTCTTTAGCGGGATCGAGCCACTTCATCAGGGCGGTCAGATCTGCCTTCGACATAGCTGTGCAGCCGGCGGTGGCGGAGCCGGGATTCCGCCAGATGTGAAGGAACACAGCGCTTCCTTTTCCTGCAACCACCGGGTCAGTGTTCTGCTGTACCACGATCCCTAACTCGTACAGATAGTCTTTTCGTTTCATGTTTTCGGCGGACTTCCACGATGGCGGGGACGTCGCGTTTGGGAGTGTGGCCCAGTGGTTGTAGTCCGGTGAGTTCGGATCATCGACATAGTAATCGCGGTCTGTGGCTTGTCGATAGGGAAGCTTCAAGCCCGCCGGAGCTTCTGCGTCGTAGCCGAATGCCGTGCCGAAGCGAAAGACGCCTGCCGGGCCCTTGCCATCTCCTTCAATTTTTTGGGGGCCGTCTGTAACGGGTTGCTGGAGTCCTCTCCCCCAGGCGAGCCCTTTCTGACCGACGACAACCGGAATCTTGGCGCCCACGGCGATCCAGCCATGAGGAGATCGGGACAGCCTCTGCAGTTCACCGGTGGGGCTGTTCCACGAATCCGTCTCGACCAGGACTACCTGCTGCGTGTTCCTGGGCACGTCTAATGGCCCGAGAATGGCGTGTGGGTTCATACTCAAGAACAAGAAAAGTAAGGGAACTAGCATAAGCGTTCTTGTCATCAAACTACTCCGTACGCAGATCTAATTTCACGAAGGCGGTGGCCATTTTGTGCGATACATTTTCGCCCTCCACCCCTTCGATCTCCAATAGAACCGGTGGTACGTGCGGCGCAGTTCGCAATAGCTCCATCGCCTCTTTCCAGTCAATGGTGCCAGCTCCTGGCCAGAGGTGCGAATCGTGGTCCTTGTTGTTGTCGTGAATGTGCGTCGATCGGATGCGGTCCTTCAACACTTCAAACGCTTGCGGCACACTCGACATAATGTGCGCATGGCCGACGTCAAAGCATACGCCTATATCGTCGAAGCGCCCGGCATGCAGCAGTTCCGTCAGTTTCTCGGGCGTCGAAAGCTCGTTGGTAATGTTCTCGACCAGCAGTTGCACGCCCAGCGGTTTGGCAAAAGCGTGCAAGTGTTCGAGGGAACTCATGGCGGCATCGAGTTTGTGCTGGTCCGCTTCTTCGTGGCCAATGCCGACATGCTGCACCAGAAACTGAAATGGCGCCTGTTCGGCCACCTCGATGGCGCGCTTGATTTCATCCGTGGCCGCGACCCGCTGAAGTTTTTCGACCGACGCAATATTGATGTGGGTCGCGCCGGCGCGGCCCCAATCTTCGTCGGGATGCATGGGCGAGTGCATCGAGTGGAACGTCACTCCGGTGCTGCGAAACCAGTTGGCGATCTGCCGGATGTGCTGCCGGTCGGTGTAATTGAAGTGCCCGCGCGCGGCGAAGATCTCGATAGCTTCCGCCCCGCCGGATACCATCTGATCGAGCAGGCCGGGATGCAGCCGTTCCCGCCGTGCGTAGATCAAAGTGGACATGGCGCGCCGCATCAGAATCCCACTGCCTTTCCGTTATGGCGTCCGTCACTGGCGCCCAGGCGCTCACCGGTATCAGGATCAATTTCGATGCACTGAGAGTCGCCCCAATATTCCGCCTTCGAACGATGCTGCTGTCCCGGCAGAGAATCCAGGCTCGCGGCGGCAGAAATTTTGTGTCCCATGTGCTCGAGGATGCGAACGGTGTCAGGCGAGAAGCCCACTTTCTCCAGCTTGATCTCGTCGGGCAGCCACTGATCGTGGAAGCGGGGCGCGTTCACCGCCTGCTGAATGTTTAACCCGTAATCCACCACGCCCATCAGCACATCGGCGACCGTGGTGATGATGGTGGGGCCGCCCTCAGCGCCGAGAACCAGGAAAAGCTTGCCGCCTTTAAGCACGATGGTCGGCGCCATCGCGGACAGCGGCCGCTTGCCAGGGCCAATGGCATTTGCCGGGCCCTGGATCAGTCCGAAGATGTTAGGCACGCCTGGCTTGGAGGCGAAATCGTCCATCTCGTCGTTGAGCAGGAAGCCCAAGCCCTCGGCGGTGACGTGCGATCCAAAGTTCTCGTTCAGCGTGGTGGTGACAGATACTGCGTTGCCCTCGGGATCGACTACCGAATAGTGAGTGGTGTGGACCGGCTCGAGTAACGCCTTCGGCTGGGGATGCGAACTGGCATAGCTGTCCAGTTGCGAGAAGACGGAAGGCCGCCGCAGTCCGGCGCTGGGAGTGGCACGGCGCAGCGGGATGGTTTCGCGCCAGGCATTGGCGTAACGCTTGTCCAGCAGTTGCGCCACCGGGATCCTGGAGAAATCCGGGTCGCCAAGAAACTCGGCGCGATCAAAAAATGCCCTCTGATAGGCCTCGGCGGTGAGATGAATGCTTTGGGCCGAACCTTCACCCTGCTTAGCCAGATCGTATCCCTCGAGGATATTGAGGCTCTCGACCAGAGCGACGCCTCCGGAAGACGGGGGGGGAGCGCCGATAATCTCGTAGCCGCGATAGGTGCCGCGAATCGGCTGCCGCTCCTTCACTTCGTACTGAGCAAGGTCCTCGGTGGTGAGCAGGCCGCCGCCCTTCTCGATTGCCGCAGCCAGCTCGCGCGCCATCGAGCCATGGTAGAAATCGTCAGGGTTTTCGGCGATGCGCTCGAGCGTCTTGGCCAGTTCGGGCTGCTTGAAAACGTCGCCCTGCTGGTAGAAGTTGCCGGCGCGCTGAAAGATGCGATGCGACTCGGGAAACTTCGCCAGGTTGGGATCGCGAAGCGACCTCGCCGCCTCGTAGTCGAGCACGTATCCGTCACGCGCCAAATGAATCGCAGGCTCCATTACCTGCTTCAGCGTCAGCTTGCCCCAATGCTTCTGCGCATACACCAGGCCCGCTACTGAGCCGGGGACGCCGATCGCTTTGTAACCGAAAATACTCATGCCTGGGACAACATTGCCCTGGGCGTCCAGATACATGTTGGCGGAGGCTTTGGCCGGGGCTTTCTCACGGAAGTCGAGGAAATGGACCTCGCCCTCGGCCCGGCGGAACAGCAGGAAGCCCCCTCCACCAATATTGCCTGCCTGGGGGAGCACCACGGCGAGCGCGAAACCCACAGCCACCGAGGCGTCCACCGCGTTGCCGCCCTGCCGCATGATCGCGACTCCCGCCTCGGATGCTTCGGGTTGCAGCGTGGCCACCATGGCTTTGGGCGCGTGCGCCGGATGCATCCCATTGCCGGCGAAAGCCTGGGCGCAAAGCACCAGCGCGAGTACCACCTGCAGAGGTTGGCGTCTCAGTTTCATAAGATGACGGCGGATGACCGAATGCCTGGCCGCTCAAATGCGTTCGGCGCAGGAAGTCACGACCATGCAAGTACAAAACATTGAGGCTAGCGGACGGACTCTGACAGAGTCAAATCTGTAATGGAACGAACGGTCCACAATGGGCGTTCTTGCTCGCGAGTCTTCTGTCAACCCTGCTTCTCTCTTGTGCAAGAGGTGGGAAACGTTATATATCTAGCTCACCCGCAGGCACCATGCAGACCTCCATTTTCTCGGTTGACGTTGAAGACTGGTTCCATATTCTGGACGACCCGAGTGTGCCTGCCATCGACCAGTGGGCGGGCCTGCCGTCCCGCGTGGAGAGGAATTTTACCAAGCTGTTGGATCTGTTCAGCGAAAAGAATGTCCAGGTGACTTGCTTCTTCCTGGGATGGGTAGCCGAACGTTTTCCTCACCTGGTAAAGGAAGCTGCCGGCCGGGGACATGAGGTTGCATCGCACGGTTATGGGCATCGGCTGGTATACGAACTGAGCCGAGCCGAGTTCTATGAGGATGTCCGGTGCGCGCGCCTGCTGTTGGAAGACATCGCTGGCGTCGAGGTAGTGGGCTACCGCGCGCCCGGCTTTTCCACCACCGAGGAGACTCCGTGGTTCTTCGATGCGCTGGCTGAAGCCGGCTACCAGTACGATTCCTCAGTATTTCCGGCCCGGCGGGCACACGGCGGTATGCCGCATGCGCAGCGCAAACCTCACCATATCGGCAAGCATGATGCGCTGTTGGAAATCCCGATCAGCGTTGTCGACCTGCTGGGTAAGCCGATGTGTTTCTTCGGTGGCGGGTATCTGCGGCTGTTCCCCTATAGGTTGATCCGTAAGATGGCGCGGCAGGTGCTTAGCGAAGGCCGGCCCGTGGTCTTCTATGTCCATCCCCGCGAGATCGACCCGGCGCATCCCCGGCTGCCCATGAGCCCAATACGCCGGTTCAAGTCGTACGTTAATCTGGAGACCACGGAAGGGAAGCTCCGTCGGATACTCCAGGATTTTCCCGTGACCACGTTTAAGAACCTCCTGAGCAATTACCCCCAACTGGCAAATACTCATGTCGCTTGATCGAACCCAAACCTTCTTCCATCAGTACGCCAACGATTTTGACGCCATCTACGGCAATCAGAATGGCCCCCTTGATCGTGTCATCAATCGACTCTTCCGCAAAAGCATGAGACTGCGCTTCGAGAAGTCGATTGCAGGCTGCAATCCAATTGAAGGCAAGAGCGTACTCGACGTCGGATGTGGGCCGGGTCACTACTCCATTACGCTGGCTCAACGCGGGGCCGCTCGGGTAGTGGGAATCGACTTCGCCGAAGGTATGCTGCGACTGGCCACGGAGCATTCGAAGCAGGTCGGCGTCGGCGATCGATGCAAGTTCATGGTCGCCGATTTCTACCAGTATGCTCCGCAGGAGCTTTTCGACTACGTCATCGTGATGGGCTTCATGGACTACATGCCCGATCCGGCCAAAGTAGTCGCCAAGGTCTTATCGCTGACCAAAGACAAGGCGTTCTTCTCGTTTCCCGTCGCCGGCGGCCTGCTCGGATGGCAGCGCAGCCTGCGCTATAAGAAGCGCTGCGATCTGTTCCTCTACACTGAAGATCAATTGAAGCAGATATTCGCGCAATTCCCCGAGGCGAGGGCGACAATTGAGCCGATCAGCCGCGACTTCTTCGTGACTTTGACTCGCAACAGCAAAATAAGCTGACGCGGGGACTTTATGCCGGCGATTGGATTCAGACTCTGGTACTGGTCGGTATCTTCGGCTCCGCTGGTTTTGTTGGCTGGGGACCCTGCTCAGCCGTGGCACTCCGGTACGATACTTCTTTCCACATACTCGCGGGCGTTACGAAATACACCCGCACAGCCGCCAGCGAGGCGGCCATTAAAACCACGAACGTCCGAATCGGAGACGTCAACTTCTTCAGCGGGAAACGGTCGGGCACAAGCGAATCAATCGCCGCCAATCCGTAGAACGCCACCTGCCCCCACATTGCCAGGCTCCGCCAGAACGGCGGCAGGCCGATGGTCGCCAGGGCGATTGCGATCATGCAATACGGTATGACAATGCGCCCGTATTTGGCAGACAAGAAATGAAATCGCATCCGGTTCCTGGGGCCCAGCAGCTCGGGCATAATCGCGAGCATCTGGTACAGACCCGCCTGCAGCCGCACCTTGCGACGAAACTCCGATTGCAGGACGGTGGGAAAGTCGTACATCGTGGCCGTCGGCTCGTACAGGATGCGATAACCTTGAAAGAACGCCTTCAGTGGCACATAAACGTCATCGAGCAGCGTGCCGGTCGGGAGCGGCGTCCACAGCGAGCGGCGCATGGCAGCGAAGGCGCCGCTGTAGCCGAAAGTCGAGTCAATGCGTGTGAGACGCTGGCGGATCCAATCCTCGTAACGCCAATAGGCGCTCGTGGTCGCCTCCTCATGGATGTCTCCTTCGACGATGACCGTTCTGGGGCTGACCGCCCCGACTTTGGGGTCGCCAAAGCAGGCGATGATGTTGCGCAAGCAATCGGGGTCGAGCGTCTGGCGGACGTCATTGAGCACCAGGATCTCGCCTGTAACCAGGGGAACAGCAGCATTCAGGGCTGCGGCCTTGCCGCCGTGCGGGACGCGCAGAAAGCGCACTCCCTGGCTGGCAAAGCTGCGCGCGATTTCGTCGGTGCGGTCGGTTGAGCCGTCGGAAACCACCAGTATGTCCATTAGGTTGCGGGGATAGTTGAGGCTCAAGATCGTCTTCAACTTGCGCTCGAGAAATTTCTCTCCGTTGTAGACCGCGATCACAAAAGAAACAGTGCGAAGCTGATCGTCCTTGTGAACAGGATTGTGGGCGCGCGTGGCCATCCAGCCCAGCAGCAGCGGATAGCCGAACAGCGCATAGAACATGGTGGCGCAGGCGAGCCCGAAGATTGTGATCGAAAGAATCTGCATTAACCCTTTTTTCTGCGTCGAGAGTAGCCCACGGGTTCCATCGAGTCAAACCGCTACAGCGAACCTGACTCTGCGATGTATCGTCCCGGTTATTTGGTTCATCCAATCGACTATTGGCGGGCCCTCCTTTAATTCAGGACCCCTAAACCTCCTCCCTTCATACAGGAGAATTATGAAAGCAGCCGTCGTTCAGAAACCGCAATCCGAAGTCGTCATCGAAAACCGTCCCATCCCCGAGCCTAAGTCCGGCGAAGTGCTGATCCGCGTTCATGCCTGCGGGGTATGCCACAGCGACCTCATGGTGCAGCAAGGGCTCTTTCCTTTTGCGAAGTATCCCATGGTTCCCGGACATGAAGTGGCCGGCGTGGTGGAGAAAATTGGGCCGGGCGTGATCTGGCCCCAGGTGGGCGACCGCGTCGGCATGACGTGGCTGTTCTCCTCCTGCGGACACTGCAAGATGTGCGTGCAAGGTGACGAAGTACTGTGCCTCAACTCCCATGACGTCACCGGCGTCAACCAGGATGGCGGCTATCAGGAGTACATGATCGCACCTGCTGCGTACGTTGCTCCGATTCCCGACGCATTGGATTTCGCCGAAGCCGCTCCGCTGATGTGCGCCGGACTGACCGTGTTCAACGGATTGCGTAACGCCAGATTTCAGCCCGGACAAAAAGTAGCGGTCATCGGACTCGGCGGATTGGGGCACCTTGGCGTTCTTTACGCCAAGGCCATGGGCGGGCGCGTGGCGGTCATCTCAAGTTCACCCGACAAAGAAGCGGAGGCCCGCGGATACGGCGCTGAGCATTTCATTAACACGAAATCCAAAAAGGCGGGTGATGCGCTGAAGGAGTGGGACGGCGGAGCCGACATCATTCTGGCGACAGCGCCCAGCTCGGAAGCCGCAACCGACGCCTTCCCCGGGCTGGCTCCGGATGGCACTCTGGTCGTGCTTGGGGTGGGGCCGGGCAACATCACGGCGTCTCCGATGGACTTGGTTGGTGGGCGTCGCCACCTGATGGGTTCGCCCTCAGGAAGCCGCAAAGACATTCGGGCCACGCTTGATTTCTCAGCGCACAATCGCGTACTGCCGCATATCACCAAGTTCTCGCTGCAAGACGCGGGCAAGGCGCTTGAGTTGATGCATCAAGGCAAGTTAACAGGACGGGCCGTGCTGATATTGCGCTGAAATGCAGTGTCTCAGATTGTATTGTCGGGTAGAGCGGGCCTTCAGGCCCGCGTCAGGGACTTCTTTCGAATCGGAGCCCCGTAGGGGCGACACAGGAAGATTGTCGATGTGTCGTGCCTACGGCACTCGGAATTTCAGGGACGCTTCAACGCGGGCCTGAAGGCCCGCTCTACCCGTGAACTATTTCATAGGACGACGAAGTAAGACACGACCAGCTGAGGCCGCAGATTATCGGCCTGTTTTACGCGATATAATGTTCGTTTGCTGCAAGCTCGCAGTTCCAGCTATGTATCCCGCGGAAGGACAACATGCCTACAGACGTGATCATGCCCCAGATGGGGGAGTCGATTTTTGAAGGAACCATCACCAAGTGGTTGAAACAGCCGGGCGAGAAAGTTCAACGCGACGAACCGCTGTTTGAAATCTCGACCGACAAGGTTGATGCGGAGATTCCCGCGCCCGTTTCCGGCACGTTACAGGACATCAAAGTCCAGGCCGGTGCCACGGTCCAGGTGAACACCGTAGTGGGGACCATTGCGGGCGAAGGCGAAGCTGCTGGAGCCACGCCATCCGCTCCGGCTGCCAGCACCGCGCCACCGGCCACTGCCGGAGGAGATGGTAGCCGTTCGACCCAGACCGACGTGGCGCAGCCTCCCAGTGGCGAGGAGCCCAAGAAGCCTTCCACGCAACAGACCGAAAAAGAACCTGCCCAGCCTTCTCCGGACGAGAAGTCCGGGGTGGAACGACAGCAACAGGGAACGGTCCTTGAGTATCCCGAAGCGGGCGAACAGGAGCGCACGCGCTCCAGCCCTCTGGTGCGCCGCATTGCCAAAGAAAACAAGGTTGACCTGGCCCAGGTTGCGGGAACCGGCCTTGGTGGCCGCATCACCAAGGACGACATCGAGTCGTTCATCGCCAAGCATGGCGCAGGCGGGTCCCAGCCCGCTGCTCCTACGCAACCGGCTGCGGCCTCTGCGCCTTCTGCTGCCGCACCGTCGATGCCTGCGGTGGTCGCGCCTCTGCAACCGGTCGGCGGCGTTACTCCCGGCGCGGTTGTGCCCATGTCGGTCATGCGCAAGAAGATCGCCGAGCACATGGTGATGTCGAAGCGCACCAGCGCGCACGTGCACGGCGTCTTCGAAGTGGACATGACCCGCATCGTGAAATTGCGCGAGACGATGAAGACGAAGTTCGAGCAGGCCACCGGCAACAAGCTCACTTTCACGCCCTTCTTTGCGCGCGCCGTGGTGCATGGCATTCGCAAGTGGCCCATCATCAACTCTTCGGTGGAAGGCGAGAGCATCCATTATCACCCTTCCATCAACCTGGGCATCGCTGTTGCGCTTGACTGGGGTTTGATCGTGCCGGTTGTGAAGAACGCCGAGGAGCGCAGCTTTGTGGGCCTGCAGCGCGCCATTACCGACCTCGGCGAGCGTGCCCGTACCAAGAAGTTGAAGCCCGATGAGGTGCAGGGTGGCACGTTCACCATCACCAACCCCGGCGTCTTCGGCGCGAAATTTGGGATGCCCATCATCAACCAGCCGCAGGTTGCCATCCTGGGCGTGGGCGGAATCCTGAAGAAACCGGTCGTGGTCACCGACAAGGACGGCAACGACTCCATCGCAATCCGTTCCATGATGCACCTCAGCATTGGCTACGACCACCGCATCGTTGATGGAGCTGTGGCCGACCAGTTCATGGCCGAGGTGAAGAAATTCCTGGAGGACTGGAGCGAAGAACTGCTGTAGGAAGAAGCCGTCAGCCGTCAGCTATCAGCCGTCAGCGAAAGGCGGTTGAGCCGCGCAGCGGCGATATTTGCTTTAGCCGTGGGCGTAAAGCCCGCGGTCAAATGGAAAATTGAGCCGAGTCCCTTCAGGGACGGTACGTTTCTCGCATAGAAGAAGCGAGCAGTTGTCAGACCCGATCTACCCAGGTTTGGTCTTGCCAGGTCGCAAACCGGCGGCAGCAATCGCCAAACTACGCCGGCGAAGCTTTTCCAGAATCTTGATCTTCTCGGAAAAACTGAGCGCTGCCAGCTTTTTCCGCAGCTCTGGCCTACTCATTTGTGTCCTTTTAGAAATCTACCTTGAAAGCATGTTCTTCACGTCGCCCAATACCTGACTACAGAATATCAACCTGCGGCCAATTGTCCCGCGCGCACTGATAGAATCTTCCATGCGGGTTGCACGTCACAAACATTAGCAACCGGCGGGGTTGGGCATCTTACTAGGAACGGATGTGGTAGAGGCGACATCATTCGGAGGGCTAGCGCTGGACCAGGCGGGAATCATGAGTTCTTTCGCGCAAGAAACGCCGCAAGACGGTGATGGGCTGGAGCCCAACGGCCCGGTGCTGGTGATGCCACCCCCACTGCCTCCGAAGAAGCCGAATCTCTGGCTACAGCGGATCTGGCTGGTGGTATTCGTGCTGTTCTGCCTGGAGGTGGGCATAATCCTCACCGCGCTGCCCTGGACCCGCATCTGGACAGACAACTCGCTTCTGCTGGGATACCCGCAAGTCCGGGAATTTCTCATGCGAAATTTCGTGCGCGGCCTGGTTAGCGGCCTCGGTTTGGTGGACATTTGGATGGGAGTCGCCGAGGCGGTCCGCTATCGCGAAACCCCGGACGCCTGACGTGCAACTCCCCTACACTGGCTTCGCTTTTTTCGCATCCAACATGCATCTCCTGGAAATGCTCGATGGACTGAGACACCAATTCCATGGCTGACAAGACAGAAGAACATCTTCGCCACAATCGCGCTCCGCTGGCCTACGAGAACAAGAAATTTCTTAACAGCCCAGACGGTCGCATCCTCCGTATCCTTGCCGAATACCAGGAGCCGCTGTCGCGCTTTCGCCGCGAACGTATTCAGGACACCATCGTGTTCTTTGGCTCGGCGCGCTTCCATAGCCGCTCGCAAGCTGAGGAGGCCCTGCAACTGCTGGACAAGCCCTACTCGGCGACTCTCGCTCCCGAGGAGGAGCAGCAGCGTATCCGCCGCGCGCGGGCCGATGTCCAGATGGCGCGTTACTACGAAGACGCGCGCAAGCTGGCCTTCCTGGTGACCCAGTGGACGAAGACCATCAATCAGCCGCGGCATCGTTTCGTGATTACCACCGGCGGTGGGCCGGGAATCATGGAAGCTGCCAACCTCGGCGCTTCTGAAGCAGGTGGCAAGACTATCGGGCTCAATATCCATCTGCCCTTCGAGCAGATGCCCAACCCGTACATCTCGCCAGAGTTGAACTTTGAGTTTCACTACTTCTTTATGCGCAAGTTGTGGTTCGCCTACCTGTCGAAGGCCCTGGTCGTGTTTCCGGGAGGGTTTGGCACCTTCGACGAGCTGTTCGAGTTGCTGACCCTGACCCAGACCGAGAAGCTGGCCAAGCGCATCTGCATCGTGGTGTATGGCAAGGACTATTGGGACCACGTGATCAACTTTCAGGCGCTGGTGGACGCCGGCACCATCTCGCCTAAGGACTTGGAGTTGTTCCACTGGGCCAATACGCCCGAAGAAGCGTTTGAGTATTTACGCGCAGACCTGACCACGCATCATATGGAGCAATGGAGCCCGCGCGACAAAGAACCGGAGATCGCCAAGACCAGACCGTAGCCCTTTTGTGCCAGCCGAGTTTACGTATTGGTTATGGCACTTTCGGTGCTCGCGTGATTTTGCCGTACAGCGTAAACTGTTGCCCGAATGTCAATAACACTAGAGGTCGCTAGCCGCAGCGATGTAGGACGAGTGCGCCCGGCCAACGAAGACAATTTCGGCTACGACCAGAAGCTGGGCATTTTTGTGGTATGCGACGGCATGGGTGGCCATGCCGCGGGGGAAATTGCCAGCCAAATTGCGGTAGACACCATTCTGGCGTACTTTCGCGAACATGCACCCAACGTCGAGGACAACGCTTTTCTGGAAGACGCTCCGGTCGGCGCACGTCTGCTCGCCGAAGCCGTCAAGAAGGCCAACGATGCGATTCTGAATTATGCCGAAGAGCATAAGAATACGACAGGGATGGGAACTACCCTGGTGGCGGCGCGCTTCTCGGATGGCGTTTTCAGTATTGCCAATGTGGGCGACAGCCGCATCTACCTGTTTCGCGAAGGTCAATTACTTCAGTTGACCGAGGACCACTCCTTGGTGATGGAGCAGGTACGCCGCGGGATGCTCACCTTGGAAGAGGCCAAACGCTCGTCGGTGCAGAACATCATTACCCGCGCTCTGGGCACCGACGAAAATACGCTTCCCGATCTTGGCGAGTTTCCGGCACAGGACGGCGACATCCTGTTGCTGACCACCGACGGCGTACTGCGCCACGTTGCGGACCAGGAGATGAACACCATTCTGCTGCAACTGCCATCGCTGGAAGCTGCCTGCCAAACCTTGATCGATGCGGCCAATGAAGGCGGTGGAGAAGACAACGCCACATGCGTTCTTGTCCGCGTGCGAAAAGAAAAAACGGTTGACGGCCAAAAGAACGAAAGCGGACCTTCTCTGATCGGCTGAGCTCCGTGTCATCTGCTCTGCTACACTCAAATGCTTTGCAGAGTCCAGTTCAGCCTGCCATTAAGCCGCGGATCAACTCCGCTCCCCGGACCAGCTTTGTGGTGTACGCAATCACCATCCTGCTCGGCCTGTTCTCTGGCTGGGTCAATCAGAAGGTCGACGACGCCCTGCTCACCGCGCTTTGCGTGCTCGCTTTCACCATGATGCTGGGTCTGTGGAAGTCGCGGCGCCCATGGCGTTGGGTGCTACTGGTTTGGGTGGGCGTCCCGATTGTGCTTGCCTATTACCACTTCATCGTGAAATGGCCACATGATCGCGGTCAGGTGTACGGGGCCTTCATACAATTGCTGGCAGCCAGTGCGGGTGGCTTCGGCGGCCACTTCATGCGGCAGATGATTGACCATGTGTTTTTGAAACAGGAAGACTGACGTTCTCGTGGTTCAGACTTCTTCGTAGCGCTCCCGCATAAACTCGGTCATGGCCTCATAGGCTGCGCTCAATACAGGTTCCCGCGGCAGGAACACGATGCGAATGTGCCGCGTCCCAGGTTTTTCGCCGAAGCCGGAGCCGTGTACCACCAGCACATGCTTCTGCTTCAGCAGGTCGGTCACGAATGCAAGGTCCTCCCCGGGAATGTCCACCGAAGGATGCGCGTAGAACGCGCCTTTCGGAGCTACCAGCTTCACCCGCGGCGTGCGCTTGGCCCAGTCAACGGTGATCTCGGCGCGCCGCCGCAGTTTGTCGCGAACCTCAGCCAGATGGCCCTGCGGACCTTCCAGTGCCGGCCCGATGGCGTGCTGGAACGGATGCGGTGCAGACAGGCGCGCGCGCAGCAAACGGTGCACGGCCTCCATGTACGGGTGCAGCACATCGCGCGGTCCGGTCGCAATCGCCCATCCGATTCGCCAGCCGGGAACCAGATACGCCTTGGAAAGTCCGTTGAAGGTCACCACCGGAACATCCTGCGCCAGGGTCGCGATCGAAATGTGTTTGGCGCCCGGATCAAAGATGAGCTTGTCGTAGATCTCATCGGCGAAAACAATCAATCCGTGGCGGCGGGCGAGTTCGAGAACTTTTTCGAGCGTGCGCTTCGAGTACACTGCGCCCGTCGGGTTGTTGGGATTGATCAGCAGGATGGCCTTGGTGCGCGAGTTGATCTTGCGCTCCATGTCGGCCACGTCGGGCTGCCAGCCGTTGTCTTCGTCCAGATCGTAGGCGTTGGCCGGGCAATCCAGCTTGGCCATGATGGCGCCGTACAGTGGATATTCAGGGCTCGGAGTCAGCACGTTATCGCCGGGATTGAGCAGCGCGGTCAGGCAACTGTCAATCACTTCCCCGCTGCCGATTCCGACGAAGATGCTCTGGATTTCGCGGAAACCGTTGCGCTCGGCTTCGCGATGGATGGCCTCCACCGCCGGCTTGATGCCCAGCGAATCGGCATAGCCGTTGTGGCCGTCGCGCATGGCCTTCAGCACCGCCTCGATCATGTGCGGCGGAGTAGCAAAGTCGTACTTACAGGGATCGCCGATGTTGAGGTAGAGGATCTTGTGGCCTTCGCGGGCAACCTCGTCGGCGACCACGGCCAGATCACGAATCGCGTAGCGTACATTCGCCATGCGGCTGGCAGCCATAACTTTGGAGACTTCTTGCGTAGCCATGAGGGTTCCTCGTTTTGAAAGGGGACGCTATTCCGGCCGATCGATCTGCGCGCGCTGCAGTTTGTCCGAGTAGTCCACGTACACCGATTTCCACTCGGTGTAAAAATCAATCGCGCCAATACCGCCTTCGCGGTGGCCGTTGCCGGTGGCCTTGGTGCCGCCGAAGGGCAGATGCACCTCAGCGCCGATCGTGGGCGCGTTAATGTAGGTGATGCCGGCGTACAGGTCGCGCATCGCCGTGAACGCCTTGTTCACGTCCTTGGTGTAGATCGACGACGACAATCCGTATTCGATGTCATTGGCGATCTCAATTGCGTTCTCCAGGCCATCGCACGTAATGATCGAAACCACCGGCCCGAAGATTTCTTCCTGCGCGATGCGCATCTTGGCGTCGACGTCCGCGAACACCGTGGGCGCCACGAACCAGCCGTGGTTGTACGCCTCGCCTTCCAGGCGATGTCCGCCGCACAACATCTTCGCGCCTTCATCCTTGCCGATCTTGATGTACTTCAGGTCCGTCTCCATCTGGCTGGAGTTGACTGCCGGGCCCATGTCCACGCTCTCGTCGAGACCATCGCCCACTTTCAGCTTCTTGGCACGCGCTACCAACTCCTCCACGAACTTCTTGTACACGCCCTTCTGGATGATGATGCGGCTGGTCGCGGTGCAGCGCTGGCCGGTGGTGCCGAACGCGCCCCACAGCGCGCCTTCCAGCGCGAGGTCGAGGTTGGCATCGTCGAGCACGATCATCGGGTTCTTGCCGCCGAGTTCCAGCGAGCAATGTTTGAATGTCTTGGCCGCTTCCTGTCCGACGATGCGCCCCACCGCCGTCGATCCGGTGAGCGAAACCGCGCGCACTGCCGGATGCTCTACCATCGGCGTACCGATATCGCTGCCGAAGCCGGTGACGATATTGACCACGCCTGCCGGAATGCCGGCTTCGTGGAGCGTCTTTACGAAATTCAACGTGGAGAGCGGAGTGTCCTGCGCGGGCTTGATCACCGCCGTGTTGCCGGCGACCAGTGCGGGAAACAGCTTCCACGACGGGATCGCCATGGGGAAGTTCCACGGCGTGATCATGGCGCAGACGCCCAGGGGCTGACGGATGGCCATGGCAAACTTGTTGGGCAACTCCGACGGGACGGTTGGCCCGAACAGGCGTCGGCCTTCGCCGGCAGTGTAATAGCCGCAGTCGATGGCCTCCTGCACGTCGCCGCGGGTCTCTTTGATGACCTTGCCCATCTCGCGGGTCATGTCGCGCGCGTATTCTTCCTTGCGCGCGATCAGCAGCTCGGAAGCCTTGTAGAGCATCTCGGCGCGGCGCGGCGCCGGCACCAGACGCCACTTTTTGAACGCCTGCTTGGCGGTCTCGATGGCGTGGTCTACGTCTTCCTTGCCCGATTTCTGGAAGATGCCGACCACTTCGCGCGTGTCGGCGGGGTTGAGGTTCTCAAAGGTGCGACCGGTGCGGCTCTCCACCCACTCACCGCCAATAAAGTTCTTGAAGACCTTGGTTTTAGCGCCGGCGTGAACGCCTGCCGGTTTCTGTTCCATAGTAGCCATAGGATTGCCCTCCGCAGCGAACTGCAAACCTTAATCGTAAAGGGTGGACATGAGGGGCGCAACTGCGCCTGACCGCATGTGATAATTACAAGGAAGTAACAATCGTTGCCGCAAATGAAAAGCGAGCAACAGCATGACCGATGAGAAGGCCGACAGGACCCGCTTTTCGCGTGGTCAATTCCTATTCTTGAATCGCGTTTTGTTGGCGCGATTTCGGCGGACCCTACCAAGAGGCATTCATGGCAAGAATTCAACGGGCAATCCTAAGCGTGACCGACAAGACCGGACTGGTCGAGTTTGCACGCAAACTCTTCGCACTGCACGTGGAACTGGTTTCAACCGGAGGGACCGCCAAACTGCTGCGCGATTCCGGTATCGCGGTGCAGGACATTTCGGAGCTTACCGGCTTTCCGGAAATGCTGGATGGCCGGGTCAAGACGCTTCATCCCAAAGTGCACGGCGGCATCCTCCACATACGCAAGAATGAAAAGCATGTGGCGGCAGTGAAGCAGCATGACATTGAACCCATCGACATGGTGGTGGTGAATCTGTATGCGTTCGAGAAAACTGCCGCGAAACCGGGCGTCGAGTTCGAGGACGTTATCGAGAACATCGACATCGGCGGCCCATCGATGGTGCGGTCGGCGGCCAAAAATTTCCAGGACGTCGCCATCGTGACCTCACCGGCGGACTATGAAGCAATCGCGAAAGAAATGGAGAGCAACGGCGGATCGCTTTCGCTGCAAACCAAGTGGCGCCTGGCGCAGAAAGCATTTGCCACCACGGCGGCCTACGACTCCGCGATCGCCTCAGCCCTCGAACGCATTGGCGCTCCCGAGAGCGACGGCGGGAAGTTTGAACTCGGCAAGGGTGGCGGCTTTCCCCAAACCCTGCGGCTCACGTTCAATAAAGCCTTCGACCTGCGCTACGGAGAAAATCCGCATCAGAAGGCCGCGCTGTACTGCGACGGCTCGGGCAAGGGCATTGCCAATGGCAAGCATTTGCAGGGCAAGGAGCTCAGCTACAACAACATTGTTGACTTGCAAGCGGCATGGGACCTGGCGCAGGAATTCGAGCAGCCGGTGTGCGCCATCATCAAGCACACCAATCCCTGCGGAACCGCGGTGGGCGCCACGCTGGCGGAGGCTTACAAGCGCGCCCTGGAGTGCGACCCGGTGTCGGCGTATGGCGGCGTGATTGGCGTGAACCGGCCGATCGATCGCGAAACGGCAACCGAGATGGCGAAGCTGTTTGTGGAGGCGATTGCGGCGGAGCGGTTCGATCCTGCGGCGCGTGAGATCTTCGCCGCGAAGAAAAACCTGCGCCTGGTCGAGGTTGTTCCCATGGAGCAGAGGTGGGTACTGAAGAACGTCTCTGGCGGCGTCCTGCTACAGGACAACGACATGCGGCCGTTGACGGAAGCGGAGCTCAAAATTGCCAGCGAACGCAAACCTACCGAGCAGGAGATGCGCGACCTGCTGTTCGCGTGGAAGGTCTGCAAGCACGTGAAGTCCAACGCAATCCTTTATGCGCGCAACCGCCAGACCACCGGCGTCGGCGCGGGGCAGATGAGCCGCGTGGATTCGGCCAAGCTCGGCGCCATGAAGTCGGCGCTCGGGATCAAGGGATCGGTCGCCGCATCCGACGCGTTCTTCCCGTTTCCCGACGGCGTCGAGGAGATCGCCAAGGCGGGCGCGACCGCCATCATTCAGCCCGGCGGCTCGGTGCGCGATCAGGAAGTGATTGACGCGGCAAACCGGCTGGGGCTGGCGATGGTGTTCACCGGGGTAAGGCACTTCCGGCATTAGGCCCTGGTACAGGAGCGAGACTGTATCAGATTTGCGTGGCTTTTTTCTTTGCCGCCACCACCCGCGGAATGCCTTGCAAGTCAGGCACGACGCGGACGTCTTCCCACATTGTGGGACTCAGCAAATTCACGACTTCATCGCGCATGGAGTAGCCGATCTCCAGCGCTAACCAGCCGCCAGGTTTCAGCGCTCGATGTGCCTGCTCAATCAGCGGACCAATCACATCGGTCCCATGCGGGCCGGCGAAGACGGCCATCCTTGGCTCAAACTCCTGCACCGACTTCTGCACCTTGTCGGCTTCACTGAAAGCGACATACGGCGGATTGCTGACCACAAAGTCGAAATCACTGAGGACGATGCGGTCCATAAGAGTCCCTCGACTTGGTCTCAATTCCTCGCTCGGGATGACATCGAGGACATTGCACTGCAGGAACCGCACCCGCTTATCGAGTTGCAGCCGGGCGGCATTGGCGCGCGCTATCTCCAGCGCTTCGGCCGAGAGATCGACGGCAAAGACTTCCGCCCCCGGCAACTCGTGTGCCAGCGCCAGCGCGACGCATCCCGAACCTGTGCCCACGTCCACCAGTTTGGGACGCTGGACTCCGCGCGCCAATTCCAGCACAGTCTCGACGAGATGCTCAGTCTCCGGACGCGGAATCAGCACTGCGGGCGAGACCACGAAGTCCAAGCCCCAGAATTCCTGGTGCCCGGTGATGTACTGCGATGGCATGCCGGTCGCGCGCCGGGCGAGTACTTCTTCATATCGCGCAGTTTCTTCCGGAGTGAGTTCGCGCTCGGGATGCGCGTACAGGTAGGCACGATCGGCGCCGAGGACGAACATGAGCAGCACCTCGGCGTTCATTCGCGGGGAGCCCACGTCAGCACCGTCGAGACGTTCGACCGCGGACGCGAGCGTTTGTTTCAGTTGCACGGGATCAGGCCGTGACCTCCATCTCCTGCTTCATTTTCTCGGCCTGGAAGTGCGTGATCAGCGCGTCGATCATGGGCTGAATGCGGCCGTCCATGAACTCCGGCAACTGGTGCGCGGTGAAGCCGATGCGATGATCGGTGACACGGTCCTGGGGGAAGTTGTAGGTGCGGATCTTCTCGCTGCGGTCGCCGCTGCCCACCATTGCCTTGCGCTCCTTGGCCAGCGCGTCCTGCTGCTTTTGCTGCTCCATTTCGTAGAGGCGGGCGCGCAGCACGCGCATCCCTTTTTCGCGATTTTTGATTTGCGACTTCTCGTCCTGGCAGCTCACCACCGTGTTGGTCGGAAGATGCGTGATGCGGACGGCCGAGTACGTCGTGTTCACCGATTGACCACCCGGCCCGGAGGAGCAGAAGGTGTCAATGCGAATGTCCTTGGCTTCGATCTTGATGTCCACGTCTTCGGCCTCGGGCAGCACAGCGACGGTCACCGCGGAAGTGTGTACGCGGCCCTGGGTCTCGGTCTGTGGAACGCGCTGCACTCGGTGCACGCCGCTCTCATATTTCATGCGCGAGTACACGCCCTGGCCTTCAATGATCGCAATCACTTCCTTCAGTCCGCCGACGGCCGACTCGGAAGTGGAAAGTATCTCCACTTTCCAGCGCTGGCTCTCGGCATAGCGCGTGTACATGCGGAAGATCTCGGCCGCGAACAATGTGGCCTCGTCGCCACCGGTTCCGGCGCGAATCTCAAGCACCACGTTCTTCTCGTCATTCGGGTCTTTGGGCAGCAGCAACACCTTCAGGTCTGCTTCCACCTGGAGAATTCGTTCCTCGAGTTGCGTCAGCTCATCCTGCGCGTAGGCGCGCATCTCGGGGTCGCTCTCCTCGGCCAGCATGACCTTGCTCTCCTGGATGCCGCGAGTCAGGTCTTTGTACTCACGATACTTCTCCACGATGGGCGCCAGTTCGCTGTGGGCCTTGGCGGTCTTCTGGAAGCGCGCCGAGTCGGAGACGATATCCGGCGAAGACAGAGCTCTGTTGAGTTCTTCGTATTTCAGTTCAGTTTGGTCAAGACGTTCAAACATAAACCAATTTTATTCTACAGAACTTCAGACGGCAGCTTTGTGTCAAGGCACGGCTTTAGAAGCCGCTGAAAAACTCGATTAGCGCGCGCTTTGTGTCAGGGCACGACTTCAGTCAAGATTATCCCCTTGACTCAAACCGTGTCAAGGGGCACACTCGTTTTGTCGGGTTGTGCCCGATGAAGCGGAGGTGTGTGCGGTGTGGGAATGGAAATACTGGGACGTCGCCATCGCTGTGGTTGGTTTCCTTGTCCAGTGCGGACTGGCCTACGTGGGGTTAACGTTGACGCACTGGAAGCACAAAACGGCGTTCTTTGGGATGGTGTCGATTGGGTTGCTGTTCACCATCTTCGCCGTGAAGAGAGGGGTCGATTCTGCTGATCGGGTACAGGCGCAATTGAACACCATCCAACACAACACCGAGCGGGCTCCGCAGGTTACGGTGAACCCGCCACAGGTCACCGTAACCACGCCAACCTTGCCACAGCATACGCATCTGGAATTTATGCGCCCGACTGATAGGGAACCTAGCGGCACGTCGCTCTTGCCTTTTCACGTAGGGCAAGTACCCTGGATAAACATTGGCCTTACCAACAGCGGAGCCTTTGCCGCTGATGTCACTAATATAGGCAAGCCCTTCTTGAGACCATTTTCTGTGATTCATAGTAGGCAAGAGGGTGATGCAATGTTTAACGAATTGCTGCGCACTGAGACGTTTCTTAGTTCGAAGACGATTCTTCCGTTCGATCCGGTCGGAGGTCACTCAAGGGGAATCTTTACAACCTATAGTCTGCCAAGTCTGACTGCTTTAGATGTAGAAAAATTGAACGCGGGAACCGAAGTGCTGTGCGCAACAGGAAGAGCTAGGGAGACTCTGATTAAGCTCTCCCTTTCCACCGCGAATGCAGCTACAGTGTCGGCA
>ODAK010000158.1_pt1 | contig 75247 bp, 99 predicted proteins | sample 1539591 | NCBI WGS metagenome assembly ODAK01 (sample SAMEA3539303, study PRJEB22396) | soil metagenome | biome: tundra; feature: field; material: soil | place: USA | collected 2010-05 | depth 0.15 m | reverse complement strand
CCTTTGGTCCAGCAGGACCCTGAGGACCTTGCGGACCAATAGGTCCGGGCAATCCCGTTTCGCCCTGCTTGCCGGTTTCACCCGTGTTGCCTGTTGTGCCTTTAGGGCCAGTTGGTCCTTCAGGTCCGGTTGAACCTTTAGGTCCAGTAGAACCAGCAGGTCCGCCCGGTCCTTGGGGACCAGCAGGTCCCTTTGGACCAGGTACACCTTCACCCTTAGGTCCAACAGGTCCAGCGGGTCCGGCAGGGCCTTGCGGTCCTGGAGAACCTGTAGGCGTCGTGCAGTTGATGAACGTCGTCGTTGTAGCGGGACCACTATTATCTCCTGCTACGTTTCCAAACGCACCGAACTGAACAGTAACGAGTACGCTACCTGTACCAGTATAAATGCCGCCAAGCGACACTTTGTTTGCGCTACCTACTCCGAGGTCTACTTCATAGGCTTTACTACTGCCTACCGTAATAAGTGCGCCCCAATGGGCACTACCCTCGGCGCGAAGAGTCGCGTCAATCTGGTTACAGGACACACTGGCTTCAGTGGCCCCACCACCCCACGCGAACGCCGATGCCGGGAGAATCATGAACGCCGCTGTAGCGACGAGTCCTGCGATTAGCCTACTCTTCATGTTATGCCTTTCCTTGGCTGAACTGCGATTGTCCTGCTTTGGGCCGAGTGTAGCGGATTGCTTATCAGAATACAACCGTACTACCACCATTGACAAATACGCGGTCGTCAAGGTGCAAAGAAACGGCTCTAGCAAGCACCAAACGCTCAATGTCTCGCCCTACGCGCTCTAGATCTTGTGTGGCCTGATTATGGTCCACGCGGACTATATCTTGTTCGATGATTGGTCCATCATCAAGAGTCTCAGTGACGTAATGAGCCGTGGCTCCAATCAGCTTGACACCCTTGTCCTTGGCTTGCTGATATGGTTTGGCTCCAGCAAATGCAGGCAAGAACGAATGATGGATGTTGATCGCAGGAGCCGCGATGCGCGATAAACAATTGCCGCTAAGGATCTGCATGTAGCGAGCCAGCACGAGTAGATCGATATCCAGGCGGCGCGTCAATTCGATGATTTTCTGCTCCGACCAATCCTTATCATCAGCCGTAACGTGATAGAAGGATATGCCTGCCGCATGCACATCGGATTCAGAATTATGATGATTGGAAACTACTGCCGCTATATGAGCATCCAACTCCCCACGCTTGCTGCGCCATAGCAACTCCGTGAGACAATGATCGTGCTTCGATACGAGGATCATGATCTTTTGACGCTCATTGCTCCAACGTATGCGTCTCTCCATGCCAAAGTATGCCGCCACCTCAGAATCAAAGTGACCCTCAAAGTATGCGCGATTCTCAGCAAGAGGTTCCTCCTCCAAGAAGAACTCCATGCGCAGAAAGAACCGACCACCAGAGGGATCAGAGGAATACTGATGAGAGGATACGATGTTGGCCCCTTGATCGTACAGGAAACTCGATACGGCAGATACGATCCCAGGTTGATCAGGACAACTTACTACTAAGCGATGCGGCTTCACGATTCCTCCGGATCTCTTAGAATACCAAAACGCCAATTGAACCAACACAACAAAACGCCAATCAGAAACCACATAGCGATGATATATACAAACGTCATCATTTGAGTATATGCCTTCCCGAGTCGTTTGTCAAGCGAGAGGAATCTTACACATCGTTTGGGTCCCAAAACTCTAAGAGTATTGCCGCACCATCGTCCAAAATCTCAGTATGGACCTTCAAGCCCTCTTTTGCAGCCGTACGATGTGCGCCAACTCTGAAAGACTTAGCATTGCCATTGAAATCCTCGCCTTTGACGAGCTTATGTATTTGCCCATCCATCCAAGAGGGCCAATCATAAATTGGGGGCCTACCTTTGCGACCTCCAAAGCTGTCCACGACTTTGCTCATAGATCTAGCGCCCGCTTTATGTCATTCCAGGCGTGGCTAGCATAGTTCTTGCATGCAGCTTCCAACCAGATAGCGCGATCTTGCCAGCGATCCACCTCGCCTTCGGTTGTCACCAACTCATCAGCAAGATTCCAGAACCGTGTCCACGCATAATCAAGCTCCTCGCGCAGATCTTTGACCGATTGTGTTTTTCCCAATTTATTGGAATATTCTGCCATCTCTGCGCGCTCCCATAGATCAGCAAGGCACCCGCGCATACGGCCATTGACAGTCAGTAGAAGACCCGTCTCGTCATCGTAAAGCGGAGCCTCATATTGATCGAGCAAAATGTGAGCACCCTTTTCTTGCTCGAAGAGCGCCTCTTGGGACGCCGACGTATCGACAGAATGGTGATTGAGATGAGCATTGACCTCAGCCCGCGCCTGCTCGTCTGGCGCTAAGGGAGGATAACACAAAGAACATTCGGGATCATCGCAAGGTACTATCCCTGCTGTAGTCAAGTTGTCAACGTTCATCGCGTACAATTCCTCATCCGTCAGATCATCTATCCAATGGTTCCCACTGGGATCACCATAACACCCAAGGCAATCAGGATCATTACAAGTATCATCAAGGACCTCAAAGGGCTCATCTGTTATCTCCGACTGCTCGGGGTCCATAACAAAGATATCAACGACACGCGAATCATCCTTCGCCACAAGATCTATGATCTTCCACCAACGAGGATGAGTAGAGTCAACTGCATAAGACAGACCGTCAGAAGTCACGATCAGATCCTCGTTGCCGTCATCAAGATGAGTTAGTGTATAGTTCATAGCATCGCAGTGTAGCACAGATCAACGTCATCGTCCATCAGGTCGCTCGGTGTCCCGCACGAACTCGCGGTGTTCATCCCAGCCCTTCCAGAATGCGTTTCGCTCCCACCGTCCATGATGGTCATCGGCCGAGTTGTAGCGATTCGCCGCAGCGATCTTGGCCTCCTGCTCGTCCGGTCGCTCGGTATTCTCACGGGCAGCCTCAGAATCGCAACGCTGGGCGACGATCGCAGTGCGTTCCTCCTGCGTCAGGGCGTTCCACTCGGCGATCCGCGTGTTGCCGAAAGAGTGGTATCGACAGCAGGTCGGCTCCTCACGGGCAGCGAGCAACGCGCGGGCATTCTCCAGGGTTTCGTCCCAGAGCCCACGTCCGAGGGCACGTATCTCTTCCTCCGGCGGCGGGATACGCTCTAGCCAGAGAAGCGCATCCGCGAGTGCACCCTCTAGCTTCTGCTCGCGTGGTGGCTTATCTTGGAGATTGAATAGTTCATCATCCAACCCGTCAATATCCTCGTCCTTACGACGAATAGTTGCACGAGCAGCATCAAGTTCTTGACGCAAACGGCCCTCATTATCCGTCGCGGGGTTTGGATAACAAACTCTACAATCCAAATCGTCGCAAATCAAATCTGGGTCCATCTGCCAATTCGAACCAACAGACCCTGCATATTCATCCTCAATCAACTTACTCGGCTGTTGGATCGGACGATCGTCCATCAATCTCATCCTCCTATTCGGTTGGGTCGATCCAGACCCGGTTATAGTCGCACCAATCATATAGGCCATTCTTCATCCAATCGTAGTACTCGTCGTTATCGACATCGGCCAACTCGTCAAGGATCTCAAACAGATCCTCATCGAATTTAGGCTCGCTCTCGCTCAGGTAGGAGGCAAGCTTGCGCCGCAGGATCTTGATCACATGATCACGCATCTCATCGAACGTGATCTGGTGGTCGCTGTAGCGATCCTGAAGCGTCGCGATACCCTTGATATGAACATTCCATTTAGCCATTAGTTACGACCTCCTCCAAGTGCCCCATCGTAGGTAAGCTTCTGCACAGGCTGAGCGATGATGTCGTTCAATGTTTCCATCCAGTCAGCCGATTCATCCTTGCCGACGACCGTCCCGATGAGATTGAACGTCTCCATCTGCTCCACGTAGTCTACACGCATCTCGTACTGAAATCGAGCTAGAGGGAGATTGTCCCAATCGATAGGTTGCCCGGCGATTACGCGAGCGCGTTGATATAGGGGGTGCGTACGGTAGCTCATCTAATCATCCTCCGCCAGAATACGTGGTTTTCAGCATCGCGCTCCTCTTGCTTCAGCGCGATCTCGGCATCAAGATCCGCAATGGCCTCTAGTCGTGCATCGTCCTGCGCTTGTCGCTCGGCATTCACTTGCGCCAACGATTGGGTATAGTGACCCAATATAGTAGCTGTTGTAGGTGTGTCTGGTTTTGTGTTCATAATAGATAGTATACAGACTTTGGCTACGATGTCAAGGGGAACAGCAATGCTTGAACTTCTTTCCTGAGCCGCATAGGCAAAGCTCATTTCGCCCTTGCTTAGTAACGCTCCGACGCCGAACCATGCGCCTGCTCAAATTGACAGGACGATCATGAGACCCCACGGGATGCTCACGGAGATCGATTTCATCACCGAACCCTTCGCACTTAGGACAAATGCTCGAAGCCACACCTCGACGATAGATAGGGATTCCCATCCAACCACAGCCATAGCATCGGGCAGATCCTTTATCAGAATCGATAGCCAAATCAAGCATCCCGCCCTCTTGTACATGCTCAGTGATCATATTTCGCCTTTAGAGCCGCATCACCATGAACAGGACAATATCGTACTGCGGAATGTGGTTTAGGATTCCCATAGAAGCATTGGCATCGCGGCGGGAACAAAGATCGTTGTATGCGCCTAAGCCACTTCATGCGTGATCCAGGTTCTCAATAGCCTCGTTCTCCCGAAAAGCTTCGATGACTCGGCCAGCCTCATGAACATCTACATACGAGCCAAGACGCTTTTTCTTGCCATCAATCATTACCGTCACATACCACCTTTTACTCTTGCTATTCCACGATACACCCTTGTAACCGCTCTGATTCGTAGATAAGAGACCTTTGCGTTTGCGATGGCCCTTGAGTGCCTGCTCCCGACGCTGTTGCGGAGTCTGCGATGCTCGATGGGTCTTGACAGATTGTGATTTGTTTATGCGTCCACGATCATACACAGCAGCAATCTCGACAACATGTGTAAGCCGATAGTCACTTGCAGCACACCCAGCATCATGAATATCATCGAACATGCCTAAATAAACTGTCTTCCCGTCCGCTCTGTAGCAAGCACGCCACCGGCCTTGTCGAGCTTCCCAACTAACACCACGATACCCGGACTTGTTATTTTTCTTGGTAGTGTAGTCAGGAAGCCTCGTTGCCACCATGACTACACACCGGACCTAGCCGCTTTCGATGCCGAGTTGTTCTGTTGTTTGTTCCAGCGAGTTCTCTTCTCGCTATAGGGCCGAGACGCTTCTGAGAGAATCGATTCCCCTGCGGCCTCACGAGTAGGGAATTGATCTTTTGCCTTCTGTCGCCATCCTCCGGCGGTAGCGGTATCCGTCTTCCAAAAACGTCTAGTGATACGCCTGCCCGTGTCCATGTCAATGGAGACATACTCCTGCTTCGCCACGGTGCCGTAAAACTTATCGTCGTCCTTGTTCTTCAGGACGGCATATCGGTTATGACCTATCTCACGAAAATACATATCAACACCTATCGGGGTCGTGACGCGCGACGCCTGGTTCAGCCTCGTCGTCTTGATTCATAAGCTCTTGCTTCTCCCAATCCCAAGGCTGACCGGCGAAAGTTGAATTAGGCCAATCATGCCGTTGCTGCCTACCCCACCCTTCAGCATCTTTCTCGAAAGCCTCAATCTCCGGTGTCAGTGGTTGGGTGCGCGGCTTGAAAGTAATCGAAGGCACGATACGAAGAGGATGCTCCTCCTCAAGCTGCAATTTCTCCACGAGGCTAAGACAAACGATAAGATCCTCTCGGCGTCTATATAGGTATCCCTGTTCCCACATATCATCGTCTTTGAAGGCGGTCTTATCCAGTTCCAATGTCAACACATCAATGCGATCCTGAAGAACCTCCTTGAGTGCTGTCATCGTTCTCTCCCTATGATGATGTCAGTTGCTCGCCGCCTGAGCGAAGGACCCTTTGGTCCCTCGGTCAGTTCAGTGCGCTCCTCCTCGGTGAGGCGGATGATATCCTCACGAATCGCTTTGAGCGAGAGTTCTGTTTTGGTCTGAAGCTCTTCCAGCATATCGCGGCGCTTGTAGCAGAACTCAATGCGCTCATGGCGGTCTTGTCGCGATACAGATATGCCGCCTCCCTCAGTATCGGGCAAGCTCTCAATCTGTCGCAGAGCCTCCTCGAAATCGCTCATATCTATCATGGTCGCACCTGTCTAAGAAGTTCAAGCGCCCCATCAATCTCCTCAAACCGAATATCGTGATGATCATACTCGCGTAGAGATGGCGGATCATTCAGATCCTCTATGACGCGCTGTCTATATTGACTCATTCGAATGATCGCCTCTTCGAGGGTCATGAGCGCGACCCTAGCCCGAGGGGATCGAGGAGTTCATCGATTTCCGCGCGCTGTGGAAGTTTGCCGTAATCAGCTTGGAAACTCTCGCGATAATCCACATGCTCCTTGAGCCAATCAGCGGCATCGTACAGGCCAAAGCGCGTAGCCAGAACGTGCATGTCTTTCAACTGGGCGTCCAAGCTCTCCTGCGACTGATCGGCCGCTACGCCATTGCTCACTCGATCAGCATCCCAACGTAGTGTCTCGCCTTTATCGTATCTCATGCCGATACCTCTGGATCGTCGGTCAAGAGTAGAGGCAGATCGAAGTACCCTGCCTCGGCCAACTGTGCCTCAGCCTCCTCTATAGAGTCGGCTTCAACGAAAAGGCCATGAATCGGAGCATCATCCGTCTCGTGATCATAAGGTGTCTGTAGTATGTTCATAGCTCAATAGGATAGCGTATCGAGCAGCGAAAGTCAAGGAGGCGCTAGATCGCGGCTTCAAAAGCCCAAATAAACGCTAAACAGATACCCATCTCAATAGCTATCAGACGCACAGCTTCCTGCCAGGTCGCCTGGGGATTCCAAGAGGTCCAAAGGTGCTTGAGCTTTCTCATCCAAGACTCATTATAGCAGCCTACCTCCGTTGAACGGCGGGTCCTGGCGGTCTAGAATTGGATCGCATAATGTCCTTTGCCCATAACCACGCGGTCACTCCATGCGGTTCAAGATTGCCTCGCTCTGCCGCAACGCTACCGCTAAAAAGCACATTGACGAGTCCAAGGGGATCGGTACCCATTACCTCACCGACGCTTCCTTGCGGGACGGTCTGTGTTTGTCCTCCTCCCAACCCAACTGTCTGACCTACATCCTCGTGTAATAACTGCACCATGTCTCCATTCACATATGTTTCGGCGCTTTGTTTGACAAACGAAAAGGTGCCTCCATCACTTTGCATCGGATTCAATGGGGTTTTCGGCTTCTGACCTGGCACCGATACAGGATTGATGGCTGGCTGGAGAGAAGGGTCCATTGGATATTGTGGGATAAGCGGTTGCGGTTCTGGAGCTTGGCCTGGAACTGGTCCAGATGGTTGCGGAGTCGGCGCGGTTTGGTTAGGTAGTCCAGGCTTCTGCGGTCCTGGTGTACCGGCTGGTGGCACCATTCCTGTACCGCCTCCTGGTACTTGCTCCATAATCGGAGTCGGTTGCGGAGCGCCTTCTTGGAATGTTGATGGTATAGCTCCTGCTCCGCCTTGTGGTTCTTGCGGTCCTTCTGATCCCGGTCCAATCTCTTCATCAAGCGGCATTGATTGTGATAGCCAGAACGATGCTAATATGTGGGCACAAGGTCTTCCCTCAAATCGCTTCCAACGTCTTGTGCGCTGCCAAGCGAATTGATCCCACTTGCATGTACAAGACCAAAGAGAAATCGCTTTGGAATTAGGATCGAGGCGTTGGATTTCACATTCGTAATCGCCGTGATCTCCTTCGACATGACTCGCAATGTATTGCGCCGAATTACGTAACATATGAACTTTACCCGTTTGTATTAGGCGCTTACTCTTTGCTTCGATATCTTGCCATGAACTATAACGAGAATCCGCCGTCTTGACCCAAGCATCCACTTCCTCTGTCAATTGCGTATCAGAATGATCCCAATCGAGAGAGTATTGAGCGCGCTTGATTCCGTGACCCGCAAGTTGTTCTTCAATAATTTGACATGCGTAAAACCGATCTAGTGGAGTTCCACCCGAAGCAAAGATATGAGCGATCCCCGGTACCGTAGGGAACCAACCTGCCTGAACAGCGCCAAGCCGCATTGTTTTTTCGGGTAGTTTTGAAGGAACACACGCCAATGCTATACGACAATAATCTTCAAACCAAGCCTCATGATTTTGAGTTGATGTAACGTGATCCCACATAACTATTACCCCACAGAGGTCAACATATCAGTGGTCTTTAGTGCTTCTACGCGGCGATTCTCTTCTTCTGCAAATTGACATCTCCAGGCGGTTTTTTCCTCGCCGGTCATTTCGCTCCATGCAGCCTCGGCGGTCTGCGCCCTTATCAATCCTTGATGAAGAGCCTTGTTACATGAAAAACACAAAAGCGATTCGATTTTGCCCGTATCGTGATCGTGATGGACTGATGGTTTCAATCCCGGTACCTCGGGCGTAGCATAAGGCTTTTCAAGGGAGACATCACAATAGGGACATTTCCCATTTTGTCGATCGTGCATGTCATGGATATTTCCTATGGTCAGTCCAAACTTCCGTCTCATATGACCGGCGTATTCGGATTCTTTTCTAGACAAAAATAGTCTCTTTGTAACAGCGACAGGAGAGGGCTCCCTACCTCTTTTAATCTGCTTTTTATGAGAGGTACAATAACAATCTTTGCCATAACCGCGTTTTGGGCAACCGATAAAATAGCATGATCGAATTTCCTTATTTACACGAGACGGAAGTTTATGACGTTTTCGAATATCCTTAATCGTTGATTCCGCAACAGAGCGTAGTTCCGCAACCTCCCGTATGGTAACACCATTTTCAGTTTCTTTAATAATCTCCAATTCCTGTGCAGGCGTAAATCTTCGCTTATTCATGCACACTTTTAAGGTCATATTCGTATTCTACACTACGGGCTGAGAATAGTCAAGACCCCGAACAGGAACTTCCTCGTTGTTTTGGCTGTCCCACATCGCGCGTTGATGCCCATCCCAAGCGCGTTGATGAGCCACGTCATACGAATCGTGACCTTCAGATACGTCAAGGATGATTTGATTACCCTCAATCCAACTACCAATAAATTTCTCTGGATCTTGTAAACGGTCGCTGAAACGCTGGATGAAAGATTCTACGTCGGCGGGAGTAAACGCCTCCAAAGGAAAGGGAGTCTGGGTGGCCAAGTCGGGGGCAAAGCCATAGCGAGTGTGAGGACTTTCACCACGAAGATTGATTGTGCTACCTTCGCCACTGAGGGCCTTCTCATAGATGCTCCATGCCACCTCGTGTATGCTGGAGGCACTCTGAAAAATCCAGGACGATTCGCGTTCGAGGATGTCGAGTACATTCTGACCGTGACCAAATCCTGGTGTGTTCTGCAACTGTTCCTGCCTAGGCGGCGGGGCCATTTCCAGTTTAGGATCTGCGGCGAAGATTGTCTGCTGTTGATCCGGACTCAAACTTCGACCTGGACCATACTGCCATACCTTACCCTCTTTGATAGCGAAAGCTGATCCAGGCGTAACTCGCTGACCCTGCTGCTTTGCCTTCATACTATACTGCATGTGCATCGGCTTTAGGTTCTCCGTAGGCCAAGTCCATACTGATCCGTCATCAAGCATGAAGCCCTTACCCTCCGGATGCTGATCGCGATCGTACTGCATCATATTTGCCGAGAACATATGCAGAATGCCACCTGTTTCCTTCTCATAACTATCGCAAAGTTGGTCTGCGCGTACCTCGTATTCTCCGTAGCCCCAACATTTGCCCTTATCACCTTTGCTCTTGTGGTACATCTTGCAAGACAAGCAGTTCTTGGATGCAGACGTGCTCTTACGCAGATGCGGCGGCTTGGTAGGTTCGCCTGCCGTCTTGGCGATATGCTCTCCCGCTAAATCAGCCATTTGTTGAACCAAGCCGCGATTGGCCAAGAACTTCCAGACTATATTGCTCTCTGAAAAATTCCCCTTCCCGGCGCGCATGTCCCGCGCACGCCTAGCATGAATCTGATGAAGAAACTGAACAGCCTGAGGCTGCTCATATCTGATCAAACGTTCGGCCTTGTCAGCCATCTGAAGCGCCCAAGTATAAAATCCGTTTTGTTGTGTCTTTACATCATGCGCTTGGCTACGTTCAGGAGGAACAATCCATTTACCATTGTCGATGTTATAGCCTGATCGTAAACCTGGCTTGTATAAATCACTTGGCTTGATACCCTCTCCAACTACGAAATCCTGCATTGGGAATTGTGTACCCGGCAACATACGTCCATCCATCTTGTCTACCATGAGCGCGATCATCTCGGCTCTTGACCATTCTGGAAAGATACGGCTGTCAACAAACAACGAAACGTCGATATCGCTGTCGTTAGAGTACTGATATGTACAAATACTGCCCGTTAGGATAAGTGACAACCAATCGGCCACATCGGTGTAGCCTGCCTTATCAAGCGTGGCGTAAATTTCCTTCTTGATCCAGTGAGCATGAGCGGGCTTGAGTATAGGCTTCTCAGATGCGGGGTTATCGAAGACCAGGGACGATAATTCATTATGGATCGAGTCCAGGATATTGGATCGACGCGCAAGACCCTGAAGATTCTGTGTTTGAGCCTCCTCGGGATCAGTAATATATGTACCAGTCGGATACTTCTGTACATAATTAGGTGTCGGTCCTCCTTGTACATAACGTTGTTTCCACATATTGAGGAAACGATTTTCACGATCTTGCGCCCAATCACGCGGGTCTTGCGCCATATCATGCCATTCTTCTCGGTCCTGATCGATGAGATGATCCACAAACTCAGGATCACCCTGCTCAATCGGAGATAAGTGTCCTAAACCGGATTGATCAAGCGCGTACTGTGTAAGGTGATAAGCACTACGTTTATTTCCGTTAGAGAAGACCTGATTACCCGCAATGCGCCACGCCATCTTGCCAAGGCCCTGTACATAACGTTCGGCGTCGTCCTTCTCGGGACCGTAATGGTAGTGTTGCTGAGCCGAAGCCAATGCACTCCCTAACTCATTGGGCTTGAGTACGCCGCCCCACTCGGGACTGTCTCCGAAGATGCGGTGATAATCTCCTATCGCTTGCTTATTGAGATCCGTGGCCTCTTGAAACGTAGGAAAGTACGGTTCGTCTACCTCAGCGCCTTGTGGATCTTCGGACCCTGTCGTGGATGGAAGGCTTTGAACGCCTGGGCTGGGCTCATTCCTTTGGTCTTGGGCCTCGAAGGTCCAAGAAGTTTGCGGGCTCTCTTCAACATGGTCATCCATTATATCATAGATCGGGCTCATAGAACTCTTCTATTACCTTCCAGGAGCCGAGGGGTTCTGATTCGTGCGCATGTTGAAAGCAAAGCAACTGTTCACGATCGTCGGGATAGCAAGTACAACCTTTATCCATTGCGACTCGAACAGCGGCCTCGCCATCTCCAAATCTACATTGAGGAATCTCGTTCATGTACCCCACTCCCGAAACCAAGTTCCATCTGGATATCGCCAAACCTGCGCGCCCGTTGCGTTATGACAGGGTACATCGATGTCCTCGCGACTGTTGAACTCATATGCTGCCCAAAACTCATATCCATTTCGTTGGCGACGATTACGATAAAACGGCAGCAAGACGTGTCCGTTCCTCTCGTCCTTCAAGATCGGACACTCAATTATCACTTCTTTGCATCCGGTTTGTGTACCATGATCGTTTGGTCAATTGTCTTTATGCCCACACAAAGTACCCGCTTGGGTAGTTTCTTACTCTTGATAAATAATATAGGAGATTTAGAATCTGACATTGTACTGAACTATTCTACAATGCCATCCTCGACAAATATCTGCCAATAGCGCAAAGTCTCTGTCAAATCAACAACGATCCCTTGCTCCGCCAAGATTTCGGATCGTAGTACAGCTAATTCCAAAATGCGTAATCTACGTTTCATAATACCTCCGATTATGTATTGACGATGCGAAGACCCGCATCTTCTTCAAGTATAGCACGTACCATATCTACAGTCAAGGATCGTCGTTGAGCAATCTCATCGACTTCCTCAATCGACATCTGCCCAGAAGGACGCCTATGCGCCGCCTGTTCTATCGCCGTCGCCCATCGACAATTACTCGGTTCATAATTACCATTTGGATTGACACGATCTAGCGATAGCTCGGAATCAGGCTTCTCACCCATATCAGCTAGAAAGTTCTCAAATTTTAGCCATGCGGGATAAACCGTAATGCCACTATCTCCATAATATGAAAATTGAGGACAATTGGCATTAGTACAACGATTTATCATTGCAGTCCACGCATTATAAGTTGGATTGCGTTGTCCCCTTTTGTTATAACCATGCTTTAAACTACGCGCAGTTGTAACTTGGCTTCGTAAAGAACCACAAGAACGCGATGCACCCTTACGTAAATCGGCACTTGCAATTGATTTGATAAAACCAGTACACTTTTTACATTGACATTCACAAATCCAACGCGCGGCCGGAGAGGCTGATCCAATATCGCGTTTCAAAACGCTCCAAAAACCAAATTTCTGTCCAGTCAAATCAATCAGGGGTGGCATTTATATATTCCTGTGCCCTTTGCATCAGAGCCGACTTCTCATTTAATTGCGGATTTTCAACAACGTCATTCGTAAGCTTACGCAGTATAGCACCTATCTGGGGTCCTTGGGAAACCCCTAAAGCAAGAAGATCCGCTCCGGTAACACTAATCATTGACTGATTGGTCGGAGCCCCAGCCTGTCTAGATTGTTCGACTAGTTCGCGCATGCGATCCGTACTTGTCTTGTAAGAAGTGTCAGTTCCTTTGCCCTCATTATCTGCTTCGCGAAGCGTGAGCAAATCATCAGCGGCATCGCCAGTCTTGTTCAAAAACTTCCGCGCCCCCTTTGGCGATGAAAATTGTGGGAACATATGAGAATTGATCAAATTATGAACATTGCGGATTTTTGATACGGGGTAATTGAAGGTTTCTCGCAAACGATTCTCGGCAAGATCCGCACCAACTTTGGCATGGTCCATACCAACTGGTACACCATTTACTATACCGGCATAGAAATGTTGCTGTCCCGTGTTTGGGTCAGTCCATGCTGAACTCGGCTTCCCTGCGTCATGGAGCAATGCAGCTAGCCGTAAATCTGGGTCTTGAGTTTTCTGTGAAATCTTATCTAACACGTTGAGACTATGCTCGCCAAGAGAAAAATGATGATGTTGATTCGCCTGATCGAAGTCGAAGCCGTTTGATAATTCTGGAAACAAATGTTTGAGTACACCCGTTTCGTGAGCCAAACGTATTGCACCGGCAGGATTTGGACTCGTCAAAAGCTTCTCAAGCTGTTGTCCTAATATGTCAGGTGACTCTTGATCCAGTCGGTAGGCATGTTCTTCCATCTCCTTGCGCGTCTGCTCATCGGGAACGAGTCCGTGCTTTGAGTTCATCGTGAGGGCGCGTACAAGACGAGTTGGGTCCTCATCAAAGGAATCCGGATGTGTAGTATGGAGTGTGTGGGTCTCAAGGTCTGCGGCACCACCGTAAGGGTCCACCAATCGCCCCGTGTCAAGATCAACTGCCATCGAGTTGGCTGTGAAGTCCCGACGCTGTAAATCTTTCTCGATCGGTAAGTGGTGATCAACGGTGATTTGTCCTTGTCCACGGGTGCCTCCTGTTTCGTAAGTATCGGTGCGAGGTAGCGCAACCTCGACTTCCTGACCTTTCGTATAATAACGATAAACGCCAAAACGCTTTCCGGTCAGATTCACGCCGCCTGGTAAGTGATCTAAAATCATCTGAACGTCCTCTGGCGGGATACCCGATACCATCAAGTCAATATCCTTGGGCTCCTTCTGAAGCAAAGCGTCACGTATCGCGCCACCAACGACATAGACCTTACCCCCAGCCTCTTTGAGCGCTTTGGATGCCATATAAGCAGCGCCATCTGCGCTGACCATGCTCTTGATAAAAGACCCTACGTCTGTAGAAGCCACCTTATGTGTCTCACCTTCCTGATTCTCAATTTCCAACGATGTGATCTCAAGACCCGGATGGCTGAAATACCAGAGCTGCATCATATGGTAGCTGCTCCAAGGAATAGTGGTTGTGGTGCGAACCACCATCTTACCACCTGGCTCGTACGTTCCCTCAACGAGTCCCGGCGTCCATGCTCCTGGTACATCATGTGGATTCATACCTGGATGACCAACGGTAATGAAATCACGTTCGATGTCATATAAAAACGGGACGGGGGCCTGTAACAAGTCCTTACCTTCTTGACCGCCAGCCGCCTCAAAATGCCAATGGGCACCCTCCCCATTCTCTGTTACGAAATCCCATGAATCCGGTTGTTTCGTAACAGCGATTGGGATGACCGCCCCTATAACGGGAATTGCGGTTGGCACAGACTGCGTGCCAAAACCTAGCGGCTCGTCTAGAGGTCTGATGGTGGGGAAGTGTCCATCATCTATGGGCTGCATCTCTGGGTCCTGGTGCTCCTTAGTGTGCATTTGATACGCTTTGAAATCTGGCAGTGTCTCATTGCAATATGGACAAGTTAGTTCACCCTGAGGCTCACCATCGAAGGCTTTGCCAGGATCGGCTTCCGGGTCGCCCTTGTCGTATTGCTGTATCCACTCCTTGTTCTTGATTTTGTCATTCATGTCGCCGCCGCCTGGATACTCTGCAACGCGATGCGATGTACGGGGAATAAGAGGTTCCCAATTTCCATCTTTTTGTACCTCAAGATGTTGAGGTGGAATTACACCTTTATGGGCAATAACACCTTGTTCCATAGAATGTTGACTCATCTCGGGGTCTGTAGCATTTTCACGATTAGCCCATTCGCCCCCCGACTCGTTTTGATTTTTTCGCTCATTGTATGGAACAAGATTGAATTGCCTCGGATTCCATCGAAGCACATCCTCATCAGGATTCAAAAGATTAGGATCAAGCGATTTATGATGAACACGAAAAATGAGAGAGTCCGCAAATCGAGGAGTACTTTCGCGAAGGCGATCTCCCGTTTGTAGATAAACATGTCCCGGACGCGGCTGGAGGGTTGGATGATCCCACTGAGAAACGCCTTGCGCAGGATCTAAACCATGTTGACGAATATCATCAAGGAAGGGGCTCGCCGTTTCGTGGTAAAGGTAGGGGTCCCTTTCGAGATAGGAGGTCATCCAGGCTGGGTCGATTGCCATGCTCAGCCTCGTAGCGATCAAGGATATCGTTGACCTCTCGCTCAACTTGTTCTTGTTCGGGCTGATATCCGCTGAACTTGAGAAGGTCCTTCCAATGCCAATATTTGGATCGCGCCTCGGCCTCGTATTGCTCGTGAGTTGCCATTCATCTATTATAGCATCATTGTCAGCTAAGCGATAGCCGAAGTCCTTTGCCCATTCTTCTAGTCCATCAAGCGCAAACGGATTAGGAGGACGATCGAAATGGGCTACACGAGCCTTTACCTCAATCTTGTTATCAGCATCCCAAAAAGGATTTCGACTAAGCTTTAGCTCTCCGTCGCGCCAGCCATACCAATACGATTTCTTTGTAATGAAATCATCATGAATTGGATTTCCTGTACTATCAACTAGACCTCCCCAATCCCAATTTTGGGCCTTAGAAAAATCCTTCATCCTCTTTACAAGTCCCTGCAAACCGATGTTACTCTCAACGCTCCAAAGCGCATCTTTACCTTGTAGGTTGATATGTCCTACGGCCATTGGCCCTTGATAATCAGGTTGTATACCAGCATTCTGGGCTATTTGTTGATGGTCTTCAACTGGAGACACTTTGAATTCGCCATTGGCAAAGACGAAATATAATTCCTTCTCAACGGGTTCCTCCATAGAGAGGTTGAGGTCATCTATAACGGGACTATGCATATCGCGAAAATTGAATTCCTCTTCTGCCTGAGGGGTCTGTCCGGGATATGCATCTGAACCCGATCCGCCCGAATCCGCGTGCTTAGTAATCAAATCCGATTCAAAATGTTTCATCGGATATTACGTCTCCGATGGTGCCTCATTGCGCTTCTGTGCATTCGCTATAGACAGCTTGCCGATCTCGGTACTGTCACAATAAGGACAAATTGCAATCGGAGAATGATACCGCATAGTGTAACTAGGAAGCGCAACCATCTTCATAGGTGGCTTTTTAGCGTTTTTCCATCGCTCCTTGCAATTCTCGCAAATATCGCCAACGCTTTGAAAAGCTAAATTATCGCTCATGCGTTCCCATTTATTTCTTGTTGAAGCACGGCAGCTATAGTCCCATCCTGTAAATTGGCAAGAACATGGGCAAGTTGTGACTGTACGATTAGAGCTTGTTCGGGCTCTCGCGCTGCGTGGAAAACGCGAGGAATGACCATCTTAGGAGCACCAGGAACTTCTATATGCTCTAGAGCTATGACAAGATAAGCAGGGGCGTCTATTATAGTATTGGCAGCCTGAACAGCCAAGTTCTCCCAATCATCAGGGTTGTCTTCTGACTCCTCTAAATCGGGCTCCGTAGCGGGCGGAGACTCGATCTGTTTGACAGGCGCTCCTATCGCACCAAATAGAGCCTTGACAAAGGTCTCGGTAATATTCCTTACCGTGTCCTCAATCTCCTGTGGTGTCAACTCATCCATCTTACTCTCCTCTACCGCTTCCCAATGACCTTGCCATGTCCATCCATCCTCGGTCCCATTATAGGACCAATGGTCTTTATTGAACTCGATGTAAACCTGTGGATACTTATACTTATCAAATTTTCGCTTTCTAACAATACCTTCGTTTCCCGTCCTAGAAAATCCGTTGTAAAGAGAAGGATCAATGTTATCCTTCAGCTTTACACGAGTTCCAACTGAGAATTGTTGTTCAGGAGGTAGCATCTATCCATTATGCCGCCGGACGAGGCTTAATAGGAATTACAACATACCCGGTATCCTTATGAATCAAGATATCATGATCTGAAATTCGATAATAGTCTGTTTGTCCAATGCGCTCGGGTTTGCGATCTTGAATCAATATATCATAAGTCTTTTTTGGTAATTTCATGATTCCTCCTGTGATTGGTTTAGGGTCGGCTTTGGTGCCGCCGCAGCTTGGTCGCCGAATACCCGAGCAAGCTGTTCTCCGGACCGAGCAACTAGACTACCTTGCCGCACGATCGCCCCATTGAGGGCATTCACCCCCTTGAGCACCGTGTGTGCCAAGAAGAAAACGGCCAATCCGATTAGCGGTGTAGTAGCCCAGCCAAGAAAGAAGCTGCCCAGAGCCATGCTCGTCAAGGTTATATCTGAGAAGATTGCCAAAATCAAGCAAAATCCATAATTGGCGATATATATCGGGAATTCCTGAAAAACGGATAGAACCGTTTGCTCTTGTGTTTTCGGATTCATATTCATTCGGTCGCCTAAATAATCGTAATGGAAGTATAACTTTCATCCAGGATAGCAGAGCGTGATTCTTTGAACTTCGCCAACATTACCGTCTGTGCCTCAGGGGGCACTCGTGCCGCTCCAGTACGCTCGTAGTTGCGATTCAAAGCTTGTTCCATATTGTTGAAGAAGATCAGATGCTTCTCGGCATAGTGGTAATCGGCAAGATCAGAGAGCTTCCAACGAGCCTGGTAAGCCAACGAAGTGGCGTCAGCGACAGCATCCTTGCCATCCTCCAATATATCCCCAAGGCGACGATGGAACTCCTCAAATACCTCGCCGTTGCGTTTATAGTCATATGACTCACCAGGCCATTTTTCTTCACGAATAGCATCACTGCTCACAATAGACCACGGTGGAAAGAAAATTTTTGCCCACGTCGTCTTGCCGCATCCCGGTATACCCGCTAAGATAAACAGACGTGGATTGGGTTTCTCAACGAAGGTGTTCATAAATTGCATCCCTCACATCTTCCAAATCCCGAGAATCGATCTTTCCATCTAAATCCAAAAGAACCGTTTGCAGAGTCTCATACCAATGCTCTAAATCAGAACGTGATGGGCCATCCGCCTTTGCGCTCGTGCGCTCAGGAACAAGTTGCCCTGTCACAAGCTCAGGCACTCGCTCAAGACTACTCGACTGATAAAACGGACTCTGACTCATCCTTGGCCTCTTCATCATCTAACAAACCAAGATATCCAGCTAATGTCAGATGCGACCGATCAAGCTGTCTCGCCAACGGACTTTCTTTTGGAACTGTCAATCCTTGTCGATAGCTATCGGCCAAATCGGTTGCCTGAATGTAACTCAAAGCCATGTTCAACGCCCACAGCGCCTCATGGACATGGTGCCTCAAAATCGGCAAAGCTTCGATTGGATCGTTCTCGGGTAGCTGCTTCTCCTCCGACTGACGCTCTGGATCTAACAGAGCGATCGTATCCTCAATTACGCTAGTCATGATTGTATTGTAGCATCAGAGGTTAGTAACTCTTCCGGTCAACTCATCTTGCCACACATCTCCATTGGCTCTCCTCTTTCGACTCTCGTACGGTTTGACCACGCGCTCGATGAAATCTAGCTTCGCTCCCTCTAGAGCACCAAGCACCTCAGCGATCTGATGATAGCGTAATCCGTTTGTCGCCAAATAGCGTTGAATCTCATTTTGGATGATATATGTCAGATCGCCGACGTTTGCCGCAAAGGCACCGTGTTCTATTTCAATCTTGCGATCCTCTTTTATGTAGGGCACTTGGTAGCTCCTGCTCTATGTAGAAGAAAACGATATGCTTTCGCATATTCGTCCTTGGTGACTGGTCGCAGATTTGGATATTTGAGTACGGGCAATCCAAGATGAGGAAGACTTCCCATAAAGACCTCAACGCGCGCGCCTTCGCTCTGCCACCACTTAGGAAGACAAATGATTGTTTCGATTCCTTCGTCTGCGATAAGCTTTAGATCACGTGCAAGGAAGTCCCCCCAAGTTTGTCCACGATGTGCCTTACTTGGATCGCCATCAGGACATTTCATTGCCACTTTGCGAGTGGCCTTATCGTCCAACTCGGCGGGGCTGATAATCGTCCACTCCCCCGTTGAACGTAAATGCTTTGCGGCATCATCAAATGCCGGAAAGCCAAAAAATGGCTGCCACGACATTCTGCCTGCCAAGTATGCCTTTGTCTTCATCATTCCTCCTTTATAGCAGAAGTAAACCGTTGGCCAAGGCGAGGCACATTGTCGCTACGCCTATCTTGAAATTACCTTCAACTAGACCAACAACGCCGATCAAGGCGAATGCTATCACTGCGATGTAGGTTAGCAAGATGCGCATAATCAATCCATTTTATGTTCGTATTCGAATCTCTCTTGATCGAATGTTGCGGGAGGAAATGGTCGATCGTCCGTACCCAAACCTCGCGTAGCAAACGCAAAGAGCGCTAGCGTATGCCAACAGGCGTGTGAAAGGTGATGGAGACCCGATTCTGTATCGTGTTCCTCGCGATTCCAAAAAAGATGCAAATGCCGCTGCATAGCGTCATAAGACAAGCTCCAATCATACCCAGAAAGGTAATTTAATCTTGAATACTTCTTGCGGCCATAGCCACAAACCTTTCCAACCTCTAACAGCGCTGCGGGGTCGAGATCACCAATTACAGCAAGCTTTTCTCCCTTTGCTCCTCCGGTGTTTGGATCAGTCACCCGAACCTCTGTCTCATCAATGCTCATGCCGTTTCCTTTTCTGGGGTAGTTGTATAAAATCCGATTTTACGATTCGGGATTAGTTCGCCGTCCTTGTTTTCTTTCGTGGGCGGATGCGTCAAATCCTCCTCTAAGCGTAGCACTTGGCATTCCTTGCGCTTGCTATGCTTCCTGCCGCAGATTTTGCACCACTTTGCTGAACGCTTTTGTTTAGCGCGCTCCTTCTCTTCGTCCGCCGCCTGGACTTTCTCAAAGTCTCCAGCAGGAATGATTGGACTCTTACGCTTTCTCATGTAGTCCATCCTAGCCAAGGGTTGCGAGGTTGTCGATTAGAAGCAACAATGGTAATTGAACCATCAGTGCCATCCTGCGTCCACTCAACTACGCGCATGCCTCCAGGAATATCCGTTTTCGAATCCCGCTCCAGCAATCTAGCAAGTGCTATGTTGATTCGTTCTTGTGGGGTTCGACGGAATTTCATGTTGTTGCGATGCTTATCAAGAGATTATGGTTCATAGCTACCTCTAGAGTCGCATCTTCCCATTCCCTTTGGGCGTCAGACGAAATCGTCTCTCCGGTCTGATCGTAAAGAACAATACAAACGGCATTCTTCTTCTGCTGGTACGTCTGAGCTTTCTTTGACTTGAGAGGGGGCATCCCTCACTCCTTACTTCGACTTTTCGCTCGCTGAACGAGCCTTATCGGTACCTTGCATCTCTCCAAAGGAGAGTGCCATTTACAAATGTCGCGTTGTCGATTCGGAAGAGTCCGTCCGGAAAAGTCGTAACAGTACTGAAACCCTGTTGCCAATTCGGAAGCGTAGTATATGCGGGATACTTACGACCATCGTGCTTTGATTGGTCTACGCGGCACATGCATCCAGCTTCAACCCCCGTGAGTACGGTTGGTGTTCCATCAATATCGTAAGTTGTCTTATACACCAAAGATTGCCTATGAGTGTGACCCACAATTACCGAGTAGCCCAAGTGTTCCAGTGTAGCCAATGCAGAAGTACCAGATCCCTTCTTAGCCAACCATCCATGACGGACAGCCAACTTAGGACTGATCTGAATCTGACCAAGCTCATACGAGCCTTCTGGGTCCACATACTCGATCCCAAGCTCATCTAGTCGAAGGAGGTGTGAAAGAGTCAGTACGGGCTCTCCCGTGTCCTCTGGCGTGTCTGCACGCTTGATACCGTACAACGGTTGCACCGATGGCTTATCAAGTAGTAAGTTTCTAATACGCTCTGAATGATTACCTGGCAAAATTTGCCAATCTGTGTCAGGGGATGCCACCCGATAATCTCGAAGCATATCGTATCCAAGCTGCACACACTCATTTACATTTGCCGTGTTCTCTGGATCAAGACGATGGCGACTGATGTCGGGGAAGTCCAGGAGGTCCCCGAGACTAATGCCATGATCTGGTTTATTGGTCTCTAACCATGAGCAAAATGCCTCATGCAATTCCTCGTCCTGGAAAGGGCATTGTTGATCGCCTACCACAACCCAAAGTTGTGATCGGCCACTTAGTGGCTTTTTGATTTTCGGCGCTACCCACCCATCAGATCGCGCGGCAAGAATTTGTAACTCTGGATGCTTGCGCTTGATATGGAGCTTAGCCTGGTGATAGGTAACCGGACCATCTTGACTGGGACCGTCCCACTCGTTGATTGTTGCGTCGTTCAAAAACCAATCCTGTGGACTCAAACCACGCTCTCTAAGCATTGCATCGGGATCGTCAAGTATAAGACCACTTGCCGCAGGCGTCGTCACATCAGCCTCATCGCCGTCATGGTAATGCACACTACCCTTGCGAGAATCAATGGGCGATGGGGGTGCTATGTTATGTCGTTTACGAAATCTACGAATTGACTTCTCGGTCGATTCCCCAAGTATTCTGACTATTGAAGCGTTTGACTCGCCTTGCTCAATCAAATCTTTGATCTGCGAATAAAATGGCTCTTGATCAAGACGACTCTGACTCTGCGGTGTCTGGTTGCTCACTTGCTTTGTCATCCTCACTAAGGTCGGTTGCTAATGTGTCGATGAAACTGTATTTCTTCTCTAACTCGACTCTTACTTTTTTCTTACTCGGGGTCTCTACGATCTTCTCTGCTCCGCTTGCTGTCTTCTGAAGCTCCTGATTGCTCTTTAGTACAAACTCCTCTTCTGGTTTTGCCAGTATAGCATCTGCCTTTGTCTCCTCGGCGAGTGCCGCCAGTCTAGCAGCTACTTCATTCGCTACACGCTGCTGGTACACGGTTGAGACTGCGGGCCAATCATAGGCAAGGTTCTCAAGTTCATCACTTGGGACTTCCTCTAGCGAACCGCGCTTATGATTATCAATTATATAATCCACGAATGCTAAACCGTACCCTGGACGCTCGGACATATACTGATCAAAGTCCGAGCCCTCCTTAGCGCTAAAGCGCATAATGCCATCGTTGGACGTATTGTAGGTCAAACCAGGTCGGCGCTCGTTGCTCACCTGCGGTACGGAACCTGCTGGACCGGGTGCCATCGGAGACGCAGCCGGGGGTCCGCCCCCTGGAGGCGCTGTACCGGGTCCTGAACCCAAACCTGGGGGTGCAGGCGGCATAACGATAGCTTCGCCTCCTGGGCCTGCTCCTGGGCCTCCTGGAGGCGCTCCTGCCCCTGGTCCGCCCGGTGGTGGTCCACCCATGCCCTGAGCAGCTCCCTGCGGCGCTCCTCCGCCCGCACCAGGACCGTGGATCAATACGGACTCACACTCAGCCTTGAGGTCGAGTGGTACTGGCAAACCTTTGACCGTGAGCGCGTAGTATGTCTCCATCTTTGCTTGCTGCTGCGCGATGGTCTGCTCCTTCAACTCGGTATTGTACTCATCGATCTTGTCTTTGTACTTCCAATCCACACCAATGAGTAGATCTGCATTCGGTAGCGGCACACCCATCTGACGTAGCTCCATGAGGAACTGACGCTCAGTGGCCTCATCACGTAAGTCAAAAGTCGCGAAGGTAAGATCTGGTACGAGCAACTTCGGAACTTCCTTGATTTCCTTATTACCTTCCTCGTCATAAACTACAACGCGCTCAAAGATCGGTACACGAGTCTGTCCCTTTTTCTCATAGTCCTGATGACCTTGCGCCTCAGCGACAACAAGAGCACGCTCTCGATAATGGGCCTTGAGCATGTTCTGGAACGTCTTGAGGATCTGGTTCATGAACTCAGCCTGGAGAGCACTCGATGCGTACGGTTGTGAGTTCGATCCTGCTGAAAGTAGCGACGGATTAACACCGAAAACCTGCATGATACGGCGCTCGATACGATCGAAGTCATCACCGAGACGAGGCATTTGCTCGCGCCCGAAGACTGACGTGATGTCGAGTCCGAAGTGATGGACCATGAGGCGGAAATCAGACGCGAGCGCTACGTCTAAATCGTCACGCACAGACTCAAGCTCTGCGGGGGTCGGAATCCACGGCGGTAGACCCTCACCCATGTCCATGATGCCAAGCTTGGCTAGAATAAGCGGTGAGTACAGACGCTCAGCGATAGCTTCCTGAGACGCGAGGAGCTTTTCCTCATAGAGTAAGGTGCGGAGACCACGGAGAAGAATCGGTGTGCCATGGTCGTCCCAATTGTTCATCTTGTTGGCTACCTGGCGAATCATCACCGGGGAGATCGGAATATGCTCGCCCTTGAGCAAATACGGAATAAGATCCGCGTACTGCTCTTGGAGTAGATACCACTCGCGCGCAGGACTCTTGGTCTGAGCGATACGGCGCAAATGGTCGGGCGGAACGATCTTTAACTGTTGTGTATTCAGGAATGGGAAGTTGTCAATCACAACATCCTCCGGATTGATCAACTCCTCATGCTCCCAAACACCAAGATCCTCGTCAAAGGAGCCAAGAGGGAATGCCTCTCCGACGGTCCAATACTCACGTCCAAGTCCTACAAAAAACTCATCATATTTGAGGTTGCGAAGGAAAATCTCCTCATAAATATCCGTTAGTGCATGATCCTTACATTCTAGCTCAATTCCAATAAGTGGAAAGCGCGTAAAGATATCAACTAGTGTCGGAACAAGATAATGCGTGGCGTAATATAGGCGTAACCACTTATGAAGCTTGTGTCGGTGTCCCTCATCCGCAACGTTCCACGGGAGACCCGAAAGATCCCAATACTCAAGCGGGTCATAAAAACGCGGAATCGCGTTCTGCGCATCAGTGCCGCCAGGCGTAACACTAGCTGCTGTACGCTGCATGCGGTATGACAACGCACGTTTCTGACTCATAGCGTTTGTCTTTGCCTGGTTCTCCTTGAGCATGCTCTGAACCTCCGGCGACTGGAGATTCTCCGATGTGATGGTTTTTCCTACGCTATAAGAGAGATTGTCAAGGTCAACACCAGCGGCCTTCTGAATAGCCCGTGTTTGTGTTACGGCTTCACCGTATGACTGTGCCGCTCGACCGGAGTGACGCGGGAGCACTAAACCGTTATTGCGCAAACGTTGAAGCTCTGCATTCAATCGATTTTGATCTATATCAGTCGCCATTGTCTATTATGCCTTAGATGGGCTCGCGCTTGGAGTCCATTGTATATTCACTATACCAGATGGCAGTCGCGTCCCCTTTTCTCTGTTGCATTTCGGATGGGCTAGCTGAACGTTACTATAACTATGCTCACCGCCCTTCGAGAGCGGAACGATGTGATCTACGTCAAAGTCTCTCTCGACAGGTAATTTACAAATGCCGCAAATACCTTTATCTCGTTCGAAAACAATTTGAGCATCGACATTCTCAACAAAAGCACCTTTCTTGAGGGCTCTGCGCTTAGCTTTTGCATTGTGACGTACAATACGGCCCTTTTCTGTTTTTAGATACCCTTTTGTGTATTCGCGATCATATTCTAGATGTTGTTCGCGCCAGTTCTTTGAACGGGCGTTTTTCTTGTCTTTATGCTGTTCGTGGTAAACTTTTGCACTGGCACTTTCCTCGTCTTTATGCTCATAGTAATAACGCATTTTATCAGAGAGCGCCTGCTCCTTGTTATCTCGATACCAGTTGGCTTTCTTAGCCAGTTGTTCCTCTTTGTTGCGCTGATACCATTGCGCCATGTACGTTGATTTCTTATTTTTCTGTACCATTACGCCTTTCAGCGTAGCAGATGAGAAATGCGCTTGATCGTAGACTCGGAAACAAATCTACTCGAAATTACCGGGATCTGCACGCCCTCGGTATTCTGACCTTCCTGGGTGCGTTTCATCATTTCACCCTGTTTTTCCTGTGCTGCTGCCATTGCTGCCTGTGGGGCTGCGCCCTGTGCTACGGCGCGCTGGTAGGTGTATTGTGCAGCGGGGTGCATACCCTCAACTTCACCCTCATACGCGCCCGGATTGTAAGGCAATGCTGTTTCTTTCTGCTCGTAAGGAGCACTTTGAGGAGGCATAGATACCTCAGCTACCTTACCTTGAGCCATAATCGCTTCCTCGTTCCCACAGTTAGGGCACATGGCTCCACGTTGACCATCAAAGGTTTGCATACCGTGTCCGCAGTTACGGCAAGGCTGCACTGCGCCCCATCCAGGTGTCTCGTTTGGATGGGTATGCGGCGGTGGGGATACAGGTGGAGCAAACTGCTGTTCAGGCAAAATCGGTGAAGCTGTCACAGAACCCATAACGCCCTCCCAACGAATCGGCTGCTGTTTACTACCGCAGTAAGGACAGTTCAGGCGATGCTCCACAACGAAGGGCGCGAGTTGAGCACCACAATGTGTACAAGGGGCTGCCTGTGACTCTGCGGAAGGCGGCACAATAAGCTCTGGATTGTGTTGTGCTGGTTCCGCCAAAACATCTGCGTGCTTGCTTTCAAGTGCGTCAAGTACGCTCGCACCCTTCTCGTCCTCATCCTCATGAACGTCCTCGTCATCATCCTTCTTAGACGTTGTGATAAGAGCGAGTAGTTCGTCCCGTTCCGCTTTATTGAAGCGACGAGGCATAAATTACTCCTCTACAATTTGCTTAGTAACTGGAGAAGCTTGATCGCCCTTTGGGAAGGTTTTTGTGTTTGGACCAGACTCCTCGCCACCCGTAGCAAATCCCCCACCGTCATAATCGGTAGCCGTAGGAAGCGTCTCAGTTGTCGTCTGCGCATTGATCTCATCCATATCGTGTGCGGGTCCTGTGAGGTTGTCTTTCGGTATGACCTCTGTTACATCCTTCTGAATAGTCGGATGGCGCTCACTAGGAACATCAATAGGTTTCACGCTCTTTGGCGTCCAGCGCTTCTTGTCCATCTTAGGAGAGGGTCCAGCGAGCCCGGTGTTACCATCCTCAGCCGTATGAACTGAGGAAAATAGGCCGTTCTTATTGCCCTTTTGTTTTCCCAATTCGTCATATGTATCCTCGGGCTCGTCCGTCTCGTGCTCACCCATCTCACCGCATTGCGGACATGTCTCGGGGTTCTGCTCATGCGATTTCCATCGGTTGCCACAGTGTTCGCACTCGCATTGATACGCGGATGTTCTAAGAACTAAAGGGACAGCATCAGCGGTCTTGGACTCCTTGGAATCGTCATCCTCATCGTCATCCGAGTCGTCATCCTTCTTACCAAACGGAGGAGCTTTCTTGTCGTCCTCGCTGTCGTCAGAGTCATCGTCGTCCTTCTTCGACTCATCGTCTGAATCGTCATCGTCATCCTTCAACCACGGGGGCTTGCCTGCAATCTTTGGCTCATCGCCCACAAACTCGTCGCATTTGCATTTTCCGTAGACATTTCCACATTTCTTACATTTCCCTGAACCTTGATCGGCTGTTCGGTAGTGAGCGTATAGCGTCTCTACGAGACTGTCGGGGTCCTCGTGACCAATCTCATCGGCTGCAACACGAACGATTCCCGCGAAATCCTCTGCGACTAGATCATAGCGCGCGTCAAATTCAGTAGGGCTCTTCGACGCAGCAAGGAACTTACCGAGACGAGCGTCGATACGATCACGCGAAAGCACCAGAGCCTTACGCGATGCTAGGCGGGCGTCACTCTGGTCGGCAGCAAGAACTTCAAAGATACCTGAAAATGTTGGTGTGGCACTCATAATTATCTCCTACATGAAGAGGGCGTCGTCGGGAAGTTTCGTAGCCGTCTCCTCCGTCTTTGCTGTCTTCTCAGCCTTTTTCTTTGCAGACTTGGTGCGATCCTTCAACTCGTCACGTCGAGCCTGCTCAACTTTAGCTAAGAACTGCTCGCGGTATGCGTCAATCTCCTCACCCTGATAACCAGCGGTCTTAGAGACGATATGAGAGTGTGCCATCTCGCGCGTAACACCTTGATCAGCGAGTGCCCCCGTGTCAAGGTCAATAACAAACTGTCCCGGTCCCTCTAGAAGAAGGCGATCAAAGTCTTGACTTGCACTTTCAGCAACCATCTCATTGACAGTCTCGTCAAGCCATGTGCCTGATCCAGCACCAAGGTCTGCTTGCTCAACCGCACCCATCTTGAATGGCGCAGGCGGAGCAAATGCTTCTACGTCTGCTAGCTCTAGGTGAGCAAGTGCATCGCGAACCTCGCGCTTCTCATGCTCGGCGGCAATAACAATATCGCTACCCTTGCGTTGACCCTCATAAGAGGCATGTCGCTGGAACTCTGTTGCTGCAACGACAAGGTTGTCCAAGTTATCGATGCGCGCTGCCAATGACTCCTTTGTACCCTCCGGAGTTTCATTTAGCGTACCTTCTAGATACTCAAGCGCGCTCTCGGGCGCTGCGGCCTCAACAGTATGGTACTCGATGTCCTTATCATTCCCGGCGTGAGCATGAAGACGAGCGATGCGTCCGTTTTCTAGACGGACAGTAACAAGTTTCTCTCCCCATTGACCTTCGTGATTCCCCAGGATTTCTCCTTTGAGCCCACTCGGTGTGACGATATGCGTAGCACTTGCCTTCTTACGCTCTGCCTCCTTCACGCTACGATCCTTAGATAGACCCTCAAGATAGTCCAATGCAGACTCCTCGACCTTCGCAAAAATGGTACCCTGTGCGATAAGTTGATTCTCGAAGAAAGCGAGAACCTGATTACCTTCTCTCACAAACTGAGGTGCTAGCGTTGTCATCAACGATTATAAGCTAGGAGCACACCTTTTGTAAGCTCACACAAATTTTCACCAACGCGCACGATTACTGCTACGTCTAGATCCACGGCCTCGTCCAAGCGCACCTCTCGTTGGACTCTGATACTCTTGTTGTGCCTTACGATCTTTAGTACTGTAGTAATCGGTAATACCTTCAGGTCCCGCGCCACCCTTTGGTCCGGTTCCGCTAAATCCAATTCCATAACCGCCTTCGGCACCCCCGTAGATTGAACTAGTTGACAAACGCTCACGAGTTCTATTAGAAATCTGATTACCGATTAGAGCATTGACACACTCAGCAACACAATCAGCCTCGTCCTTGGTTTGACAAGGACCTATTTCCTGTCTATCCACGCGCGGGTACTTACTTGTGCCGCCCTGGATCTGGAGAAACTTCAACTCCTGTGCGCACCAACGTGCATCCTCGGTATCATTTGAAGCATGAACAAGTTTCGCATAAATTGAGGTCTTCAATATCTCCCATCGCTTCCAGTTTAGCTCTGCCGTTGCGGAAATAATGCGAACTTGCGTAGATATATTGCGTTCGTTTAGTTTTTCTGTGAGTTGTTGAATAGGGTCTATGCTTTGAAATTGATCCATAGTTATCTCGAATGGGAAAAATAATTCGGCGTATTTCATAACCTCTGCCAAAATAGTAGGCCATCTGATCACAGATCCCGGAAATTTCTGTGGTTGCCAACGCTTTATCAGGTCGAACACAACATGATCGTCCTCGATGCCCTTCCAATCGGCAATTTTCTCTGTATGTGCAATAGCAAATCCAAATCCAGCCGTCGTGCTCGATGGATCTAAATGGAACTTGTAACGAAACATATTCGTGGCGTCTTTACCCAGGTTAGTAGAGAACGGCTGAAGTTTCAATCTAGGTACATCGGGATTCTCGCTATTCTCGTCATATACCCATTCTGAGGGTAGACCCCCAAACATCTCATCAATTCGACGCGGTTCCATATAAGCGTCCATAACCTCAGCAAATTTGCCACGATACTCAACCTTGAAACCCTCAGGATTAGCCTGCTCCTCAGCACGAGCGGCGCGCGATAGTTGCCTATCTTTGTCAGTCCAGATATTTTCTCCATTCTCATCTTTCTCGTCAAGGTCCCAATCAGGAGAACCCATGAGGGCAGATTTTAGCTTGGCGCGATTCTTGGATTTTTGATAACCTTCATACATAGCCCATGAAGGAAACTGAAAGATAAGCAAACGCGGTTCGCCATTGCGATTCAAATCAATGCCATCCTCTAGAAGCGGCGTAGGCTCATCAATTATACCCGTCGGGTCAAACGAAAGTAAACCCTCAACATACTTTTCGTAGAAGAGCCCAATCTTTGTGTAGGGAGAGCTATTTAGAAACGCTAGACCATCCACCCCAAACTGACCGAGTGATGGATTCGCCGCTTCGTAAATCTTGTTGGGCGAGGACTTAGACTCGCCGGGAAGCATGTGGGCGATCTCGTCAATCGCATAACACATCATAGCTAGTCCACGAATAGTTCCCGAGTTAGCTGCCATAGCATTGCCGCGTAGACGCGCGATGTCTTTCTGGATACGATTGCCTCGACCTTTCTCTTGGGCGATACGACGCAAATCAACGTTTGTGGCTACACGGATTTCAGTCTCCAAAGACTTGACAAGGTAAGGATCAAACGCCTTACACATCTCAACCGTCGATGAGAAGTCAGCGTACTGTCGTCCTTGAGACTGTTCTTGCGAACCTGCGATACAGGAGAAGTAAATCTCCTTCTCAGGGTCAATTCCATAATGCGCGCCCGGATCTTGGAGTTGCAGCGTTGACCACATAACGGAGGCCATGGCGAGACCAGTCATGAAACCCTTGGAACTACGACGACCACCGACTAATGCAATCTCACGGAAATGTGGATAGCCCGCCTCGCGTAACCATTCGACACGCTCTCTAACATTAGGAGATATCGTTATTTCAGTTCCGTTACGCCCTCCAGCGATCCAGTAAGAAAGAATATCCTCCTCTGGCCCAGTAAGCTCCTCTAGGAAAATCGTCTTGAGTAGTACAGCTTGAGCGGGAAAAAGCGGTTTATTACAGTAGGATGAAGATTCTGAAAACTCCTCAATACCCACGTTCTTAGGAGCAAGCTGATTGAGAGCCTGCGCTAAGAGGTCCATCTACCTCTTCCTCCTATGTTTACCCTTTTGTTCGAAATAATCCTCGCCTCGGGCTGTGGCTTTCGTAACCAAGGCTCCTTGCTTTTCATGATCAAAACCGTATTTGGAAATATCATGAGATGGCAAAGCACCTGCGAACTCCACGATTGGGGGTTCACCCTCGAAGACAGGAGTGGCGTCCACGGTAGCGAAAACATGCAACCGAGTAGCAAGTTCGTACTTCAACTCCTCTTCAAATTCATCAAGAGCCTCTAACGCTTCTTCGGGGGTGAAGATACTATGAGGACCAAACTTACTGACGAATTTCTGATGCCACTTGTTACTGATACGCACAGTCATCTCAAAAGCGCGCTTGATTTCGTCATCAGTAAGCTCCTGCGTAAGCGCATCAGAGAACTCTTTTGCGGAATGGACTATTCCGTCATCAACAGGTAATTGTGGCGAGGTGTTAGTCATATTTACTTACTATAGCAAACGGACCGCATTGTTACACGCAATCCGTTTACAATTGCGATTTGGTGTTTAGATTTATGCGCGTGGACGAAGATCGTACAGCAGTGCGTTATTTTTTCCCGCTTTGACGTAAATCGAGTAAAGCGGTACCTGAACCGACGTAAGTGTCGGCAATACTGCTTTCGCCGTTGCCGCTTCTACTCCTTCGACCACTTCAGTCAAATGGGTCAACGTATTGAAGACAACGTAGCTCCTGATTTCAGAGGCTGCTTCTGCTTTTTTGGTTGTAGGCGAGGTTTCCGCCACAATTACGTGAGTGCCCGTACTGCGCTGGTCAATAAAGCCTTCCGCCACTTTGATTTTTTCGGCTTCAAAGGTAAGTACAAACTGCACCGTAGACGGGGTATCGGGCACTACCCAATCCGAATTAGAGTTCGTTAGTCCACCGGCAACAATAACCGCGCCGATAGCCAAATGGTTACGAAGCTCCTTCTGTGGTGAAAACGCCCTGCTCGGATAGATGTTGGTGTTGTTGACAACAGGAGGAACTTTAGTCGTCACTTCAACACCTGTGTCCTGATAGGTCTCCAAGGTTGTATTGGTAGCCGGAAGAACGTTGGCAAGGAAATATAGTTTTCCTGCTGCTATGCCCGCCAAAGCCAATACTTCCGAAGCAATACCGGCCGCCGATGTTCCATAGCGATACACATTGTACGAAATGGCATTCGGAGCGGCATACCATTTGACGGTAATGAAGTTCATTTTGCTTTCTTCTTCATTACCCGCTCCGGTTTCACCTACCACAATGCCGTTGATAGGAGTCTCTACGCCGTTGGCGTCAACGGCTGTAACTGCGTACCCGAAAAATACACTGGCCTTTAGACCGCCTTCTTTACCTGCCGAAAGAGTACGGCTACCTGCGTGCTGTTCTGATACTTTTCCAGTGATTTTGGTAACGTCTAGCGTCGGTGCGGCAAGCAACGGAGCTAGATTACCAAAATCAACATAAGAAGTTGCATTGGTCTTGATGGTCTGTCCGCCGATGCGGACAGCCTGTGAGCGAGAAATTGCCCTGATTGGAAGAAATTGTCCCATGGTAGTTATCCTTTGTTAGTTATTGTGACCTACAAGCGTTGCCTACGACCTTTACCAGGGAATCGGCAACTCGGTATCACCTATTCACTAACGGAACTAGATGATTTCTATGTAAATCACTTGACCCTCATGATGTACGCTAATTCAACGTAGGGCGGAGTCACTTCGACACCTTTGAGTTGTTCATCGGTTGCGATAGAGCCAGAGAGAGAACTTCCACCCGATCCAAACGCTGCGCTCAAGGCCGTATTGCCTCCGTGATTGTGTTCACCCGTTTCTTGCATCGGAACTTCAAGCTCGCCTTCTGATGTAGAAAAAGTATCCCAAAGACTTTGTAGTTCCTGTTTACCCGCTACTTCGGCATATTTAGTGATTCTCTGAAACAACTGATGAAATGGACCCCCGACGCTGCTGAACCCGTGACGGTGTTTTCCATCGATGCCAATAACATGATTATGCGCACCAATAGTATGAGAATGTTCGAGCGAAGAGGCTATCGTGTTGTGATGATGAGATAGGTTGACCGAAGCATTGCCTCCAACTCCACCAGTTGCATGAGTCAAATCCGCACCGCGAGCAAACTTTTCGCGCAAGTCGGGAATATGGCCAGAGGAGAGTCCAAGAGAGTTCGGGATTGACGCCCATGCCGTACCATCACATACATGCCACAAATCTCCAGGGGTCGCGCCCGAAGAGTATTTGTACCAAAGGATCACGCTACCAAGAGTGAGGATATTCGGATCGAGCTTGTCAATCGTGATCGTTTCCTCTTTGATCGTCCTATCATCAACTGATTCGTTAGCCAGATGCTTATTGAGCACGTTGTGTTCGGCAATGTTTTCTGACTCGACGCCTTCTATGTCGATCTGTTTGCTCGCTACAGATCGTAACTTGAGAAGATAACGCTTGATCGCGCCCGGTTCGATAGCAGACGTTCTAATCGGAAGCCCAAGACCAATGTTGGTCCAGTAACCCGAGCCTTCTAGTTCATCATGAGAGTTGAGTGTTTCGGAGAGCCCGCCTTCATGGCTGTGCGCATCGATGCGTTTGAAGTTGTCCGCCAATTGCGAATGTTCGAAGTCGTCTTCCTCACTGTCCCAAACTTCGAGTCCCATATTACTGGTAGTAATCATCGCTTATTATATTGTAGGAACGTCTAGCGAATCTTGTGGGATTCGTAGATTTGGCCGCTACCCGTGACCTTCCACTTCTCATCCGGATTTAGCTCCACGGAGATTGAGTCATGTTCTTTGACGTTCGCTCTGACTTCGTTTTTGGTAGAGTTGATATTCCACTCGAAGGGAGAGCCGAAGTGCTGGGGAGTTTCGTTAGCCATAATTAATCCTTATGTGAGTCTCCAATTTACGCCCTCCAGCAAAAGGAAAGCATCTTTTGGAAGTGTCGCCGACAGGACAACCCCCGTTGTCGCTATCGACATCTGGTTCGCCGCCGCAGGTACAATAGTTTGCGCTCCGTAATCTGTTTTGGTTTTAGGGCGCATAGCTAGAGGTACTGTGAACAAAGCGGCTCCCGTGATGATTTCGGCAGTCACTTCATAGACGCCACATAGATAAGCACGGGCACCGTTTTGCTCTACGCGCACTTCCGGTGTTGCAAACGACGCAACTGCTTTCAGGCTTGCGTTGACGGATTCCAGTGTGGTCCACGCACCGGGCACCAATTCCGCTTTCAGATCCGCTGATAGATTTTCATTGATGAGCGTTTCTTTAGCAATCAATTCACCAATAATCGCTTCTTTGGCAATACCCTCCGTCGGAATCAAAACGCCGCGTCCCGGTGAATGATCGTGCGCATCAACCTTAGCCCAGTTATCGGCCAACTGTTCGTGGTCATACGGATCGAGCAGGAGGTTCCAAATGCGCAGTCCTAACTTGCTACTAGTTCTCATATGAATTACAAAGCCGAAACGGCATAAAAAAAGAACCCCCAAACATCGGGGGTTCTCTCTACTGCACTTTTCTGGTTGGCTTATGCGCCAGTGATCTTCTCAACCAGCGCAGCTACCACACCAACCCCAGCAACAATAGCCACTAGCGTAGGGCTAGTGAGTCCCGTGCCTGGGATCAACGTAATGATGAAAGCTGCGACCGCAGCCGCCGTAACGGGATTCTCCAATTTCACTAGATCCGCAAGGACTTCGCTTATAGAGATACCGGCCTTAGCAACCGTACTCTTTCCTACTAGGTCTGTTCTAGGCATGTTTCTTTTCTCCTATCTAGATAGTGCGCTTTACTATAGCAGGCGCTCTAGCGTCCAAGATACTAGTCCGGCAAAGAGCCATGTAATGGCGCTTGCGCCAACAATGGTCACAGGGACAATAGCAGAGATAAGTCCAAGAATGAACAGAACCAATGTAACTATGGTTAGTAGTCGTACTGTGCTGATATTTACACTTGTCTCGGGCATATTTTTCACCTCCTAGATTTCGGGTCCGGTCCAATGAACCGTTACATACCACCAGAGCAATAAAGCCGCCAGTCCAAACACGAGTCCGCTGGACGAGAACGCGACAAGACTTGTACCCACTCCGTAAAGAATGAGAGCACAAATGGCCCCAACGATAAATCCGACGATACTGAATTTCATGTGTTATCTCGCTTTCGTGCAATTGAAGAGTTTATCGTAACGGGCTTTGCGGTTCAAGGTCTGCCAACCCGACTTTTGTGCCAAGGCGACAATTTGTCGCTCTCGGTGGACCATCTGGGCCTTGAGGAATACGCGACGAACGTGTGCTGCAATAGTTTTGCGCCCAACGATCTTGTTCCACTCCTTGACCCAGTTGATCTCATCACCCGGAACATAATCCGGCTTCGGCGGAGCGGGTTTAGGTTTAGGAGGGGTAGGTGAGATCCCAAAAAACTCCTCGTAGCAAAGCGAGTAGTCCAAATCCTGACCGGCGTTTTCCTCGTACTGAGTAGCATCACTTCCAGGCTCGATATGAGGAACGCCCGTATAGTGAGCAGACCAGATGAGAAATTCGGAACGCTTGATCCCATCATTCTCCAAGGCAGCAAGAAGAGCCGGTACGTTGGAAGTCGAAGTGTAGACAATTGGCCTAGCAAGCCCTCGGGCATGCTGTCGGCGCACCCAGGCAGCAGCCTGTGAAATACTAGCGTCCCCGGTCTCGCAATCTAGACAATCAGCATCGCCGTTCGCGCTAATAGAAATGGAAACTTTATGAGCATTGGGCCAGCGCTGCTCTAACGTCGGATACGTAACGTAATTTCCATTCACATATCCAGCTACAGCCTGTGCATCTGCGGGTATACGATCTGGATTGACAGAATCGTACATTACGATAGTCATAGTTCAACTCCCGTAAGGGGTAGTTCGGACCTTATGACAGGTCGAACAAATGTCGAACCAGTCTCCATAAGTGCCTTTGTAGACAACCCACGCGTGATGTCCACGGAGCTTGCATAGGAGCTTGAACATTTAGACGGATCTGCTTCCATAATCATATCTCTATATCTTACGAGATAGGTCGCGCCCGGTTTGTTAGTCGCAGTAGGATGAGTCGAACATCCATCTAGCCGATATGAGCGGCTTTGCCATCCGTAGGCTTACTGCGTGGATTTCCCCTCGTGCTTGTCGCAGTCAAAGAGTACTCACACTAAAATGGCCTACAAAATCCCTAATCCGGGGTGCGTTTTGTAAACAAGGACCATTCACGGGTGACCAGCGCGACGCCCAAAGGGCGTAGTCAATAAACGGGCTAAAGACCAGAGGCCCTCACCCGTAAGCGCCTATTCGGATTCGAACCGAACCTTAAAGCGTGGAAGGCTTTCGTGCTAGACCGCTAACACTATAGGCGCGTAGTTACTTGCGATGCTTATGCTTCTCTTTGTACAACTTAAACTCTTCAAACGTTGCTGCTACATGGGGGTCGTCACGGTCCACAACCTCAACGCCAAGCGCTGTTGGCGAGTGAGGACGAATCTCAGTGCGACCCTCATCAATAATTAACTTTGTACTGAATCCCCGCTCCTCGATGTACTTCTGAATCACAAGAAGATGAACATCATCTTCTGCCAGCATTACAAGCTTGGTATAATGTCCACCAAGCCTCCATTGCTCAATAAGCGTGGGCTTACTAATGCAATATGCCTCTACAGCAGCGTGCTGAGCTTGTGCAGCCACCTTTCCGGTGGTCATTCCAAGACCTCGGTTGAGAAAACTATACATTACAGGGTCCATGGTGCATTAGTATAGCACAAAAGTTCACCCGCAAGCTTTGACACTCACGGGTGAAGCCGATAGCAGGTCTCGAACCCGCAACCTTCTCCTTACAGGGGAGTTGCTCTACCAGTTGAGCTATATCGGCGAATCAGTAATCAGTATAGCCACGATTCTATCTAGGACCTTGCGATCCAGAGACGATCATCTATCTCGGGTACCGTCAATACCCGGTCCCCACTTTACTAGGGACTGCCGCCAACCCGATGTCGTCATAGGCATTTGCCCTTAGACCTCTCTACTTGACGTTGCATCCTCAAAGATTTAGGTCGTTACCGACCCTCTACAGACGAGGTAATAACGGGATAATTCCCTTCCTCACTTCTGTCTCTTATTTACCGAGCTTATTAGGCCCGTAACCACTTTTCAATGGCCAGGATGTCGTGAGCTTGTCTTCTACGGGATCAGACCGCAGCGACCGTCTTCTGATTACTAAGAACACTAGAAGGGATTCAAACCCTCGATCTTTGCCATGGCAAGGCAACGCTTTATCAACTAAGCTACTAGTGCAAGTTGCAAATGTATAATATACATTCGCAAGTCCCCCCGGCTGGAATCGAACCAGCGGCCTTCCGGGTCGAAACCGGATCATCTGTCCTCTGAAATACGAGGGGATAAAACTCCTAGCAGTGAGCTATCTCTGCATCTCCGCCTTAAAAGGGCGGGCTCTTTATGGCTTTTGAGCTATAGGAGTATGGGTCGCCCCGGACTCGAACCGGGAATTGTCACCTTAAGAGGGTGGTGCTCTTACCATTTAGCTAGCGACCCGAACGATGGTCTTGCTCCTCTAGGTGTGGAGCTTCGTTCCCTTCTAGTTTAGGAACCCGTTATACGCTTTGACCATCAAAAGCTAGTCCCCTTGACTGGATTTGAACCAGTGACTTCCTCCTTCGCAGGGAGGCACTCTATCCGCTGAGCTACAAGGAGTAGTTGAGCGATAATTTCCCTGCCGCCATCGCTCACGGCTGCTCTGCTGGTGTACCTTGGTACGGGCCGCAGACAATCTTGGTGTTGAAAAGTCCTTCTTCCCAATCATGCAAGAGCGTATACTCATATGATCTTAGATCACCACCGAGAATCAAATCAAAGAGAACTGGCCTAACGTCCTTCAAACTTTCGATTAGATGGTCTGCGATATCGCACTCCGCTTCATTGAGATACGGGGCGATTGATTTGTTGCTCTTTCCATCTCGATTATGCAGCAATCTATGCCAACCAACACAGGCGGGAATCGTGCAATATGACCGAGGAGCATAGTTGATGTAGTCTGGAAGCTCTAGCATCAACCAACGTGGTACAAAGTGATGTTGTGTGATACGACCTTCGCAGTCCGCCGGGTCGTCATGATAACGACAAACGAGCGGACGCTGCATGCTTAGAGTACGGGCCTTCTTGATCTCGATGATCTTGTGCGGTATCAGCCCACTATTGTGATTGAGCCTCCAAAGTACAGCTTTAGTCGATAGACGTTCGTCGAGAAGGTCATCGATCTCCGCCCCCTCCATTTCCGCGAGGACTTCTAGCTGCTCGACTGTCGCTTCCGAGTCGTAGCTATCGAACCAAATCTTTTCTTTGGTCTTTGGGTGATCCCAATCGCGGGCGCGGCTCATTCATACAGTATACAGCACTCGTCAAGGTTCTAATTTATAGCCCGTGCGGGATTCGAACCCGCGTTCACGCGGCCTGAGAAGCCGGTATCCTAAACCACTAGACCAACGGGCCTTGAGGAATGCTCTACTTGCTGAGCTACGCCCACCGACAAACCCTGATCAGAGGTTCACCTGTCTCTTGTCGTAGTACTCCGACGTAGACACAAAGGTAGACGACAGGAATTGCACCTGCGACCTTTCCAGTACTCCCACTTGGAATCGAACCAAGCTGTAACCGACTACCCTTTCAAGTGCATATAAGACACAGGGGATATGGGAGCATACGGCCCCTCACAAGGAGGGACCTTTAGTTGCTTCACAAGTGGTGTTTAGCAATCGAGGTGTTACTTCATTGAGACTGTAGGATTTTTCCGCTCGACCACCATAGGTGATTTCGTACGGTTCACTCCTTCGGTATGGTTTGTTGTACCATTCTTCCCAATACCATGGGCGTATCGGGTAAGGTTGATATCCTGGAATTGACTTGCTAGCCAATTCCGCCTTCAATAGGCGAATACAATCCTCGGTTGTTGGGTCCTTACCATGATCATGCCACGGAAGGCCACAAACGGAGCAAATCGTCGTAACGGCGACTGGCTCAGGTTTTTGGGGTGTTTTCTTGCGTGCTGCCATAATTCTCTATAGAGAGGCCCGAAGGCATTTCACCGCGATTAGCTCGTTTTTCAGTCATGGTACCCCAAACATGATCGCGTGCGGAATCGAGCACTTTGCCCGCCGACGTATTGGTCATATTCAGTGCTTCACTGATCTGCGGAACCGTGTTGCCTGCAAAGTACATCTGGAAGGCATCGTATTCCGTCGCGTTGAGACAGTACACAGATTCTATGTCTTGCCTCCCCATTTTCATCCTCCTTTAGGACGTTGTTGGTTTGGTATTACAGGGTGGCCGATGGGACTTGAACCCACATCACATCTTGGATCACAACCAAGGACTCTACCATTGAGCTACGGTCACCATGTTGCGCCGTCCCGGTATCTGGACCCGGCCGCTCACGCCAGCAAAGGCGTTGTTACGGCAGCGCAAGTACCCCCGGCGAGAGTCGAACTCGCACGCTCTTTCGAGCAGAAGATTTTAAGTCTTCCGTGTCTGCCGTTCCAACCACGAGGGTGCAATTCCAGAATGCCAAATCACGGATATCACCCAGAAGCATGGGTGGCTTCGTATCCGGTATAGGCTGCTCTGGAATACTACGGGAATTGGAATCGAACCAATAATGGCTGTGATTCAAAGTCACAGTTGCGCGCCAATGCACATCCCGTAAAGAAGCTGGAGAACAGGGACTCGAACCCCAATGACAACGCTCAGAACGTTGTATCTTGCCATTAGATGATTCTCCAAAGTTATTTCATAGCGGATTCGGGAGTTGAACCCGACTCTCTAGCTTATGGGGCTAAAATGGTCACCAGACCACCTATCCGCGTCGTTGTACTACATGCTCCCGGTGAGATTCGAACTCACACGCCATTTCTGACACGAGTTTTTGAAACTCGCTTGTCTACCTGATTCCAGCACGAGAGCCTATGATTATGCTAATTGCTTTGCGTACGCGAGGCAAATTTTTGCGAAGTAGGAACACTCAGAGTCGAACTGAGATTACCACCTTATCAGAGTGGCGTCGTGACCATTGGACCATGCTCCTATAAGCGGTACCTCCACGACTCGAACGTGGCCACTTCGGGCTTCAACCTTGGTACCAGCGCTACCGACCCGAGTCGAACGGGTTCCTTCTGGGCTTCAACCAGATGTGTCGTACCGCCTACACCACAGTAGCTAGATATTTTTCTTCCTCGATCTCACCATGACAATTTGCACAAAGTAAATCACACTTTGCAATCTCTATCTTAGCTCGATCATGTTTACGATCTCGAATCATTAAAGAAACTGTTCCTGTCTTCGTGGCTGGATCACGATGATGAAATTGAAGTGACCGCTGACTTTTATTGTATCCGCACCTCACACACTTTCCACCCGCTTCAGAAATAAGTTTCGCAGCAAGTTTCTGACGTTGCTTTGTAACGCTTCCAGATCGACATTTCTTACAACGATATCCTGGCTTTGACGGCTCATATATGAAGGTCGTCAAACCGTGTCTTACACAGACTTGCTCCACATACTTACCCTCATAAAACTGCGTACTATGTCGAATGGTTTTTGTCTTAAGTTCATATCGACTTAACCAATATCGAATAGTGGTTTGAGAACAGTTAAAACGATTTGCCAATAATCTCTGAGTAAGACCCTCCTCAATCGCTTCAACAAGTTTTTGTTTATCCATCCTAAATACTATAGCACAGAAAGTAAATCTTTTATAGCTCTACTGATGAGCTAAGGCACCTCAGCGGAGAGTGAAGGAGTCGAACCCTCATGCACAATGTCATGGCCTGGCGTTCAAAACCAGTTGCCCACCTCTGGACGCCACTCTCCAAGGAGCGGCTCGTACCGGGAGCCCGTTTCCGAGATAGGGTACGCTACCGCTCTAAAGCCCAAATGAGAATCGAACTCATGATTGACGCTTTGCAGGCGTCTCCGTTACCACTCCGGCATCGGGCCATGTTTTTACTGCATGACAATTTGCACAAACCAACTCGCACTTTGCAACCTCATCCTTGACCCGTCGTAAAGAGTATCTACTTAAACTTGCTATGCCATCCACCTTTGTTGCAGGATCAAGATGATGAAAATGCATAGCCGCAGGATGAAAATACCCCTTACAATCAACGCAGGGGTGTGATTGCTTATATTGTATTATCCAGTCGCGTATCTTTTGTTGCGAACGATCGCGACTAGCATAATAAGAAGCCCTGTTATCAACAAAATGGGAATGATGATATTTTTTCGTGCAATCAATACACATTGACTGCCAACCGTCACCCTTTTTATAAAAGTCTTTCAAAGACTTCTTCGTTTTACAAGAACCACATACCTTCATATCTATTATTGTAGCAGATGCAAACCAAAACAAAAAGGTTGCAGCCTGCTACATAACCACTCTGCCATGAGGAGAAAGCTGGTAGGGTGGGATTCGAACCCACAACCAAGAGCTTAACAGGCTCCTACGCTGCCGTTGCGCCACCTACCAATGTCCATGCCTTTGATATCTACAAGCCTTGCGGCCCAAGTACGAGAGCATAGCAACTCGTCAAGATTTGCGAGGACTTGGACCTCGCTGCGGGCTTCTTTGTTCCCTCAGTGGTTACCCGGCCACTACGCTCACCTGATTACTAGGCCAGGGAGAGCCACGGATAGAAGAGGGGTCGAACCTCCAGTGGATTTTTTACCCACAACTCTTTAGCAAAGAGTCTGCGTCACCTATTGCCGTCTATCCAGGCGCGCCAATGTCCACTAACTCATACCCTGGCGCACAGATATGGTGTCTCGCTTTCTCTGCATGCAGGGGATACTCACGAAGCCCTTACCCGGATTCGAACCGGGGACATTCTCCTTAGGAGGGAGACACTCTAATCCTCTGAGTTACAAGGGCATACTACAGTGGAACCGGAGGGAATCGAACCCTCGTCCTCAACATACCGTCATTACATCACTTCTAGCAGCTTGGGGCAGGCTTGACCCGCCTCCACCAGTCGGTTTACGTCCGACAACGTACTACTTTCGCGGGGCGGCAGATGTTACTCTACCTTGCTACCATCATCCCTTTCTGTTCACACGTAAGGATGAAACGCGGCTCTAGCGACTAAGCTAGGGCGAGATGTGTCTCGCGTGCCGTGAAGCCACCAGAAACGGTAGAACCGTCCTGGAAGCTCGCGGGAATAGCGAGGGTGTCATCATTGCCAATTATGGCTTGTGAGCAAGTAGGTGTGCTCAGACCGCTGCATGACGTAATCGTATTGCCAAGTCGAAACCTGTCGGTCCCATGATACGGCAAGGCGGGGCCAGATAGCACCCCGCCTGCCGATACTACTCGACTGACTGAAATACTCCTGATCACCTCCTGGTAAGTTGAAGGAATAGACCGGCCGTCGCAAAGCAACAGCACTCAACCACCGTATATATCCAGTGGCTTGGTCATGAACGATATCGGATACGAGCCGATGGCCTTTCGCATGTCACGCGAACGCTCTTCCACCTGAGCTAATCGTCCTAGTACAGTACACCATCCTGGATTCGAACCAGGGAATGACGGCGTGTAAAGCCGTTGCCTTAGGCCGCTTGGCAAATGGTGCATACGACTCCAGCGGGAATCGGACCCGCGCTAAATCCTACCAAGAAAGTCAATACTTCTTTTTGCGACACGTCCCCAAGGGGAGTTGAACCCCTGCTTCCAGCGTGACAGGCTAGCGTGATAACCGCTTCACTATGGAGACTAGATAGACTGATAATCCTTTGCCCAACGTATTGTTTCTAGCTTTTGAATCTTCGGCTGATCAACACGTAAACTCATTGCTTCACCGCGAAGCTCCTCGCTTGGAATGTAGTAACATTGGCAATTTGAAGGCTCATACACAGCAACCCACTCAACTCTATCATTGTATAGGTGAGACCTTCTAACCCTTCCTGCATTCACAGAATGGCATCGATTTCTAACGGGTATACAACCGTTCTTCATAGTTGCATACTTGACCTGAACTCTTTGGAAAACTTCTTTTTGACTATCAATCTTTCGCTCTACCAAAAGATCCCAATCTCCGTAATCACCAAAGGGTGTCGCAACTGTATATCCACGTTGTAATAAGTCACGAGCAATTGCCACCTCGGCAATTGCTCCCTTTTGCTTGGTCGTTAGTTCTTCCATATCTATTATATCAAGATGTCGCATCCTTTAGAGGGAATTGTGATACCATTTCACTATAGAGCCAAAGCGGGACGCTGAGGAATCGAACCCCATCCTAGAGCGTTGGAAACTCCTTGGACACCATGTCCTGCATCCCAAAATAAGCCAAACGGGGGAATCAAACCCAACCTTTTCCACGTTACGAATGTGGCGTGTCATCATTTACACTTGTTTGGCAAAAGCCTACACCGCGAATCGAACGCGGGATTCTTCCATACCAGGGAAGCGTGATACCATTTACACTATGTGGGCACGACGATCCGGCCGCATACCCACTATCGTCACAGTATAGGGCAGAGGCGGGACCGGACCATACATCAGCGTAGCAAGATTTGAACTTGCGATCTTCCGATTCCGAACCGGACGCGATACCAGACTTCGCTATACGCTGAGGTTCCCCGCGCAAGGATACGGGGATAAATAACCAACCCTAGTTGCTGTTGTCCGCCTTGTTCTGTTTGCGCAGAGGCCGCTAAGCCAACGCTATCAGTCTGAGGGTATATGGTTATCATGCGCCTGATGGGATTCGAACCCAACTAAGCGCTGTGCTACATGCGCGTAGGGAGAATTGAACTCCCGACCGTCGGTTTGAAAGGCCGATGCTCTTGAGCACTTCGAAAAGTACCGTTGACCACTGAGCTATACGCGCGAGTGTGTGCGCTCACGATGACAGTTGGCACAAACGATGTCGCACTTAGCGACCTCTACCAACACTCGCTTTTCTCCGTGAGTGACAAGTCGTGTGACCTCTCCTGTCTTTTCAGAAGGGTCACGATGATCGAAATCCATAACGTATGGTGGGTATTCTTCACCACAATCCATACAGGGAACTTCCTTTAGTGCATTGAGAAGCGCTCTACAACGTTCTGCTACAGCTTTGTTGCGAACACGAATATCATCTCGATGCGTTTCGTAGTGTGACTTCTTCGATGCCTTGATACGACGCTCTGCCTCGGTAGTGTCTAACATATACATTACCTAACAGATTCGCACTACAAAGTGCGCTGTGAAAAAGCAGTGCTGGGGACAGGTTATGAAGCTGCCTCTACCGTTCAGCTACAGACGCTCGTACTTCATCTGGGTGGCAGGATTTGAACCTGCGACAACCGCGTTCCAAACGCGGGACTCTGACCAAGCTGAGCTACACCCAGGTGGTGCCCCTGCGAAGCATTAGTCTTCGCAGAGGCATGTTACTAACCTTCGACTGGCGGTACTGGCGCTGGCGGAGTAACAGCGTTATCAAGCGCCGTTGTGTTCGCCTCGACCTGTGTCGTATCAGCCTGAACCTGAGTCACGGCCGCATCAACAGCAGCCTGAGTAGGATCGTTTGTAATCTTATCAACCGCAGCCGTAACTGCCGTTGTGTTGGCCGCAACTGCGGCCTCATTTGCGGCTACTGCCGCTGTGAGTGCTTCAGTGTTTGCCACGAGTTGTCTGCTTTCGTATAGTAAATCGGATAAAATCTCCGAGGGTGATTTATGTCTATGTCGATTCACGACTCTCCTAAATAGGTGACATAGTGGACCAGGCGAGATTCGAACTCGCAAACCTCCTGATTGCAAAACAGGCGCTCTACCATTGGAGCTACAAGCCCAGGCGCTCATCGCGATTCCTCCGCGCTCAGTAATCACACTGACACACAGATTTATCCACGAGCAACTAGGAGATTAGCCCCAGATGTATCTCATATTATCATCACTACCTCGTCCACCTGCACTGGGAGGCATACGAATCCCGTACGTGCATTCAAACGAGTAGTGCCTCCGTGGGGAATCGAACCCCAGCGACCGCATTAAAAGTGCGGAGGTCTACCACTAACCATACGGAGACAAACCCCCAGAGCAGAGCGCAGAAGCTTCTATGCGGTTAGGCTCCACCCCTGCGATTACTCTGAGGTACTATAACTACTTGATTGAGTTACTCACCCGATCTATGCCGGGATGCCCAAGGTGGGAATCGAACCCACAAGAACAATTACGTTCGGCGGATTCTAAGTCCGCTGCGTTTACCTAGTTTCACCACTCGGGCAGGTCCCGTCGGTCTGTATCTTCCGGCGGGGAAGATCGTGAGGTTTTCCCATACAGTTCGTGTCCCTCTCTTGAACCAATCGCCGCTAAGCGATTCGATATTACGATCTATGCACTAGAGGGGACTCGAACCCCTACACTCTTACGAGCACGGACTCCTCAAGCCCGCGTGTCTACCTGATTCCACCACCAGTGCGGGTGTTTATGCTAAACCTCGCATACACGCGAGGCAATTTTTCTAAGTGCCAGCGGTAGGAATCGAACCTACTTGCCGAAGCCACGGCTTTACAGACCGCTATCACCCCATGTGATCTCGCTGGCATGGTCGTCAGGTCCTTGATTCCGGGCGCGATCCGACGAGCAACTTGATCCCACGGCGTTACCCGTTTCGGGACCATGCGGTATGGTTACCGCTGCACTCAAGGGTTTTGCCCTGACGTGGAGGCGTTGAGTATGTACGGTGCCTTCTGAGCCGTTCGGCAGACACTATAGCACATGGCTTTCGTATCTGTCTAGAGCCCCTGGCGAGATTCGAACTCGCGGCCATCGGGTTAGAAATCCGATGCTCTGTCCTCTGAGCTACAGGGGCTTGTACTGCTATGTCATCTTACTATACCACATCACTTCTGAAACATCAAGGACTCCTTTCGGAGTCCTAGTCTTCGGCCTGTATGTTGGCGTGGACTAGGCGGTAGGGGCGAAGATTTCTCCACCCTTTAGACCATCATTCAGTTTTAGAAACGAATACATCATCTATTCTAGGAACGGAAGATCGATAGAAACTAAGCATCCTGTGCGAAAATCTTTTCTGTCGCCTCCTGCTCCTTCCGATACTGCTTATGGCGATCCTGAATATCGTGAGGGTGGGTCTCTCCTTTATAGAGATTGAAACCAACCGCGACCTGCGCCTTGATCTGCTTTTTTATCTCAGGACCAATGCACCATTCGCAAGTGCATCCTTCTTCGTGTGGCGAAGGGGGCTTGATCGAAGTATTAGCATTAGGCATTGTGATCCTTTCCTTTAGTGTCGTCAAGGATAGTCGTCTTGAAAAGTCTATTGCTAGCTGCGTGATACGTAACGATCCCCTCTGGGTCCATGAAGCCTGGAGCGGCGAAGGAACCGTGATCCTCTAAGAGATTGAGAATCCTTTGTACTTCGTATGTATCAAACTCCTCTAGTCTAGCTAACACCGGGACAACATGACAACAGTCAGGACGTTTTGTACCATCATCGTTGTAGTCGTTGCCACCCCATTTCTTTACGTTGAAAAGACTGAATCGCTTCTCATCTAGTCCATACTTGCGCCGGATGCCACTCCCCCACCACTCACCAAAGTGAACGCCCTCTCCCAGGCCAATGGCTAGCTCTCGTGCATGCTCGCGTACCCATGCAGCGAAGCCAAAGTTATCCTTCTCTGGAGAGATGACATTCTTGCGGCTCTGCGCGTAGACATACAGAGGTTGGAAGCCGTCCATCTTATGACCGTTGGTATTGATCACGATGCCGGGGCCAACAACCTCCTCGTCGCTATAACTGTACGGCGGAATTGTACTCACAACGACGGCGACATTCAAACCGTCCAGCTTCTCGGTGATCACGATAGGACGGAAGAGCCGACTGATCTTTGGAAACGATATGAACTCTACCCGTGGAGGACTATCCATCCCACTCATCCGCCATCAGTCCATCCTCGTCGCCAGCATATCTCACACGTAGACTCTCTATAAGATTCCACTTATTAGCCACCGTTGTTGGTAGAGCATGATCTTCTGACTCCCTCATCGCGTCAATCACATCCTCTGGCGTCGGATCATCCGGAACGAAACCATCTATCGGCCAAATCTCATCAATAGATAGCTCCACATCAGGGAATGAAATCACAAACTTCTTATGCCCAGAAGGAATAGATTGTTCCGAGCGCTCTGTGATGTTCGCGTATAGCTCCTCAAGCTCTGTTGGACTCGGTTGATGGGGTACTTCACCATTACCAAACTCTGGTTTGAAAGCCGGAACTAGCGTCTCGTTGACTAACTTATCAATGGCCGTAGCCAAATAGTACACAGACTTAGTTGTTGCAAGAGAACGGTCTGGTCCACCCGTTTCTGAATCTTGTAATGCCTGCCGAGCTTGACTTACCAAGTCTCTGACTTCGCGTGCAGCATCAGTTGCGGGATCAATGATTGCCATCGCTACTTATCCGACTTTCGTGTTGCGCTATTCATAATCACACCATCCTCTTTAGCAAGTTTCTCCAAGACATCTTCATCAATCGTTCCGCTCGTGCCAAGAGTACTCGATGTGCCATAGATTGCAAGCACAGAGCAACGCCCATCGATGTTCGACAGGACCGGAATACGGATTGGGCCGACGCGAAGTTCATCTCCCTTACGAATCACTTGAGAGCCACCGTCTTCGGAGTTCCCATCCCCTCCTCGCGAGTTCCGCGATCAGCGGTTGCTTTCTCTTGTGCCCGCGCGATAGCATCAGCCTCGGTGAGAGCCGAACCGCTGTCGATCCTAATACTCTGACTCCAGCGCTCGCCCGTGCGCGTGGATACGTAGAGGTAGTAGTTGAACCGACCGTTGTCTAGCTCGTAGAGCTTGACCTCGTATTTGAGATGGTCCGTCATCGACCGCTACCTCCGTCCTTACCCCTGGGATGATTGAGCGGCTTGCACTCAGCTAGTGGACGCCCCACCGGGAGCAGCCTGAACGCCGGGTGTTGGTCGTTGTCCTGCTTTTTCTCAGGTCTCTTCTCTTTCTTCATGCGGTCAGTGTAGCAGGTTTTCTTGTCCGCTACTGCCACTCGGTACCGTACTCGACCTTAGTAGCTCCAGCCTCGACAGCATTTATGTATGTCTCTCGAACCCACTGGAAAGGTCCACTTTCATTATAAGCGCGCTGAATCAGGTTGTGGATACCCGAGACGCCCATTGGCAATGTGTTGTTCATGCCTAGAGCTTAGCACAACCCACCAAGACCTGTCAAGGACGACCGGCAATCTCGCATCCTTGGCAGAGAGGACCGACACCGCCAACCGGAGGCTGGCCTGCGCCCCATCCCCACTGCCAATACTTCAAACCTTTCTCGAATGCAGCCTGCTCAAGTGGTTCGATGTACTTGGTATACCAGTCAGGATACATATCCCGAATGAATGCGGGCTCATCCTTGGTAGCAAACGCTAGACAGTTACACTCGCCGCTGCGATGGGTAAGGGCGGTAACGTCTGAAATTAGGAGCTTCTGGTCGCGCCGATACTTAGCCATCTCCTGGTTCTTCCAATCTAGTAACGGATTGACCCACACCTGATTACCTCGACGTTCCCAATAGCCTTGTGCCGCCCCGTGCATCTTACGACGCTGAGACTCATCCATACGAACGCCTGACAGAAGGAGAACTCGCTGTTTTTGCTTACCCGTGCCAAACTCCTCCTTGATTGCTTTCAGACCCGTCAATAACTGTTTTTCCTTTAGGGCTATGTAGGCGTAGAAATGTCCAGCCGGACCCGGAAACCCCATTGGCGCACGATGAGCTAGCTTAGCCATCCGCTTCTCTTTGGTGTCAAGTTGAGATATACGTAGTCGGAAGTCGTCCGGACCCTCGTCTCGCTTTCCATACTTTTTATAGATATCCCACCATTCGTCATACCCGAGCACGAGTTTGCGGTAAGCATCTTTCCCCTCAACCACTCGCAAGGGCTTCCCGATGAAGTCCGCGAACTCCTCAACGAATGCTCGCACGCCGGGAAGTGCGGTGCCCGTATCGATGTGGAAAAGTTCGTCGTAAAGATCACGACATTGGTGAGCAAGCACCGTGCTATCGCCGCCACCAGAGGTCAAACAAATAGTACGAATGACGGGGGTATTTTCTCGCGCAGCTTCGGCAATAATAGCCTTAGCCGACCTCTTCTTAGATTGACTCATTACCCACAGTATAGCAGGCTAAACCCCACAACTTTTTGATCGATCAGCGTATGTCTAGACCCCTTAATAATACGAACCTTTGTTCGTATCTGCTAGAATGGCCGTGCGCCCGAGCGAATAGCGAGGGGGAATCGTTCTTCTAGGTTCCGCAGCTTCCGCTCTGGCATTGACTTGATCGCTCATCATCAAAGGTCAAACCCTCCTTACCAATCACAGACGTGTAAGGCACTACCTCAAGAGGTTGGCCACTACGAGCGCCGTCGGGGTACACGGTTATTCCGCGCAGGCGAGGCAGATATCTGATCAGCGTATCGCCAAAGTCCCTGACCTCAAGCTCATCGACAATCGGATAAGGGAGATTAATCGTTGAGGAAATTGCTTGGTCAATGTATTCCTGCATCTCTGCTTGGAACTTGATGCGCCGCTCAACATTGTACGCGAGCATGTAAGCATCTTCTACCGCGTCAGGATCTACTCCGTGCTCAGTAATGAGGCGATGGGCTGTCGGGTCAGCTACGAATTGGTAACGCCACTTACCATCTGTATCAAGGAACCGTCTCTTGTACGCCGCGCAGAAGATAGGCTCGGCAGATGTAGTTGTCTCTGCGATCAGGCCAATTGTGCCAGTTGGCGCGATGGCCCTAGTCTTGATCGGCTTGCTGAGATTGTGAACTTCTGCCCACTTGTGTGCCATGCGAGTTGATTGTTCATAGTAGCCCAACCAATCCCGTAGCTCGTCCACCATTTCGTAGCGATGACCCCGGACAAGTAGCCACTCGTGGACGCCCATAAGCCCTAACCCGAGACGGCGGTTCTGCTCGCGTGTAACGCGCACCTCATCATGAGGAGTGTCGCCATACACGGTTCCCGCCAAGAGAAAAAGCGACCCAAGGTTTACAAGTTCCGCGAACTCCTTCTTACTCTCTACCCGAGCCAAGTTGATTGACCCAAGACAGCAAATATCAGAATCAGATTCGCTGGTGATCTCGCAGCACGGGTTGCGCAGACTCTCGTTTACATCGTCTCCAGTGTTGATCGAAAATCCCGGCTCTCCTGTAGAAACCATGTTACTCACGGTCTCCCAGTAAACTTTCTGTGCCCAGTCGTGCTGATCGTGGTTAGTGTCACCGAAAGCTACGAAGAACTCGTCGTTTAGGATGACAGAGATGTTCGTCATATCTAGCTGAGCAGGAGCTTCATCGCCACGTTCACTAGCAACCTTCTTAGCCTCCTTGACCTCAGGCGACCAGTTCTTTGCGTCGATCCAGTCAAAGATATCGGCGTGGTCCCAATGCAATCCCGCCCAGATTGCTGCTCTGCGTTGTCCACCTTGCATCACATGGCGAGCGACCTCGTTGACCATACACGCAGGCGAGAGAGGCCCTGTAGCTAGTCCTCCGGTCTTCTTGATGTAGGTTCCGTTAGCACGCACATCGGAGTAGACCACGCCGACTCCGCCTCCAGAGGATAACGACAGAATACACTTACGAACAAGGTCCGCCCAACCCTCGCGAGAGTCCTCACATTTGTATAGGAAACAATTTGAAATAGGATGATACTGGCGGCCAGCCATAGCGAGATACCGTCCGCCTGGCATGAACTTTCGTTCGGTAACGAACTTCATAAGATCCTGGAACTCGGGATCGTGATCGGTGTAGCCAAGCGCTCCTAAGACGTTGCGCACGACACGGTATGCAGTGTCCGGCCATACCTCTGTCGGCTCTCCATCCTCGTCCTTCCACGAATACTTGTCGAGGTACTGCTTGTGAGCCCACGGTCCCATCTGATCGTCGAGTGGGTCCTGCTCTGGCTCCTCGACTGTCTCCCATGAGTCATTGAAGTTGTCGATTGAAAATTGAAAACCCGCCTCAGTATCGGCGGGCAGTAATGCTGCCTCCATGTGATCCTTATCTTTTCGTTGTGAGGGTTACTGTCCGCCCAGCGTAGCAGAGGAGTGTGAAGCTGGGCTACTCACGAACTTTATGTTTCCGGTCCTAATCCATCGTTTAGCGACTATCCATCTCTCTCGATGATTAGCGAAGCGTATCTTCCCACGAGCGCCGATACAAAAATCATCTGGATGGGCACCACAAACTGGGCATTCAAAGCTTCGTACTTCGGTTCGTGCTAACAGTCTATCTTGCATTTCTGTTTTATCCTCTCGTGCTCTTCTTTTTCAAGGCTCTTACCACAATAGCACATACATATCACACGCAGTATAAGACCCTTTACGCGCGCGAGGCTGGCTTGCTACGTCGGCCTGATAGACTTTGATCCATGTCCATCATCATGACTCAACGCTGCGTCTCTGCGGAGCCTTGGTTTGAGGTTCATGTGCCATCCGCTTCAGACGAGAGCAAGGAGTACCGAGTGTTAGTTCCTTGGCCGGATGATCAAGCCGATGATCTCACTTGCGAGTGCATATCGTTTGTTCATCGAGGTCATTGTCATCATCAGCAAGAGGCTTTTGATTCGTTATGTCGTTGGACCTCGGTTGATGGTCCTGAGGAGCAGACAAAGGAGCAACGCCATCACCATATCTGCCCACGCTGTGAAGATGAAACGATAGGAGAGGCCGAGTTTGAGTAAGTCGGCCTGCTAGTATGAGTCTCATGGATCACGAACTGGACGAAATCACCAAGCAATTAGGAACCGCTCATCGAGCTAAGAGTGCCGCTGAAAAGGACCTCAAGGTTTCGCGATCCAAATTCTTTGAAGCAATTGACGAGGAGATTATTGCTAACGAGACTCTCGCTCAGCAAACTATCGAAGTTCCTGATAACATTGATATCGAGAGTTACGTAACACAGTTTTATCCTGGTTGGCTTCTCATCGATAGCGATGACGATAGTGTCCTTATTGAGGAAGACCCATCCTTCAAGAAGTTCGTCTATATCAACCACGAGGATGGCTACGTCTATCGACGTAACGTTTCGCAAAGTGGACCATCTTTGGATGACGATCGTCTCAAGGCGGAGAATCCAAAACTCTGGAAGCGTATCACCCAAGAGGAAGAGATACCCGCAAAGGTTGTTCGTGTGCTCAAGGATCTGGAAACGTTGCCGGACAAAGACCTTGCTGCTATGCAAGAGTACTTTGTACCTGGCTCGATGACCGTCAAGCTGGATGCTCCACGTAAAGCGAAGCAGGATGAGTTGGATGCGTGAGTCGTGCGCACAACTACCAGAGTCAATTGGAGATTTACTTTCACAATCTCAGACCTTGGTCGGCTACTTGGAAAGTCTCCAGTCACTTTACGAGGATGGGAGGATCGAGGACTGGTCAATATCCCGCGAGACTCCTCAGGAGATCGGAAGCTCATCTGTGCTGATATCCGTACGGTTACCGATCAAGCCCTCAAACTTAGTCGTATCTCTAACCGTCGCGCCGACCTCGTGCGTGCTACTATGACACTCATGGAGCAGATTGAACATGAAAATAATTGGAAAATAAAGAAATGACCGGGTTGAGGGTAGGAATTTTAGGACCTCCAGGATCGGGAAAGAGCGCGTTTGCGAAATCTCTAGCTACAGCTCTTCGTAAACAAGACCAAAAGGTCAAGATCGTGGATGGCTACATGGATAACCTCATCAAGCGCACTGGCTACGCCTTCGATATCTTTGCTACCTATCCACAGAACCTACAGATTCTTTTTGAGCGATGGACACGCGAACAAGAAGCAGAAAAAGAGGGATGCGATACTCTCGTCACAGTCGGATCTCTCTATGAAACGATTCTCTACACTGGACTACGTGTCAACTCTGATTTAGTTCTCAAAGCTGACAAGACAATTCAGATGCAAGGTCGGGTGGCAATGGAAATGCTAGGGGTTATTCAATCGCTGATTGCAACACACGATCTGCTACTATTCTTTCCATACATAGATAAGGTACTTGCAGAAAAGGGTCGCTCTTACGACGTGGCAATCAATGAGAAGCTTCCCGAAGTAGTAGCCGGTTACTACCGTCAGCTCACCCCACTTACAGGTACTACTAAGAAAAAGGTTCAGGATGCCATTGCGGCTATCAAAACAATCGAAGACTGGAAGGCCCAAAACTCTTCCATGGATGACCAACAAACAGTTTGAGGAAGTCGAGCGGCTGCGCAAAGCATCTCCTACGAAATCCGGCGAATGCCCTACGTGTGGAACTAAAGCCTTTGAAGTAGATGCTGGTGTGCTGGACTGGGGAAAGGGGGGTACCTATCTCTATGACGGCAAGAAGCATCCGTGTGATTGTGAGGAACAGGAGGCTTTGTTCCGACACTACCTGCTCGCTCATATTCCTCAGGAGTATATGACCCTTGGGATAGATACCTACTATGGAGACCCGGATGCCCTTCAAGCGGCTCAAGAGTATTTAGAGAAATGGCCTAATTTTCGTAAACATGGTATGGGTATTGGCTTCTACTCCAAAACCCAAGGCACAGGCAAGACCTTCCTGGCCTGCTACCTCGCGCGGGAGTTGATCAAGCGAGGAGAGTCCGTCTACTACGTCTACTTCCGGAACATCGTCAGTACCTATGAGCTACCTTACGATGCGCGTAAGGATGAGGAAAGCCGCCTGCGTGACTGCACCGTATTGATTCTAGACGAGGTGGCGCGTCCGGTGTCCGAGGCACAGCGTGCATTCTTCGCGGAGAAGTTTGAGGAGTTGATTCGACATCGTAGCAACTACAACAAAGTGACGGTATTGACTTCGAACCTTATACCCCGAGACCTTGACGAGATTTATCCGCGCACCTACTCTCTTCTCGCAGCGAAAGAGCAGTCTGTGGAAGTTGATGGTCATGATGTGCGCAAGGATAATCTTGGAACTCTCAACAACGAACTCGCCGCAGCGGGCGAGACTCGACCAATCGATTAGGAGGCATTATGTGGTTTGTAGTCAGCAAGAAAAAGCACCAACGCACAATTGATCTATATCGAAGCAATACGAATTGGTGGAGCAAGCGCACTAACGATCTTCAAGATTTGATCAAGCGGCTGGATGATGAGATTACAGAACAAGATAGGAAATTGGCAAGTACCGAACGACAGAAGGTGCTATTTGATCTCCAGTCGGCGCTTCATCTTATCCAGGATTATAAACGGTCATTATCTGTTATATGTGGAGCCGATCCCCACTATATCAAGGCTGATGCGTTGCTGGATAAGTACGGATTGCAAGGCGACTTTCACAAAGTTGTGGCTGGTTTCCAAGCAACTCCCCATAAGCCTACGATCATTGGCGTTGATCATCAAGGTCATGCTATAGGCACAGTAAGCGGAACCACCGATAAGGTCATCACGACGCGGGTGGGTACTGAGGAGGAGTTGAGAAAACAAACATTTAAGGATGAGCATATATTTGGTGATCAATCCTATGGACAAGAGAAAGCCACATTAATGGCCGAGCGTACCGATAAGGGGGATCGCTTATTCTTTGTGCCTCGGGATGAGAAGGACTCTCCGGCTCTCGTCGCAGCCAAGGCTACCACCGAGGAAGCTAGTCGATGACAGTCGGTATAATTAGACGCGGACGCGGAGCTATCCAAGAAGCGTGTGGTGGAGGTGTTCAACGCCTTCTGGATCGCCTGGAGGAACGTGGCTTTGATCCTCAAGAAGATCGCAAGGGATGGATAGCCCTTTGTCCTGTTCATGGGGATACTAATCCTTCGCTTGCAATCAGCGAAGGAGATGACGGAAGCGCATTGATCTACTGCCGGTCGCACCAGTGTGAGTACCTGGAGATACTCAAAGAACTTGACCTGGAGCCGAGAGATGTAGGTTCAAGCGACTGGAAGGCAAAAGAGGAGACCACCGTCGAGTACATTTACGAAGATGCTGACGGGAATCCTGTGCGTAAGGTTGTACGCAAGCCTGGAAAGGAATTTCCTCAGGCATATTGGAACGGCAAAAAATGGATTTGGAAAGACGTAGCTAAGCACGCGCCGCCGTTGCCTTATCGACTGCCAGAAGTCTTGGCGGCTATCAAAGAAGGAGAGATCATCTATGTTCCCGAGGGCGAGAAGGATGTTGATCGTCTTGTAGAGGTAGGCGTTGTTGCGACGTGTAATCCTGGCGGCGCAGGCAAGTGGAAAGATGAGTTATCTGCTTACCTTAAAGGGGCGTGCGTCGTTATTGTCCAAGACCGGGATGACGCAGGAAGAAAACATGCGGCTGAGGTTAACGCATCTCTCAAACGTTTCGACTGTGATGTCTTGATCGTCGAGGCTAAGGTTGGTAAGGATGCCTATGACCATCTCCGTATGTATAGCGTCGAGGATTTCTGTGGCATAGAGGGACAAGAGTTGATAATCACCGGGGAAGTCTTTGGTCCAGGGGATTTTGATAAGGCTTGGCAGTCGTATGAGAAGAAAGCTGCGCTCGGTCCGGGACCTAGTTTAGGTTTTCCGGATTTGGATGAGTACTTTTTCGGACAAAGGGGCATCACAATTTACGCCGGTCCACCCAAGGCCGGCAAGAGTTGGGTTATGGTACAGACTGCATGGGCGAACATCAAGGAAGGTAAATATCCGTGGCTCTATCCCTTAGAGATGCCAGCCGAGGAAACCTATTGGCGTCTAGCCTGTCTAGCTGCCGATATGCCTTGGATGAAGTATGTTCACAATAGGCTTTCCGATAGCGATTACAAGAAACTCAAAGGAACGATTGAACAACTAGATTCAGAAGGGGCCTACAAGATCGTTACCCCTCCGCAAAAGGAACGCTCCATCGATCACCTTGTCGGAAAAGCACAAGAAGCAGGTGCGGGGGCTATCCTTGTAGATCAGATGCAGTATGTCGAGGTCGATGGTAAATCTCTTGGGGCTCACAATCAAACCGGCATGTATTGGGACGCGCTGAATCGAGCCAGAGATCTGACGGACTCAATCTGCTTCGCGCATCAATTCAACATGCGTTCCGGTGCAGGTCCTCTCGATGCGATGCCCACAATTCAACAACTCAAGGGGTCACAGGCATTTGAGGAGACGGCTACCTTGGTGCTCGGTCTCTGGGCTAGTAAAGAGATGAGACAGTCTGGGCAGATGGAATTAGGTACCCTTGCCGCGCGTAATCATGGACTTCGTAGTTGGCATGTGGCCGTAGACCTATACAAACGTTGCAACTTCGAGATCATGGGGGTGGTAGAAGATGACGATGATTGATCCCCTTCAGGATCTTATCCCTATTCCCAATTGGCTTGATGATCCAGAGGAGGTTGCGCCATGTCCTTGTGGTCAGCCACCTGACGATAACTGCATGATGATCGAGGGAGACGTATCACTCAGTCGGTGGTTCCATATGGATTGTCTCGGCTTCTTAGAGAAAGAGATGGATGAGGACGAAATCAAAGAGAAGCGGGAATGGGAAAAGCACATGCGTAAACATATGGAAGAAGCCGAAGATGAGTAAATCAGGGCTCTTCTAAGGAGTAATAGACGATGAGTATGACTAAATACGCAGATGCAGAAAAGGCTGAGGTCTTGACTTCGGACGAGCATCAACGTATTGCAAAGGGCCTTCGTAAACTTGGGAAGAAGTCCGTGAAGGACCTTACCCCGGATGAACGCAAGCGCCTGTTGCTAGACTCATCAGAGTAATCGGCAAAGGTCTGTCTTGACCTCCTGCTACACTCACAAATAGAACAACGGCCATAGGGCAACCCGGCCAAAAGGAGATAGATTAGAGATGTCTGAGATTCGCAGAGGTTCCGCAGCAATTCAGGAGGCCGCAAAGTCTTCTGGCAAAGGAGAGTTCCGTCCTTACCTTTCATCGCACTATTGGAAGGACACCGACGAGCATTACCTACTCTTCCTTAACGAGGTAGAGGATATGCCGCTCTTCGATATGATCCAGTACATTCCTGTAGGAGACTTCTTCCAGGAAACTGTATCGAAGACCGATCAGTTCTTCGGCGAGAAGTCTGATGCGTTCGAGAAGGATTGGGACGCAACGGCTCGTAAAACCAACATCGCCATCGCAGTCGAGCTTGAGCCGGTAGTAGAGATCGTCAACAAACGTCGTAAGCCGCGAGGCTTCGAGGTCAAGACGGTCGAGTACGAGCGCCGCATCCTTGACGATGATGGTGAGGCAACAGACAAAACAGAAGAGGTCACGGCTCCGGCTGTGGGTTATGTGGCGCAGAGCCCGAACAACTTCTTCAACCAGATCAGCAACTACGATGCGAATGAGGCTCCGGTCACCGAGACGGCGCTGAAGATTACTCGCATTGGTGCTGATAAGAACACCTCATACACGCTCGTTGGGTATGACGAACTACCTATCGATCTGACTAACTTGGTTGGCTACGTGGATGGCATTAGCTATCTCGGCGACGACCTTGATCCTCTTCTTGATGAGATCGAGAAGCTTTCGCCAGAGGATGCCGCATTGGCCATTGGCAGGAAGCTTCTCGATAAACGCGAAGAGGAACTAATCGATGACGATCGCTATCAAGAGTTGCTTGAGGGCGTTACTGAGTCGATGGACAAGTTCGGCAACAAGAAGGGTAAGAAAAAGAAGGAGAAAGCCGAGCCTGTTAGGAGCCGAGCGGCTTCGCGTCGTGCAGCAAAGGTTGAGGAGCCGGAGGACACCAGCGGAGACGATGCGGATGAGCCCGCTTCTGATCCCGAGGCTACTGAGGAGGTAAAGCCCGCTCGTAAAGCCAAAAAAGCAACCAGCAAACAGAGTCCCGAGACCCGTATGGCTGAGTTGCGTAAGAAGGCATCCGAGAGAGCAGCAGCGCGAAAGTAATAGAGTGCTCAATCCTAAACGTGGGGTGGCCGTTTTCACTGACGGCTCTGCATCTCATAAAGATGGCTCCGGTGGATGGGCATTTGTCGCAATTGATTGCTTTGGAAACGAAGAAATTGGAAGCGGCAGTGTTGAAGACACAACGGTAGGTAGGATGGAGATGCAAGCATGGATCGAGGGCTTGAACCGTATGTTCGAGACTCTCGGTCCATGTGAACTCTTGATGTATAGCGATAGTCAATACGTAGTGTTCGGGACCTCTGATAGAACGCGCAAACGACGGGTCAATAAGGATCTTTGGTTTGAGCTAGATAGCGCCATTGATCAGCACGAGTACGTCGAGTCTATTTGGGTCAAGGGACACCACGAGTCATATTACAATCACCTAGTGGACGAGCTTGCAGGTAATGCGAGAAGGCAGGGATTGGAAACATCATGAGTTTGCATGTGCATAGCGAGTTCTCTTCGCTTGACGGTTTTTCATCAGTCGATGAGATTGGTGATCGCATGCTGGAGATCGGTTGTCCCTTTTGTGGCTTGACTGATCACGGAGTGGTCGCTGGTCACATCGATTTCGACAAAGCTATGCGCAGTCGCGGACTCAATCCGGTGTTCGGTATTGAGATGTATCACGGGATCAAGTTCGACGGATCGATGAAGAAAAACGAACGTGACCAGGCTCATCTCATTGCGCTAGCGATGACCGATGAGGGATTGAAGAACCTTTGGCGACTCACCAACGCGACAGCCGATCGCGATCACTTTCACTTCGTTGGGCGAGCGAGCAGCGGGGATATTGTGAAGTACAAGGAGGGGATAATGTTCACGTCGGCATGTCCGCTGGGACTCGTGCCAAAGGGTTTACTCAAAGGAGATCACTCGGCTCTAGACTGGTACCTAGACAACCTGGGCGACAACTTCCGGATGGAGATTACAACCTATCCCGGAGATGCAGAGTTTACGGACAGGGACTCCGAGGAGGGTGAAGTGATCACACCTCGACTTATCAATGAACTAGTCGTAGATGCTGCACAGGAGCGCGGCGTGGCTATCACATACGGCGATGACGGTCACTACAGCCGTGAAGACCAATACGAGCAGCACGATATGTACATTGCAGCACAGACGGGTCAGTCCATGTACACGCCCGTAAAGGATCGCAAGATGTGGCACCCACCAGGGGCACTCTGCATCAAGGACGAGAAGACTGTGCGCGAGGCACTGCATTATCTGCCAGAAACGGTGGTAGATGAAGCAATAGCCAACACATATGAAATTGGTGTGACAGCAAACGCGCATTTACCTGTCGTGGATCGTCCGCATATGCCTGTGTTCGTGCCCTCCGATTGTCCGTGGCTGGAGGACCCTGACGAGGACGTGGCTGAGATATTTACACGCCTTGTTATTGAAGGTATTGAACGCATCTATGGAGGGACAGACCGCGAACTAGAGGCAGTGGATAAAGCTATCCATGAGATGAAGACTTTGATGGAAGACGATCTGGAGCATTACTTCCTGCTCGCGTGGGACGTGATCCAGTTCTGCAAAATGGAAGGGATCAACGTGGGTCCAGGAAGAGGGTCTTCCGCAGGTTCTATCGTTGCGTACGCCCTCGGCATTACCGATGCCGATCCGCTGCACTATGACTTGTACTTCGAGCGCTTCTGGAACAAGGGTCGCACCGAGGGATTCCCCGATATCGATACGGACTTCGCCAAGTCCCGACGCGGAGAGATTCTTGAGTATCTGCTTGCTCGCATTGGCGATAGACAAGTCTGTTCGATAGGAACAATCACTCGCATGAAGCCTATCTCTGTGATTGAGAAGCTAGCGACCGCATGCGATATTGAACATGGTGAGGTAGAGGCCCTAAAGAAGATTGTCAAGCAGACCAAAGACATAGAAATCCACGGACACGAACAGATCGGTTGGAGCCCTGAGCATGAGCCTGGCAAGGTGATCTATGTCAATAGCTCCACGGAGATGAACCCTGAGGGTGACAAGGTTGGAGAGGAAATCCGGGAATGGGTCGGCAAGGATAAGAAGCGCGCCAAGTATATCGAAATGTGTGAACACTCATGCTCCCGCAACAGCAACTACGGTATCCATGCTTCGGGTATCGTTATCGCAGACATTGATCTATCCGACTATGCCCCAGCGTATTTACGCGGCGGCAAGGCCGAAGGCATTCCTGCTACGCAGTTTCCAATGAAGACAATCGACAAGCTTAGACTTCTAAAGCTCGACGTACTGGGTCTCAAGACACTAGACACGCTGGCCGAGTGGGACAAGCTCATGAAGGCGAAAGGAATTACTACCGAGTGGTCGGGGCTCGACCTGGAGAACCATCCTGAAGAGATGTGGGATCTGATGAACGAAGGGTTTGTCTCGGGTATCTTCCAATGTGAGACCCCTGCTGGCAAGGCTCTAATAGAAAAACTCAAACCACGCAGTATCGAGGATCTTGGTGTGTTCAACGCGCTCATGCGCCCTGGACCTCAGCGCGACGGCGTACCGAATCGTTACATCGCTCGCATGGAGGGACGCAGCGAGGTCACATATCCACACCCATTGCTAGAAGAAATTCTGAAACCAACATACGGACTCTTTGTATTCCAGGAGCAGATCATTCGCTTCATGGGTGCTCTCGGATACTCTCTTAGTGACGCGGATGCTGTTCGTAAGATTCTTGGTAAGAAGCAACCGGAGAAGCTAAGTGAAATCTTCGAAGGATTCAATGAGTGGGACAAAAATGGTTTCCTTGCCGTAGCGATGGAGAAAGGATTCTCCAAAGAGATAGCTACCGAGGTCTGGAAAGGCATCGAAGGCTTCGCGAGCTACTCCTTCAACAAGTCCCACGCTATCTGCTACGCGATTATTGGATTCCGTTGCTTATACGCTAAGTACTATGGACCGCAAGAGTTCTATATCGCTTGTATCCGCACAGTAGATAAGTCCAAGCGCGCAGAGCTAACCCCCCAGTACATCAAGGAGGCTCGCCGCGCTGGGATTAAGGTGCTGCCGCCTGACATCCGTTATTCCAAAGCAGAAGTGGACGTTCACGACGGTCACATTTACTTCGGATTCGGGGACGTGAAGGGTGTTGGTACTGGAGGAGAGTATCTCGCCAAACTACGCGACGAGGAAGACTTCGACATCTCTACTCCCGAGGCGTTCGAGGAGATGCTGATCTGTCATAACGACATAGCATTACAAACCAAGAAGGAAGCTCTCAAGAACGGCGAACCTCTCCCGGCCGACTACAAGTCACCGAAACAGTTGCTCAATGAAAAGAAGCTATCACTTATACATGCGGTAGGTGCGTGGGATGACCTTGAAGGCACGGCTGTTGATCTGAAGGATAAGCAGCGCTGCGAGCTTGAGCTTCTGAACGTCATCCTCACAGACGACACCGAGGAGATCCTGGCACAACATGATGATGCTCTAGAGAAGTGTGATTCCTGGGACGAGGCGGTTTTGTCTTGGGATGACAAAGATACTGATGAAGAACAAGTCCATCAAGAATATCGCCTACCTGGTATAATCACAGGTGTAAAACCAACTAAGGTAAGAGCCAACGGAAAGGCTATGGGTATTGTTACGATGGAGTATGGTAGGCACGAGTTGACATTCGCCTGTTTCTCCAACAAGTGGCCCGGTAGCAAGTTCCTTTTCAAATCGCATAGCGTTGGCATCTTTACAGTACGACAAACCGCACCAACCGATAAGCACGGTGGTGGCTACGTCTTTGAGACGGGAAAACTTTTAACATGAACGATAGACGCAAAGACACATTAGAGAAGATTCGCAACAAAACTATCAATAGCTTCGGTGCGAGTTCGTCGATCATAGGTAGCGACAAGTACGTCCTCAACGTCGTGCCATCCCCGTCACTGATGCTTGATTATAAGCTTGGTATCGGGGGCTTCCCGTATGGTGGCATGGTCGAGGTGTTTGGTTCGAACGGCTTGGGAAAGACGACGATCCTAGGATATGGCACTCTAGCTAATGTGCAAAGAGAAGGGAAGATCCCTGCACTGATTGCTATGGAGCCCAACTTCGACGAGGACTGGGCCTTCAAATTGCACGGCCTAGACCCGAACCTCATCCTAGTCCAGCGCCCGGACAACGCAGAGCAAGCATTTGAAATGCTCTATGAGCTTGTGTACGATACAGAGATCGATTACATCTTGCTCGACTCCGTTGGGGCGATGGGGGCTTCGTCTACGCAAGAAGGCGGTAAGCAGAAGGCATACGGTGTGTCAAGTGAAGTGACATCTGGACTCAACGCCGTGATGCCTCGGCTATACAAGGCAAACAAGGGCCTTATGATCCTGAACCAACAGCGTCAAGGATCGGGCGGTACACAGACATGGTACGAGTCTCCCGGAGGAGAGGCATTGAAGCATCATGCTCTTGTTCGTATCCATCTCAAGCCAGGATCGAATAAATACTACTCCACTATTGATGGAGAAAAGATTCTTGTAGGTCGCGAGCTCAAGTGTGTATTCAAGAAGAACAAGGTTTCACAAGCCGCAAGTAAGTCTGCCGAGTTTGATGTCTATAACATCGAGACTGAGGAGTACGGCGTCCTTGGCGTGGATCGTGTATCTGATGTGATCAATACCGCAAAGGTTTCCGGAGTCTTCAAGACCCAAGGGTCTTGGCTCGAACATAAGGTCTTTCCTAAAGGTAAAGTCCAGGGATTTGCGAAGGCTAAGGCATTCTTCAAGGAGAGCCCTGAGGCGTTCGAGGTAATTCGTCAAGATGTTATGAATGTGATGATTCGCAACGAGCTTGAGGCTGAGAAAGCAGTGTCGGATAATGGCAGCTAGAGGGAGCAAGAAGCGTCTTTCCGTTGAACACGAGGACTGGATTGCGCGCAAGTACGGCGGTCATCGCTCTCCTTCTTCGGGTGGAGCAGGACATGATGCTGGTGACGTGCGATGCTACGACGAATATGGTCGTCCGTCCCTTCTGATAGAGTGCAAGATGACGATGGCAAAAACAAGACCTAAAATCCTCAAAGAGTTTGAAAAGATCGCTAAGGAGGCGTGGGCTGAGGGACGGGACTCTGCGCTCGCGTTGCGCTACTTCGCACCAGAGAGCATCTTGGCCGATACGGATGGCTGGGTGGATCTAATTGTGCGCCGTGTAGGAGACGACAGTGCTCAAGCTTGATAAAAGCCAGGTTACCCGCAACTTGGGCAAGAAGTATCATTTAGTCCCCTACTTGGAGAAAGCCATTGCCAACTTCGACGATGAGTGGCAGTTTACCTATCACGAAAAGGAGCCCGATCATCATTGGCATCCTTCGGGTCACTGCATCCAACCCGCTACAGAGCTATATGCGATAGCTAATGGTGAAGTTGAGCAAGAGGTAATCTCTGGCTCTCTTCGCAAGATTTTCCAGGTCGGACATTTTTGGCATCAATGGCTTCAGTACGTTGTGTTACACAAGCTTGAGATGTGTACGCCGGATGCCATTGAGCGTCGTGGTTTGAGGTCTTGGGGAGACGCACCCTTTCATTCCGCTGCCGGGGCTGGTGATATTGCACCTCTTGAAGCTCCGAATTGGAAAGGCATCGTAGATATCAAGACGATGAATTCCAATAGTTTCAAACAGGCGAGGATTCCAGAGCGTTTTGATGCGAAGTACGAGGCGCAGATAAATATCTACATGAATTTCTTCGATGAGGAACAAGCCATTATTCTTCCAGTCAATAAGGACACCTGTGAATTCAAGGAGCTACTCTACACAAAAAACGATGATCTTTGTGACACTATTATTGCCAAGTGGGAATTTGTGAGCGCCTGTTTGGACGTAGGCGAGGCCCCGACCAAGGCTGACAATGATATGTTCAGCCTTGAGGGATTGCTGACTGGACCTGTGTCAACATGAAGGTTGTACTGCGCGAGGTCAACGTATATGCTAAGCCTAGCGGAGCAATGCTGCTCAAATTTTGGATACCCTGGTTGATTCATGACAAGCGTTCTCGCGATTGATCCTGGGGCTCAACGCGCAGGCTGGTCGGTCCTAGAACAAAGGAACGAGGGAAATCCTACACACGTAGCCTCAGGTGTGGTGCATTTCCCCCGTTTACCTAAGCAGAAGTTCCAGGAGTACCGCATGGCGCTAACTGAACATTGGGTCGAAGAGGGATTTGACCTGATGGAAGAGTATAAACCGGATGTGCTGGTATCAGAGACAGTACCTCCTCTTGGCGCTAACAACGGAACACAACTATACTTGGCAAATGTCCAGATTACTGTTCTACATGCTATCGCGATATCCTACGGAGTGAAGGTAGCGCAGGTGTCAGCGCGTTCGGTGCAGGCTAAGATTGCGTTGCGTAAGCAAGATGTGAAAGTTACAAAACCCCAGGTGCGACAAGGGGTCTTGGAGCGATTCCCAGAAATAGAAACTGTAGTGAAAAAAGAAATGAAGGCGTTTGAGAGAACGGATTCTATCGCCGTGGGGTTGTATTTTTTCGAATATATGTAAATGTGTGAAAGGGTATGCTATAATTACTGTAAATGTCCGTCGTAGCGAAAAAGAGTAAAAATCTCACAGCCCCCCTACCTCTCCATAGGATTCTCAGAGAGGCGCTTCGTCACTATACCGAGTACCGTCAATTAGTGAACCAGGATGGGCGGCTTCACGTAATTGATTATGGATACTGGGTCCATAATGAGAGCGGGGAGAGAAAGAAGAAAATTGATATTTCGATATCTTTCTGGGATTTGCATCGCGGACTCAAAGAACTAGCTCCGCGTAAGCGAGAGGCATTATGGTGGAATGTGATCATGGATGAGAAGCAAAAGGACGTTGCAAAGCGAATGGGGATAACTACTGTAAGCGTTGGCCAGTACGTCGAGGCGGCTACGTTGCAATTGATGAGGCACGTTTTCACACAAGAGGAAATTGATAACAACGTATGAGACCTTCAACTAAACAACGACAACACGATAATAGCGTAAAAGAGAATCGTCATGCGTACGATCGATACGGAGCAAAAGGCGGATTTGAAGATTCAGAGACCGACGAGGATGGGGATCTACTAGAAGAGGAAGAAGGAGAGAGGGTATATGAAGAGGGCACCAGGTATTCCTCAGAACAGCTAATTGAGTTTGCCGACAAACTTCTACGCGCCGACTCAAATCGTGAGTTATGTCGGAGGTGTAAGGAAAAGGACGACAGCAAAGACTTCTTACCCTATGGAGAGGAGACGGGGGTCATTGAATCTAAGGTTCAAGAGGCGCTGGATGATGAGGGTAACCAATTATATCTAGATTTCCCCGAACTCAAGTGCAAGAAGGGTCATCGTTGGTTCAAGGGAGAGGGACAACGACGAGACATCAGGGGACCCAACCCAATCCTCTTCGAGAGTCACTTATACAATCGTAAAAGAAGAGAGATTTATTGTGAGGCGGGCATACCTGATCCCGCTTTTACAATGGATAGACACGGAAGACCAACACAGGGGATCTACAACCGAGTCCATCCTTCGGGACGCAAGGTGAACACAAAGAGCCAACGGGCCGCTAACGGGGCGTCCTTCTATAGGTAAAAGTTTATCATAAGGAGATAAGATGAAGTTAGAACACAGACCATATAACTACAATAATGACGAACATGGATCGTTACTATACTTTCGTACCAAAGGTCCATTATTAGTACTGGGATACCATGTCAATCGAGGGTGGCAACCATTACTAGAGATTACTCTTTATCCCTCTAAGGACGGTTCATTAGGTAAAACATGGGATCTAGATACTAGGTTCTTTTCTTTACATTTACGTAGAGGGCGTGGTATGTCTGAGATTCTCATTGGGAAGAGACGAAACAAGGTATTATACTAATGGAGGGCGTTGAGCAAGCAGACCTTGGTGTTTCTGACGAGGAGCGTCAGAAGCGCAAACGCATCTTAGACCGCAAATCTGGTGCCGACCTAAAAAAGCGCTGGGAGCAAGGCGACCGCGCAGATCTTGAGAAGCGCGAGGCAAGTCTTGCACCGCCGATAATAGTTGAGCCAAGGTGTCATTGTTGTTCGAGTGAGTACCGCAGTTTTATTGAGGAATCCCTAGTCAAAGGTCATTCTTACGAAAGCATTGCAAAGCGCGTCCCGCCCGACGAGGACGGAAAGCAAATTGACAGGCGTTCGATCGCTAATCATTACAAGGAACACATGGATCTCCAGCGTACGGCGATCCGAGAGGAGTTGGAGGATGAGGCCAGAGCCCTTGGGCAGAATATAGAGGAGGGATCGAAAGGAGCGAAAACTGATCGCGGGATATTGAAGACCGCTATAGCTAAAGGGTTCGACGATATTCTCAAGGGTGTCTCAACAGTCGAACCCAAGGATATGATTCAGATGATAAAGCTTCTGAATGAACTCAACAGTAACGCCTCTACTACGCGCGCAGAGGAGACAGAGGTTTCATTGCGCATCTTCGTTCGCGCGATTCAGGAGGTTTGCGATCAGGAGACCATTGCGGCTATCGTTGCAAAGGCCGAAACACTAAGAGAACTTGATAATGTCGATTTTGCTGTTCGCGGCGTTATGATCCCCGAGCCAAAGATGATTGAGGCTGAGGTTGTTGATGACGACTGATTCTAAATGTCCTTTCTGCGGTATGCAGCACGGGCTTCAACTGGTATACTGGGGTGGAATACCTATCAAACTCTGTCCCCTAATACCCAATTGCCTGGTGCTCTTGGCTCTAGAAGATGACCAAGACGAAGACGCCCCGCTACCAACTTCTTTCTGAAGACCTACTCGACAAGATCGAGGGGTTGCCGCGCGCAGGTCAAGAGGAGTATCTGTTCCTATCTGCGAGTGATGAGTTCAAGGGCCGCTGGGAGGTCACATCATTGTGGCCGAGTTGGTTCTTCGATTTTCAGGACATCGTTGGCCACTATCGAAGTGTGAGTCCAAGTCGTCTCGATGGCTTTTTGTCGTTTGCCACAGACGGTGGATACAAAGTCATATTCTCAGATCCTCCCGAGAGTATCCTCGATGCGTACGAGCATCTACAGGACCCTCCGCCCTTCTCGTTGCAATCAACACTAGATAACACTACCAACGGTATGTTTCCCTGGCAAATTGAATGCTTCAATCGACTGATCAAGGACGAAAGCTTGAGTGCTGGACTGGTTATCCACTCGACCGGCGCAGGAAAGACGGCCGTGATTGCTTCTGCCATCCTTTGGCACGAAAAGTATGGTCATCCATATGATCTTGCGTTGGTTGTGGTAAAGCGCAATAATCGAACCGATATGCAACGAAAGCTCAAGGCTTTAGCTGGCTTAGACTCGTTTGTGGTGAGCGGGACACCCACTCAACGCGATGCCGTATATGCTGAGGTGGGGGCTCAGCTTGAGGAACAGGGAAAAGTCATTCTAATTACCAACTATGAGAGTTTTCGCAACGATGATGAGATGTTCAAGTGGCTCGTTGAAGATCGAGATGTTTTATGCTATTGGGATGAGATGCCGACGCGATTGAGTAACCGTACTACCCAGCTTTATGAGGCTGTGCAAAAGTGTCTATGGAAGACGTTTCAACCACGCAAAGGGTTGCCGACCCCGCGCCCTAAATGGCTACGCCAATGGATGCTAACGGCCACACCGATTGAGAATTCGCCAGCGGGTTTGTTCAATTGTATAGCAGGTGACACCAAAGTAAACTTTATGGATGGGCCAGGCGATTTGCTATCCGTCTATAAGATTCCCTACAGAGGGCCTCTAATCAAGATTGTAACGGCTAACGGATCGCAAGTGACCATCGGTCCGAATCATGCGATGTTGACCGATAAGGGATGGATCGCCGCGAAGCTCCTTAGAGAAGGAGATTATGTATGCCGCCGCTCCATCCAAGGGCCGCTCTCTAGTACCAAAAATCTCAATCACCGACCAACCCAAATCGAAAATCTCTTTGAGACGCTGAGGTCTGCGGGCTTTCGTACCAGGCGGAAGCGATGTATGGCTAAAGACTTCCACGACGACGGGGCTTTCAGCCAAGGCGATATCCACGTTGTAGACACCAATGGCCTTTTGAGGAATTACGGAAAGCCCTTTGTGTTCCAAAAGATCAATCAATCGCACCTCGTCAGGGCCTTCGCGAACTGCACGACGCAACTCCTTGGTCAACGCAATTTTTTCACTCGTCTCACGAGATCGTGGTTTTCCAAGCTTGGCCTTTGCCCCCGCAGCGCTCCAGGCTATAACGTTATCTTCCCAACCAGGACGCCTTTGGACCCCCGCTTCCTCCATACGGTTGTAAATCAGCCTTTCGCTGACGCCCATTTGTTTAGCAATGGTTCGTCCCGAGAGCTTATCCTCGGTATACATCCTTGTAACGGCGTCGATATCAATATCCATTCGCCGTGTTCCGGCTTTTCGCATAACGATATGTTTGTTCAACCGTTTACCGACGGTATTATGAGACACTCCGATATCGCTAGCAATTTCGGCGACGGTCTCACCACTCTTGTAACGTTGGATGAGATTGTCAATGTTGAGTTGATCGAGGATTGGGTGGGTCATGTATATGATTGTAGCACACGTAGTAACGTCTATTATGCAGACGGGATTGTAATCAATAACTGTGTCAGATTGCTTGATCCATTGCTCCTCGGCACAGTAGGACAATTTGAGTCTGATTATGTCATCAATCGTAACCCCATTTCGCACAAGCCTGAACGATGGGGGCGACTTGACAAGCTAGAGGGCAAGATTGAGTTTATGACACACCGCGTCAGCCGGAAAGACCCAGAAGTAGCAAAGATGTTTCCAAAGATCATGGAAGATACGCTCGTCATTGATTGGGACCCACGCGACCGTGCCATCTATGATATGCTCGCAACGAATGCCGTGAAAATCCTCGAAGAAGAATCGGAGTCAGAGGAATTCAATGTACTCGCGCTCATCCAGGTTATGCAGATGATGTGCGATGCCCCGTCTATGATTGGGCAATCAGCGGAGAACCACAAAGAGTTCAAGAAGGTTGTTGAGGAACTGGGTGAAGATGATACGCCGAATATGGTCAAGGGTTCGGAGATCGCCGTACGTCTTGTGGAGACTCTCAAACGAGCACCGACTGATGACCGGCATACCAAGTTCGAGACGCTCAAGGAAATCTTGACCGAAAAACATCCGCAAGACAAGTGTCTCATCTACATGACATGGAGTTCATATGGATATGAGCCCATCTGCCAAAAGCTTGACGAATGGGGTATATCTTATGTGGCATATGAGGGTACAGACAAACAGCGACAAGCTGCCAAGGATGCCTTCCGTAGCGATCCTGACATCCAAGTCTTCTTGTCGAGCGATAAGGGCTCAGATTCAATTGATTTGCCCGAGGCGGCGGTCGGGGTCAACTATAATCTCCCGTGGACCTGGACGCGTATCAAGCAGAGGCAAGGCAGGAACAACCGAGTAGACTCAGAGCTAGGTACGACATTTTGGTTTGATCTCGTGATGTGTAATTCTATTGAGGACCGCAAGGCAGAATTGATTTTCCAAAAGCGTGGATATCACGAAGCCCTTTTTGATGGAAAAGTCGCAGATGATACTCAAGCTAGTAAACTAAGCCGCGACGACCTGATCTTTATTTTGACTGGCGAGCGCGACGGGAATTGAGCATTTGTTCTGATTGCGTGCTCCACTTGCAGTTTGATGGTTCGTAATCGCCTTCATTGTTGATTCGGTCGAGCGTTAGTCCCTCTGGTCGCTCACCCATGTCTGCGAGGAAGTTCTCGAAAGATTGCCAACGATCACAAACTTTGATTCCTCGACCTCCATAATACTCGTAATTATGCGCATAGGTCTTTTCGCAACGTCGCCTCATCGCGCACCACGCCCCATAAGATGGATGATGTTTTCCTCGACGTGCATATCCGTGAGTTGGCGGTTTGCCTTCCTTGCCGCAACCGCAAGACTTTGTATTGCCCTCTCTAAGGGCGGAACCTCGCACCGATAGGAGCTGTCCGCAATCGCATTGGCAAAACCAATGTACGCGGTCGCCCAGATTAGGCGCTTGTTCAATAACTACTAGACTACTAAAGCGGCGTCCTATTAGATCGACAGTATTAGCACCCTTATGTAGACAACCACATGACCGTGTGCGTCCGTCTCGAAGCGTCTCGCCTGGAGAAGTACAAACGTTTCCGCACTCGCATTTGCAGTTCCAAAAGACCCTCCCATTTTGATTAGGAGCCCGTTCTAGAACTACTAAGCGTCCGAAGTGTTGGCCTGCAAGGTCGATGGCGTGGGCCATGATCTCAGTATAGCGCCGTCTGGAGAGCGGTCCTAGGCGAACATATGTTCGTGTTTGATTTATGTTACGGAGTATGATAGTCTATAAGCATGCTGCGAACATCATTGCCGACGACACTTCAGCATCTTGAGGCCCGCGAGCTTCGCGACTTCCTGCGTAGAGCTATCCGCGAGAAGAACGTTGGAGAGGAACGGGCTATCTTCGCCGCGTATACTCGGCGCGGCATTCGGCCAGCAGATGTGGACTATTGGCAAATGCAAGCGAGAAAGGGTAAAACATGAGGTACGTAATCCTGATAATTATCTGCCTAATGCTGGGCGGTGCGGCGGAAGCGTATGGCGCTTCGCAGCCCTACACGGCTACGCAGACCGTGAACGCGGCCGAATCTACCCTCACGCCGCGCAGCCGCCCGAGCAAGCGCGCGCGCTGTACCTCAGCGCTAGCTAGCACTGAGGGCGACAAAGCTAAAGCCAACTCCAACCGCAAGGTTTTCCGAGAACTGCCTCATTACAAAGCGGCTTGCGGTCGTCGTTTCTACAGTGGCCACGCAATTTTTGTTGCCGCAGGTGATAATCACCGCGTAGTTAGCCGATGACTTTCCTTTAGTCCAGATAATCTGGTACGCACCTGTTTCGATTTTTTCTGCTGTAAAGTCCCCGCTCCCGGACAAAATCGCTCCGGTTCCGCTAATCTCGCCCCACGACAGGAAGCTCTGCGCCGGTTCGCCCTCCTGTCTGACCGTGCCTAGCCCCAACTTCGAGGCGGGCACGGCAGCCGCTGCGATCTTCGCGGCCGTGACCGCTTCAGCTTTGATGTTACCTGTGACGATCGATTCAGACGCGAGAGCTTTATTAGCTTCTGTGATCGAGTGTTCTGCCATTGCGGCAGCTACTATTGCTTTGGCCGGGAGTTCGATCGAGGTTGTGACCTTCAGTTTCGCAACTTCCACAAGCTTCGTTAGCTGTTTGCGTAGAAGTTCGTCTACCTTTTTGGCAAGTTCTCCAATATCAGAAGCAATGGTATCAGGATCTTCTTTGATCGGATAAGGAAGATCTAATTCTGTTGTTTTTCCTGATGCCATGATCATTATCTCCTAGATATTTGGCTTTTCAAAAGTCATGTCTCGGTTAGTGGGGCGATTTACCCAACAGCGATAGGGCAGACGCGAACACACGACGGTAGTGTCCTTTGATCTGTCCACCTGAATCTGTCGAGAGGGCTTTGTCGTGTACCGTAGGAAAGCGATGAACATTCTGTTTCGATACGTCTGAGGCCAAGGACGTATCCGTGGTATGGCGGAAGAGTCCGCGCGTGCGTGTAACTTCGTCACTTGATAGGCTTTTGTCCGTGGTGTGTCGATAGAAATGCGTCTGAACGGATGCCCGATCTCTTGATAGAGCTTTCTCCGTCTCTTCACGGACTGGTTTACCGCCGCGTGCAATCCAGATTCGTGTCGGTGTACCCTCTATCGAGAGAGCTTCATCATGAGCTTCCGCGAATTGTGGAGATTTTTCATTCCGCCCACGGATACGTTGGTAGATGTACCCGAAGTCCACAATGACGAGGCTGAGCGCCTTCGATGTAGAGAACTCTCGACCCAATGAATCGAGAATTGTAAGGCTAATTGAAGTTGTTGGATCTGGAACCGCATAGGTGTGCGTGACGATGGGACCGTAGCCTGTGTGTCCATCTCCAAAGTCCCAAAAATACGTTAGGACCGAAACTCCTGGCGGTGTAATAACATGAGGCTTAACTTTACTTTCGACCGTGTGTTCTGTACCAAAGAATTCAACTGCAAGTTTTATGGGGGTGCTACCCCAGGCGTATCGAGCATCACTCCCTTTATCACTTGGAAGCGGTGAGTAAGGGTATGTATCGCCATCGTATGTGGCAATACCTGGAGGTCCAGTCTGTTCAAAGAAGAAGTCGCAGATGACCGGAAGCGGAGGTGAGGGGGGTTCTTGCAGGATAGACATTTTAGAAGACCGTAACCGTATGAGTCGCTTGGTTACGCAGGCCGTTGCGATCAATCGTCACGAGCGTGATGTAGTAAGTCCCTTCGAGCGCGTAGTTGTGTTCGGCGACAAGTTGATTCCCCGCTAGTAATTCACCATCACCAAAGTTCCATTCGCGGGAAACAATCGATCCAGTACCTTCTTTCGATTCATCAATGAATTCAAAGTTTTTAGCGGAAAGAGGGTTAGTTGAAAAAGCTGCTTCGGGGGCTACCTTTTCAACAAGTTGTTCCTCTGGCCACACAAGACGCCCTAAGCTTGCATATCGAGGGATGATCTTCGGAGTCTTGATAGTAGCGTTCTGGCGTAATGCACGAGCGCGTAGCTGTAGCTCCTTGCCACGGGGAGAAAGGAGGATACCCTTACAGTTGACGTTTACGATCTCGCGGAAATCCGTCCACGGAGCGTAGTTGCTGTTCCATGGATCACTCACAACAGAACGGGCGCTCCACTGCACCGAGCGCTCGAAGATAGATATCTTATCAACCCACCATGAAGACGCGAACAAAGTCGGTTGGAGGATCTGCACATAGTATTTACCTGTTTGTGCGATCGTTTCTGTCGGCAATGGCATAATGATCTCTTGCCATTGATTTGTTTCTAGTGTAGGCATAGGGAGGGGAATAATGGTACCTTCATCGCTGACTAATTGCGCAATGATATTACCCTCCATCGTTTCTTCTGTAATCTCAACGGATTCTTCAAATTCGGCATATGTTTTGTACAATGATTCGAGACGTTCGTAAGAGGGTTTTCCTAATTTTTCAATTTCACCATAATTGCGCTGACGGAGAACGTTCTGTATACCTAGATTTCTAGATTCACCTGCAAACCAGATAGAAAATCGAATCTCTGCCTGTGTGAAATCGATGAACTCTATAAGGTCGGTGGTGATACCCACATTTTTCTCTGTCCCGTTGGTGTCTACGCGGAAACTTTCTCCACTAAGCGCACGCGATTTGTCGCGAGTGAGTACAACTCCCGTAGAATCTTCTGGGGTGATTTCAAAACCTTGATTCCAGAGTTCTTCATTGCCCGTGAAGTTGGCAAACAATTGAGCGCCATCGACTGGCGTGAAGCTTATAAGTGGTGTGGACTTGTATTCAGCAAAGACGACACTACGTGGTCGAATGGAATGTACGTATGCGTCATTGTCTGCAAGAACGGCTTTCCATCCGACGCGGCCTTGTCGGCGGCGAAAGACCCCATCGTCTTCGATTAGTGTCGAATCAAAGAAGGGTTCTTGGACTACTGACTTGTCTTTGTTCAGCGTGAAGATACGCATGCGAGCGCTGGAATCTTCAAGTGAGCAGACCATTAGGTATTCAGAGTTGTTATCCATCTCTGGCACTTTGGGGAAGATATACCCAGGCAGCACGGAATTGGTCAAGATCGCCTTCGTTTTGCCTTCGCCCCACTTGAGTGTGAAGGTAATCCAACTCTGCTCGACTGGGTTGGCGACGGGCAGGCGCTCTAGATCCTCCATTGTCTCTAGGTGATCGAACCTAGACATTGGCTGTCCATCGAATTCACCTACGGTACGTGGCATGAACTCTTCAGTTCCAATGTCTGGCTGTTGCCGTTTGCCGGTTTGTTTATATAGCCAGCTATCTAGTTCTGATTGCGTGACTCCGATCAGATCGAGTTGAGTTTGAAAGATCAATGGAGCCTCGCGCAGATAGAGTGTGACTTCATTTTGCTTGGTCTGCGCACCTGGATTTATCACAATTCCGAACTCGGTATCCACTGGACGCGGATCATTGTATCCTGGCAGTAAATCAGACTTCCAAAGAATACCCTGATCGAGTACTGGGCCGTCTGTGACATCGCCATTGAGCGGAGTTGGTTTACGCAACATGCCATTCCAGTTATCAAAATCTACGGTTGACTCAACCCATCCCGGTTTACCTTCGGCGGGAGCAAGCTTTAGCTTGATACCCATGATATAAACGGTACTTTTTTCACTGGAACCCCCGACTAAAAATGGAACGATAAGTTCCGGGTCAATAATGGGAGCTTCGGTGCTTGGATTGCTGACTATTTTGATACGAACTCCCGTAATTGCCCCAAGATTGATTTGATTCTGATTGAGCATCGAACGTTCAACAATAAATTGACTGTTTCCTTCAACCATCGACGTGAGGCTTTGAGAAAAATTGACAACTGCTGTGAGTTCTGTGTTGGAACAATGACCTTGAGGGTCAGATGTAATTTCAATCTTGCTTTGGGTTATATTGATAGATGCTAGAGGGAATTTAGGCAACGAGAACGTAAAATGATCGCTATCTGAAAAACCAGTAATCAGATCAACAGGATGATCTGGTGTTGATGATTCGGTTTCCGCAGCCCCTTCTACGGAAATAGATAATGCTGGATATTGCGCAACGACAGACAAATATCCAAATGTACCTACCGTCCACCCCTCTTTAGAGGTAGGAACGAATGTGCGCAGATCTACATGTCTCTGAAACGCCAATTGTTCTTTGGTTTCAGGTTCATAAGAGTCGTAATAAATCCACGCTCGCTCTGTGAATTCCTCTGTAAGAGATACGTTAGATCGTTCGTGCCCAAGCATTGTATATTACTTGACTGAAACCCTCTATAAAGACCATTGAGCACACTCTAGTCGGTGCTTCACCAATTACATCGAGCATGGGCTACCCGCTAGCCTACATACCTCTACTACGGTGTCTCGATGATGGTGTTCCCGTGGCCCTGGACTGTGCCGTGATTGCCGTGCTCGTCACGGGGTAGCTCGTCTCGCACGATCCCCTGAGCCGCCTCCGCGTCGAGCCTCGCCTGCCACTCAGCGAACTCGCGTGGGAACCGCTCGGAGCTGTATGTCGGCCATTCGCTCGCGGGGATCACCGTTGCCGGGTGCTCCACCTCCACTATGTTCTCCCCGTCGTCGAGAACAACGATCGGCTGGACGACGACCTTGATGAGACGTAGCTTGGCGCTCATGAGGGCACCCCAATCGCGCCGATATTCCCAGGGTTGAGTAGCTGGGACAGGGCGTCGTAAAGAGCTATTGCTAGCTCTTTGTTTTCAGGGAGCCGGAACGTGCCAAGCTGGATCTGGTAGCTCTCCGTAGTCACATCCCCCAGTGCGCCATCGCCTAGTGCAATGTTGTAACAGCCCCCATTCCCATGGGCTAGAGCACCGTGGCCGACCGCGATGCAGTGGTCTGACGTGTCTTCGGGAATACCTACGAACACTTCTATGCTGCCCATGTCAACCTCCTTGGGGTTGGCCGAGCCCGGAGCGTGATTGCGCTGCCGGGCACTTTTGTACAGGCATAATAACACCCATCCCCTAGGGGTGTTCGATCGCGCGTAGTTTGGTCCAGTCCACGCCTTCTTCAAACTTGAACGCATAGAACCCGGAGATGGTAGGCAGGGATTCAGCTATCGCTATCGCCGAGAACGGTTCAGGCTGACCGAACGAAGTGAACATCTCCGAGCCCTCCATCTGGAACGCCATTGTGAAGTTGCCCGTATCCGTGACGTAAGCGCCGTATTCGCGGAGCGCCTGAAATACCGTCTTCAGCCAGGGCTTCACGGTGAGCGCTTCGATTTCTGCTTTGGTATACGCGATGTAGATCCGTTGCCCCATCTGCGGCGCATTCGCGTTTTCACTTTTCCCGTCGGTGTGAGCCGCCGGATACACAAACGTGGTTTTCACCGCATTTTTTACAGACTGCTCGATCGCGCGCTGCACATCCCCCGTCACATAGTCCGGAATGTCCAGTCCTTCCGGGTAGGACTGGAACTGGTAGGTCGAACCGGGTGCCACGCCGCCGAACGTGAGGCCGTTGTAGCTCATGGCCCACAGGGCGGGCAGTTCCCCGATCGTGAACGGGAAGATTGCTTCGCCGATCACATCGGACATCGACTACCCGCCAGTCTCGACGATGGTGTTCCCGTGGCCCTGGTCTGTGCCGTGGTTGCCGTGCTCGTCGCGGGGTAGCTCGTCTCGCACGATTCCCGGAGATGTCTCCGCGTCGAGGCGTGCCTGCCACTCCGCCA
>ODAK010000157.1_pt1 | contig 75532 bp, 68 predicted proteins | sample 1539591 | NCBI WGS metagenome assembly ODAK01 (sample SAMEA3539303, study PRJEB22396) | soil metagenome | biome: tundra; feature: field; material: soil | place: USA | collected 2010-05 | depth 0.15 m | reverse complement strand
CTCGAGGTGGGAGCCCGGTGCGGGAAATCCGCCCGCCGGGATCTGTCCGGGGGGCGGCTCGAAGGGCCGTCCCTACCGGGACCGCAGAGGGCGCAGAGATGAGGGTCGAAGCCGTCCGATCAGGACGCTCGTTGCAAGGCAGAACCCCACCGCTCTCACGAGACTGCAGCGCGCACAACCCCCCTTTTTCCTCTGCGCCCTCTGCGCCTCTGCGGCCAATCTCGTTCTCGACGGCTGGCACCCTCGCTCAACGCAGATCGGCCGGCTCGTCCCAGTCGTGCAGCTCGGCGGCCTCGGCCGGGTCGATCGGCAGGCCCATGGTTCCCGCCTCGTCGAGGAGCAGCTGCAGCGAATGGGCTCCGGCGGCCAGCCGGCGAAGCGCGTGCGGCAGCGCGCCAGGCGCGTCGTACCGGGCGCATAGAGGCTCCCAGTGGCCGTCTCTTCGCGGCGCGACCACGACCGCGGGAGGCGCCGCGATGAGCCGCCCCAGAAGCGCGCTGGAGACGAACGGCATGTCGCACGCGAGCGCCAGGGCTCGACCGCCTCGGGCTCGCCTGAGGAGCGCGATCAGCCCGCCGAGCGGCCCCACCCCGCGGGGCTCGTCGTCGAGCACCTCGAGATCGAGGGATGCGTAGCCCTCGTGGCGCCCCACGAGCACGACCTCGACCCCCGCGTCGCGAAGCAAGGCCCGCCATCGATCGACCAGCGTTCCGCCGCCGGGCGCGGCCAGCTGGCCCTTGGCGGCTCCGGCCATGCGGGTGCCGCGGCCGCCCACGAAGACGCCGGCGATCAGGCCCGGCGCGGCGCCGCGGCTCACACGTCGCTCCAGCGCACGAAGTCGACGAGCGCATCGGGTGCGAGCGGACCCTCGCCGGGCGGAACGAAGGCGAGGCCGTCGGAGCTGGCGAGGCTCGTGGTCGCCCCGGACGACTGATTGTCGTGCGGGCGGGCCACGAGGGCGCGTCCCTCGACGCCGAGCCGGGCGCGTACGAGCTCGAGGCGGTCGGGCGAACGGGCGCGCGTCGAATCGAGGCGCACCGGGAGGGCAAGAGGAAGCGGCTGCCGATCGCCCTGGAGCGCGCGCACGAGCGGCGCCCCGAAGAGGGTGAAGGTCACGATCGCGCTCGCCGGGTTGCCGGGCAGGCCGAGCACGACGATCTTGTCGCGCGTGCCCACGGCCAGGGGTTTGCCAGGCTTGATGGCCACCTTCCAGAAGTCGAGCGTGACCCCGGCGCGCTCGAGGGCCGGGCGCACGACGTCGTGGTCGCCCACGCTCACGCCGCCGATCGTCAAGAGGACGTCGGTCGCGTCGAGCGCGTCTTCGATCGCGCGCTGGGTGGCCCCGAGCTCGTCGCCCGCGATGGGCGCGATCCTGACCCGGGCGCCCGCTTGCCGCGCGAGCGCCGCGATCGCCGCGCTGTTCGATTCGCTCACCGAACCCGGGCGCGGCTCGTCTCCCGGCGCGCGCAGCTCCTCTCCCGTGCACAGGATCGTCACCCGCGGACGTCGCGCCACGGTGAGCTCGGCGCGATCGAGCATCGCCGCCAGCGCGATGGCGCCCGAGGAGAGTCGGGTGCCCGAGGCGAGCGCGATCGCGCCCCGGGCCAGGTCTTCGCCCGCGCGTCTCACGTGCTGCCCGGGCCTCGGTCGCGCGTCGGTCGCGATCACGGCCCCCTCCCGGCGCACGTGCTCCTGCATGACGACGGCGTCGGCGTTCGACGGCATCGGGGCGCCGGTGAAGATCCGGCACGCGCTCCCCGGCGCGAGCGCCTCGAGGCCCCGGCCGGCAGCGCTCTCGCTGATCACCGGCAGCGACCAGGGCGGCTCCGGCCCGAAGTCGGCGGTCGCCACGGCGTACCCGTCCATCGCGCTGTAGTCGAACCCCGGGAGCGGGTGGCGCGCGACCACGTCGCCCGCGATGACGCGCCCCGCGGCGCTGCCGAGCGAGACGCGCTCGCTCGCGACGGCGAAGGCGCGCGAGAGGAGCTGGCGGCGAGCCTCGTCGAACGAAAGCATGGTCACGATGCTAGTCGTGCGCGTGGTTTCCGTCTTTCCGGTCGCCCCGCACAAGGGCGACGGCGTGCGCGAGGATCGGCGCGAGGACCCGGTCGACGCCGAGGGCCACGGCCTTCGGGCTCCCAGGGAGGGCCGCCACGATCCGCCCGCGGTGCACGCCGGCCACGGCGCGCGACAGCACGGCGCGGGGGCCGATCTCGTCCCACGACAGGCGCCGGAAGGCCTCGCCGAAGCCGTCGAGCTTCTTCTCGAGGAGCGCGTCGACGGCCTCGTAGGTGGTGTCGCGCGGTGCGATGCCGGTGCCGCCGGTCGTGACGATCGCGTCGGCCAGGTCACCGTCGCACACGCGCGCGACGATCGCGCGCAGCTCGTCGGGCTCGTCGCGCACGATCGCGGCGAGCGTCACCACGAAGCCGGCCGCCTCGAGCCGCTCTCGAAGGCGGGCGCCCCCCTCGTCGTCTCGCGCCGTGCGGGTGTCGCTGACGGTCACCGCGGCGACGCGAACGGGAGCCTTTGGCGAGCTCATCACCCCCCCGCCACGGGCGGAATGAGCGCGATGACGTCGCCGTCGCCGAGGCGCTCGTCGTCAGCCGCGAAGGCCTCGTTGCGGGCGACGCGGACGCTCGCCCGGCGGTCCGCGTAGCCCCGGTGGCGGAGGGCGAGGTGCTCGCACAGCTCGCCGACGGTCTGGACGCGCACCGGCAGCTCGAGGGCCTCCTCCGAGACGCCGATCGCGTCGCGGAGGCCCGCGAAGTAGAGGACGGAGACGCGGAGGGACGCCATCGGTCGGGTGCCGGCGAGCCTAGCAGGCCGGGCAGACCTCGCCGCCGGCCTGCGGCGTGGCCAGCGACCGGATCGTTAGCTTGCTAACGTTTTTGACCTCGCGCGGGTTCAGGGCTCGTCTCTCAGCCCTTCGAGCTGAGCGTTGACCTCGGCGCCGACGACCAGCGTCAGGCTCGTGAGATAGAGCCAGATCAGCAAGACCGCGACGGCCGCCAGGCTGCCGTAATAGAGCGCGTAGTCCGCGATCGACACCGCGTAGTTTCCGAAAGCCGACGAGACGATCAACCACGAGACGATGGCCGCCACGGCGCCAGGCCAGACGCGCCGTCGCACGCCCGCAGGGTGCTCGACCGCATACCGGTAGAAACCCGCCAGAAACGCGGCCCCGGTCACGAGCATGAGGGCGCCGGCGATGAGCCTCTCGACCGGCGTGTTCAGCGCCTTGTTCACCCGTCGCCGGAAGCTGCTGCGCGCGCGCGCGATCTCGGCGGCGGCGGCGCGGCTCGAAGGCGCGTGCGGAGCGGCGCGCGGGGCCGGCGGAAGCGGCGGGGGTGAAGGCGAAAGCGAGGGCGCCGCGCTCGCCGTGGTCGTCGCGCTCGCCGGCGGATCGTAGGCGTTCAGCAGGGCGTCGGTGCGGACGAGGATCCAGGCGAGCGCGCAGGCGGTCGCCAGGCCGAGCAGCACCCATCCGAGCGCGATCACGCGCTGCTTCCACCAGGGCCTTCGCGTGACTTTCATGGCCGTCTCGAAGACGTCCATCAGGTTGTGCAGGCCCGACGACGCCGTCCAGAGGAAGCCGGCGACGCCGACCGGAGCGACCGACGCGTTGGCGCCCGCCAGGCGCTGGAGCTCCTTGCCGACGAGGCCTTCGGCGGTGCCCGGGACGATCTCGAGGATCGGACCGATGAGTGCATCGACGCCCCGCACCCGAGCGACCTGACCGACGAGGAAACCGAGGAGGACGAGCAGCGGGACGAAGCTCAGGAAGATCCAGAAGGCGATCGACGCCGCGGCTCCGAAGGCGTCGTGGTCCATCAGGCCGCGAACGAAGCGCCGGCCGATGCGAAACGCGCGTTCGGGAAACTTCTGATCGGCGCGGAGGGCGCGCGGCGGCTGCGGCCTCACTTCGCCTTCGAGCCCACCATGGGCGGCAGGCGTCCGTCAAAGCAAACGAGGCGCAAACGACGGCCCGACTTGCGGGCGCGACCGCGCTGGCGGGCTCTGTGCTGGCTGGCGGCACGCATGGGTCGGACGGTCGACAAGCCGCGCGCCGCGCCTTAAGTCCATCTCGATGCCGCGGCGACGAGGCCGCGTGCTCGCCCCGCCGGAGGTCCCCACGTGGCCTCGCCCCCCGTTCTCTTCACCGTCGCGTTCCGCAGAGAGATGGCTCGCCTGCCGCCGGCCCAGCGGCAGGAGTGGTTGAGCGCGCTCGCCTCGCAGATGGCGCAGAACGATCGGGCGGGGGAGCCCCTTGAGCTCCGCGAGGTGGCGCGGGGCTGTCGGCTGTCGCTTGTCGAGGCCGTCGCGAAGCAGCTCGGCCCGCTCGACGAGCGCCACTTGAACGCGCTCCTCGAGGTCCCTCGCGAGCGATTCGTTCGGCCCGAGGACGTGCCGCTCAGCGCCGACGACACGCCGCTTTCCCTCGACGCGACCGGGCAGGCGACCATCAGCGCGCCGCACGCGTATCTCCTGTCGTTCCGGGTCCTGCGGCTCGAGCCGGGCGACTCTCTCGTCGAGCTCGGGACCGGATCGGGGTACGGCGCGGCGCTCGCGGCGGCCATCGTGGGACCGAAGGGGCGGGTGCTCACGATCGAGATCGACCCCGCCCTATCGCGCTGGGCCAGGAGCACGCTGCGCGACGAGGCGAACGTGATCGTCGTCGACGGCGACGCGGTGACGAGCACGCCGTTCTGGCGTGACGCGCAAAAGGTCGTCGTGACGTTCGCGATCGAAGCGCTGCCTCCGGCCTGGCTCCGGGCGCTCCCCGAGGGGGGGCGCATCGTGGCGCCGGTGGGCAAGACCGAGCAGCGGCTCGTGCTCATCGAGAGGCGGCGAGGTGTCCTGCTCGAGACCGACCACGGCGCCGTTCGTTACGTGAAGAACCGCTCGATGCGGTAGCGGTGCTCTGGGCGCAGCTGCGCTCGGGAGAGAGCGAGATTGGCCGCAGAGGCGCAGAGGACGCAAAAGGACTTCGATGGGATTGGTGCCCACGCCCCCGCGACCCGAGCGCGTCCAGCGGGCAATCTTCGCCCCTCTCTCCTTTGCGCCCTCTGCGCCTCGGCGGCCCAATCTCTCTCCGGGCGCTTGCGCGCTCCTGGAGCCTCGCGCGCGGAGCGGCTATACCGCCCGCGCGATGACTCCGCGCCGAGCCGGCTTTCGGATGCCCGCCGAGTGGGCCCGGCACGACGCGACCTGGGTCGCGTGGCCGAGTCACGAAGGCCTCTGGCAAGACCACCTCGCTTCGGCGCGGGAGGCGTTCGTCCGCCTCGTCGAGGCGATCGCCGAGGGCGAGACTGTCGAGGTGCTGGTGCCCGACGAAGCCCAGGAGCGCCTCGCGCGCGCCGCGCTGCCGCGTGAGCCCGCGGCGCAGCTGCGTAACCTTCTTCGCTTCCATCGCGTCCCGTTCGGCGACATCTGGCTCCGCGACACGGCGCCGATCTTCCTCCAGGGGCCTGGCGGCGAGCCGGCCACGGTGCGGTTCGTGTTCAACGGGTGGGGCGGCAAGTACGTGCTCGAGCACGACGACCGCGTCGCCGAGCGCATCGCGAGGCTGGTGGCCGGCGGCCAGGCCTTCGCGAGGCCGTTCGTCCTCGAGGGGGGCGCGATCGACGTCGACGGCGAGGGCACGCTGCTGACGACCCGGCAGTGCCTCCTCAACCCGAATCGGAACTCGTCGATGAGCCCGGCCGACGTCGAGTCGGCCGTGGCCGACGCCGTCGGGTGCGAGAAGGTCGTGTGGCTCGGCGACGGGCTGCTCAACGACCACACCGACGGGCACGTCGACACCGTCGCCCGCTTCGTGGCGCCGGGTCGGGTCGTGGCCATGGAGCCGCGCGCGGCCGGCGACCCGAACCGCGACGCGCTCCACGCCCTCGTGCGTGACCTCGGCGCCGCCGTCGACGCGCGCGGCCGTCGCCTCGACGTCGTGACCGTCCCGTCGCCGGGTCGTGTCGTCGACGACGCGGGCCGCGTGATGCCGGCGAGCTACGTGAACTTCTACGTGGCCAACGCCGCGGTCGTGGTCCCCACCTACGGGTCGCCCTTCGACGACGAGGCCGTCGAGCGCATCGGCGCGCTCTTCCCCGGGCGGCGCGCCCTCGGCGTCGACGCGCGCGCGATCCTCTCGGGCGGCGGCGCGTTCCACTGCATCACGCAACAGCAACCAGCGCGCGAAGGACCGTGATGGACGTCGAGGGCGGACGCGAGGTCACGATCGGGGCGATCCAGTGCTCGCTCGGAGGCGCGCGGGCCGACAACCTCGCCCGCGTCGAGGGGCACGTCCGCGCCGCGGCGGCGCGCGGTGCGCGCATCATCCTGCCGCCCGAGCTCTTCGAGGGGCCGTACTTCTGCCGCGACGAGCGGACCGAATGGTTTGCCGAGGCGCGCGCGGTCGAAGACGACGAGGCCGTGGCCCGGATGCGCGTGGTCGCGCGCGAGCTCGGGGTCGTCATTCCCGTGTCGTTCTTCGAGCGCGCCGGGCAGGCCTATTACAACAGCGTCGCGGTCATCGACGCGGGCGGCGACCTCCTGGGCGTCTACCGCAAGAGCCACATCCCCGACGGCCCCGGCTACGAAGAGAAGTTCTACTTCCGCCCCGGCGACACCGGGTTTCGCGCGTGGAAGACGAAGTTCGCGACCATCGGCGTCGGCATCTGTTGGGACCAGTGGTTCCCCGAGTCGGCGCGCGCGATGATGCTCCTCGGCGCCGAGCTCCTCTTCTATCCGACCGCCATCGGCAGCGAGCCGCACGACCCGGACCTAGACACCCGCGACCCCTGGCAGCGGGCCATGATCGGCCACGCGGTCTCGAACGTCGTCCCGGTGGTCGCCGCCAACCGGACCGGCGACGAGGGGGGGCAGGTCTTCTACGGCTCGTCCTTCATCGCCGACGCCCGCGGCGACAAGCGCGCGGAGCTGGGCCGGGCCGACGAGGGGGTCGTCACGGCCGCGTTCGACCTCGACGCGACCGCCCGAGCCCGGGCCTCGTGGGGCTTTTTCCGCGACCGGCGGCCCGAGCTTTATGACGTTCTCATGACCGCCGACGGGCGAAGGCGCGTCCCATAGCCTCGTGGTGCGTCGAGTGGTGCGTCTCGCGGTGCGTGGCGACCTTCGCTGCGAAGGCCGGTGCGCATCGGGGTGTGCATCGCCCGGCCCGGCGGAAAAGAGGTGCCCGTGTCCCGCCTCGCGACTACGCTCCCGTCGGGGTTTTTGCCAATGCTCCGTCACACGTCCGATCGCCGAACCGCCCTCTGGGCCTTCGTCTTTTTTCCCGCGATCGGCTTCGCGCCGTACGTCGAGCCGCGGGTCATTCCCTGGATCCTGCCTCTGAGCCTCTACTTCGGGTTCTGCGCGGGCGTCTTCAGCCACAACCACAACCATTCGCCGATGTTCAAGAGCCGGCGAACGAACGCGTTCTACTCGGCGTGGCTCAGCGTCTTCTACGGCTACCCGACCTTCGCCTGGATCCCGACGCACAACCTCAACCACCACAAGTTCGTGAACAAGGCCGGCGACGCGACGATCACCTGGCGCTACTCGAAGCGGAACACGTGGCTCGTCGCGAGCACGTACTACTTCGTCTCGGCGTACTGGCAGGCCGGCCCGCTCAAGGAGTACATCGCGAAGGCGAAGAGCGGTAACCCCGCGCTCTACCGCCAGATCGCGACCCAGTGGGCCACGCTAGTGGGCGTGCAGTTCTCGCTCCTCGCGATCGGCTGGCTGACGCACGGGTGGGGGCGCGGCACGCTCGTGTGGGCGTTCGGCTTCGCGATCCCCGCGCTCTTCGCGGCGTGGTCGATGATCTTCATCAACTACATCCAGCACGTGCACTGCGATCCGTGGTCGGAGCACAACCACTCGCGTAACTTCGTCTCCGGGCTCGGCAACTGGCTCGTCTTCAATAACGGCCTCCACACCGCGCACCACGAGAGCGCGGGCCTGCACTGGAGCAAGCTCCCCGCGGCGCACGCGAAGATCGCGCACCTCATCGACCCCGCGCTCAACCAGCCGAGCATCTTCGGCTTCGTGATGCGGGCGTACGTCCTCGGCGCCCTGAGCGACAAGTTCCGCACGAAGCAGGTCGGCCGCGCGCCCTACGATCCCCCGGGCGGGGGCGAAGTGAAGCTCGAGACTGCCGGCGTGTCCGCAGTCGAAGCGGGCGTCAACGCGTCGATGGCGTAGACTTCCCGGTCGGGTCGCGCTCGAGATGCTGCCGCAGAGGCGCAGAGCATCGCTCAGGGCAGTTCCAACGGCACAAACGTTGCTTACCTCACTTCGCAGAACCCGAAGTTGCAAGAAGGCCGACTTGGATCATTGCAGTCGCTCGGGGTCGTGCACGTCGTGCACCCGGGCGCCGAGCCGCCCGCGGACTTCTCGAAGTAGCACGTGCACTGAAAGGGAGGCGAGTACGCCGAGAGAGGCCCGAGCTCGGTCGTGCGCTTCACCTCCATCGCGCAGTCCGGCACCAGGTGCGACGTGATGAAGGCGTCGACCAGCTGCTGGGGCGGTTTGGGCACCACGACGGTCTGGATGAAGGCCTGGGCCGCCGGCGACACCGGATCGCCCCCCGAGACGTTCGTGAAGAAATGCAGCGGACCCCAGATCGGGTAATGCCCGTCCCGCACGTTCGCCTTGTCCGTTCGGGACGCGGTCGAATCCGGCAGGTACGCGCAATCCTGGCCGGAGGCCTTGAAGCCAAGGGCGCGAAGGTTGGATCGGTCGGTGTCGAACGTGTCGCTCGCCATGATCCCGATTGCCTGATTGGCCTTGACCGGGTCTTCGATGACGCGCATTCGAAGATCGATGTTCGTCGGAGATCCCTGGTCGACTCCCCAGAATGCGCTCGCGGGGACCCCGATCGCGTGCGCGATGATCTGTTGCGTGCCTGCGTTGGCGTTGCGCACGAAGTAGAGAGAGGGCTCGGTCCAGGGGGCCGCGGCGTCGTGATCGCCGCCCATTCCGAAGACCTCGCGCGCGGCCGCCGCGCTGATGGTCATCTGATTCGAGGACCCCGGCACGACGAAGACCATCGACTGCACCGGGCCGAGGTACTCGAAAATGCCGTTGTCCGGCGCGCCGAAGCCCGCGCACGTGGTCGAGAAGATGTCCGACTCCCCCACGTCGACGACGGCGCCGTTGCCGCCGAGGCTGCAAGGGGCCGAGGCGCCAGCGGCCGTGAAGTACATCGCGCTCGGTGACGTCGAGCCTGGCGGCGGATCCGACATGACGTGATCGCCGGGCTGCGGGCCAAGAACCGACTTCACGCCGGTGCACGAATTCGAGACCTTATACACGGGCGTGTAACCGGTCGCGATGAAGATGAGCGGAGCGAGCTTCGCCATCAGCGCAGGGAAATAACTCGAGCCCGTCATGTAGAGCACGTGAGGGCGCTCCGTCGCGTCCGCGCAACTCGGAAGCACCACGGTATCCGTCGCCGGTGCCGCGACGTCCATCGGCGCCGCGGCGTCCGCCGGTGCCGAAGCCATCGCGGGCGGGGCGATGAGGGCTACGTCCGCCGTGACTCCGCCGTCACAAAGGCCGAGCCGCTGGCAGTCGTCGAACGCCTGGCACTCGGCCGAGCCGCACTGGTTGAGGAAGTCTTGCGGCTCCTCGGGCGTTCCGAAGAAGCAGGCCAGTGGCCCCAGACCCGATGGCACGCACACGCCGTTGCTGCAAAAAGGGTGGCTGCCGAACGGCTCGCAATCGGTGTCCGACGTGCACTGGACCGTGCTTCGATCGACGATCAACGTACAGGCCGCGCACGCGACGACGAGGACGATCGTGGCCCAGCCCCGCTTCCCGAGTTCCTTCATCGATGAAAATTCCAGAGCATTCGGCCGGGCGCTCGCGAATCAGAACGTCGTATCGAAGCGGAGCGACGAGACGCCCACGGTGACCCGGGCGCTCGACGAGGAGGACAGCGTCGAAAATAGCGTGATGGTGCCAATGACCACCGCCGCGGCGAACAGCGAGTCGGCCAGGACGGCGTACGTCGTCGTGACCGCCCCGTCATGGTCCAGCGTCTCTCGGGTGACCGGATACTGTGCGCGGGCGTCCTGAAGGTCGCTCGCACGCGCCCTGGCGAGGAGCGCGAAGGCGACACCGCCCGCGGCGAAGGTGCCGGCGGTCACCCAGCCCGCTACGCGCAGGGGCGAGAGCCGGCGAGACGAACCGTCCACGTGACGCGGCGCAAGACTCGCGGAGCCCGGGGACGCCGGAGCCGCGGGATCGGGGGCCGCAAGCGACACCTGCACCGAGACGTTGTCCTCTGCCGCAACGTCGACGTAGCGCTCGACCGCGGGCCACCCCGCCAGCGACGCGACCACCCGGTGATGACCGATGCTGACCCGAAGGGGCTTCTCGAAAGGCGTCTTGCCGACGGGACGGTCATCGACCGTGATGTCGGCGGCCGCCGGCACCGTCGTGACGAGCAAGAGACCGATCCGCGTCCGCAGGACGCCGGCGCTGGCCTCCACCTCGGCGCGGTGGCGCTCGTCCGGCGCGGACTCCGCGAGATAGCGCTCGAACGCGGCCAAAGCTTCAGCGTATTCCCGCAATTGGAACTCGGTTTCACCGATGTTGTAGAAGGTAACTGGGGCGGGCACGAGCTCGCTCGCGCGGTGAAACTCGACCAGCGCGCCTCGGTAGTCGGCCTCGCGGTAGAGGCCCACGCCGCGCTGGAAATGGCTCGCCGCCTCACGGACGCCCGCGTCGCTGTCCGCCGCGTTCGCGCGGCGCGCGAGAGCCGCCGTCAACATGAACACTGACAAGGCGCTCAGCCCTTTTGGCGAGACGTGCCACTGCACCTTCATGACCGTTTCATAGATGTTTCTTGTCTCGGCTCTTCACGACATCCGTCAGCGATTCACGAAATGGCCTCTCGTGCGGCCCCCGATGCGGCACTCTAGCGTTCACGCCTGCCTTCGCAAGGACAATAGCCTCGCGCGTATTGTATGCTAGAGCGGCAAGATGTTGTTACGGTGGTGCATCTTCAGAGCGACGGGCGGGAGGTACGGGTGAATGTTTGAACCTTCCAGTGAGCCGGTGATCATCACGTGCGCGATCACCGGAAATAAGACGACTCGGGAGATGAATCCCGATCTTCCTTTGACGCCGAAGGAGCAGGGCATCGCCGCCTCGGAGGCGGTGGCGGCGGGCGCGTCGATCATTCATCTGCATGTGCGCGAGAGCAACGGGGCGGAGTGCCATACTCTTGAGCGGTTTGCCGAGGCGGTTGGGGAGATTCGGAGCCGCGCGCCCGAGGCTATCATCGAGGTCTCTACCCGGGCTGCCGCCGGCGAAGGGATCGACTATCGCGGGAATTGCCTCGAGCTCCGAACGGAAATGTGCTCGCTGAACGTCGGCTCGATCAATATCGGCAACGAAGTATTCCTCAACAGTCCGCCCGACGTGCGCAAGCTCGCGGCGCGCATTTACGAGCTGGGGATCGAGCCCGAACTCGACTGTTTTGACCTCGGCCATCTCGAGAGCCTCGTCGAGCTGCGCAAGCGCGGCATCTTGCGAGATCCCCTGCGGGCGCTGCTCGTGCTCGGAATCAACGGCGGGATCACGGCCGATCCGGGCAACCTGGTCCATATGGTTTCGCGTCTGCCCCCTGGGGCCCACTGGTCCGCGGTGGGAATCGGCCGGTTCCAGCTGACGGTCGCCGTTCAGGCGCTCATCATGGGCGGCAACGTCCGGGTCGGGCTCGAAGACACGGCGTACTTTCGAAGGGGCGAAGTGGCGCGCTCGAACGCGCAGCTCGTCGAGCGAGTCGTCCGGTTGGCCCGCGAGCTGGGGCGCGAGGCGGCGACACCCGCGCAGGCCCGTGACATCCTCCAGCTGAACGTCCGACGACGCTCCAGCGCGGTCGCAGGCCCGACCGAAGCCTAATGGACGAGAGGTCTTCTCCGGAGCCGCCGCCACCCGCAACGAGGCACGATGCTCATCGCATTCGATCGCAGGGAACCTCTGCTCGCCCGAGGCGTCTGGATCGCTCCCACCGCCGTCGTCACGGGCGATGTGCAGGTGGGGGAAGACTCGTCGATCTGGTTCCAGTCGGTGGTCCGGGGCGACGAGTCGGCCATCCGGATTGGGCGCGAGGTCAATGTGCAAGACGCGTGCGTCCTTCACACGGGAAGCCAGAGTGCCCTCCGGATCGCGGATGGCGTCAGCGTGGGCCACATGGTGATCCTTCACGGATGCGAGATTGGCGGGGGAACGCTGGTCGGAATGGGCAGCATCGTCATGGACGGCGCCCTGATCGGGCGGCGCTGCCTTGTCGCTGCGGGCAGTCTGGTCACGGCCGGCGCTCGCTTCGAGGACGAGTCGGTGATCATGGGCCGTCCGGCGAAGCGTGTCCGCTCGGTGACCCCCGAAGAGATCGAAAGAAATGAACGGCGAGTGCAGAAGTACATTCGCGCGGCCGCCATGTACGCGAGCGAGAAGTAGAGCCTGTCGCTCGAAATGAGCACATGGCAAGCAGCGATCCCGGTCGCTGCCGCAACGCTCGGCGGGGCGCTCAACGCCGTGGCGGGTGGGGGGCTGTTTCTGGCTTTCCCCGCGCTGATCCTGACGGGCATGGACCCGATCCCGGCGAACGCGACGAGCACGGTGGCGCTGTGGCCTGGGTCTCTCCTGAGCATCGGCGCCTATCGCAGAGAGCTGACGGCGCAGCGCAATGCGGGCCTCCTGGCCGCGGTAAGCGTGGTCGGCAGCGTGAGCGGCGCTGCCATCCTCTTGCGCACGCCCCAGCCGGTCTTCGGGCGCCTGCTTCCGTGGTTGATGCTGGCAGCGACGCTGCTCTTCGCCTTCGGCCGGTCGATGAGCGCTCTCTTCCAGCTCGCGCCGCGCCGGTCCATCGAGCCGTCTCCGTCCGGCCTCGCGGGCGTGCTGGTCGCGCAGTTCGCCATCGCGCTCTACGGCGGCTTCTTCGGTGGCGGCATCGGGATCATGATGCTCGCGCTGTTTTCGCTCTTCGGGATGCACGACCTTCACAGGATGAACGCCCTCAAGACACTTCTTGTGGCCTGCATCAATGGCGCCGCCGTCGTTCTCTTTGCGCTGGGTGGTTTGGTCCACTGGCCGTCGGCCATCGCGATGACGATCGGCGCGACCGTCGGCGGTTACGCGGGGGCCGCATACGGCCGCCGCCTGAATCCAAGATTCCTCCGCGTGTTCGTGATCGGCGTCGGCTCGGCGATGACGGTGTACTTCTTTTATCGTCGCTATGGAGCTCCGTAAGGATTGCTCGACTCGATTGGGTGAACGACCACGTGACCCCCGGTCGGGTCGACCTCGAGCCCACCGGGCGACGTTTCGGAGTCCGAGCCCCCGGCGACTGCACCCGCGGCGGGATCGGATCCGAGGCCGGGGCGGCCCGCGCGGTGCAGGAGGGCGATCGCCGGCGGCGACGCGCTCCGCCGGCTCGTCATGACGTGCCAGTCGAGGCTGACGTCGATGAAGACGTCGTTCGCCAGGAAGACTTGTTCGGATTTGGAATCGTAACCGGGGGCCAGGACCTCGACGACGTGAACCTCGTTCCGTGGGTACTGCCCGTGGTAGGGATTTCCCGGGACCGGAACCCCATCGATGGTGATCCTCGCCGAGGCGGGGGTCGCGCGCACGAAGAGGCCCGTCGTGGGGTGCGTCTCTGCGGTGCCTTGCACTTCGGCCGCCGCCGGAGCGGGTGATCGGGAAGCCGCCGCGACGTTCGCGCTCACCTGCACGGCACCCGGCGGGTGCCGCCGCGCGGCGAGCGCGACGATCAACACGACGGCGGCGCTGATCGCCGCGATGACCGCGAGCGGCGACCGCAATGGTTTGAAGGCGCTGCTCAGGCCCCCTGCGGGCGGCACGCTCATCGCGGGCGTGCTCCCGTCCCCGCGCGGAGGTTCGGAGACCCGTGGCGGCTCGGGCGTCGGTGCCTTCACCGCCAGCGACTCGCGAGAGGCCCGGGTGACCGACGCCGGAGCCCCCACGTTTCCGTCCGGAGTCAGATCTACGTTCGCCAGCGAGCGACGGAACAAAGTCGCCATCGACTCGGCGCGCTCCACGGTCTCGCGCGCACGTTCGGGCGCGAACGGAAGGAGCGCCTTCGCGACCTCCGCGGCGGTCCGGAAACGCGCGTCGCGGTCCCTCGCAAGGCACCGCGCCACGATGGCCGCGAGGGCCTCGGGAATCTCGGGTCGTAGCGTGCGGAGGTCCGCCGCAGGTCGCTCGAGGATCGAGACGACCAGATCGGCCAAGGGCTGCGTCGCGTCGAACGGGCCTCGTCCCGCAAGAAGCTCGAACAGCGTGACCCCGAGTGACCACAGGTCCGTTCGGTGATCGACCGTGGCGGTCGACCGGAGCTGCTCGGGAGACATGTAGCAAGGCGAGCCCATGATGATCGTCGTCTGGAGGGCTCCCTTCTCGACGAACGAGAGCTTCGAAATACCGAAGTCGAGCAGCTTGATGATCTGCCGGCCCGGAGCTCGCTCGACGAGGAAGAGGTTGTCGGGTTTGACGTCGCGATGCACGATCCCGCGGGCGTGCGCCTCGGCGAGACCCTCGCACACCTGAATCGAATATTCCGCGGCGCTCTCGACGTCCAACCGGCCCAGCATTTCGAGGAGCTTTGCGAGGCTCTGACCCTCGAGGTACTCCATGACCATGTACGGGCTTCCGTCGTCGGCCACACCGGCGTCGAGGACGCGTGCGACGTGCTCGCTCTTCATCTGCGCCGCCGCCTTGCCCTCGCGCGTGAAGCGCTCCAAGGCTTCGCGGTTCGCGCAGATCTCTCCGCGAGGGAGCTTGAGCGCGACGGTTTGATCGAGGTGAAGATGAGTCGCCGCCACCACGACCCCCATCCCGCCCTCTGCCAAGATCCGATCGACTCGGAACTTGCCGACGATGATCTGTCCCACGAGACCATGAGACGTCGAGCCGCCCACCTCCTCCGCCATGAGTCCGTGCTAGCACGTTCGAGCGGACGTCGATAGAGATCGACGCCTCAGAGTGAGGTGCGCGAGTCACGACCTATCGAATGCCCCGAGGCCCAGGGCTTATCCCTGCACGCCAGGGGCGCGATTCGAGGCCGGCAATTTGCCGACTAAGCTTTATCGCTCGGTGTCCGGACCGTTTCTCTACGTTTGCCATCTCGTTCATCGGCGTCCGTCTAGTCATTTGTTCACGCGCATCGCTACGCCGTTCGCGGGCCAACTCACGGTGCAGCCGGCGGTGACCGCTGACGTGCTCCGTGACGAAGTGATCGTAAGAGCGCCGTGGACAGGGCCGCGCGCCCCAGGGAGGCGAAACCAGAGCGGGAGCGGGGAGTGACGCCCATTCCGACGGCGCTCCCCGCTTCCTTTGTTGCGGTGGCCCCTCGCCTACGCGGTGTGCGCGGGCATCGGCGTCGCGGCGACGGTCACGCCGGCCGGCGCGTTGCCGGTCGGTGCAGCCGTTGTCGCCGGCGAGGGCGTGGCCGTGCTCGTGGCCGGCGCGGGAGCCTCGACGGGCGTCGAAACGGGCGACGTGGTAACGGGCGTTACGACGAACTTCGCCAACGTGGGTCGGCGTTCCAGCACGAGCGGAACGGATTGCTACCCTTGCATCCGGCCAATTCGGCTGGGACGGCCCCGTCGTGCTCGACCCGTCCAACGTGTACTGGCACGGGACGGATGGGATCTGGGGCATCGGCAAGAACTGATGCGCGAACGGGTCTCGACTTCGGCTCCACGTTCTACACGGTGCAGGATCCGACCCATCCCGCGCGTCCTGCAGAGGGGACTGTCTCAGGGGACATTGTATTGGCACGGGGGGTGACGCCGGGGCGTCGCTGAGCGCGCCCTCGCCTACCCTCACCCCGCCTCGACCCGCAATCGCGCATTCGCGACATACGGCGGATCGAGGAACGCCTCGAGCGCCTCGACGTACCGCTCCGGCGCTTGCCGGTGCGGGAAGTGCCCCACGCCGGGAAAACGCGTCAGTGTGGCGCCCATGAGCGCTCCGGCCGCGATGCCGTGCTTGATGGGAATGAGCATGTCGCTCTCGCCCCAGAAGATCGCGACGGGCGGCAGCGTGGACACGCGACTCGCGCCGTCGAGGAAGTGCCGGTGCTGTCCCCAGCCGTTGATGACGTCGCGGACGCTGCGCGAAAACGCGCGCGCCGTGCCGGGGCGAGCGTTGTACGCGGCGAGGATCGCGATCTCCTCCTTCGTGAACGCCGCCCCCGCCGCGTTGAGCGCGCGCGTGGTGCCGAACGACATGAAGGGCTGGCCGAAGCGTTCGACGAAGAACGGGAACGACGCCCACCGTAGCGCGGGCCCCACTTCGCGACCGAGACCGCCCGACGACTCGAGGCCGAGGCGGCGGACGCGCCCGCGGTGCTCGAGGAGCATCCACATGGCGACGCCGCCGCCGTAAGAGTGGCCAACGAGATCGACCTGGTCGAGACCGAGCTGGGTGAGCCAAGCGCCCACGAGGTTCGCGTGCCACTCGAGCGCGTAGCTCGCGTCCGGCCGCGACGACTCGCCGTGGCCCGCGAGGTCGAGCATCAGCACGCGGCGGCGCCGCGCGAGGGCGGGGGCCACGGGGAACCACGTGCGATGCGAATCGCAGAGCCCATGCAAAAGGACGAGGGGAGGCCCGCTGCCGAGCTCTGCCCAGTGCAGATCGACCTCACCGACGCGCGCGAACGAGCTCTTGGGAACGATAGGGGTACTCACGCGACCCTTAATCCGTCGTACGCCGCGATGCGTCAAGCTCCTAAAACCGCGCTCCCTTGCGCTAGGTCATGTAGACGCCGCCGTTGATCTGGACGGTCTGGCCGGTGACGAAGCCGTTGGAGGCGATGGCGACCGTCAGGTCGGCGACCTCGCTCGCTTTCCCAAGGCGGCCCACGGGCAAGCGCTCGGGCGAGGCCGCGGCCACCCCGGCGATCATGTCGGTCTTCACGAGGGCCGGCGAGATGGCGTTGGCGGTGATGCCGTCCCTGGCGAGGAGAGCTGCATACGCGTGCATCATCCCTTCGACGCCGGCCTTGGACGCCGCGTAGTGCGGCCCGACGATGCCGCCGATCTTCGACGCGACCGACGTGATGTCTATCTCGCTCACTTCTCTAAGAAGCCGCCTCGAGCAGCCCCGCCGCGCCCATGCCGCCGCCGATGCACATCGTCACGATGGCGTAGCGCCCGCCGCGTCGCCGCAGCTCGTGCAGGGCCGTGGCGGTGAGCTTGGCGCCGGTGCACCCGAGGGGGTGACCGAGGGCGATCGCGCCGCCGTGGATGTTGAGCTTCGCCGGGTCGATCGCGAGCGTTCGCTGCACGTAGACGGCCTGGCTGGCGAAGGCTTCGTTGAGCTCGATGATGTCGATGTCGCGGAGCGTGAGGCCCGTCTTCTTGAGCAGCTTCTGCACCGCCGAGATGGGCCCGATGCCCATGAGCGCGGGGTCGACCCCGGTCGTCGTGAACGCGCGGAAGAAGCCGAGCGGCTTCACGCCGAGCGAATCGGCCTTGTACTTGCTCATGACGAGCGCGGCCGCCGCGCCGTCGGACAGCGGCGACGCGTTGCCCGGCGTGACGCTCCCGTCTTTCGAGAACGACGGCTTCAGCGCCCCGAGGCCCTCGAGCGTGGTGTCGCCGCGAACGAGCTCGTCTCGCTTGAACTCGACGTCGACGTGCTTGCCGTCGACGTACCGGGTCGCCTTGACCGGCACGATCTCTTGCTCGAAGACGCCGGCCTTCACGGCGGCCGCCGCCTTTTGCTGGCTCTTGACCGAGAACTCGTCTTGCTCCTTGCGCGTGATGCCGAACTTCTTCGCGACGTTCTCGGCCGTGATGCCCATGGGCGTGTAGACCGACGCCACGCGGCGCATCGCTTCGGGCGAGGCGCTCAGCTTGTTGCCCGTCATCGGCACCATGGTCATCGACTCGACGCCTCCCGCGACCACGACGTCGTAGTTCCCGGTCGAGATCGCGCCCGCCGCCAGCGCGATGGCCTGGAGCCCGCTCGAGCAGAAGCGGTTGATGGTCTGCGCGCTCGAGTCGACCGGCAGCCCACCGAGCAGGCCCACGGTTCGCGCCACGTTCAGGCCTTGCTCGCCCTCGGGCATCGCGCACCCGAGAATGAGCTCTTCGACCTCGGACGCCTTCACGCCCGGGTTTCGCGCCATGAGCGCGGCGACGACCTGACCGGCCAGCTCGTCGGGCCGGGTCTGGGCGAGGGTTCCCTTGTGCGCGCGGCCCACGGCTGAGCGCACCGCATCCACGATCACGATGTTTTCGATCATGGCTAGTTCCTCAGCGGCTTGTTGTTCATCAGCATGTACTGCATCCGTTCCTGGCTCTTTTGCTCGCCGCAGAGGCTCAAGAAGGCCTCGCGCTCGAGCTCGAGCATCTCGTCTTCGGTCACTTCGTGGGCGCCGCCCGACACGCCGCCGCAGAGAATCTCGGCGAGCTTGCCGGCGATCTTCGCGTCGTAGGGGCTCGCCTGGCCGGCGTCGACGAGCGTGCCGATCATCATCGACAACGTAGCCATTCCGCTCTCGCCCGGTAGCACGTGCGCGCGCGACGCCGGCGGGTGCCAGCCGCTCTGCGCGAGCCCGAGGGCGCGGGCCTTCGCGTCGGCGACGAGGCGCGCCTTGTCGAAGCTCACGCCCGAGGTGCGCTTGAAGTACCCGAACGCCTTGGCCTCTTCGGCGCTGGTCGCGACGCGGACCATGGCGATGTTCTTGAACACCTGCGTGACGAGGGCGTACGAGTCGACCGTCGCGCCGTCTTGCACGCCGTCGAAGGCGCGCCACAAGAGGTTCATCGTGCCGCCGCCGCCGGGCACGAGGCCGACGCCGACCTCGACGAGGCCCGCGTACGTCTCGGCCGCGGCCTGCACGTTGCCTGCGCCGAGCGCGATCTCGAGGCCGCCGCCGAGCGTCATGCCGTAGGGCGCCGCCACCACCGGGACCATCGCGTACTTCATGCGCTGGCAGGCGTACTGGAAGCCCTTGACCATCGTGCGGAGCTCGTCCCAGTCCTTGTTGCCCGCGGCCATCACCACGGCCATCAGGTTGGCGCCGACGCAGAAGTTCTCGCCCTGGTTGGCGACCACGAGGGCGCGAAAGTCGGTCTCGGCCTTCGACACCGCGTCGTCCATGAGCTTGATGACGTCGGCGTCGATGCTGTTGGCCTTCGTCTTGAACGTGAGGCCGAGGACGCCGTCGCCCAGGTCCCACGCCTCGGCGCCGTCGTTCTTGAGCACGGGCGCGGCGCCCTTGCGCAGCGCCGGCAGCGGGGCCGTGCGCGGGTCCGCCGGCTTCGCGACGTACGCGTTCTTGAGCAGGTCGAAGACCTTGCCGTCGGCCGTGTAAAAGCTCTTCGCGCCCGAGCCGCGCATCTTCTCGATCGACGGGGGGAGCGACACGCCGTCTTTCTTCATGCGGTCGAGAACGGCTTCGAAGCCGATCGCGTCCCACGACTCGAAGGGCCCGAGCTCCCAGTTGTAACCCCAGCGCATTGCCTCATCGATGGCGGTGATGTCGTCGGCGATCTCGCCGATGCGACGCGCCGAGTAGGCGAGCGATCGCGAGAGCACCTTCCACGCGAACTTTCCGGCCTTGCCCTCGTCGGCGAAGAGCTTGCGCATGCGAGCGCCCACGTCTTCGATCTGCGCGAGCTCCTTCACCTTGGCGCGGATCTCCTTGTCTCCGCCGCGCGGCCGGTACTCGAGCGTCTTCGGGTCGAGGGTGTCGACGCCCTCCTTGCCCTTCTTGTAGAAGCCTCCTTTGGTCTTGTCGCCGAGGAGCTTCTTCTCGACCATCGCGCGAATGAAGGGCGGGATCTTGAAGACCTCGCGGTCTTCGTCGCCGACGAGCGACGCGTAGCAGTTGTCGGCCACGTGAACGAAGGTGTCGACGCCGACGAGGTCGGCCGTGCGGAACGACGCGCTCTTCGGGTGGCCGATGGGCTCGCCGGTGATCCCGTCGACGTCTTCGGGGGCGAGGCCCTCTTCGAGCATCAGGTGGATCGTGGTGAGCATGGCGTGACAACCGATGCGGTTGCCCACGAAGTTCGGCGTATCTTTGCCGATGACGACGCCCTTCCCGAGGAGGTCTTCGCCGGCGCCGCGGATGCGGTCGAGCGACTCGGCCGACGTCTCGGGCCCGGCCACGAGCTCGAGGAGCTTCATGTAGCGGACCGGGTTGAAGAAGTGCATCACGAGGAAGCGCGATTTGAACGACGCGCTGCGCCCCTCCATCATCTCGGTGATGCGCAGGCCGCTCGTGTTCGAGGCCACGATGCAGTCGCCGTGGACGATCTTCTCGAGCTTCGCGAAGAGCGCTTGCTTCGGCGCGACCTGCTCGATGATGGCCTCGACGACAAGGTCGACGTCGCCCAGCTTGGCGAGATCGTCTTCGACGTTACCCACCGAGACGAGGCGCGCGCGGTCCTTGTGAAAGAACGCGGCGGGGCGGCTCTTGATGGCCTTCTCGAGGCCGCCGCCCGCGAAGCGGTTGCGCGCGGCGCGGTCTTTCTTCTCGGCGTCGGTCAGGTTCGGCGGCACGATGTCCATCAAGAGGACCTGGATGCCGGCGTTGGCGAGGTGGGCGGCGATGCCGCTCCCCATGACGCCCGCTCCGATGACGGCGGCGCGGCGGATCGGTTTGCGCATGAGACGAGGACTCCTTGACGGTCAGATGCCGCTGCCGCGGCCGCGTGGCCGTGAGCGGTTCGCGGCGGCGCGAAGAATTGCGCGCAAGGCCCCGCCGACGCAAGCGGTCCGTGACGCAGTGAGCCAGCTTTCTTGCCCAGCATTTTTTGCGGTAGAGCCGAACGTTCAGGGTCTCTCGGCCGCGAGCGCGGCCTGCACTGACGGGCGCTGCTGCACGCGGGCGGAGAACGCCTGCAGCGACGGCCACTTCGCCAGGTCGATGCCGGTGTACTGGGTCCACGTCAGCATGTTGAAGAGGTACCCGTCGGCCACGGAGAAGGTGTCGCCCACCAGGTGGGGATGCTCGTCGAGACGTTTCGCGACGAAGTCGAAGCGCTTGGCGATCTTCGTGCGCGCCAGCTCCTTGGCCTCGTCGGAGCCGCCAAAGGAGGGGCGCGAAGGCCTCGTGGATCTCGGTCGCGATGAAGTTCAGCCACTCTTACACGTGGTACCGCTCGAGCGTGCCCGCCGCGGGGATGATGTTCGCCTCGGGCCGCTGGTCGGCGATGTACTAGGTGATGACCGCCCCCTCGGTGAGTAGGCTCCCGTCGTCGAGCTCGAGGGCCGGCACGTAGCCCTTGGGGTTGATCGCGTAGAAGTCCCGGCCGTCGCTCGTCTTGTGCGAGCGCGTGTCGACCCGAACGAGCTCGAACGGCAGCCCGGTCTCGACGAGGGCGATGTGGGGGTGCAGCGAGCAGGTGCCGGGCGCGAAATAGAGCTTCATGGGCGAGCGTCCTGTAGGGGAGGTTCCGACGGGCGTCGAGGCGCCGTGCGCGGAGCCGGGGAGCCCGAGTCTACGCGCCGCATGCCGCCAGGTATCGCAGCGCCCCGCGGCTCGGCATGAAGAAGTAAGCGCCGCCGCGCACTTCGACGACGCGCGGCAGGTCGTGGACGCGGCGCGTCGGGCAACCCGGTCCACCCGGCATCGTGAAGTCGGCCGCCGGGAAGGGAACGGTTCGCCGAGCGCCGAGCAGCGGATCGGGGTCGCGGCTCAGGCCGGCGAACGTGGGGTTGACCGCCCAGTTCGACTGCACGAACTCGAACTGCCGATTCAGGTTGGCGTTGAAGCAGAGAAAGTGGAGGCCGCGGTCCTTGTCGTCGCACTGGCGCAGGCGTTCGAGGTCGTACACGGGGTCGGCCGGGTCGCCGTACATGCGGCCGCGGCGCACGATGCGATGAAGGGCGGTGAGCGCGAGCACCGCCTTTCGCTTCTCGGCATCGTCGGGCGAGCCGCTGAGTTCGACGTCGTGCGGCACGGGGAGCGTCGTGTCGCGCGGGTTGGTGCGCCGGATGTGCGCGCCAATGGGGCAGCGCGCGCCGAACCCGTCGCCCGTCTCGTAGTAGAGAAAGTCGTTCAGCTTGTCTTCGGCGTCGGGCCCGGGTCGCTCCGGATACCGCGTGATCGGCGTGCCGTTCGGCCAGCGGCCGACGAGGCGCGACGCGAGCCACTCGGCGCCTTCGCGCCCGGCCGGCAGCCCGGGGATCGCGTCCTTGGCCTTGTAGACGTATTCCCAGAACGCCCGCACGTCTTGCTGGAGCTGGCGGAAGACGAGATAGCTGCCGTTGCGCCCGAAGTCGTTGAAGCCCGGTCGGGCCACGGCCGGGGCGAGCACGCCTGCGCGGTCGGTCTCGGCCGGGACGTGCGGCGCCATCGGCAAGTGGCCATAGCCGTTCTCGTAGCCGAGCAGCACTTCGCCGTCGGCGATGATGTCGCCCTTGCCGGGCTGGGCGAGGCTCGCAATCTGGGGGTTCGTGATGCCGTCGCGGAAGCCGAAGTGCTCTTTGCGAAGGACCGGATCGGTCGGCACCGTGTCGAGAACGGCGGTCTCGCGCACGCCGTTGGCCTCGACCAGGGTCGCGTCGATGACCGCCTTGAGCGCCGCGTACCCCTCCGGAGTGCAGTGCATTCCGAACACTGCCAGCAGCCCGTGCACGGGTCGGCCCGGCCCGCCCCACGCCCACTTCGTCGGGTCGCTCGCCCCGTCGTCGCCCAGGCGCCGCGCGCGGTTCGGATCGGCCAGGCCCTCTTGAAAAGGCTGGCTGAAGCCGTTGAGCGCGATCGTGGGCAGCCCCAGCGCCGCGAACCCGGGATGGGTGAAGGCGAGGTTACAGCACACGTCGCGAATGAAGGGCGGCTGCTCGCGCGGCGTCTTCCGGTAGTCGCCGAACTGCAGGTGATTCACGACCGAGCCGAGCCAGGCGCGGGCGCGCGCCGCGTCGACGATCTCGAACATGACGTAGCGCGCCGCCGTGTGGTGGCGGTAGCCGTTCAAGACGAGACCCTGGATCTCGTCGAGCTCGAGCGAGCTTCCCGGTTGCGTGTTCACATGAACCTCAAGTCAATCTCCGGAGCCAGGCGTCGAGGCCGCCGGCGCTCGGCGCGTCGTGGAGCCGAGTCCGGATCCACGTGTTGTTGTTGATGGTCTCGATCGTGAGGTCGGTGTAGGCGCTGTAGAAGAACTGCGTCGGCACCTGGTAGGCGCGCGTCCACGACTTGAACGTCTCCTCGTCTTTCGCGCCCTCGAAGGCGAAGGCCACCGTTCGCGGGTATTCCCTGGTGCACGACCAGGCGAGGTTCAGGCCCTCGGGCGCCCGGTCGACGAAGTCTCCGAGATAGCTCTCCCAGCTCTTGTCGTAGTTGCTGAAGAAGAGGAGGCGCCGGTCCGACTCGAAGAGGAGCCACTTGGCGAAGTGGATCGACGGGATGGTCCCCAGCTGGCCGATGTACTGGAAGTGATTCTGCGATATGCGGTTGACGGTCGCGTGCGCGTGCTTGAGCACCGTGAGGCGGCCGCTGCCCTCGCGGAGCGGAACGACGTGGGTCAACGCGTTCTGCGTCCCGTGGTCCTCGGAGCGGGCGATCGCCGAGAACGCCTCGCGGTCGGCGTCGGTCCACCGCTCCTGGTGCTCGCGCACGTCGAAGACGGCGTCGTGCTTCTGCCACTCGAGGAGCGCCTTGGGCAGGTTGAGCAAGATGGGCAGCGTGTCTTTGAGCTTGCCGGCCTCGATCCAGGGGGCCCAGCCTTCGCTCAGGTGCTGGCTGCGGACCACCGGGTCGGGCAGCGGCGGCGCCGGCTGATCGACGTCGAGCCCGGCGAGCCGCGGGTCGGTCTTCGACAGCGCGCGAACGTGGTCTCGAACGCGCTCGAAGAGTTGCTCGGGCCCGCACCCGTTGGCCGTCTCGAGGTACGTGAGGATGATCTCTCGCAGGTCCCGCTCGAGCCGGATCCGCGCGATGCTCCGGTGGGAGTGCCCCTGGTACGAGGCCGTCGACGGGACGAGCCCCGCCTTGAGATAGGCGGCGAGGCGGCCGGCGGGCTCGGGGGAGCCGGCCGCCGGGAAGCCCGAGCAACACCCGAAGATCTCGGCGAGGGTGTCGCGCGCTCGCGCCGAGAGTGCGTCGAGGTGGGCGGCTTGCGCTTCGACCTCGCCGGAAAACGGCGTGTCGAAGTTGGATTCGAAGGCGAGCCACACCGAAGAGTCCGCCTGGTCGCCGTCTTTCGGAATGACCACGAGGCGGGCGAAGTGAATGCCCAGCTCAGGGTCGGCGAAGACGCTCGGAGCCGACGCGCCGAGCGCGTCGAGGGTCGCTCGAAGGGGCGCCTCGCGGTCGACCCTGGCCAGAACGGTCAGGGATTCTTGACGGATGGGGGACTGCCGCTCGGGCGTGGGCGTGAGCGAGAGTGTGGGCATCGAAGTAACGACTACTCTACACCGCTTTTCAAGGCGGCCATCTCACGAACGATTCGTTCGATGAGACCGAGGCTGAAGGGCTTTTCGATGCGCCGGTTGCCGATGGTCGTCAGGAACTCGGCGGCCCTCGCGGTGAAGGCGCCGCCCGTCATGAAGACGACGCGCTTGGCGAGCGCAGGCACCCTCGCGAGGAGCTCTTCGTAGAGCTCGATGCCGCTCTTTCCCGGCATCATGAGGTCGCAGAAGATGACGTCGAAGTCGCCCCCGGCCTGCACCGCGGCGACCGCGTCGCGAACGTTCGTCGTCGCCGTGACGTCGTGATTCGCGCCGAGCAGCTCCCGCAGCGTGTGGGCGATCGAGATCTCGTCGTCGACCACGAGCACGCGCGCGCGGGGCCGTTGCCCCGACGGGGGCGCCTGGCTCGGCGGCGCCTCGGCCTCGATCGATTCGCGGTCGGTCGTGGGCAGGGCGACGCGGAAGGTCGTGCCCTCGCCGGGCGCGCTGTGCACCGTGATGCGCCCGCCGAGCGCGGTCACGATGCCGTGGCAGATGGAGAGGCCGAGGCCCATTCCAACGCCGCGCGGTTTGGTGGTGAAGAAAGGATCGAAGATGCGCGAGAGGATCTCCTGGGGTATCCCTTCCCCGTTGTCGGCGACCTCGAGGACGGCGCTGTCGTCTCCGTCGGGCCGCACCTGGACGCGGATCTCGTTGCTGGCCACGCGGGTCTCGGGCATGGCGTGGGCCGCGTTGAGCAGCAGGTTGAGGACGACCTGCTCGAGGCGCGACTCGTTCGCCCATACGGGGCCCGCCGCTTCGAACGACGTCGACACGCGCGCGCGGTGGCGGATCTCATGACCGGCGATCTTGATGGCGGAGCGGGCGACGACCGCCAGATCGACGCGCCGCCGTGTCTCGCCGTCGGCGCGCGAGAACGCTCGAAGCTCGCGCACGATGGTGGCGACGCGCTCGGCGCCGCGGTGGGCCTCGCGCAGCAGCTCGATGAGCGCGTCGACGCTCGCGGGATCCCGCGCGCCCTCGGCGAGCTTCCGGGCGATCCAGTCGAGATTCAGCATCAGGTAGGCGAGGGGATTGTTGATCTCGTGGGCGACGCCCGCGGCCATCGTGCCGATCGCCGCGAGGCGGTCGGCCTGAACGAGCTGGGCCTCGAGCGCCTTTCGCGCGCTGGCGTCGCGGACCATCGTGATGACGGCGGGCTGCCCCTCGAAGTCGCACGGACCGCTGCTCGACTCGAGCTCGACGATCGTCCCGTCGACCCGCCGCGCGTGGTAGATCATCGGCGCCAGGCGCCCGCCCTCGAGAATGAACTTCTCCCGCGAGCGCACCGTGTCGGCCTCGCCGGGGTCGAGGCGGCACGTGACGGGGAAGCCGTAAAGGTCTTCGGCCTTGGCGAAGCCGAGCACCTTCGCGTACGCCGCGTTCGCGAACACGAACTTTCCCTCGCGGATGATGCCGAAGGGCTCCGGGGCGATCTCCATCACGTCGCGGAACTGCGCTTCGGTGCGGCGGCGGGCCCGCTCGGCCTCGACGCGGGCGGTCACGTCGACCACCAGGGCGAAGACCACCGGGTGGCCCTCCAGCATCGCCGAGCTCGCCGACACCTCGATGACGGCCCGCCCGCCGTCGCGGCGGAGCACGGTGAGCTCGTACGAGCGCTCGCCGAGCTCGCCGGCCGAACGGCGCGCGAAGCGCTCCTGGATGCGTCCGGCGTCTTCGGCCACGATGTGGCTGAGCGGATCGCGCTCGAGCAGCGCCTCGACGGGCCAGCCGAGAATCTCGGCGGCCGCCTCGTTGATGTAGACGCAGCGGGGCCGCGGGCCGTCGACCAGCGTGACGGTGACGCCGATGCGGGCGCCGTGCGCCGCTTCGAGAATGGCCTGACCGAGGGCGCCGACGTCGACGTTCGCCGGCAACTTTCGTTCGACCATATTCGCGTCAGATTCGCCGCCGCACCCCGAGTGCGTCAAGCTGAGGGAGTGCTCGCTCCCCCGACTCCCGCGCGCACAGGTCGCCGGGCCGGCTGGGTCGCCAGGACCCGCAGGACTCGCCAGCGCCGGTGTGGGCGCCGAGGCGCGTGTAACCTGCGGCGCGGACGCGCGTAATCGGTGGCATGCGCGGTTCGGGCGAACGTGACAGCGAACGTGAACGTGACAGAGGCGCCGGGCGGGAGAGAGAGGCGAAAACGTGAAGTCCGGCCGACAGTCCGAGCTCGGCTACGAGCTCTTCGTGCCCTCGATGCGGCGCCGCGCCTTCGTGAGCGCCGCGCTGGCCGGCGCCGGGACCGTCGCGCTCGTTCTCGGAGGGGGGGCCTACGCGCTCGCCGACGAGAACGAAGAGCGCAAGGCGCGCGCGACCTTGCGGCCCGACGGGCGCCCCCGCCTGCCGCCTAATCAGTACCTCCTGAAGCGCCTGCGGCCCATGGGGGGCGACGAGGGCGACCCCAGCCCCGGCGGCTGGCGGCTCGACGTGCACGGCGAGGTCGACGCGCCGTTCAAGCTCGATTTCGCCGGAATGCTCGCGATGCCGCAGGTCGACCAGGCGTGCGACGTTCACTGCGTGACCAAGTGGACCGTGCTCGACGCCCGCTTCACGGGGGTGCGCGTCGCCGACCTCGCGGCCGCCGCGAAGGTGAAGCCGAGCGCGCATCACGTCGTCTTCGAGGCGGCGGGGGGCTACACGTCGAACGTGCCGCTCCGCGAGGCCCTCGCCCCCAACGTGCTCATCGCGCACCGCCTCGAGGGGACGCCCCTCGCCCGCGCGCACGGCGCCCCGGTGCGCGCCCTCGTTCCGGATCTGTACTTCTGGAAGAGCGCCAAGTGGCTCACGGGAATTCGCTTCGTCTCGGCCGACGCGCCGGGCTTCTGGGAGACGCGCGGCTACCACAACCACGCGGACCCCTGGCGCGAAGAGCGGTACAGCTGACGGGCATGGCAGACGCCGGCAGGAGACGCTTTCACTGGCGGGCGTGGCTTCGCGCCTTTCACCGCGACGTGGGCTATGCGGCCGTCGGCTTGACGGTCGTCTACGCGCTCAGCGGCCTCGCGGTGAATCACGTGGCCGACTGGGACCCGAACTTCACCGCGTCGTCGTCGACCCACGAGCTCGGCGCGCCCTTGCCCGACGACGACGACGCGGCGAAGGCGCTCGTTCTCGCCAGGCTCGGCATCGCCGAGGCGCCGCGCGAGGCGTACCGCGAGGGCGACGAGTTCGAAGTGCTCTTCGAGCACCGCACGCTGCACGTCGCGGTGGCCACCGGTCACGTGGTCGACGAAGGCCAGAAGCCGCGCTTCTTCTTGAGGGCCGCCAACTGGCTCCACCTGAACCGCGGCAAGAAGGCCTGGAAGTACTTCGCCGACGCCTACGCCGTGGGCCTGCTCTTTCTCGCCGTCTCCGGCCTGTTCATGATCGCCGGCAAGAAAGGCCTCGTCGGCCGCGGCGCGTTCTTCGTCGCCGCCGGGGCCGCGGTGCCCATCGTCTATCTCGTCTTGGCTCGCTGAGACGAGAGGGGTTGAACAAGAAGACGGGAAGACAGTCGAATAGAGCCTCAGCGGAGGGGGTCTGGCTCGTCGTTTGCCCATGAGCCCTGGCGCGTCGGGTGAGCGAGCTCGCGGCCGAGGGCCTCGATGAACTCGCGGCGGGGCCACTCTTCGGCGCCCATCGAGAGGGTGTGTTCGGTCGCCACCTGCGCGTCGATGAGCGGAAACCCCCAGCCGGCCAGGCGCTCGGCGAGGCGCACGAGGGCGATCTTCGACGCGTTCGGCGCCCACGAGAACATCGACTCCCCGAAGAACATGCGGCCGATCGACACCCCGTAGAGGCCGCCGGCGAGCTTGCCGTCGAGCCAGGTCTCGACCGAGTGCGCGTAGCCCAGGCGGTTCAAGAGGAGGTACGCGTCCGCCATGGCGTCGGTGATCCACGTGCCGTCCTGGCCGGGCCGCGCCGTCTTCTGGCAGGCGCGGATCACGCGCTCGAAGGCCGAGTCGTAGCGGATCTCGTAAGTGCCCTTCGCGAGCACGCGCCGGAGCGTGCGGCCGACGTGCAGGCGATCGACGGGCAGCACGCATCGCGGATCCGGCGAGTGCCAGAGGATCGGCATGCGGTCGTCGTACCAGGGGAAGATGCCCGATCGGTACGCGAGGAGCAGGCGCTCGGGCGAGAGGTCGCCGCCGATCGCGAGCAGTCCCTCCTCCGCGTCGTCGACCGGAGGGAACGCGAGCGCGCGGCCGAGCCGGCGCACGGGCATCAGCCGCGTGGACCGCTGGGCGGGGGGAGGCCGGCCGGTCGGCCCACGGAGCGGCCGGCCGACCCGCGGTCGGCGAGGACGCGCATCGCCGCGTTGTGACCGGCGCAGCCGATGACGCTGCCCGCGGGGTGCGTCCCGGCGCTGCACGAGTAGAGGCCCGCGATCGGGGTCGCGTAGGGCAGGCGATCGGCGAACCCGAACTGGTTGTCGACGTGATGGATGTGACCCCGCGTGATGCCGAAGTGCTGCTCGATCTTCGGCGGGGTCAGCGCCATCGCGTCGACCACGAGCTCGCTCGTGCCCGGCGCGAAGCGATCGCAGATCGACAGGAGGTGCTTCACGTAACTGGCTTCTTCGGTCTCCCAGTGCTTGCCCTCGCCGAGGGCGTAGGGGACCCACTGCACGAAGAGGGCGCTGTTGTGGTGGCCTTGCTCGTCTTTCATCGTCGGGTCGAGCGTCGTGTGAATGTACCACTCGATGGTCGGGAACTCGGGGAGGCGCCCGGCCTTTACGTCGGTGAACGAGCGCTCGAGCGACGCGAGCACGTCGCGCTCGTCGGGCAGGAGATGAATCGTCGGTCCGTAGGCCGCCTCGTAGTTTCCGTCGGCCGCGAGGCACCAGAACTTCGGCAGGCCCGCGAGCGCGAGGTTCACCTTCATCGTCGTGCCGTCGCGCGCGTACCCGTCGAGGCGGGCGTTGTACGCGCCGGGCAGGAGCGTGCGCCCGACGAGCTCGCGCATGCGGAACGGGTCGGCGTTGCATACGACGGTGCTCGCCCGCACTTCGCACCCGTCGTCGAGCACGACCCCTCGCACGGCGCCTCCGGCCGCGCTCGACCCGTTTCGCTCGACCAGAATGCGCTCGACGCGGGCGCCGGTCTCGATCGTCGCGCCGGCGGCGCGGGCCGCGTCGGCGAGGCGCGCGGTGACTGTGCCCATTCCGCCGCGGACGAGGGCCCAGGTCCCGTCGGAGCCGGGGAGGCGGCACATGTTGTGGATGAGGAAGTTCATGCCGGTGCCGGGGGTGTTCCACGTGCCCGTGCTGCCCGAGAACCCGTCGGTCACCGCGTACATCGCGCGGAGCAGATCGCTCTCGAAGTCGAAGCGCGCGAGGTAATCGGCGATCGGCTTGCGGCACAGATCGACGAACGCGCTCCGTAGCTCGGCGCGCACGTGTCGCTCCGCTGTCTCTTCGATCGACAGCGGTTCGGCGAGCCACGTGGCCGCCACGTCGGCTCGGATGGCGGCGAGCTCGGCCTGTAGCGCCTCGTTCGCTCTCCAGTCGCGGTCGGAGAAGAAGCGCGCGAACCCGCGCTTCATCGCGTCGCGGTCGGAGCCGAAGAGGAGGTACTTGCCGCCGGCGCCCGGCATCGTGGGCAAGAAGTAGTGGGGATCGCGGCGCACGACGGGCACGTCGATCCCGAGCTTGGCGATGAGCTCGGGCGGCATGAGGCCGAGCAAGTACGCTCCCGTCGACGCCTTCAGGTCGGGCGCGCGCGCGAAGGGGCGCTCGGTCTTGCACGCGCCGCCGACTGTCGGCTTCTCTTCGAGGACGATCACCCGGAGGCCGGCCCGCGCGAGAAAGACGGCGGCGACGAGCCCGTTGTGGCCCGCACCGAGGACGAGGACGTCGTGGGTCATGGCGGCGCCGACTAGAATGGAGCCGTGGCCAAAAAGAAGCTATCGCCGCGCGCGGAGCGCCGGTCTTTCGAGCGGGCGGCGAACAAGCTCGGCGAGGGCCTCGAGCGCCTCGCTCGGCTCGAGGCCGGCGGCGATCGGTCCCGGCCCATCGCGCTCGAGTCGGCCTCGCAGGTCGAACCCCACGCCCTGGCGCTCACCTGCCTGCGCTGCGGTTCGCCCTACCGGCTCGACGAGCACGCGGCGGTCCCGGTCCCCCGCGAGGCGACGGCGCCCCGAGACGAGACGAGATCGGGCGCAGAGGCGCGGAGGACGCAGAGAGCGACGGACATTCTTCGCGTCGCGAGGCTCCGCTGCTCGCAATGTGGCGCCCGCCGCGAAGTCTGGTTCTGCCTGTCGCCAGCGCTGCCTAACTAATCGACGTGGTCCCTCGTCGAACACCGGTTCTACGTCAGCGACCGATAAGGAACCCCAGCAGCCGATCCGCGAGCTTGCCGTAGGGCGGTCGGAGGAGGCCGGCCGTGTTGAGGCGCGCCTGGCGGAACACGGGCTTCGGCATCGACAGCGACCGGAACCCTTCGCGCGCGTGGTAGGCGCCCATTCCGCTCGCTCCGACGCCGCCGAAGGGCAGGTCTTCTTGAGCGAAGTGCAGCATCGTGTCGTTGATGCTCACCCCGCCCGACGTGGTGTCGGCGAGCACGCGGTCGATCGCCGCGCGCCCGTGGCCGAAGTAGTAGAGCGCGAGCGGTCGCGGATGGGCGTTCACGTAGGCGATCGCCTCGTCGAGGCGCGTGTACGTCAGGATCGGCAGGACCGGACCGAAGATCTCTTCCTGCATGCAGAGCATCTCGTCGGTCGGGTCGAGCACGAGCGTCGGCGGCATCTTGCGCGAGGCCGGGTCGAGGGTCTCGTTCGCGGGATTGAGCTCGACCACGGTGGCGCCGCGGGTCTTCGCGTCGTCGACGTACGACCGGACGCGCGCGAAGTGCTTGTCGTTGACGACGCTCGTGTAGTCCGGGTTCCTCTCGAGCGTGGGGAACATCTTCGTCACGGCCCCCTTGCACGCGTCGACGAAGGCCTCGCGCGACGCGGCCGGCACGAGCGCGTAGTCGGGCGCGATGCACGTCTGCCCGGCGTTGAACGTCTTGCCGCTCATGACCCGCTCGGCCGCGACCTTGACGTCGAAGTCGGTGCCGACGATCGTCGGCGACTTGCCCCCGAGCTCGAGGGTCACGGGCACGAGGTTGTCGCTCGCGGCGCGCATCACGATCTTGCCGACGCGCGTCGACCCCGTGAAGACGAGGTGATCGAACGGCAGCTTCGAGAACGCCTCGCCTACTTCGGAGCCGCCCGTCACGACCGTCACCTGGTCTTCAGGGAACGTCTCGGCCACGAGGTCGCGCAGCAGCTCGGCCGTCTCGGGCACGAGCTCGCTCGGCTTGAGCATCGCGCGGTTGCCCGCAGCGAGCGCCGCGATGAGGGGCCCGAGCGCGAGGCTCACCGGGTAGTTCCACGGCGAGATGATCCCGACGACGCCGAGCGGCTGGTAGACGACCTGGCACGTGGCCGGCATGAACTGCCACCCGGTCTGCCGGTCCTCGGGTTCCATCCAGTCGCGCAGGTTCTGCTTGGCGTGGGCAATCTCGGCGAGCAATACGAACACCTCGGCCGCGAGCGTCTCGTGCTTCGACCGGTTGCCGAAGTCGCGCGCGATCGCCGTGACCATGCCGTCTTTGCGCTTGTGAATCGCGCGCTCGAGCGCGTCGAGCACCTCGATGCGCGCCTCGTACGTGGGCGCGCCCGCCGCTCGCCCCGCCTCGCGAAGCCGCGTCAAGACGGCGTTCAGGTCGTTCGCGGTCGCGGGCTTCGCGGCCTCACTCGATTGGGCGACAGCGGTCATGACCGCCAGGATACGGCCCGCGCGCCTCGCCGCAAGTTACGGTCGCGGCACCCGTCCGGCGCTAGGAGAGAATGAACACGAAGACAGGGAGGCGCATCGTTCCCGACATGCTGCGCCCGTCGTGCGCCGACCTCGACGCGCTCCAGCACGCAGGCGACGACCAGGTCGACGTCTCGCTGACCACGATCGCGCGCCTCTCCCACGAGCAGGCGTCGCGAATGGTCGCCCGCGACGCCAACGGTCCCGACCATGGCAAGATGGTCGTTCTCTACGGCGGCACCTTGCACAACGACCTCGCCCCCTCGAACGATGCCGCTCGCTGGAGCTACGCGCCGGCGCTCGCGGCCGAGGTGAAAGGGCGCTTCGTCGCGATCGACCTCATCGTGCCCGAATTCGTCGGCACGGGCGCGGTCTGGCAGAAGCTTGCCTGGTGGCCCGCTTACGACAGCTTGCGCAAGCTTGCGCAACAAGCTCGTCTGAGCAACAAAGCGACCCTCTTTCGGCTGTCTCGCGAACATCCGGCGAGCTTCGTGCTTTTATTCCCGCTCGAGTCGCCGCCGCCGTGATTGCCCGTCCCTTGCCCTCGTGTTACCTCGCCTCTAACTCGAGCATGGACTTCGTCGAAGCCCGGAACCTCCCCGGGCACGTCGGTATCATCATGGATGGGAATGGCCGCTGGGCACAGTCGCGCGGCCAACCGCGGGCGGCGGGGCATCGCGAAGGCGCCGCGGCTGTGCGGCGAACTGTCCGTCTCGCGCGGCGTCTGGGCTTGCGAGCGCTGACCCTCTACGCCTTCAGCGAGCAAAACTGGTCGCGACCCGAAGAGGAGGTCGACGCGCTCATGCAGCTCCTACGCGACTTCCTCCTCGGCGAGCGCGAGGAGATCCTCGACAACGGCATCCGCCTCAACGCCATCGGCAACCTCGGCCGCCTGCCGGCGCTCGTTCGTGCCGTGCTCGACCCGCTCCGCCGCGACAGCGAGAACAACGGTGACATGGTGCTCACGCTCGCGCTGTCTTACGGCGGCCGCGAAGAGATCGCCTACGCGGCGCGCGAGCTTGCGAAGGCCGTGGCCGCCGGTCGCATCAAGCTCGACGACGTGACCACCGACTCGCTCCGCTCGCACATGCCGAGCCTTTCGGTCGGCGACCCCGATCTCGTGATTCGCACGGGGGGCGAGCGGCGCATCTCGAACTTCCTCCTCTACGGCCTCGCCTACGCCGAGCTGCACTTCGCCGACGTGCTCTGGCCCGACTTCTCCGAGAGCGACCTCTTCGCCGCCATCGGCAGCTACCAGCGTCGCGAGCGACGCTTCGGGCTCGTCGGCGCGGCGGCGGCGGCGGATGCAGCGGCGGCGGCGGTCTCGTCCCCCATCGAGTCGGCCCTCGCCGCGGTAACGGGCGCCATCACCCGCATCGCGATCTAGGATGGTCCCGGCACTCGACCGGCCGCCGTCGAACCTCGCCATCCGCCTCGCGACGGCGGCGGTCATGGTGCCCGTCATCCTGGGCCTGCTCTACCTGGCGCCGCCGTGGGCCTTCTATCTGCTCGTGGTCGCCGTCGCGCTGGTGGGCATGCGCGAGCTCTTCGGCATGACCCACCCGGGCGACAAGACGTCGCAGGGGGTGGGCGTGGCGGTCTCCGCGGCCGCGTCGGTCGCGATCTACCTGTACGGCGAGGACCCGCGCGTCGTCGCGACGGTACTGGTCGCGGTGCCGCTGTTCGGGCCCCTCTTCACCCTGGCGCGGCTGGGGGCGATCGAGACCGCGGCGTTCCGCGCGTGCGCGCTCGGCTTCGGGCCGCTCTACATCGTCGTTCCGCTGACGCTGCTCGCGCTCATGCGCCGGACGCTCGGCGACGTGGGGTCGAACGTGGTGCTCCTTTGCCTCGGCCTCTCGTGGTTCGCCGACACCTGCGCCTATTTCGCCGGGCGGTTCCTCGGGAAGCACAAGCTCTACGAGGCCGTCTCGCCCAAGAAGACCGTCGAGGGCGCGATCGGCGGCCTGCTCGGCAGCGTCGTCTTCGCGCTGCTCGGCTCGTTCTTCTTCCTCCGCGGGAACCTGCCGGTGGCCCACGCCATTCCGCTCGCGTTGGTCGGGGGCGCGCTGGGGCAGGCGGGCGACCTCGCCGAGTCGCTCCTCAAGCGATCGATCGGCATCAAGGACTCGGGCGACATCGTGCCCGGCCACGGGGGCATCCTCGACCGCGTGGACGCCCTGCTTGTCACGGCGGTCGTGGTATTCTTATACACGCAGTGGATAGGCCTCACGTGAGCCTCCCGTCGAGATTCCCCCCAAACTTTCGAGGTCGAGAAGAAACCACATGAGCGACCGACAGATGTCCTCCGCCCCCCCACCGTCGCTCCGGCCCGGGTCCGGCCTCAGGGAGTACGACTTCTACAAGGTCATCCAGGATTACCTCGATCGCGCGGCCAAGATCGCGAAGGTCGAGCCCTACGTCTCGACCATCCTCAGCCAGCCGAAGAACGAGATCATCGTCAACTTCCCGGTCCGGATGGACACGGGCGAGATCCGTCTCTTCAAGGGCTACCGCGTCCAGCACAACAACCTGCTGGGGCCGTTCAAGGGGGGCATGCGCTACCACCCGCAGGTCGCGCTCGACGACGTGAAGGCCCTCGCGGCCATGATGACGTGGAAGTCCGCGCTCCTTCGCCTTCCGTTCGGTGGTGGCAAGGGCGGCATCAAGTTCGACCCGCACTCGGTCTCGCGGCACGAGCTCCAGCGCATCACGCGCCGGTTCACGCACGCCCTCGGCGAGAACATCGGCCCCGAATACGACATCCCCGCGCCCGACGTCGGCACCAACGGCCAGACCATGGCCTGGATGATGGACACGTACTCGAACATGGTCGGTTCGAACCAGAAGCAGATGGTGAAGGGCGTCGTCACCGGCAAGCCGGTCGCGAGCGGCGGAACCCTGGGCCGCCAGAAGGCCACGGGGCAGGGCCTCGTCTACTGCATCCTCGAGTGGGCCGAAGAGAAGGCCTTCAACCTCGAAGGCTCGACCATGCTCGTGCAGGGGTTCGGCAACGTCGGCTCGAACACGGCGGTCATCCTGTCGAAGCTCGGCGTGTCCATGGTCGCGGTCGGCGATCACACGGGGTACCTCTACAACCCCGAAGGCCTGAACGCGCACAAGCTGCAAGACTACGTCGAGATCCACGGCAGCATCGCCGGCTACCCGGGCGGCAAGGCCATCACGCGCGAAGAGTTCTTCTCGACCAAGGCCGACATCTTCGCTCCCTGCGCGCTCGAGAACCAGATCGGCGAGGCCGAGGCCAAGTCGCTCGACGTGAAGCTCATCGCCGAGGGCGCCAACGGCCCCTGCAACCCGACGGGCGAGCGCCTCGCGCTCGAGAAGGGCATCGACATCTTGCCCGACGTGCTCGCCAACGCGGGCGGCGTGACGGTCAGCTACTACGAGTGGGTGCAGAACAAGCGCTCCGAGACGTGGAGCGAAGAAGAGGTCGACGCCCGCCTCGAAGTCGCGATGAAGCGCGCGTACCGCGAAGTCAGCGAGCAGGCCCGCGCCAGGAAATGCGACCTCCGGCTCGCCGCGTACTCGATCGCGCTGCAGCGCATCGAGGCGGTCTACAAGGAGCGGGAGATCTTCCCGTAGCCGAGAGGCGGCTAGCGGCGGCGCAGCCGTCCGCGTCCTGGGAAAGTCACGACAAGAAGAGCCAGCTTCTGCTCCCTCGGCGCGCGCGCCGCGCGTGTAGAGGCTGCTTCTTATTGCGTCACGCCCCCTTGCCCTGCTGGGAGGCGTGACGGAATATGGTCCGTTGTTCAGGGCCGAGCAGGCGACGAGTCGTCGCGTGAGGGATCACGCTTCCCGCTCGCCGCGAACCAACGGAGCCGTGCGGCCTCATTTCGCGACCGGGAGAAGATCATGTTCCAGAAGGTACTCGCAGGCGTCCTCGTTGCCGTCGTTCTCGCGATCGGCACGTTGAGTTGCACCGGTCCGACCGGACCCGCAGGTCCCGCCGGCGAATCCGCTGAGGCAGGCGCGGTCACCGGGGCGATGGGTCTGCCGGGGATCACAGGCCCGCAAGGTCCGCCGGGGACGGGCGTCGCGGGCGGCGACGCCGGCGTCGTTCTCCCGGTCGGGTGCCTCTCGCCTTGTCACGGCTTCAACGGGGTCATCACGCAGTACCAGAGCAGCGTGCACTACTCGACGTTCATCACGAACGTCGGCGGCGACGAGGCGACGGCTTGGACCACCCCCGGCTCGGTCTGCGGCAACTGCCACGCGATCGACGGCGTGGCGCTTCGCGTGGCCGGCAAGGTCGGGACGACCGACGGCGGCGTGGTGGAGCACCTCGGCAACGGCCAGATCCTCTACCGCAATCCGCCGGACGCCGGGGTCTCCACCGAGTCGACCTACGCGGGCGGCGCTCTCGTCGCGAAGGTCGACTGCACCACGTGCCACGCGGTGACGAACGCGAACGACCCGCACAAGACGGGCATCCCGTGGACGGACGGGTCGTTCCCGTTCGTCGTGCCGTCGGGCGCAACCGATGTCTCGTACATCGAGAAGACCCAGCCGGGCAGCACCACGACGGGGACCGTCGTCCCGGGCCTCCTCAACACGACGGGCTCTCAGGGGCCCGGCAATGCGTGCGTCTTCTGCCACAAGTCGCGCAAGGACGTGACGACGTACGTCACGGCGAGCAACAAGATCACCAGCCTGAACTGGGGGCCTCACGAGGGGCCGCAAGCGGACGTGTTCTCGGGGATGGGCGGCTACTCGTACGCCGGCAAGACCTACGGGCAGTCGGCCCACCAGGCGAAGCTCCAGTGCATCGACTGTCACATGCCTCCCGTCGCCAATAACTCGAAGGTCCCGGATCACTCGTTCGCCCCGCGGCTCAGCGCGTGCATCGGCTGCCACGCGACGGCGGTGAACTTCGACGTGAACGGCGGCCAGTCGCTCGTGCGCGCCTCGTTGACCGAGCTGCGAACGGTGCTCAACAACGCCGGGGCCCTCACCCAGACGGCGACGGCGCCGTACCTCGCGCTCCCGGCGTCCGTCATCGCGGATCCGGCGGCGGATATGACCCTCGACAAGGCTCGCCCGAACGGCGCGGCCGACGGCGGCGCAACGGTGCTCGCCGCCGACCAGGCGGGCGCGCTCTACAACTACTTCCTCATCGCCCGAGGCGGCGCCATGGGCGTCCACAACACCAAGTACACGCAGCAGATCGTCTACGACTCGATCGTCGCGATGGGCGCGTCTCCCGTCGCGATCGCCCTTCGACCGCAGTGATGCGCGGGGGGGGCGCGCTCAGGCCGCCGCCCGCGTCCTCAGGGTGGAGGTGCAAGGCGGCGTGCGCGCTCGCGGCCGCGTCGCTCTTCACTTCCTGCTCGGAGGACCGCCCGACCGCCCCGCAGCCCCCCGCCTACGTGGCGGACGTCGCGCCAATCCTGCAGCGGTGCGCCGCCTGCCACCAGGGCGATTCGCCATCTGGCGGGTGGAGCGCGACCACGTTCCTCGGCGTCATCGCCTGCGTGTCGCCCTCGGGCGCGGCGGCGACGCTGCCCGCCGACGGGCGGGCGCCGATCCTCGCCGCCCTCGACGTGCCACCGCACGTCGGCCTGCTCACCGCCGCCGAGCACGGCGTCGTCGCGGCGTGGGTGGCCGCCGGCGCGCCGGCGTTCGCCGGCACCGTCCACGCCCCCGGCATCATCGATCCGCGATCGAGCGCCTTCCACGCCACCGTCTTGCGGGCCGCCCGCTGGGCCCCGATGCTGAACGCCCACGACCCCACCGCATGCGGTCGCTGCCACGAGGGCACGCCCGCGCGCCCCTCGGGCGTGTCCCTCCCGGCGCCGGCGGCTCCAGCCTGCACCAGCTGCCACGACCAGCCCGGCGGCGTGCTCGCGTGCGGCACCTGCCACGGAGCGGGAGCGCGCGCGTACCCGCCGCGCGATCCGTGCTTCTTTCCGGGCGACGCGCCGCTCGCGGGCGCACACGCCGCGCACGTGCAGCCCTCGGCGGCGCGCGCGTCCGGTCTCGCCTGCACGACGTGCCATCCCGTCCCCGACGCCGCCGACGTCGTCAGCGGGCGCCACGGAAACGGGGTCGTCGACGTCGTCTTCGACCCCGCCGTCGTCGCGTCCGGGGGGGCGTACGACGCGACGACCGGCGCCTGCGCGGTCTCCTGCCACGATCAGGGCGGCGCGCGCACGCGCCCGAAATGGGGCGAGACGACGCCGATGGGCTGCAACGATTGCCATCGCTCCCCGCCCGCGAATCACTTCCCCGGACCCTGCACGAACTGCCACGCCGAGCCCGACGCGACCGGAACCGCGCTGCGGGGCGGTCCGCTGCACCTCAACGGAGTCGTCGACCTCGGCGACGGCAGCGGCAAGTGCGGCGCGTGCCACGGGCGGACCGACGACGATCCCTGGCCGGCCGCGGGCGCGCACCCGGCGCACGAGAACCCCTCCATCGCGGCGGCCATCGCGTGCGCCACGTGCCACGTCGTCCCGTCGACCGTGATCGACCCCGTCCACCTCGACGGGGTCGTCCATGTCGCGTTCTCCGGTCTGGCGCTCGCCCGCGGCGCCTCGCCCTCGTGGAACGGGACGACGTGCAGCGCCGTCGCCTGCCACGGCGCGAACTTGCCCGACCCGGCGGCGACCCCCGCGTGGAACGACGCGTCGGGGAAGGCCGCCGCCTGCGGGACGTGCCACGGCATTCCTCCGAGCGAGCACACGTCGTCGACGGGGTGCAACCGGCCCTCGTGTCACGGGAGCGAGGTCATGCTCGATCCGGCGGGCGTGCCCCTCATCGCGGCCAGCGGCAAGGCGCTCCACGTGGACGGCCTGGTCGAACTCGGCCAGTAGCCTCGGCCTCGGGGCCCCTACTTCTGGAAGACGTGGCAGCCGTCGCAGACCAGCGCCTGCGGCTGGTGCTCGCGCCGGTCCGTGTGGCAGCTCCCCGCCGTGCATGTCGCGCGGTCGGCGCGCGGGGGACCGTGTGACGTGTGGCACTCGAGGCACGTCACGTGCCCGGACATCGCGTGGAGGGCCGGGAGCTTCTCGCGCACGTGGCACGTCAAGCACGCCGGCGGCGCGGCGGGCCCCGAAGGGCCGTGCGGGCGATGGCAAGTCTGGCACCCGCCCGCCACGGGCGCGTGATTGCCGCCGAACTTGTCCTCGTGGCAGGTCCGGCAGGCGTTTGCCGGAGGGCGCGCGCCGCCGTGCGGATCGTGGCACCCGAGGCACGCCTGGTGTCCGGGGGGCGCGCTCGCCAGCTCGGCGGCGTGACAGGTTCCGCAGATGGGAACCTTGGTCGGGGTGTGCGCCGAGGCCCCGTGACAGGAGGCGCAATCGAGGTGGCCCTTGTTCGTGCTCGACAGGGTCGCCTCGCGCGCGTGGCACGTCGCACAGAGCGCCCGCCGGTCGGCGGGCGGCGCGAAGTCGTGGGGCTTGTGGCAGCCGACGCAGGCGATCCCGCCCGCGTGAGCCGCCGTGTCCGCGAGGGCGACCTTCGCGTGGCAGCTCGTGCACCGGTCGACCTTCGTGTTCACGTCGCCAGCGTGCGGCTCATGGCACCCGACGCACGCCGTCTTGCCGTCGTGAAGCGGCTGGACCGTGGCGTGGCAGCCGACGCATGACTGCGCGGCCAGCATCGGAGCGTGCGGCGTGTGGCAGCTCGTACAGACCGCGTGCTTGGGGACGACGTCGGCCATGAGCGTCGGCTTGAGACCATGGCAGCCGATGCAGGCTGCGGCGCCGTTCGCGAAGAAGTCGTGCGGCTTGTGGCACCCGATGCACGAGTCGTGGTCGGCGGGCCGCGGACCCGCCGGCTGCGTGTGGCAGGTGGAGCACATCGTCAAGGCCGCGAGCGCGGGCGTGTGCGGCAGGTGGCAGTCGCTGCACCCCTTCGAGTCGACGTGCTCGGCGTGCCGGAGCGCCCGCTGCTTGTGGCACGTCGTGCAATCCTTCACGACGACCGACGGCTCCTCGTGCATGCGGTGGCACTGCGTGCATTCGGTCGTCGCGTGGACCCCGATGGCGGCGAAGTGACCCTCGGGCTGGGCGTGGCACGACACGCATTTCGGAGGCGCGATGTCCGGCGCGAAGGCGTGGCACGTCAGGCAGGTCGTGGGCTTCTCGGCGTTCCCGGTGTGCGCGCGCTTGGCCTGCGTCTCGTGGCACCGCAGGCAAGGGGCGACGCCCGGGTTCTTGAAGCCTTCGCGCTGGAAGTCGTGACAGTCCTTGCACTCGGCCTTCCCGCCTCCGACGTGGAACGCGTGGCCCGGGCTCGTCCGGTATTCGGCCCACGAAGGGGGCACGAGTTCGGGCGGCACACCCTTCGTCCTCCCGCGCGAGACGACGACCGTCGTGGCGATGCCCGCCGCGATCAGCAACAGGGCGATCACCAGGGCGGCGGCCAGCGTGCGGGGCCGCTTCACGGGCCGACTCCGTGGCAGAGCCGACACGGCAGATCGTGCGTCTTGGCCTTGGTGCTCGAGAAGCCGGCGGGGTGCGGGTTGCCCCCGGGCCCTCCGACGCGGTGACAGCCGACGCACAGCTGCTCGCCCGCGCCGCCGTGGCACGCGGCGCACGACGCCGGATCGATGCGCGCTTGCAGACCATGCTCGCCGCCCCCGAGCCCGGTCGTGATCCACCCCGGCGGATGCGGGCTGCGCGCGCCGGACGCGGGCGACACGCGCTCTGCCGTGTGGCAATCGTTGCACGAGCTCTCGCTGTGGCACGTCGTGCAGAGGCCCGGGTCGGCGCGCGCTTCCTCCGCGTGCCTGGCGCGGAAGCCGGCTCGATGGAGCCCCGAGAGGCGCACGTCGTCGAACGCGAGCTGCGCCGGGAGCACGGGCACGGTGCCGACGCCGTGGCAGCCCGCGCACTCGCGCTCGGTGTGGCAACTCGCGCAGAGGTCCCGAGCGCTCGCGGCGCGGACGCCGTGCTCGCGTACGAAGTCTCCCTCGTGCACGAGGTGGTCCGCCGGGGGTGTTCCCTCGTCGCCCAGATCGACGTGGCAGGCGGCGCAGTCGCGCAGAGCCCACTGATCGCGGTGCTCGTGGCAGCCGAAGCAGCCGGCCATCTTGGGGAGGATCGCCTCGGGGCGGTCCTCGGTCACTTCGATGTGGCAGCGGACGCAGTCGCCATGGGTCGCCGCCATGTGCTTCCGATGTTCGAACCGCAGGTGCTCCCGGGCGAGCTCGACGCCCTCGCGCACGTAGAGCTCCCCATGACAGCCGTTGCAGGCGCGCTCGTCGTGCGGCTTCGCGTGGCAGCGCCGGCACGTCGCGTCGGGCGGGAAGTGCGCGGCGCCGGTGGTGTCGGCGCCGACGACCCCGACATGGCACTCGACGCAGTTGATCCCCTTCAGCACGTGCGCGCGGTGCTCGAAGCGGTGCGTCGCCGGCTCGCGTCGCAACCCGAGCACGCCCGCGCACGCCCCGAGCGCGAACGCGAGCGCGAGGACGGCGAGCACCGAGAAGTGCGCCCTCATTTCATGCTCAGGGCTCGCGACAGGCGCACGATCGCGTCGGTCTCGTAGCGGTGCTCGGGCGTCGACGAGGCCTCGAGGGCGCCGGCGAGCTCCCACCCGGCGGCGGACCGCCAGGCGAGGGAGACGAGGCCCCAGGGCCACGCGATCCCCCGGCCGTCGGGGTGATCGGGGACGACGATCTCGATTTCGGACGCGTACCGAAAGCCGCGACCGAGCGGGACCGCCGTGGTCGCGCGCACGCCGCTCCACTGTGCGGTCGACACGTCTTGCCGGCGCAGCTCGAGCCCGAGCGCGCCATCACCGCGGTCGTCGAGGCGCAGCGACGAGCGCACCCACCCGTTGCCGCCGACCTCCGAGCCCACGGACTGGGCCGCGCCGCTCGCGAGCAGATCGAGGCGCGGGGCGGCCCGCCAGCGCAGCGTGCCGCCGAGGGACTGCGACGGGAAGTCTCCGAGCACCGAGAAGAGCGAGGTCGCCGGCAGCAGCCTCGAAGGCGAGCGCTGCGACCCGAACACCTCGAAGCGCCACTCGGGCGAGCGCACGGCCGCCGAGAACAGCGCGTCGGCGAGGCCGGGCGAGACCAGATCATACGCGGCGCGCGCGGCCAGATCGCACCAGCGCGCGGGGGCCGCCGCTAAGTCGGCCCCGAGCTCCTCGTTCGAGACGTCGCCGTACTCGCGCCGCTGCACGTACGAGAGGCCGACGGTCGCGGCGTCGGCGACCCTCTGGGCGACGCGCCCTCCCACGAGCCAGTCGTAGGCGCGCGCCCCGAACCGCGGAACGACGGGCACGCCTCCGAAGGCCTCCGTCGTCATGCCCCAGGGCGTGCGGCCGAGGGCGTCGATCCCGTCGAGCTGCACCGGGAGGACGGCGCCGGTCGCCAGCACGAAGCGGCCGGCACGCAGCTGCCCGTAGCCGTGAGGTTCCTTCACGCGGACCGCGAGCACGAGGACGTCTGCCGTCGCGTCCGGTTTGGCCCCCGTCCAGACGAGCGCCTCGGCGTCGACCCACGGCCGCACCTGATCTTGCCCCTGCAAGACGAGGAGCCCGGCGGGCGTCTGGGTGTCGGAGCTCGTCTGCGCGAGCGCGTCGGCGCGGAGGCGAATCGATTGCGCCGAGGCCACCTGGCAGAAGGAGGCGCAGAACAAGGCGCAGAACGAGGCCGTGAGCGCGAATACCGTCCAGGCCGCCGCACGCGCCTGGCGCACGCGGCAAAAGGCTACCTTGCCATTTGCCCCGGCTTGGGAGGATCCTCCTCGCATGTGGGGAGCGCTTCGCGCGAAGGGCGCTTGTTGACTGTCCAATCTTCTCCCCTCGCGGTCGTCGCGCTCGCCTGCGCTGCGCTTTCAGCCGCAATCATCGTTGGATATCTGATCCTCCGGCCACCGCTCGGTCCGTCGTCGAGAATCTGGCTCCTCTTCGGGCTAGGTGTGTTTCCCATCGGCGTCGCGTTCGCTGGAAACATTCAGGGTTTCGAGGCGACGAAGGAGCGGCAGTTCTGCGGCTCGTGTCACGTGATGATACCGCACGCGTCGGACTCGAATAGCATCACCAGCGTTTCGCTGTCATCGCGCCATGCCCGTAACAAGCTCTTCGGAAATGAAAATTGCTACTCGTGCCACGCGGATTACGGGATGTTCGGCACCATCGTCACCAAGCTCGGCGGTATGCGGCATGTTTGGCTCTACTACACGGAATACAGAAATGTACCGATCGAGGAAGCAAAAACGACCATTCACCTATTGAAGCCGTACCCCAACGACAACTGCATGCAGTGCCATTCGACCGAAGGGAAGCTCTGGCTCGAGGTCCCCGACCACAAGGCGTCGCTCGGGGACGTGCGCCAGGGTCGCGTGAGCTGCGCGAGCGCCGGCTGCCACGGATACGCCCATCCCAATTTTCGACCCCCGGGGGAGGCCCCCGCCGAGCCGGCAGTCCACCCGGCCCCGACGGACTCGTCGAAGACGGACGCTGGAAGTGCACCGTGAAGCCGCCGCCTCCGACTTCGCGCCTGGTCCTCGTTTCGTGCGTCCTCACCCTCGCCGCCGTCGGGCTGATGGTCTGGTCGCTGCTCGACCCGCGGCCCGTGCCCGTGGTCGCCGCGATGTCGATCGGTCAAGGCCTCGGGACGGCATCGCTCGGGGCCTTCCTCTACGCGGTCGGCGCCGACCTTCGTTCGCGGTACGTGCGCGCGCGGGCCGAGCGGGAATCGGCGAGGCCGCGGCCTCCCTGATGCCGAGACCGGAGGCGCGTCACAACGGCGTGAAGCTGCCAACGAGACCGTCGAACGCGGCGCGCCCGGCGCGCACCGTGGCGGCCGGCCCCACGAGCTTGAAGAAATACGGCGAGCCCGGGGTCTCGACGATCGCGGCGAGCAAGCTCCACTTGGGGCGCGGGGCCGAGGCAGCGCCGGGCCCCATGCCCGCCCCGAGGTACGTGCCGGTGACCTCGACGGTCGTCACGTGGAGCCCACGCACCGTCTTCTCGGTCTGCTCGTCGGGCCCGGCGTCGTCGAATTGCCCTACCCACCGCTGGATGTTGGCTTCCGTCGTGCCTCCCGCGCGCGCGACGCTCATCTCCGCGTCGAGGGCCCCGCCGGATGGGCCCGGGACGTGGTAGGTCGCGAGGCGCATCGGACTCGGGTTAGGGGCGGCTTGCCAGCCCGCCGGCATCGTCCAGCGGAGCCCCGGCGCATCGTCGGCGCTCGCCGGCCCCTGCTGCGCGTTCATTCCGCCGATGGGCGGGTGGTCCGGCGGGAGCGCGCCGCCGTGCGGGTTGAGCGCCCCCTCGCTGCCCATCGACCCGCGCTGCGCGTTCATCGCGCCGACGGGCGGGTGGCCGGGCGGGAGCGCGCCGCCCTGAGGGTCGAGCGCTCGCTCCGCCTCGACGCCCTCGGGGGTCGCCCTCACCTCGGGACTCACGGTCCCCTCGGCCGCCGACGAAGGAGAGCCCGCACGAAGCAAGGCGAGCGCTCCGGCCGCGACGACGGCGATGAACGGCGCCACGACGACGATCAGGCGGGTCCCCATGGCGTACGCATACCACTTCATCTTCGCGTCACGTGCGCGATCGCGCGGAAATCCCGCCCGCGCATGACCCCGCCAGAGCGAGAGTCGTGGCCTCCTCGCTCGCCCTGCTCTTGAGCCGAAGGGGCTCTCCGCGTAAGTTCTCGGCCCTCCCCATGCCTTACGTCCGCACGCGTCTGGGTCGCTGGTTCTACGAGGAGCGCGGGGCCGCGAAGCGCCCCGGCGATCCCGCGATCGTGCTCTGGCATAGCCTCCTCTTCGACGGTGGGATGTGGAAGCCCCAGGTCGAACCGCTCGCGGCGCTCGGGCGCGTCGTCGTGTTCGACGGGCCGGGGCACGGCAAGAGCGAAGTGCCGCCGCCGTTCTCGCTCGAAGACAACACCGACGCGATCCCCGACGCGTTCGCCGAGCTCGGCATCGATCGGGCCGTGTTCGCAGGTCTGTCGTGGGGCGGCATGCTGGGCATGCGGCTCGCTCTGAAGCACCCGTCTCGGGTCCGCGCGCTGGCGCTGCTCGACACGAGCGCCGAGGCCGAGGACCGCGCGCGCATGGTGAAGTACCGCCTCTTCGTGTCGTTCGGGCGCCGCTTCGGGTTCCCGAAGGGGCTCGCCGAGTCGCAGCTCGCGCCGATCTACTTCTCGGAGAGCACGCGGGCGCGCGACCCGCAGCTGGTCGAGCGCTTCATTCGCACGGCCAACGGCTCTCCGCGCAACGGGATGGCGCGCGCGGCTCTGGCGGTCGTCGTTCAGCGAAGGAGCGTCTTGCCGCGGCTCGGGTCGATCCGCGCGCCCACGCTCGTGATCTGCGGCCGCGAAGATCGCGCGACCGAGCCGGTGCACTCCGAGCGCATCGCCGCGGCGATACCGGGCGCGAGGCTCGTGCTCATCGAGAAGGCGGGGCACATCAGCACTCTCGAGCAGCCCGCGGCCGTGAACGACGCGCTCGTGCCCTTCGTCGCGGCGCAGCTCGGCTCGTAGCCCGCGACTTCAGGTAGCCGCCCGCGCCGCCGGCGAGGACCCAGGGGATGTTCTTGTAGTCGTGCGTGTTGCCGACCCCGAGCTCGTTGCCCCAAAGGAGCACGGTGTTGTCGAGCATCGTCGAGCCGTCGACCTCTTGCGACATGCCCAGCTGGTCGAGCATGAGAGATTGGCCGCAGAGCCGCAGAGAGCGCAGAGGATAGAGGGTTTTGCGCGCGCTGGAGCACAAATAACGCGCACATCGAATTCGCCGCTCAGGTCGCCAGTATTCGACCGACTCTCCGCTCTGCGCCCTCTGCGCCCTCTGCGCCTCCGCGGCCAATCTCTCTCTCCTAACCAGGTGAGCGGCGTTGGAACGCGCGGCCTCAGCTCTCGCTGGAGAAGCGCTCCCACGCGGCCTGTCGGCTCACGCCCAGGGTCACCGCGATGCGCTCCCAGCTGATGCCCCGATGTCGGAGCATGTCGACATGCTCGTGCACCTTCTCGGCGGCGACGTCCACGGTGGCGGCCGAAGCCGGGAGAGCCGCGAGAAGCTCCTCGTCCGTCAGGGACTTCCATCCGGCGAACGCCGCCGTCGGCTTCCCCGTGAGGAGGCGCGCGCAGGTCGCGACGCACGCGTCGCAGATGTGTACACCCGGACCCGCGACCAGCATCGCGACCTGGTGACGGTCCTTGCCGCAAAACGTGCATGAGAGGGCGTCTTTCTGCGCGGTCGTGACCTGCATGGGCTTCCTCCTGGCCATCTTTCCGTCAGGGTAGCCCTGACGGCCCCGGCGTCAAGGCCACCCTGACATCGAGCACCGGCATCCGCGCGCCGATCGCCGCCTTTCGGCTATCGTCTGCTCGTGCGCTTCGTCTCCCTCGTCGCGGCCGTCGCGGTGGTCGCCTGCTCGAAGCCGGCCCCGCCGACGATCGTCCCCGAACAGGCGACCGTGACGTCGATGGATATGCTGGCCGTTCATCTCGACGTCATGCTCACGGCCACGAACCCGAACGCCATCGACCTCCCGGTGCGCGACGTCACGGCGAAGATCGTCGTGGGGCAGAACTTCGATCTGGGCACGGCCACGATCCCGAACGCGGTGACCCTCCCGGCCGGCAAGTCCACGAAGCTCGATGTGCCGATGTCCCTGAAGTGGACCGACATGAGCGCCCTCGCCCAGCTCGCCGCGACCCGCGCCGCGATCCCGTTCACGGTCGACGGGACCGTCGATCTCGGCGGCGACCTGATCGCGGTCTCGGTGCCATTTCACATCGCGGGCACGGTGTCGCACGACCAGCTCGTCAGCGCCGCCCTCAACTCGTTGCCCGGCATCACCCGTTAGTCACGGCACCGGCGCGCTCTCTCGGACGAGAGGGAGATTAGCCGCAGAGGCGCAGAGGGCGCAGAGCAGAGAGTGGGGTTCGAGACATGCGTCGCGCGCGCCGACATCGGGCGTCGCCGTACGTCGCGAGCGTCGAATCGAACGCCACCTCGTGCGCGCCGCTAGGCTACGAACCCCCTCTTTCCTCTGCGCCCTCTGCGCCTCTGCGGCCAATCTCCCTCTCTCTAATCGGCGCGTCGCTTCACGTCGGCGAGCGCGGCGAGGACGATGAAGGGCGTGACGACCGCCGCTTCGACCGCCGCGAGGGCGGACTTCAACGTGACGTAGGGGACGCGGCCCATCGAGCCGACGCCAAGCACGACGATCGCGGCGATCACGGGGAGCGCGAAGAGGGGAACGGCGACCATGCCGAGGCCAAAGCTTCGCTGGAGCGTACCCAGCGGAAACCGCGCGAGCAGAGTCGCGATCCCGGGGGACAGGTCGACGTGGCCGATCTTGCCGCGCCGCATGTCGCGCCGCACCTGGAGCCCCATGCCCAGGCAGGTGCCGAAGGTGACGCCGAAGGCGGTGCCGGCGAGATCGGCGGCGACCCCGGGGACGCGCCACACGGGCAGCGCCGGAACACCGAGGCTACGAAAGGTGGCCCAGCCGAGGAAGGCGTTGATCAGAACGTTGGCGATGGCCGCGCCGACGCAGCAATTGCCGAAGAGGTACAGCCGATCGCGCCGCGAGATCACAGCGCGCCTCCCCACGACAGGCCGTAGATCGGCTTGGCGCCGGTCGGGCTCGCGCTGGTCCCGAGGATCCCCGGAACCGGGAGCGACGGCAGCCATGACTTCTTCGACGGCACCGCGTCGCGCGTGAGGTACCAGGCGAGCACGCCGCCCGCGAGGCTGCCTCCGATGGTGGCCGAGAGCCAGCCCCGGGTCGCGCTCTCGGTCAGGTTCTGGAAGATGAGCGGACTCGCCGCGGCGGCTCCGATGAGCGCCCCTCCGCCGACCCCGACGTCGATGAGCAAGACGCGCGACGGCGCCACGGTGACCTGGGTCGCCAGCGCGCCCGCCGCGACGACGCCGATCGCGGTCCCGTAGCCCATGCCGCGGTACGGGGTCGCGTCGGCCGGCGTCTTTCCCTTGCCCAGGAGCTCGGTCGCGCCGCCGAGCAGCAGGCCGAGCGCGCCTCCGGAGTGGGCGATCATCGCGTCGCCCTCATCCATGGTCGACTGCGTCAGCGCGAGCGTCGCGAGGCTGACCCCGACGAGGCCTCCGCCGACGCCCCAGGTGTAGCGATCGTCGATTGGCTGCACGTTGGCGCCCGCCGCGATGAGGAACCCGGTGGCGGCGCCCCACCAGCCGCCGGCGGTCAGGAACCATGCGTCGCCGGGCGTGATGTTCCACTCGTCGGCCACGAGGAGCGACGCGCCGATGCCGATGCCGGTGCCCACGGCGAGCAGGGGATAGAGGACGCGCGGATCGTCGGAACCGCTCGCCCGCTGCAGGCTGTACGCGGTGAAGGCGCCGAAGAGCGCGGAGTTAACGGCCAGCACCGCGCGCCCCTGCGATCGAGGCGGATGCATGATCCCTTGCGCCGAGCCTCGCGCGGCTCGCTCGCGCTCCTGCTCGATCGCGGCCTGGGCGGCGGCGTTCGGCGACAGCAGATCGCGCAGCATCACGAGACCCCGCACGCTCACCGAGTCGGCCTGAACGGTCTCGACGCGCACGCGAAGCTCGTGCCCGTCGGGCGCGACGACGATGATGCGCACGACGTACTCGCCGCCCCCGGCCGGCTCGATGCGCGGGCTGACGACCCAGGTGCCGCCCTCGGGCGAGCCGTTCGCCGCGGAGCCCGCGGCGCGCTCGACGAGGTCCTGGTCGCGCGTGTGACCGGTGGCCGGTCCCGCGTCGGCCACGTAGAGGTCGAACCCCAGGTCTTGAACCGCGTCGCGGAGGGTGGCGTCGAGCTCCATGGCGCGGCCGAACGCGTCACGCTCGCTCGTGGGCTGCGGCTTGTGCAGCGGGCCGCCGCCGGGCGCGTCCCCCGTCGGGGTCAGCGTCGGCCAGATGACGACGGGCGCCTTCGTCTCGGCGCGGCCGTCGCGAGCCGTCGCCAGCGCCGCGCTCAGCGCCACGATAGCGACCGCGCGGGAAGCAAGCCGACGCGCGGGACGACGCATCGGGCCCCCGCTCAGAACATCACGACGCCCATGACCCAGAGGTCCACGATCGTCGTGTCGTCGACCGAGAACCGATGTCCCGGCAGATCGATGATGTCGTGGTGATCGGGGTTGGGGCTGCCGAGAACGCCCGCGGCGCTGGCGCAGGGACCGGCCACGTTGCGATCCGTGTTGTTCGGGGTGCACGTGTCCGCGGCCGTGACGAGGTGCGGCTGTGCGTAGGTGATCGAGCTGCCGGCGGTGAACTTGATGTATTCGCCCGCCTGCCACGTGGCCGAGGCCGAAAGGAGGAAGCTGCCGTAGGCTTGCTCCTCGGTGACGCCCGTGAAGTAGACCTGCTCGGTGCCCGACTTGGCGACGCTCGTTCCGCCCGAGCCCATGTACGCGGCGGGGTTCGGGATGCGAAGCGACTGCGAGGTGGTGGTGCCGAGGGCGTCGAAGAGCTCGGAGTAGTCGCGGCCCGGCGACTGGTACGTGCCCTTGAAGCGAAAGTCGGCGCTCAGGCGCTGGTAGGTCTCGCGCCTCTCGTAGGGGACCACCTCGACGCCCGCGGCGAACGAGCCGAGGAGCGGCGGCGACCGTTCGAGGTCGTTGGGCGGGTTGTAAGCGCCGAAGTCGCTGCGGCTCTGGGCGAACTGCGCTTGCATCCAGAAGCCCATGTACGGCTCGACGTACCCGAAGCGGCGCGACCAGACGCTCCGCGCGACGATCGAATCGTAACCGGGGCTGATGCCGGGATCGCGGTTCTTGGCGAGGTTCGTGGGATCGCTCGGGTCGGGGCACTGGGGCGTGCCGGCGGGCGCGTTCGCGTTGCACGCATGGAGCGGCGCGCCCACGGAGAAGCGCCCCTCGATGCCGACGACCCAGGTCGGCTTCGTCTCGTCGCGCTGCTGGTTGTAGATCGCCCAGTCGAGGCCGGCCGACACGTAGTCGATGCCGCTTCGGGTCGGGCTGGTGAAGGGGACCGAGAAGAGCGGGTTGCCGCCGAGCGGATCCTGCAGGAGCTGGCCGTCGACCGCGGCCGACCCGTTCAGATCGCCCAGCGACTGCGCCCACCCGAGGATCAACGGCACGCGGAAGATGAGGGCCAGGTCGTGGTAGAGGCCCACATCGGCGCCGACCAGCAACGTTGACGTCGACGACGAGTAGCTCGCGATGTTCTCGGTGGCCGGAATGAACGCGCCCGAGGCGAGGCTGGGCTGGTTGAGCTGGGTCTCGCGGCGGATCTTCGCGTGCTTCCACGATTGCCTGAAGCCCACGACGAGGTTCAGATCGAAGGGGTCGTCGTCGTCGAACGCGTCGACCACGCTCGTGACCTCCGCCGTCTCGCTCATGAGGTGCGGCTCGCGCGCGCCCACCGGCTCGTCGGCCTGGGCCCGTCTCGCGACGCAGATCGCGGCGCCGAGGGCGGAACAAGACAACAACGCCGCTCCCGCGATGCTCAGCTCGAGCCGAATCATGCGCCTTTCAGCGACGCTAACGGGACGGCCTGAAGCATGTCAACTAGGGTCACGGCGGGGCGGCCGGCGCCGACGACGTTCCGGGCCCTCCCGGCGGATCGCCCGACGGCATCCCCCGCACCCCCCGCGCTTCGACCAGGCGCCCGGCCAGGGTCGCCTTGGCCTTCGCGGCGGGCAGGATCTCGACACGCAGCGCTGCGACCGCGCACGCGGCGCGCGCGATGCGGCGGATCCGCAGCTGGTCCTTGGCCGCCCCGGCGTCCTGCGTGACCCCGCCGGCCAGCAGCTGGTCGGCCAGGGCGCGCGCTTGCTTCGTGAGCGCGAGGCACTGGTCGACCGCGAACGCGGCGGCGTCGGCCGGGGCGCGCGCGCCGGTTCGCGCGAGCGCGAGCGACCCGCCCGTCATGCGCCGCCACCCGTCGTCGTCGAGCGCAGTCGTGGCCGCGACTGGCCCGCCGTCTCCCGCTCCGCGGGGCGCGGGGCCTTCGTGCGTGTCGTCCGGGAGCCACAGGAAGGCCACGCCCGTGCCGAGGGTGACGGTCGCGCCCACGGTCGCGTCCTGGCCGCGGACGTCGAGTTGGAGCTGCGCGGCCATGTAGCGGGCCACGCCGAGCGGCGTCACTGCCCACTCTTCCGCACCTGGAGTCTCGCCGGCGCCGATCGAGCTCTCGAACCGGCCGGAGGCGATCCACGACTCTTCCCGGTGCGCAACACAAGGCTGGACGCGTGCGGGGCCCACGAACGCCGTCTCGCGGGTCGTGCGCGGGTCCTTGGCGACGAGACGCGAGTCGGGCGCCAGCGACAGCCAGGTGTCGGTCGGGATCTCGCCGCGCAGAGGCACGGGCTCGAGCGCGGACTCTGGCGCGGACGCGGGCGCCGGCATCTCGGCGGAGACGTGACCGTCGACTGCGATCGCGCGGCACGGGAGGCTCTGAGCGCCCTTGAGCGCCTTGTCCCACGCGGCCATGCGCGCCTCCGCGCCCGGGTCCGCGCTCGCGCCGGCGTCCGCGCTCGCGCCGGCGTCCGCGCTCGCGCCGGCGTTTACGCCCGCGCCAGCGTCTGCGCCTGCGGCCGCGTCGGGTGAGCGATCGCATGCCGCGACCGCGGCCAGCGACGCGAACACGACGAGAGAGGCCTCCCTCCTCATCACGCGTCCCCTCACCGGCCGCTCACCGCGAGAAGCTCGATCGCGCCTGGACCGGGATGGTGGGGCCGTCGGGATCGACCTCGATCTCGGGGAAGATCTCGTCGGTCATGTCTTCGGCCGCGAGCTCGCGCTTCGCGTTCCGGAGCTCGCTCGAGGTCTGGTCGAGGCGATCGGCGAAGACGCCGAGGAACTGCCACAGCATCTTGACCGCGACTTCGTGCTCCTTGCGGAGGATCTCGAAGAAGTCGGCGCGCCGGATGGCGATGAGCTCGGCGTTGCCCACGGCGTGCACGCTCGCCGAGCGCGGCACGCTCCGGATGAGGGCCATCTCGCCGACGTGCTCGCCGGGCCCGAGGTCGAGCAGGGTCTGCTCGCCGCGCGAGACGCGCACCTTGCCCTCGAGCACGATGAAGAGCTCGTCGCCCTTGTCGCCCTCGCGGATGACGAGATCGCCGTCCTTGTACTCCCGGACCTCGACCGACTGCATCACGCGAAGGAGCTCGCGCTCGGTGAGCCTCGAGAAGAGCGGCATGTGCGCGAGCGTGTCGCGCTTCAACGCGAGCCGCTTGGCGCGCTCGGCGTCGACCGCGCCCTCTTCCCCTACCTTCACGACGAGGGCGGTGATGTTGTCTTTGCCGCCGCGCGCGTTCGCGAGCTCGACGAGCGACTTGACGCTCGCGTCGCCCTCGAGCCCGAGCGGCCCCGCGAGCTCGTCGGGCGTCTCCAGGTAGCCGTGAAGGCCGTCGCTCGCGAGAACGAGCGTGTCGCCCGCGATGAGCTCGACCACGAGGGTGTCGACCTCGACCCGCTCGTAGACGCCCACCGCGCGGGTGATGGCGTTCTTCTGCTGGACCTTCTCGATCTGTTCGCGACTCAGCTTCCCGCGCTTGATGAGCTCATTGAAGACCGTGTGGTCTTCGGTGACCTGCTGGATATGCCCGTTGCGCGCGAGATAAATGCGGCTGTCGCCGACGTGCGCGATGAAGCCCTGGTGCCCCACGATCACGATCGCGGAGAGCGTGGTGCCCATTCCGCGCTTGTTGGTGTCGTTGCTCGACTCTTCGTGGATCTTCGAGCAGGCGCGCTGCACCGCGTGCTCGACGAGGGCGACGATGTCTTTCGTCGTGACCTTGCTGGCGCCGGTGGCGCCCGACTCGTAGTCGTCGAGCAGCTCCTTCTCGCGCTTGATCTCGTCGTGCACGGTGCGCACGGCGATCGCGCTGGCGACCTCGCCCGCGGCGTGACCGCCCATCCCGTCGGCGACGATGAATAGACCGAGCTTCTTGTCGACGAGGAAGTTGTCCTCGTTGTGATCTCGCACCTTGCCGACGTCTGTTGCGGCGTAGAACCGTATGGAGTCGCTCAGCCTCATGCGCGCTGACGGCCATGATGACACGTGCCGTATCAGGTTCCTAGACGTCGTCTTCGTCGTCTTCGGCGCCCGCCTCGGCGGGGTCGACTCGACTCGATGCCGCGCCCCGAAGGCCCAGCGCGCGAGCCTTCTTGTAGAGGTGACTGCGTTCGAGGTCGAGGGCCCGGGCCGCCTTGGACATCTGTCCTCCGTGGTGGGCGATTGCCTCCTGAAGGATCACGCGCTCCGCCTCTTCGACGAGGACGCGCATGGGCACGCCGGGGCGGTAGATGCCGCTGGTCTTCGAGCTGTTGGCGCTGCCGCCCGGCAGGCAGTTCTTCACGTCGTCGCCGCCGATGGCGTCGTCGGGCGTCAGGATGACGAGGCGCTCGATGACGTTACGAAGCTCGCGCACGTTGCCCGGCCATGCGTAGGCCGAGAGGGCGGCGATGGCGTCGTCTTCGAGGCGCACGCGGCGGCGATCGTTCGCGGTGGCGGCGAGGCGGAGGAAGTGCGCCGCCAGCATGGGCACGTCTTCGCGGCGCGCCCGGAGGGGCGGGATCGTCAGCGGCAGGACGTTGAGGCGGTCGTAGAGGTCGGCGCGGAAGGCACCGCCGTCGCACGCGGCCACGAGGTCGCGGTTGGTCGCGGCGACCACGCGGACGTCGATCTTGAGCGTCTCGCTGCCGCCGACCCGCTCGATCTCGCGCTCCTGGAGTACCCTCAGGAGCTTGGCCTGCATCGGCAGCGGCATGTCGCCGACCTCGTCGAGGAAGAGCGTTCCCCCCGACGCGCGCTCGAACTTGCCGCGGCGCTGCTTGGTCGCGCCCGTGAACGCGCCGGCCTCGTGGCCGAAGAGCTCGGACTCGATCAACTCGCTCGGCAGCGCGGCGCAGTTGAGCTTCTCGAGCGGCCCCTTGGCGCGGGGGCTGAGCATGTGGATCGCGCGCGCCACGAGCTCCTTGCCCGTGCCGCGCTCGCCGGTGACGAGTACGCTGGCGGCGCTCTTGGCGGCGCGACCGATCTGCTCGACGAGCCGCTTCATGGCGACCCCCTCGCCGACGAGGTCGCCGGTCGAGCCGGCCGCCCGCCGCAGGTCGAGGGCCTCGGCCTCGGCGCGCATCAAGCGCAGGGCGGTGTCGATCGCGATGAGCAGCGCGTCGGTGTTGAGGGGCTTCTCGAGGAAGTTGAGCGCCCCGACCCGCACGGCGCGCACGGCGGTGTCGATGGTCGCGTGGCCGCTCATCATGATGACGGGCGTGTCGTTCTTCGTCGCCCGCAGGCGCTCGAGGAGATCGAGACCGTCGCCGTCGGGGAGCATGACGTCGAAGAGGCAGAGGTCGTAGACACGCTTCTTGAGCTTGTCTTCGGCGACCTTCATGCCGCCGGCGACGTCGACCGCGTACCCCTCGAGCGTGAGCGCCTTTTGAAGCGTCGTCAGGATCGAGGGTTCGTCGTCGACGACGAGCAGGTGCGCCAGGGGCATCGGACGGCGAGTGTAGCGCTTCGGGCATGTGCCCGCGCGGCGCCGCGCCACGCCCCTCGCACGCCCCTCGATCAACCTGGCCCCCCGTGTAGACTCCCCCACCGGACATGCTGCGATCGATGGTGACGCGGGTTGGCGGCGGCCCGCTTGGGACGACCGTCGGGATGGCGGCGCTGCTCATCGCCCTCGAGGGCCTCGAGGGCTGCGCCGTCCACGGCGGCAAGGCGGCGGTCACGGGGCCCGACCGGCTGGCCCCGGCCACGGCCGCCGTGAGCGACGACGACTTCGCCGGCGCCGTGCACGATCTCCTCGTGACCGCGCCCGGAACGCCGGAGCGCGCGATGCGCCTCGGCGCGGTCGAGGGGCGCCAGATGGCGCGCGCCGATCAGCGGTTCAAGGCGCACGCGACCGAGCGCGGGCTCGCGGCCGTGAGCGGCGGCCTCTACCTGCTTCGAACGCGCGAGGCCGTGCGGGGCATCTTCGGTCCCGCGGGCAGCGACGCGATCAAGACGGCGGCGCGCGAGATGGCCGCCCGCGGCGACGAGGGCCGGGCGCGAGCGCTCTACAACCTCGCCCTCCAGCTCGGACCCGACCCCGACATCCAGGCTCACCTCGCGGCCCTCGACGCGTGGACGCACGACGCCGTCTCTTCGGGCGGCGAGGTCGAGATCGCCGGCGCCCTCGAGCGGGTCGCGGTGCGCCGTCGGCTGCTCGAGCCGAGCGACGCGGCGGTCGCCGACGCGGCCAAGGCCACCACCGACTGGATCGCCGGCGCGATGGTGCTGCGCGACAAGTTCCGGAAGACGCGGGTGCAGCCGCCGCGCGAAGAGGGCGCCGAGGCGTGGCGCGCGCTCGAGACGGGCCCCCTCGTGCTGACGTCGGTGTTCCTCCGCGACGCGAGCGTGACCGGCGCGCTCGCGGCGCTCGACCACGCGCAGGCCCGCGAGCTGCTCGAGTCTTCGCGGCCTCCCTTCGCGGCGGCGCTCGAGGCGGCCGCCCAGGAGCAAACCGCCGCGCGCTGCGTCGACCTGCTGACGCAGCTGCGGCCGCTGGCCGGACACGACCAGAGCCACGACGAAGACGACTTCGTCGACGATCGCGATCTCTTCGGCGCGGCCGCGTTCGCCGTGGCCGGGGAGTGCTACCGCCTCGACCCGAGCGTCCCGCAGGTCGCGCTCACCGTCGGCGTGGCGCTCGAAGAGCTCGGGATGGCCGAGGCGACGCCGGCCGTTCTCGTCGATGCCGTGCGAGCCCACTTCGACCCGCGCGTGGCGAGCGAGGCCCTCGCGCTCACCCTCGACGCCATGGCGAACGAGGAAGACGCGGGCGACCCTGAGGCGGCGCGCCGCACGTTCAAGGCGGCGCAGCCCCTGCTCGTGGTGGCCTCCGACCGGTCGCTCGCCGGCAAGGTCCACCCGAGCGCGGCGCGCCTCCGCGCGTCGATGGGCGAGATCGACCTCCGCGAGGGTCGCATCGACGACGCGCGCGGCCTCTTGAAGCAATCGGCCGACGAAGAGAAGTCGGGCAGCGTGCTCCTCTCGCTCGCCCGCATCGATTGGCGCGACGGCCAGACGCAGCCGGCGCTCGGTCACCTGACCGACGCGCTGTCCGCCCCCGACGTGGCGCACGACCCTGCGCTCCGCGGCGAGATCCTGCTCTTGATGAGCGACGTGGCGCGCGACAAGGGCGACGTGGCCGCGGCGCGCACGCCCCTGACCGAGGCGCTCAAGGGGCTCGTTCAGTCTCGCGGCGGCGCTGCGCAAGACAGCGACTCGCGAGCGCGCGTCGAGCGGGTGCTCTCGCGTGTCCTCGATCGCTTCGGCGCGGCGCAGCCCGCGCAGCGCGCGCTCGAGAGGGCCTACGCCGCCGCGCCCGGCGACCGTCACCAGGTGGCGCAGACGATCGAGCTCCAGATCGGGCGCGCCTTCGTTCGCGGCGATCTCCCCGCGGCGCGCGACGGCCTCGAGCGCGCCCTCGGCACCGACCTCGACGCCGACGACCTCGTGTACTTCGCGCTCTGGGTGCGCCTCCTCGAGCGCCAGGGGCGGGTGACCACCGACGGAGCGCCGGACCGCGTGTTCGCCTTGATCGCCGAAGACGGCGCGCCGGGAAAGGCCGCGCCCACGCAGGCGCAGGCGAAGCCGCCCGACCGGCAAGCCTGGGTGGCGACGCTTGCCCGGTTCGGCGAGGGGCGACTCAAGGGCGACGAGCTCGTCGCGCGCGCCGCGACGCCGATCCAGAAATACGAGGCGCTGTTCTACTCGGCCATGGACCGCCGCGCCTCGGGCGACACCAAGGGCGGCGACGATCTGCTCCGGCAGGTGGTGGCCGGCACCGGCCTCGAGCTCAGCGAAGTGAGCCTCGCGCGCGATCTCCTCGACCCGACGCACACGCAAATCGGCGGCCCACTCCCGCCCGACGTCCAGATTCCGTGACGGCAGCGCCGGCCGGCGGCAAGTCCCCGATCCGCACGGCGATCGACTGGGGCGAGATCGCGCCCCTTCGCCTGCGGGCGCGCCAGGTCGCCGAAGGCGTCTACGCGGGCGCCCACCGGAGTTCGCTCCGCGGCGCGGGCATCGAGTTCGGCGGGTACCGCGAGTACGTCCCGGGCGACGATCTGCGCTGGCTCGATCGGCGCTCGCTCCTCCGTCACGACCGGCTCGTCGTCCGTCAGTTCGAGACCGAGACCGATCGCACGCTCTCGCTCCTCGTCGATGCGTCCGCCTCTATGGGCTATCGCGGAGAGGGCGCGCCGGGCGCCAAGGTCGCCTTCGCGGCGCTCCTCGCGGCGGCGCTCGCGCGCATCGCGCTGGCCGGCGGCGAGCCGGTGAGCCTCACGTTCCTCGCGGGGGGCCTCGAGTCGCTGACGGTGCCGCGCGGCAGCGGGCGCGACCAGTTCGAGCGCATCGTGTCGTCGCTCGAGCGCGTCGAGCCGGGCGGCGATGCGCTCGGCGATCCGTCCATGCTCGAGCGGGCCGTGCAGTCGCTGGTCCGCGCGACGCGCCGGGGCGCGATCGTCGTCGTCTTCAGCGATCTGCTCGACTTGCCGGCGGGCGCCGAGAACCGCATCGCCGAGATGGCGCCGAGCGGTCGCGTGCTCGTGGTCGTGCAGACGCTGGACCCGGCCGAGGCGACGTTCCCGTTCACCGGCACGGTGCGCCTTCGCGCGCTCGAAGGCAGCGCGGTCGTCGAGACCGACGCCGCGACCGCGCGTGAAGGCTACCTGGCCGCTCTGGGCGCGCTGACGGAGCGCTGGCGCGAGGCGGTCGTGCGACGCGGAGGTCGCTTCGTACGCGCCACGAGCGCCGATCCGCCGGTTCAGGTCGTACGCGAGATCATCCGCGCGGTCCGCTAGCGGATCGAGCGCGAGCTAGCGGCGCAAGCGTGGGCGGACGCGCAGCCCGATCGCGATGAGGAGCCCGGAGAGCCCGACCCCGGCGGCCATCGGGACGAGGATCGTGGTCGCGCGGGTCATCGGCTCGGGCGCGGGCGGCGGGCCGGGCTCGGGCGCAGGCGCCGGCTGGGAGGCTGGCGCGAGCGAAGGCTCGGGTGCCGCCGCACCGGCGGGCGTCGGCGAAGGCGCGGGCCACGTCGTGCGCGAAGGCGTGGTCGGAGGCTCCGGCGTCTCCGTCGTGTCGGGCGGGAGCGGCGCGGCCAGCGCGGGGGCCGCGCCGTCGTTGGCCGGCGGGAAAGGGGGGGTCGGCCGCTGCGTCGCGAGGGGCGCGGCCGCATCGACGACGCTCGCGGCGCGTCCGGCGTCGGGCGGGGGGCTCGCCGTGGTCTGCGCGCTCGGTGTGCTCGCCGCGCTCGGGAAGGGCGGCGACATCGAGTAGTTCGGCATCACCGAGGTCGGGATGGTCGAGACGCTTCCCCCGTTGCTGAAGTACGACGCTACGGGCCCGGCGGTCGGGACCCCGGTGGCCTGGGCCCCGTTCGAGAAGTACTCCGACATCGCCTGAGCCATCTCGGCCTTCGTGGCGGGCGTCGCCGACGCCGCGCTCTGCAGTCCGTAGAGCTCGAGGAGCGACAGGTAGTACGCCTGCCCGGCGAGCTCCTGCGCCACGACGCCGCCGGCGGCGCGAGGCGCGCTCGCGGATTGCCCGCGAGCCACCATGGGGGCAAGACCTGTCAGAGCCAGCGTCGTCAGCAGGATCGCGCGCTTCACGCCACACCTCACGTTTCAGCCACCTTCCGTCTTGCTCTAACCGTGCCGCCGCCCGCGCCGACCGCAAGGGACGGTTCGTCGGGTAAACGCGGCTGGAGGCGCGACCGCGAACAGGCTAGCTGCTTGCACCGTGGCGTTCTTGACGACGATCGCGCTGGGCGTTGCGCTCTTCGTCGTCGGCCCGTACCTTGCCCATCGCCTTCGTCGCCGGCAAGCGCAAGACCTCCCGTTCCCGCCCGCCCGCCTCGTCGCCCGGTCGCCCGAGAAGGCCCGGCGCCGGGCGAAGCTCGAGGATCGTGCCCTCCTCGCGACGCGCGCGCTTGCCGTGATCGGGCTCGCCGTCCTCGGCGCCACGCCCTTCGTCCGGTGCTCGCGGCTCGCGCTCCAGCGGTCGGGCGGCGCGTCGGTGGCGATCGCGCTCGTCGTCGATGACAGCCTGAGCATGCGCGCGAGCGTCGGCGCGGCGGGCGGCGGCAAGGCGCGGTTCGAGCGCGCACGAGCCGGCGCGCGCGAGCTGCTCGCGTCGATGCGCGAAGGCGACGCGGTGGCGCTGGTGCTGGCCGGAACGCCCGCGCGCGTCTCGCTTGCGGCGACCACCGATCTCGGGGCGGCGCGCGACGCCATCGACGCCCTGGCGGTCACCGACCGCAGCACGGACCTCGACGGCGCCGTCGGCCTCGCTCGCGGACTGCTCGGGTCGCTCCCTCAGCTCGATCGCCGGGTCGTCGTCCTGAGCGATCTCGCCGACGGGCACTCCGACGGGCCGGCGCTCGCCGGCGGAAGCGACGCGCCCCTCTGGGTCGCGCTGCCCGAGCTCGCTGGCGACGCCGCCGACTGCGCCGTCGAGCGCGCCGATCGGCGCGGCGTTCGGGTGCGCGTCATCGTGGCGTGCGGGCCCGGGAAGAACGCGGCCGGGCGCGACGTCACCGTCGAAGACGCCGACGGCAAGACGGTCGCCCGCGAGCCGGTCTCCTCGGCTCCCGCCGGCGCGGCGGCGAGCACCGAGGTCGACGTGCTCCTGCCGTCGCCCGACGCGAAGGCCGTGCGCGCGCGCCTCGGCGGCGCCGATGCCGTGGCGGCCGACGACGTGGCGCCCGTGGTCTCCGAGGCGGGGCGCGGCGTTCTGGCGGTGGTGGCCGATCCGACCGACGAGACCGTGGCGACGGGCGGCGCGCCCATCGTGGAGCAAGCGCTCTCGTCGCTGAAGCTCGATGTCGACGTGCGGCCGCTCCCCTCGATGCCCGACGGGATCGAGGATCTCGCCGGGAGTCTGGGCGTCGTCCTCGACGATCCGTCGGGGCTGACGCCCGAGCAGCGTCACGCGCTGCTCGCGTTCCTCGAGCGTGGCGGCGTCGCGCTCGTGGCGCTGGGCCCGCGCGCAGCCTCCGCGCCCCTCGGGGCCACGCTCGAGCCCGTCCTCGGGCACCCCATCGCGTGGAGCGAGACGAGCCAGACGGGAGCCGATCCCTCGAGCGCCACCGGCGAGCTTACCGAGTCAGTCGAGAGCCTCACGCACCTCGGGGCTACCCGGCGCGCCGTTCTCGCGGCCGACGACACCAGCGCCTTCGAGCCGATCGTGCGCTGGACGGACGGCGCGCTACTCGTCGGACGGCGCGCGGTCGGGCGGGGTGCGGCGTGGGTGGTCACGCTGCCCTTCTCGGTCGACGCGAGCGACCTCACCCTCCGTCCGGCGTTCCTCGCGCTCCTCGACGCGTGGTCCGAAGAGGCCCGCCGTCACGCCGCCCCCGCGCGCACCGAGGTGGGCGCGACGTGGAAGTTCCTCGGCGCGCACGACGTCGAGGCGCTCGGCCCGCAGGGCGCGCTCGCCGTCGGCCGGGACGACGGCGCCGCCTCGGTCGTCCCCGCGCTGCTTGGGAGCTACCGCGTCACTGTCGACGGCCAGATCGAGACGCGCGTCGCCGCGCCCGACCCTCGCGAGCTCGATTTTCGTCCGCGCCCCGTGGGCTCGGCGGCGCCCGAAGCGACGGTCGGCGAGCGAAGGGCCGCGGTCGACGTGAGCGGAGAGGTCGCGCTCGCGCTCCTGGCGCTCACGGCCTTCGAGATGGCCCTGCGCCTGTGGACCAGCGCCCGCGACGCGCGCGCGGCGCGCGCGACCACGCTTGCCATGCGCCTCCCCGATGAGGCTTGATGTCGCGCTCATGACCGACGTCCTCGCTGCATCCGCTCCGGTATTCGCCCGCCCATCCGCGCGCCGGCTCGCGATCCTCGTCGCCGCGGCCTTCAGCGTCCTGCTCCTCGGCTGCCATGGGGCCGGGCCTTACGGGCACTCTCCCAGGTACGTCGAGCTCGACGAAGAGACCACGGCCGCGGCGGGCGCGCGCGACTACGATCCGGTCATGGTCGAGCGCCAGCCCGACGAGTGGCGCGCCGGCAAGACCACGCTCTTCGGCGTCGTGCAGAGCCGCGCCGCGGGCCCGAATGGGCAGGCGCTGCTGAAGCTCGGCGTCCGGCGCATCGAGCTCCGAAACCTCTGCGACAACGCCCAGGACGACGACTCTTGCCGCGTCACCGTGAGCGACAAAGACTTCGGCGTCGTCTGGGTGCTCGCGTCGCTTCACGGCGAAGACGACGTCGGCCCCCTCTCGGTCGGCATGCGGTCGCTGATCCGCGTGGTCGGAAAGATCGGCCAGGACGTATCGTCCACCGACGGCGCGCCCGTGGTTCGCGCGACGTGGTACCGGCACTGGCCCGCGGGGTTCTATGTGACGCGGGCGAGCGCTCGCGACATGAGGCAATGAGGCGAACGGGGCTGACGGGGCGAACGGGGCGAACGGGGCGAGGGAATCGAGGGCCGAGATGATCACGCGCGCGCCCGACGGAACGCTCCGCCTGCCGGCGCTGGCCACGGCCCACTCGCACGCATTCCAGCGCGCGCTGCGCGGTCGCGCGCAGCGGCCGTCGGTCGCACCGGCGTCGAGCGGGGCGCGAGCGACGGGCGCGACGGGCGCGACGGGCGCGACGGGCGCGACGGGCGCGACGGGCGGGGCCGCGCCCGACGACTTCTGGACGTGGCGCGGCGCGATGTACAGGCTGGCCGCCACGTTGACGCCCCAGTCGATGCACGCCATCAGCCTGGTCGCGTTCCGCGAGCTGTCTCGCGCGGGGATACGCACGGTCGGCGAGTTCCACTACGTGCACCACCAGCCCGGCGGTGCGCCCTACGAGGACCGGACCGTGATGGCCGACGCGGTCGTCCTCGCCGCGAAGCAGGCCCGGGTGCGCGTCGCGTTGCTCCGCGTCGCGTACCACCGCGCCGGCCCGGGTCGACCGGCCGAAGAGGGCCAGCGGCGTTTCTGCGACCCCAGCGTCGACGACGTCCTTCGCGACGTCGACACGCTCCGCGCTCGCTACGCGGGAGACTCCGAGGTCGTCGTCGGCCTGGCGGCACACTCCGTTCGCGCGGTGCCTCCCGCCTGGCTCGCGCCGCTGCGCGACTACGCGCACGCCCACTCGATGCCGCTCCACATGCACGTGGCCGAGCAACAGCGCGAGGTCGACGAGTGCCTGGCCGAGACGGGCCGGCGACCGGTGGAACTCCTGGCCGACCACGGCGTCCTGTCGGCGCGGTTCGTCGCCGTTCACGCGACGAACCTCCTCCCGCACGAGGCGCGGCTCCTCGGCCAGGAAAGATCGTTCGTTTGCATCTGCCCGACCACCGAGCGCGATCTCGGCGACGGCCTGGCCGACGTGAGCGCGCTGCGCCAGGCCGGCGCCCGCCTCTGCACGGGCGTCGACAGTCACGTCCTCGTCGACCCGCTCGAAGACCTCCGCGCGCTGGAGACCCACGAACGCCTCCGAACCCGCACGCGAGTGACGTTCGGCGCCGGTTCGGCCGGGGCCGAGACCCCGGCCGAATCGCTCTGGCGCGCCGGCTCGACCGAAGGCGAAGCGGCCTGCGGCTTCGGCGCTCACGCCGAGCCCGACAATGGCGGCAGCGTCATAACCATCCGCCCTGACCACCCCCAGCTCGACCTCGTGCCGCCCGAGCTGCTCCTCGACGCCATCGTCTTCGGCTCGAACGCGACCCTCTTCGAATACTAGCCCGCGCGGCCGGGGCGCATCACTTGGTGCCTGCCCGACCTGGGCGTGATTCGTGCGCGACCTGGCGGTCCCTCGGCGCTACCTGGCGTATCGGCGGCTCTCTCTCCCCCTCGCGCCCACACGGCTTGAGCGGCGGCGTCCGCTAGGCGATAGTGAATCCTTGCCATGTCCTCTCCTTTCCGACTGACGACCGCGTTCGAGCCGAAGGCTGATCAGCCCAGGGCGATCGAGCAGCTCGTCGAGGGGCTGGATCGCAACGACCGGCACCAGGTGCTTCTGGGCATCACGGGCTCCGGAAAGACCTTCACGATCGCCAACGTCATCCAGCAGACCGGGCGGCCGACGCTCATCCTGGCGCCGAACAAGACGCTCGCCGCGCAGCTCTACGGCGAGATGCGCGAGCTCTTTCCCGAGAACGCCGTCGAGTACTTCGTCAGCTACTACGACTACTACCAGCCCGAAGCGTACATCCCCTCGTCGGACACGTTCATCGACAAGGACGCGATCATCAACGACCAGATCGACCGGATGCGCCACTCGGCGACGGTCGCTCTCCTTTCGCGTCGGGACGTCATCATCGTCGCCAGCGTCAGCTGCATCTACGGCATCGGCAGCGCCGAGAGCTACCATGGGCTCGTCATCCAGCTGGCCCGCGGCGAAGAGGTCCGGCGCGACACGCTGCTCCGGCAGCTCGTCGACATTCAATACGAACGCAACGACATCGACTTCCATCGCGGGACCTTCCGCGTCCGCGGCGACGTGGTCGAGGTCTTTCCGACGTACGAGCACGAGACCGCCATCCGCATCGAGATGTTCGGCGACGTCATCGAGTCGATCAAGGAGGTCGACCCGCTGCGTGGTCGCGTGAAGCAGTCGCTCGAGCGCTACGCGATCTACCCCGGCTCGCACTACGTGACGCCGCAGACCCAGATGCGCCGCGCGATCGAGGCCATTCGCGAAGAGCTCCGCGATCGCCTCAACTTCTACGACAAGGAGGGCCGCTTCCTCGAGAAGCAGCGCCTCGAGCAGCGCACGCTCTACGACCTCGAGCTCATGGAGCAGATGGGCTTCTGCTCGGGGATCGAGAACTACTCGCGGCACCTCTCGGGCCGAAAGCCGGGCGAGGCGCCGCCCACGCTCATCGACTACTTTCCGCCCGATTTCTTGATCGTCATCGACGAATCGCACCAGACGGTGCCGCAGCTCCAGGCGATGTACCGGGGCGACCGCGCCCGCAAGGAGACGCTCGTCGAGTACGGCTTCCGCCTGCCGAGCGCGCTCGACAACCGCCCCCTGAAGTTCGAAGAGTTCGACCAGCACGTCAAGCGGGCGATCTTCGTCTCGGCCACGCCGGGAGAATACGAGCTCCAGCAGGTGCAGGGCGTCGTGGTCGAGCAGCTCATTCGGCCGACCGGGCTGATGGACCCGGAGACCGAAGTGCGGCCGGTGTCGGGTCAGGTCGACGACTTGCTCGGCGAGATCAAGGATCGCGCGTCGAAGAACGAGCGCGTGCTCGTGACCACCCTCACCAAGCGGATGTCGGAAGACCTGACCGACTACTACCGAGAGCTCGGCGTTCGCGTGAAGTACCTGCACTCCGACATCGACACGCTCGAGCGCATCGACATCCTCCGCGATCTACGCCTCGGCGAGTTCGACGTGCTGGTCGGGATCAACCTCCTGCGCGAAGGCCTCGACCTGCCCGAGGTCTCGCTCGTCGCCATCTTCGACGCCGACAAGGAGGGCTTTCTCCGCAGCCCTCGCTCGCTCATACAGACCATGGGGCGAGCCGCTCGAAACGCGAACGGGCGGGTCATTATGTACGCCGACTCGGTGACGCCGGCGATGAAGCGGGCGATCGAAGAGACCCAGCGGCGGCGCGAAGTGCAGCGCCAGTACAACCTCGAGCGCGGGATCGTGCCGACCACGATCGTCCGCGCCATCATGAACATCAACCCGGCGAGCGGAACGATCGACTACCTGAACGTCCCGAAGGTCGCGATCGGCGCTCGCGGCTCGGTGACGATCGGCGGCGACGAGGCCATCGAAGAGCGCATCGCCGCGATGCGCCTCGAGATGTTCACGGCCGCAGAAAGCCTCGACTTCGAGAAGGCCGCGCGGCTCCGCGACGAGCTCAAGAAGTTCCAGGCCGCCACCGGCGTCGAAGCGAACGGCTCCGCCGGCTCCGCCCCCGCCTTCGACCCCTATGCCGCCAAGAAGACCAAGCGCGGCCGCGGCACCGTGAAGGCGAAGCCGGCGCCCGCCCGCACCGGCCGCAAGTTCAAGGCGCGGTGAGGGGGGATGCGGGGCGCGTTGCGGAGGAGAATAGCCGCAGAGGCGCAGAGGGCGCAGAGGGAAGAGGGGGTTCGGTCCGCTCTTCAGAAGCGCGCCGCGAGGGATTGCCTCGACCGTGCCCACCGTCCCTGTGACTCATACGCGACGAATCTCAGTGACGACGTGCTAAGGGAACGCGCTTAGTGGTACCAGACGGCACACTGCTCGCGTCGGGCTCGTCCGATTCCGACATCCGTCTCTGGAGAATGCCTGCGGGAGAGCTTGTGGATCTGATTGGCGACTCTAATCTAACCGGCCACCTCTAGCCCGTTCTTTCCTGATCCGAGAGAATGGGCCATGACGAAGCGTGACCCGGTCAGTGAGGTGCTCGAGGTAAGGTCCCGGTCGGGAAGTCGCTCGGTCTTGATCGACAGCCTGACCATGCTGTGGCGCGGGCGCCCGAGCTTTCAGTTCGGCCTTGCCAGAGGTCTCAATCGGCCAGCTCGTCGCTCACGGTGTATCGATAAACAGCATGCAGCAGCTTGCGGGTTGCCTGAGCACGGTAATTGGTACGGACCTATTCGATGCCGTGGAGCACACCTATGACCGATTCCAGGTTGAACGTGTGGGCGCGCCAAAGGTACCGATAATAGCTGATCTGACCAAGACAAGGGCAAGCCTTGCTCTGCTGTTTGTCGTCCGCCATATACTTGTTCACGAAGTGCCGGAAACGTCACCGTACTCCGATGACGACGTAGACGCGTTCCTTACCGCGGCCTCGCAGTTTACCCGTGCGACCGATCAGGCACTTTTCAATATGCTGGATCCCGACTATCCGCTGACGACCTTGGACATGAATCGCGCCGCCGGAAAGGAACATGAGGAGGCCAAGAGTCGGCTGGATGATGTCCTATTGCAACTGGCCCCGATTTTCAAAGAACGCGGCAATCAACCACTGTTCGATCGCGCGCAAGCGGCATGGGAGGCCTATAGCGGTCTGCAAGCGGAGTTGCTGGCAAGCAACGTTGAAGGTGGCTCCTTGCAACCTGTAGTCCACATTGGTGAAGCAACCCGCCTTGTGAACGCTCGAGTGGACCAGCTCCGGTGGTGGCTGGATCGCGAGGAGGGAGACGTGGGGCTGTGACGTCCTGTGAGTAGTCGCTCTCGACCAGCGCTTGAGCCCGCGCCCCTGGCGGATGCCGCGCTTCGGGCGCTCGCGCTGGCACTCGCTCCCTACCTGCGTGAACTGATCGCCGTCGAGGCCGAGGCGCGCGGGGGGTAGCTGGTCCTTGACCTGTTCGCCGGTCAAGCCGCATCGGCGACCTTCTCGCCGTAACGGTTCGAGCGAAGCGCTACAAGTGGCGGACTAAATTGGCCGTTCCGCGCGAGCGGAGAGCCGGTAAGGCACCCCGTGAGGGACCCCGCGTCACGTCTCGATGACCACCCGCCCGCGTGTGCCGTTCGCGACGGAGCGGTACGCGGCGATGCCGTCGGCGAGCGGGTGCGTCTCGGCGATGAGGGGCGCGATGTATCGGCCGCCCTCGAAGCCCGGAACGAGTGCCAACAGGATCCCGGCCGACGCGAAGGCGTCGACCTTGCGGCTGTCGGCGCCAAAGATGCGACTCTCGTTGTGATAGAAATCGATCACGTCGAACTCCACGCGACGCTTGCCGGTTCCGCTGATCTCGACCAGCCGCCCGCGGTGGCCGAGCGCCGACAGCGAGGGCTCGAAGAGCACGCCGCCGACCGTGTCGAAGACGACGTCGGCGCCCCGGCCCTGGGTCAGCCGCATCACCTCCGCGCGCAGGTCCGCGGTGGTCGGCACGAACGCGTCGATGAGCTGGCCTGCCGGCGACTCCGGCGGCGGTGGCCTGACGTCCACGCCGATCACGCGGCAGCCCCGCGACTTGGCGATCTGGACGACCGCGCCGCCGACGCCGCCGCCCGCTCCGACCACGGCGACGGTCTCGCCTCCCTGCGCGCCGGCGTAGGTCACCGTGCCGAGCCACGCGATGATGAAATTGACACCGACGGCCGCTGCGGCCCCGTGCGGCAGGTTGCGCGGCTTTCGCACGAGCGCGCCGACGGGGAACGCGATGCGCTCGGCGTGGGTCCCGTCGAGGCTGAAGCCGATCTCACCTCCGGTGCCCCAGACCTCGACGCCGACCCACGCCTCCGGGCCGCGCTCGACGACGCCGGAGAAGTCGCGCCCCGGGACGCGCGGCAGGACCGTGCCCTCCATCTGGCCGGCGACGTTCTTGACGTCGCTCGGGTTGACCGAGGCGGCCACGATTCGCACGACGGCGGTGGTCTCGTCACCCTCGGGGTCGGGGAGGTCGGTCAGCGCGAGCCGGGACGGGTCGCCGAACTCCTTGAACTGGAGCGCGCGCATGTTCACCGCCCTCCTGCGCCCGGCGGATCGCCTTCGCGCGCCGCGTCCCTCGTCGAGGGCGGCGCGAGCCGGGCGCGCAGCAGACTCACCGCCTGCTCGCCGGCGAGCATGCCCAGCAGGCCGACGAGCGCGATCAGCGGCGGCGCAGGCGACCGGAACCTGAGCAAGCCGTAGCGGACCCCTACCCCGAGTCCGATCCCCAGCGAGCCAACGTAGGCGAGCATCGTGCACCTCGAAATCAGGCGTCGTTCGAGGTCGATCGTACAAGATCTCGCCGGAGGCGACACCCTTCAACCGCCTCAGTCGTTTGGCGCACCCGCGCAAATCCAATCGGCGATCGTCTGGATGTCCGCCGGGGGCATCGCTCCCCCGGGGGGCATGCGCTGGGTCTGCGAACACATGGCGATCCCGGTGACTTTGTGAAGCAAGTAGCTTCGCTGCAGGTTGCCGGGGGTCACGAGGACGCCTGCGTCGCAGCCGTCGTACGCGGGCGCGCCGACAAGCTGACCGTAAAGGGATGGCGGCGAAGAGAAGCCGTGGCATAGCTCGCCGCCTGCGCAGCCGGCGAGGATCGGTGCGACGGCCGCCATGAACCGCGGAGCGGCGCCCGAGCAGGCGATTCCGAGGTCGGCGTCCTCATCGATCGGTCCTGCGTCGCCCGAGACGATCCCGGAGAAGTCGAGTAGCCCGGGGGAATTTCACCCCCAGGGCCTCTCGGAACCGGACGTGAAGCTCTCGCCTCATCCGGCTCTTCCAATCGAGCCCCACGGCATCCCAAACAACTTGCTTCGGAATGTCGTACGGCTTCGCCTCAGCCATCGGCTCCTCCCCTCTCGGGTTGGATCCCCCCGTCGACGCCCGCGGTCCCCCGCGTTACGACGTCCCCATGTCCCTCGCGCACTACGTCACCATGGGTCACTCCGGTCTCCGCGTCAGCCCGCTCTGCCTCGGCGGCATGACGTTCGGCAAGGAATGGGGCTGGGGCTCGGAGCCCGCAGAGGCCAAGCGCATCGTCGACGCTTACGTCGCGCGCGGCGGCAACTTCATCGACACCGCCAACGGGTACACCAAGGGCCATTCCGAGGTCATCATCGGCGAGCACCTCGCCCACGACCGAAAGAAGCGCGACCGCGTCGTCCTCGCGACCAAGTTCGTGACCAACATGTTCATGGGGGACCCCAACGGCGGCGGCTCGAACCGCAAGGCCGTCATTTCCCAGTGCGAAGAATCGCTCCGCCGCTTGCGCACCGACTACATCGATCTGTACTGGCTCCACGCCTGGGACAAGACCACGCCCATCGACGAGACGATGCGCGCGCTCGACACGCTCGTCGAGCAGGGCAAGGTGCGTTACCTGGGCTTCAGCGACACGCCGGCCTGGAAGGTGGCCCAGGCGCAGACCCTGGCGCTGCTCCGCGGATGGTCTCCGCTCATCGCGCTGCAGATCGAATATTCGCTCTTGCAGCGTACGGTGGAGGGCGAGCTCGTGCCGATGGCACAGGAGCTCGGCCTCGGCATCACGCCCTGGGGTCCGCTCCGGGGCGGGGCGCTGAGTGGCAAGTACAAGCGCGCCGACAAGGGCAAGCACGAGGCCGGACGCGGCGCCCGCGTCACGAGCTACCTCGACGACCGCACGTTCGATCTGCTCGACCTCATGGGCAAGATCGCGAAGGAGCTAAGCACCACGGTGCCACGCGTCGCGCTCGCGTGGGTCGAGAGCAGGCCCGGCGTGACCTCGACGATCATCGGCGCGCGCACCATGGAGCAGCTCGAAGACAACATCGGCGCGCTCGACGTAAAGCTGACGCCCGATCACATCGCGGCGCTGGACAAGGCGAGCACACCGGCGCTTCCGTTCCCGGCCGACATGCTGTCGGCGGTCCCGGCATTCTCCTACGGCGGCACGACGATCAACGGGCAGCCCTCGAAGGCGTGGCCGCAGGCGCCGCAGAACGACAGCGAGCGGTTCTGACCGGGTCCCGGGCCTCGACGCTACCGTGGCAGCCGATGCGGCTTCTTCTTGGCCGCCGGCTTCTGCTTCGCGGTGGCCCGCGGCGCGGCCCTCTTCTTCGCGCTCACGCTGGAGACGGCATCGGGCTTTCGCGCGGCCGGCTTCGCGCCGTTGAGGGCGATGGCCGCGCGCACCAGGCCCTTCAGCCCCTCGACGTTGATCGCATCGCCCTGCGACCAGTCGATGGCCCGCCAGGCCTTGCCCTCCAGCTCGGCGTTGAAGACCCGCTTGGGGTCCGGCAGCTTGGCCCCTTTCGGGAAGGTCACCTTCACATGGTGGTTGTGAGCGTTGGCGAGGCAGACGATGCCGTCACGGTTCCACACCGGCGTCCCCATCCACTTCCACTCCTCGACGATGGTCGGGTCCACCTCGTGAATGAGCCGACGCAGGGACCGGAGCAGCTCGCCGCGCCAGTCGGAGAGCGAGGCGAGCTTCTGGTCGATGAGCTTGGAGGCGTCCACGGATTCTCTCTCCCCAGCGGTGATGGTCCCGAACCTCGATCAAAAAAACGCAGGGCGTTCGAGCCACTTCTGTAACCTAAGACCCCGCAAGACCACCACTTCGGCGTTGCAGGCCGTTCTCACGGTCACGTTCTCAGTCACTGAAACGTCAGCGGGGAAACGGAACCGCCGGCGGCCGCGAACCAGCGACCGACGGGGTTTGTCCTTCCCAAGGAGCATGCCAATGAAGATCAAGACCATGACCGTCTACGTGGAGGATCAGGAGAAGGCGCGACGGTTCTACACCGACGTGCTGGGCTTCACGAAGAAGGCGGATTTTTCGAACGGGGGCTTTCGCTGGCTGACGACCCATCGCATGCCGTTCAAGGCGGAATCGCGAACCATCGTGGCACCTTCATCCTGAACGCCGAGGGCAACCGCAAGCACTTCGAGAAGGGCGCGACGTTCGAGTCCGTCTTCGGATCGACGGACGCCGTCGACAAGTTCAACGTCGCGAACCACACGTACAAGGACCTCCAGACCGACGAGACCATGCTCGACCCGACCTTGACGGCCGAAGCCGCCGCGACTCACTGACGGCAGAGCCGAAGCTCCGCCGCGATGATCGAGGATCTCGGCCCGGTGAGCCACGAAGAGTAGCCGAGCGCGCGCGAGAGCCTCGCGCGCTCTGGACCCTCGGCGGTGTTCCCCTAAGTCCGCGCCCGTGCTCCACGGCGGTTCAAGACGCCCAACATAGCCACGACAAACGCAACCGCAGCGCCGGAATCGCCCTGGGTCGCGCCTAGATCGCACGCACACCCGCCGCTTGTCGCCCTGCCCGCTCTATCCGCAGAACCGTCAGTTCCGCCGGCGTCTCCACCGCCGTTCGACAGCGCGCCGCCGCCGTCCGTGCCACCCGAACTGCCCGCACCGCCTTCGCTCCCGGCCTCATCGCCGCCGGCATCTTGAGGGGATACAGCGTCCATCGTGCCCGCGTCCGAGCACGCGGCGACGCCCGGATCCGGACCCGGCGGCGCGAGCCCGAAGAAGCGAGTCACCTCGCTCCCCAAGGTGGTCAAATCGTGGCCTGCGTCCGCTTCGCTGACCGCCTCGACGCGCACGACGCCGCAGGCGTCGTCATATCGCGCGCGGGTGTAGCCTGACAGTGGAGTGTCATGCTCGGTCGTGGTCGGCGTTGCACTGACACCGAGGACGTTGGCCCATTGCTTTATCTCTTCCCCGTAATTGTTGAAATTGATGGTCGCATCCGCGGTCCCGTGCCACAGCTGCACGCGCGGTCGATACCCCGTGTAGCCTGGATACGCCGCACGTGCGAGGTCGCCCCATTGCTGCCCTGTATTTATGATTTGACCCTGCGCACACGCGCTGTTCCAAAATCCCGACCCGGCAAAGCACGTGTCGGGAACGCCGGACCACACCGAGCCGGCCTTGAACACATCGGGGTACGCCGCCATGAGGACGTTCGTCATCATGGCTCCCGAGGACGTACCGTACGCATACACCCGAGTGCCATCGGCGCTGTACGTTCTGATCGTGTAGTTGACCATCGAGACGATGCCTGCCGAGTCGCTTCCGCCACCATGGGTCAGTGAGGCATTCGAGAACACGTCCCAACACATGTTGTTGGTCGTCGAGACGGTCTCTGGAAAGACCATGATGTACCCGTATTGATTGGCGGCGGCGACGAGCCCGGCCGCGGGACCCGCGAAGAGGGCTTGCGCGCTCCCTCCACAGTAATGGATGGCCACCACGACTGGCGGCAGCGTCGCGACGTGGTCGGGCACATAGACGTACATGTTTAGACTGCTGGGGTTGTTGCCAAAGCTCGAAACTTGCTGCAACGACGCCGCTTGGGCAGCCAGGCTCGCACAGAGCACGGAACCTGCAAGAGAACATGCAGCAAGACTGGGTCGACGTCGCATAATCACCTCAACGCGTCGTCAGATGAGAGTGGCAATAGGCCCACCACAAAGCGCGTTCCTTGCGCGAAAGGGCGCCGACAGTGATGGGGCACGGTGGGCACCGTGCGCACGCTCAAAACGTGCTTTGTCCCGCCGCATGCCCAGAAATAATCTAAAGATTATATGTCCGCTCGAGCCCTGGGTCAAGCTGTCGATCGCCAAGGATCGCCGTAGCCGGCTTAGCTGCCGGCTTAGCTGGCCTATCTGGCCTATCTGGCCTACCTGGCCTACCTGGCCTACCTGGCCTACCTGGCCTGCCTGGCCTATCGCTGCGTGGAAACTTGGTTTGCCCACGAGGACGATTTGGCTTGGAGCAGCCGTCGCGGGGTCTTGGCGTCAGGTCAATCGCCAGGCTTTCCTACCGCACCGCGTAAACGTCATCGGCGAAGAGGTTCGGGGTACCTGGCGCGAGGTAATTCCCGCCGATGGCGAGGATCAGCGACGTGCAACCGCTCGGGACCGTCAGCGTCCCGCTCAAGTACGTCCAGACGTTCGGCGGTACAGTGACGTAACCTATGTTCAAGAACGACGTGGTACCCGCGTCGCCGCAGACCGCCGCTCCAGAAGGCGCGATTTGATAAGGCGTTGTTCCGTCTTGCAGGAGCCACATGGTGATCGCGTACGTACCGGGGGTCGGGGGCAGGTTGGTGCCCAGGCCATTATAATACACGCTTCGTCCCGAGATCTCGCCGCTGTGGTAGCCGCAGTGGCCTTGCGTGGAGGACACGGAGAACGTCCCTCCGTAGTTCGCAAACCATCCAGTGCCAGGGTCGGTCGGGTCTTCGAAACCGGGATTGACGACGTAGTTGGTCCCGCCCTCAGGCGCCATCGGGTCGCATGCCGCATCGCCCGGCGGTGCGTCGGCCATACCCGAGTCCGGCCGCGCATCGAGGGTGGCGTCTTGCGCCCCGTCCTCTGCGGCGCCGTCCGCATCAGCGTCGGTGGCGGCAAGGCCGGCGTCGGATCCTGCGTCCGCCCCTGAGTCCGCCTCTGGCCTGATCGTCGCGTCCGGCTCGTTGCCCGCGTCCTCCGTGCCGTTGCCGGCGCTTAGGAAGTCGACGTTCCAGTCGCAGGCAACCCAAGCGCCCGAACTTGTCGCGGCGGCGGCGAGCGGTAGCAACAGGCGTACGCCTCGTCGGAGCGTTTTGTCCCTCAGCGAATGTCGCATGTCCGTAAGCTGAAGCAGCATCAGAAAGGCCCTCCGTACGGGAGCACGACGCCGCGGCTCGCGGAGCGCGGCGATGGGGGATCGCTCATCTTGAAATCGACCGCAGGCGCAGCAACCACCAAAGCGATGACCCTGAAGACATTCCCTTCCTCGGTGCGTCCCTTCCGCTTGCCGTCGACCTGGCTCGCAAGCGGGCCCCCGTCCTTCCCGCCGACGAGGTCGTCGCGACCTGCCCTTCGCTCGGCGAGCGAAGAGTCGTCGACCTGATCGTGCTCGGTGATCATCCGCTTCATCCGGCTCCTCCGAGGAGAATGCGCCGGCTCGCCTGGCGTTCCAGCCACGCGGCCTCGCTACTCTCCATCGACGCGTACCGCGCGCGAAAGGACGCGATCCAGGCGCGCTCATCATCCCGCATCGCGGCTTCCTCGAACGCATCGACCACAACGTCGAGCGTGAGTTCGCCAAACGTCGATTCGCGGCCGCCCTCTCGCAGCAGCGCCCGATATCCAGCGACCGCGCTCGCGCCGCTCTCATCGAGCGGGTGACGGACGACGACGCTTCGCCCGGCCACGTACGGCGAGCCCGGGCGGTCGCGGAGGGCGGTGGCCAAGAGGTGATTGCGCCAGAGCTGGTTGTGGCTGGAGTCGGCGACGCGCTCGTCGACGTCGTCGCGCCAGATCGTGCGCGCTCCGTTCATCCAGCGCCGGTACGCCGGCTTGTCGTGTCGCTCGGGCGAGAACGAGTCCGTGAGCTTCGTCTCGACGGCGATGAAGGCGCGCCCTCCGGTGTCGCGCTCGTAGTCGATGAAGGCATCGAACGACGTCCGGTCGGCGAGGTACTCGGAGGCCGGCGACGGGGCGTACTCGATCTTCACCTCGTGAACCCGCGCGATCTCTCCCGGGAACAGTGCGGCGAGGAGGCGGCCGGCGCGGTCGCGATCCACCGCGAGAGGGCCGAAGAGGTTGAAGCACATCGGCTGACTCGAGAGCATGTTGTGCATCAGGCGAAACGGGTCGACCCGGTCGCTCGACTCACGGACGCGGCGCTCCGCGACCTCGTGGATCTCGGGCGTGAGGAAGTTACGTCCGGTCGCGCCGTCCTCGCGCGTCAGGATGTTGCCGTAGCGGCGCGAACTGCCGCCGGTCGGTCCCGTGCCGGAAGCGACGCGCAAGACGTTCGCGCGGTAGAAGCTCTGGTGAAAGCGCATCCGCGCGGTGAAGGCCCCGTCGTCGTCGCACTGAGGCCCGAGGTCCGCCGGTTCACTCCAGGGTAGGGGAGGCGTAGCCATCACGGCGGCGCCGGACGGCCGGAGGGGCGCGCTCGCGGTCCTCTCCGAGCACGCGCCTCTCGACGACTCGTACTCCGGGAGCAGGCAAAGGCCGAGATGCGTGCGATTCTGCGAGAGATACGAGCCCACCATCGCGTGGTAGTTGCCGTCGGTCGCGTCGCTGTGAGCGGCGAGCATCGCGCGATGCTCGGACACCTCCCGCGTATGGAACCGCGCGTTCAACTCCGCGAGCGCGGTGGCGACGGCCCTCGCGTCGATATCGGTGAGCTGCATGACCGCTCATCATCCTCCCGTTTGTGCGATCGAGCGTGGAAACTCGGCTTGCCGGACCGGGCCGATCGTCAGCGCGCGAGCAAAGGCGCCCGCCCGCCTTCGAGACAAGCTTCTCAAGCGCGGCAAGACCCAAGCCTTCTCATCCGTCGAGGAGATTCGGTCTCGCATCGTCGATCTCGCTGGCGTCCGCGTAGCCCTCTATTTTCCCGCGGACCGAAACCGCGTGAGCGGCCTCATCGTGGAGGGCTTCAGCGTCATCGAGACGCGCGAGTTCCCGCGCGAGGGCGAAGCGGCAAACGGACCGTCAGTCTGGAAGAAGCGCTTCTCCGGTTACGGGGCGACGCATCATCGCGCGCACCTGCGGCGGCAGGAGCTTCCAGAGGCCGACCAGCACTATGGCGACGCGCTCATCGAGATCCAGGTCGCGTCTGTCCTGATGCACGCGTGGTCCGAGGTCGAGCACGACCTCATCTACAAGCCGCTCTCCGGTGAACTCTCCGAAGAAGAGCTGGCGATCCTGGACGAATTGAACGGGGTGGTGTTGGCGGGGCGTCGCGAAAGACGAGAGACGGTCGCAAGTGCTCGATACCTCGTGAGAATCCGAGGGACTTCGACGGCGCTCGCGAAAGCCGAGAGGCGGGGGGTGCGAGGGTCGTCGCGCCGGATGGAACTGGAGCTCGGACAACTGGATCTTCGGTACGAGGCGCTGCGCACGCGAAGCGCGCCGCGCGAGCGGCGCGTGGACGACGTTGCTGGCGCGCATCGACGACGTCGACGCGATCGAAGCGAAGCTCCGCGTGGCCGAGCTGCACGATCGGCGCGGCCTCACCGAGCTCGAGG
>ODAK010000156.1_pt1 | contig 75589 bp, 82 predicted proteins | sample 1539591 | NCBI WGS metagenome assembly ODAK01 (sample SAMEA3539303, study PRJEB22396) | soil metagenome | biome: tundra; feature: field; material: soil | place: USA | collected 2010-05 | depth 0.15 m | reverse complement strand
GCCGCCGCCAACGGTGAAGCCGCCGCCGAGGTTCCTCTCGCTGCCGAGGTTGAGGCCGTCGGCTCGGGTGAAGCCACCACCGCGAACGGGGCGGCGTGAGCACCGTACGCGTCACCCAGCGCAAGTCACGCAACGGTTGCGACAAGCGCCAGCTTGACACTCTGCGCTCGCTCGGACTGCGCCGCATCGGGCACACCGTCGAGGTCTCCGACTCGCCGCAGATCCGCGGCATGCTGCATAAGGTCCGCCATCTCGTCGAGGTTGCGGAGTCTGCCGGCGAGGTCGAAGGATCGTGAACGTGTCCGAGCAGACTCCGGAGGACTCGTGAGCGCCACTGAGGAACGCGCCTCCGACGAGCGGATCGGGCTGCACAACCTGAGCCCGGCTCCCGGCTCGCGCAAGGCGCGCAAGCGCGTCGGCCGCGGCGAGGGATCCGGTACCGGCAAGACCTCGGGACGCGGGCAGAAGGGCTACGGCTCGCGCTCGGGCGCCAAGTCCCGGGCCCGCTTTGAAGGCGGCCAGAACCCGCTCCACATGCGGATGCGCAAGCTGCGCGGGCCGCACATGAAGAAGTCAATGCCGTTCGAGCCCTTCCGCACCCACACGCAGCCGGTCAATCTGCTCGACCTCGAAGCCCGCTTTGAGGCGGGCGCGGCCGTGACGCTCGAGGCGCTCAACGCCAAGGGCCTGGCGACCCGCAAGGGCGTCGCCGTCAAGGTACTGGCCAAGGGCGAGCTGACCAAGGCGCTGACGGTCCACGCACACGGTTTCAGCGCTGCCGCACGCGAGCAGATCGAAGCCGCCGGCGGGACCTGCCAGCTGATCGAGAGCTGAGGCCGCCGGAATGATCGCGACGATCCTCGGAGCGTTCAGGGTCGGCGAGATCCGCACCAAGGTCCTGTTCACCGCCGCCGTACTGGCGCTTTACAGGCTCGGGACTCACATCCCCGCGCCGGGGATCAACTCCACCGCGGTCAACGCGATCCAGAAGAACTTCGGCGGCAACAGCATCCTCGGGCTGCTGAACCTGTTCTCAGGCGGCGGGCTGGGCCGGATCGCCATCTTCGCGCTGGGGATCATGCCCTACATCACCGCCTCGATCATCCTGCAGCTGCTGCAGGTCGTGGTGCCCTCGCTGGAGAAGCTCCAGAAGGAGGGCGAGGTCGGCCAGGCGCGGATCACCCAGTACACGCGCTATCTGACCGTCGGTCTGGCCTTCGCCCAGTCGATCGGCTACGTGTTCCTGTTCCGCAGCTTCGAGCAGCAGGCGGGCGTCACGTTGATCAGCAACTTCACGTTGTTGAAGGTCTTCTTGATCGTGATCTCGCTCACCGCGGGCACGGTCCTGCTGATGTGGTTGGGCGAGCTGATCACCCAGCGAGGGATCGGCAACGGGATCTCGCTGCTGATCTTCGCCAGCATCGTCTCGCGGATCCCCAGCGGCCTGAACTCCTGGTGGACCAGCCCCAACCAGGTGTTCAAGGTGGTCATGCCGTTCATCGCGATCGCCGTCGTGGCCGCCGTCGTGTTCGTCCAGGAGGGCCAGCGCCGGATCCCGATCCAGTACGCCAAACGCGTGATCGGCCGGCGGATGACCCAGGGTGGGCAGACCTACCTACCGCTGCGCGTCAACATGGCCGGCGTGATCCCGGTGATCTTCGCGGCCAGCGTGATGGCGATCCCGCCCACGATCGGTCAGCTGATCGGCCAGAACCGCAACAACTTCGCCACCCATCTGGCGAGCTTCTTCAGTCCCCAGAGCTGGCACTACGTACTCGGCGAGAGCATCTTCATCATCCTGTTCACCTACTTCTATACGGCGGTCACGTTCAACCCCGTCGACCAGGCCGAGAACCTGAAGAAGTACGGCGGTTTCATCCCGGGGGTGAGGCCGGGGCGCCCGACGGCGGAGTTCCTGGATCGAATCCTGGCGCGGCTGACGTTCCCGGGTGCGCTGTTCCTGGCCGCGATCGCGGCGCTGCCGACGATCCTGATCAGTCAGACGGGCGCCAACTTCTTGTTCGGCGGGACCTCGATCCTGATCGTGATCGGCGTCGCACTGGACACGATGAAGCAGCTGGAGGCGCAGCTGATGATGCGCAACTACGAGGGATTCTTAAAGTAGGGGAACTCCGGGCCCGGCTCTCCGCCCACCGGACTGCGCCCGGGGGATCGCCCCCTGGGCGATGCCCCAAGTAAATCGCCGCTAGGCGATTTACCGGCTCCGACGATAGAGTTCATTCCTCATGGCCGAGCTCAACCTGATCCTGTTCGGTCCGCCCGGGGCCGGCAAGGGGACGCAGGCCGAACGCCTGCGCTCCGACTTCCAGCTGGCCTTCATCTCCACCGGCGACATGCTGCGCGCCAACGTCAAGCAGGAGACCGACCTCGGCCGCCAGGCACAGGCGTACATGGACAAAGGTGAGCTCGTGCCCGACGAGCTGATCGTGGCGATGGCCGCCGATCGCCTGCAGCAGGGTGACGCGCAGGACGGCTTCATCCTTGACGGCTTCCCGCGCACGATCGAGCAGGCCAAGGCGCTGGAGAAGCAGCTGTCAGAGCTGGGTCGCCGGGTGACCACGGCGATGCTGATCGACGTACCCGACGAGGAGGTCGTCCGCCGGCTGTCGGGACGGCGGGTGTGCGTCAAGGCCGGCCACAACTATCACGTCGAGTTCGACCCGCCCAAGCACGAGGGCGTCTGCGACCAGGACGGTTCGCGCCTCGTCCAGCGTGACGACGACAAGCCCGACGTGATCCGCAACCGTCTGCGGATCTACCACGATCAGACCGAGCCGCTGGTCGAGCACTACGACGAGCAGGGACTGATGCGCCGGATCGACGGGACGCGCGAGCCCACCGAGGTGCACGGTCACATTCGCGCGGTGATCGCGACGCTTCGGCTGGAGGAGAACGTCTGATCTCCGGGCGGCCGCACACGTGATCATCAAGAAGAGCCCCGAGGAGATCGATCGCATGGCCGCCGCCGGCGCGATCCTCGTCAAGACGATGAACCTGCTCGCCGGCAAGGTGCGGCCCGGCGTCAGCACCCGTGAGCTCGACCAGGCGGCGGAGAAGTTCATCAGCTCCCAGGGGGCCGAGCCGGCGTTCAAGGGCTACCGCGGCTTCCCCGGCTCGATCTGCGCCTCGCCCAACTCGATGATCGTGCACGGAATCCCCGGTCCCTACACCCTCCAGCGCGGCGACATCCTGTCGGTCGACGTCGGCGTCATCTACGAGGGCTGGGTGGCCGACGCCGCGCGCACGTTCGCGGTCGGCCCGATCACCCCGGTCGCCCACAAGCTGCTCAAGACCACCGAAGAGTCGCTGTTCGCCGCCGTGCCCGAGTGTCGCGTCGGCAACCGCCTCGGCGATGTCTCACACGCGGTCCAGGCCCATGTCGAGGCCGCCGGACTGTCGGTGGTGCGTTCGCTCGTGGGCCACGGCGTCGGGCGCGAGATGCACGAGGAGCCCCAGGTTCCCAACTACGGCGAGCCCGGCACCGGGATCCCGCTCGAGGAGGGGATGGTGCTGGCGGTGGAGCCGATGGTGACCGCCGGCCGTCATGCGGTGCGCGTGGGCGAGGACCACTGGTCGATCTACTCTCAGGATGGATCCCTGGCGGCACACTTCGAGTTCACGATCGCGATCACCGCCGACGGACCACGGGTCCTGACCCCGTGGCACAGGGAAATTTCCCGGGGGGGAAATTCCCTTCGGGGATCGCCCTGGGGGCGATCCCGCGGGGCTGCTTTGCCACGTGAATGACCCCGGCCGGGAGTTCTGAAGGCAATCCCGAACCGAATCCCGTCCCCGGCGAACGCGAGCCTGATCGCCTTCAGAACTCCCAAGCTAATCGCCCTCTGGGCGATTAGCCGCTATCATCCCCGGGTGCGCCTGCAGTGCATTTATTTGTGCTGCGCCGCGCTCCTCGGAGCGGTAGCGGCGACCGTACCGGTCGCCAGAGCCGGGCTGCAGGAACCACACAAAATCACTCACGACGAGAGCGAAGCGAGCGTGAAAGTACGACCGTCGGTCAAGCCGATGTGCGAGAAGTGCAAGATCATCCGCCGCCAAGGGCGAGTGCTCGTGATCTGCTCAAATCCACGTCACAAGCAGCGGCAGGGCTAAATGGCGCGAATTTCAGGGATCAACATCCCGCTGAACAAGCGGGTCGAAGTCGGCCTCACTTATATCTACGGGATCGGACGTTCGACCTCCAATGAGCTGCTGGCCAAGGCCGGCGTCGAGCCCGACCGCAAGGTGCGCGACCTGACCGAGGAAGAGGTGGTCAAGCTCCGCGACCTGATCGACGGCGATCTCACGGTCGAGGGCGATCTGCGCCGCGAGCGCTCGCAGAACATCAAGCGGCTACAGGAGATCGGCTGCTATCGCGGCCTGCGCCACCGGCGCGGCCTGCCGGTCCGAGGTCAGAACACCAAGACCAACGCGCGCACCCGTAAGGGTCCCAAGCGGATGCAGGTGGCCGGCAAGAAGAAGGCGGCCAAGAAGTGAGTCCCGCTCCTCGCAGACCTCAGCGCGGCCGGCGCCGCGTGCGCAAGAACATCCCCGTCGGGCAGGCGCACATCAAGACTTCGTTTAACAACACAATCGTTTCGCTCACCGATCGTGAGGGCAATGTGATCGCGTGGGAGTCGGCCGGAGGCGCGGGCTTCAAGGGTTCGCGCAAGTCGACTCCGTTCGCCGCGCAGGTGACTGCCGATGCGGCCGCCCGGAAGGGCATCGAGCATGGATTGCAGAAGGTGGAGGTGTTTGTCAAGGGGCCTGGCTCGGGCCGTGAGACGGCGATCCGCTCGTTGCAGGCCGCGGGTCTTGAGGTGACGGGCGTCAAGGACGTCTCGCCTCAGGCCCACAATGGTTGTCGTCCACGAAAGCGCAGGCGCGTGTAGATATGGCTCGCGACACTTCTCCGCAGTGCAAGCAGTGCCGTCGAGAGGGACAGAAGCTGTTCCTCAAGGGCGAGCGCTGTCTGACTGACAAGTGCGGCGTCGAGCGCCGCGGCTATCCGCCGGGCGACCACGGGCGTGGGCGCCAGAAGCAGAGCGAGTACCGCGTCCAGCTGCGTGAGAAGCAGAAGGCCAAGCGCTACTACGGAGTTCTGGAGAAGCAGTTCCGGATCTACTACTCCAAAGCCTCGCGCCAACCCGGGGTGACCGGCGAGAACCTCCTGCGGATGCTCGAGTGCCGGTTTGACAACGTGCTCGTGAGGCTCGGCTTCGCCGCCTCGCGGCGCCAAGCGCGTCAGCTGATCCTGCACGGTCACTGGACCGTCAACGGTCGCCGCGTGAACATCCCCAGCTACCAGCTGCGCAACAGCGACGTGATCGCGATCGACCAGCGATCGACCGCCGGGCAGGTGATTCGGGACGCGACTGAGCTGACCGGTCAGGTGCCGGCATGGTTGCAGGCCGATCACGACTCGCTGACGGCGAAGGTACTGCGCAAGCCCGAGCGGCGGGAGATCGCCGCGCCGGTGCAAGAGCAGCTGATCGTCGAGCTGTACTCGAAGTAGTCAGAGCTTTTGCCGCGGGGCCACCAGGCCCTCGCGCGCGGTCAAACAGCCGCCTGAGCGGCCCGATACCCACGACGTTAGGACCCCGATGCTTGACTTCCAAGTCCCCCGAATCTCCAGCGAGTCTTCCGACGACACCCGAGGCTCGTTCACGATCGAGCCACTCGATCGGGGCTTCGGCTACACGTTCGGCAATTCGCTGCGACGTGTGCTGCTGTCCTCGCTGGCCGGCGCGGCCGTGACGAGCGTGCGGATCGAGGGCGTCGCCCACGAGTTCTCCACGATCCGGGGCGTCAAAGAGGACGTCACCGACATCGTGCTCAATCTCAAGGGTGTTGTCTGCCGCATGCACTCAGACGCCACCGAGATCGAGGCTCCGCTCGTGGTCACGGGACCCGGGGAGATCAGCGCCCGGGACATCGACCTCCCGTCCGGCGTGGAGATCCTCAACCCCGATGCGCACATCGCGACGCTGGAGAAGAAGACCAAGCTCGAGGTCTACCTGACGATCGGCCGCGGCCGCGGCTACCGGCCGGCGGAGGAGAACAAGTCGCCCGATCAGCCGATCGGCGTGATCCCGATCGACTCGATCTTCTCACCGGTGCGGCGCGTCGCATACAACGTCGAGCAGGCCCGCGTCGGCCAGAAGACCGACTTCGACAAGCTCACGCTGGACATCGAGACCGACGGCTCGATCGATCCGCACGCGGCGCTGCGCGAGGCCGCGGAGATCCTGATCTCACAGCTGGCGATCTTCACCGATGCCGATCGCGTCGTGGAGCTGCGTGAGGCCGGCTCGCCCGGCGCGCTGGAGCCCGGGCTGGTCGGCGGCGGCCAGGTCGGCGCCCCGTCACGGCCACCCAACGCGATGGACGACATCCTGATCGAAGAGCTCGAGCTCGGCGTTCGCTCCTACAACTGCCTCAAGCGGGCGGGGATCCAGACCGTGGGCGACCTCGTGTCCAAGACCGAAGGCGAGCTCAACGCGATCCCCAACTTCGGCAAGAAATCGATCGACGAAGTGATCGAGACCCTCCACGCCCGCGGCCTCGGGCTGCGAAACGAATAACCTCTGTCCGATGCGTCATCAGCGTCAGCGATATCAGCTCAGCCGCAGCGCCTCGCACCGCAAGTCGCTGCTGATGAACCTGAGCAAGGAAGTGATCGAGCACGAGCGGATCCAGACCTCCGAGGCCAAGGCCAAGGCCGTCAAGCCCGAAGTCGAGAAGCTGATCACGCTGGCCAAGCGAGGCGATCTGCACGCTCGTCGCCAGGCGCTGTCGGCGCTGGGTCAGGACAAGTTCACGGTCTACAAGCTGTTCGAGGAGATCGCGCCGCGATACACCGAGCGCCCCGGCGGCTACACCCGGATCCTCAAGCTCGGGCCGCGCCGGTCTGACTCGACCGAGATGGTGCTGCTCGAGCTGGTCTGATTTCCCCGGGATGGTCTCCCGGCTGATGGTGGAGTACGACGGCACCGAGTTCGCCGGCTGGGCGCGCCAGCGCAATCGCCGCACCGTGCAGGCGGAGCTCGAGCGAGCGCTCGCGGTCATCCTCCGAAATGACGCTGTGGCGACGACGGTGGCAGGGCGCACCGATGCCGGCGTTCACGCCTGGGCCCAGGTGGCCAGCTACGAGGGCGAGCCGGCGCGGGTGGCGTCGCTCAATGCGCTGCTCCCCGACGACATCGCGGTGCTCGACTGCCAGGCCGCCGAGCCGGGCTTTGACGCTCGCCGCGACGCCACCAGCCGCGCCTACTGCTACCGCCTGCTGGCGCGGCGCGCCCGCGGCCCCCACGAGCGCGGCCGGGCACTGCACTGGCCGCGTGAGGTCGAGCTCCCAGCGCTGGAGGCCTGCGCGCGGGCGCTGTGTGGCACTCACGACTTCACGGCCTTCACTCCGACCGAGACCGACCATGTGCGCTTTGAGCGCGACGTGCTGGCGGCGTTCTGGCGACGTCGGAGCGCCGACGGGTTGGAGTTCTGGATCGAGGCCGATTCGTTCCTGCGCCACATGAACCGGGTGCTGGTCGGGACGATGCTGGAGGTGGCCGGCAGCCGGCGTTCGCTGGAGGAGTTCGTCGCGCTGCTGGCGGGGCGCCCCCGGGCTCACGCGGGCCAGACGGCCCCGGCCCATGGCCTGTACCTGGCCGGGGTGGGGTATCAGGATCAGCGCGTGCTGGTGCCGTGATTCATAAATTCCCTGGCAGCCATGATTCAGAAATTGAGCGGATTACAGACCGGTAAATGGACGAATGTTCGATTGCGCGATCGGACATTCGTCGTACGATCCCTGGCCGGTAGGGGACGCAGGAATGTCTCATGGTCGCGATCGCGGTCCGAGTTGGCTCAACTCCACTGACGGGGTGTGCGGCTCGGGCCGCGACGCATTTGTCCGCTGCGCAGGGCGGATTGCGCCGACGCCCGGCCCCTGCGAGGCTGCCGCGTAATTCTGAACCCCGGCACTAGGATCTGTGCCGTGCGCGTACTGCTGACCAACGACGACGGGATCGAGGCGGCCGGCCTGCAGGCGCTGCGCCGGTCCCTGGCCCAGCTGCCCGGCGTCGAGCTGGCGGTGATCGCCCCGGACGGAAATCGGTCCGCGATGGCGCGTTCGATCACCACGCGTCGTCCGCTGTGGGTCCAGGAGGTGGATTTCGACGACGGCAGCGTCGGCTACGCGACCGACGGGACCCCGGTCGACTGCGTTCGCCTGGCGCGGCTCGGTCTGATCGAGGGATTCGAGGCCGAGCTCGTCGTGGCGGGGATCAACCACGGCTCCAACCTCGGCGACGACATCACCTACTCGGGAACTGTCGCGGCGGCGCTGGAGGCGATCGTGCTTGGGCTGCCGGGGATCGCCGTGTCCCAGCAGTCAAGCGCGCTGGAGCTCGACTTCCGCACCGGGCTGCGGTTCGAATTCGATCTGGCGGCTAACTTCACCGCGCGGCTCGTGGGCGAGCTCAAGAGCGTGCCGCTGCCCACCGGCACGCTGCTGAACATCAACGTCCCGGGAGCCGAGCCCGACGGCGTGGAGGTCGCACGGCTGGGCAAGCGCATCTACCGCGACGAGCTGTCCCTGGTCGACGAGGGATCAGGCGGCCGTCGGCTGTACCGCATCTACGGAGATGCGGGCTATGAGCACGACGAGACCGGAACCGATCTGGCGGCCGTCGCGCGCGGCAAGATCGCCGTCACCCCGATCCATTTTGATCTCACCGACCGTGAAGGTCTGCAGGCCCTCGCGCGCTATGACCTGGGGAGGCTGATCTCGCCCGCTTCGCATGAGGCGGGCGGCCAGTGACATCGGCCGCCCAGGCTGAGGATCCGGCCGAGCGGGCCGCGGAGCTGCGCCGCCTGCTGGCCCACCACGGGCACCGCTACTACGTACTCGACGATCCGGAGATCGGCGACGACGCCTACGACGTGCTGCTCGACGAACTGCGCCAGATCGAGGCCAAGCACCCGGAGCTGCTCACGCCCGACTCACCGACGCAGCGGGTGGGCGGCGAGCCGGTCAGCGATCTGGTCAAGGTCCGTCACCCCGAGCCGATGCTGTCGCTGGCCAACGCGCGCTCGGCCGACGAGCTGCGGGCCTGGATCCAGCGGATGCGCAACCACCTAGCGCGCGAGGGGATCGAGGATCCGGAGTTCGAGTTCGTCGCCGAGCCCAAGATCGACGGGCTGGCGATCTCGCTGCTCTACCGCGAAGGCGTGTTCGAGCGCGGCGCGACGCGTGGCAACGGCGAAATCGGCGAGGACGTGACCCACAACCTGCGGACGATCAGCTCGATCCCGCTGCGGCTCGAGATCGCGGATCCGCCGCCCTTGCTCGAGGTCCGCGGCGAGGTCTACATGTCGCTGCCCGACTTCACGGCGCTGAACGAACGCCGCGCTGAGGCCGGCCTGTCGACGTTCATGAACCCGCGCAACTCGGCCGCGGGCACGATCCGGCAGCTGGACCCGAAGCTGGCCGCCGACCGGCCGCTCTCGCTGTGGTGCTACCAGATCGGCGTCACCGACGGCCTGAGCTTCGGGTCGCATTGGGAGGCGCTCGAATGGCTGCGGGCCCACCGCTTCCCGGTCCACCCTGACGTCAAGAAGCTGCGCTCCGAGGACGACGTGGTCGCCCAGTGCCGCTCTTGGGAGCAGCGTCGCGGCTCGCTGGAGTTCGAGATCGACGGGGTCGTGGTCAAGGTCAACCAGTTCGAGCTCCAGCGCCGGCTGGGGGTCGTGGGGCGGGACCCGCGCTGGGCGATCGCCTGGAAGTTCCCGCCGACGACCGCTGTCACCACGCTCAGGGCGATCGGCTGGAACCCGGGCAAGTTCGGCGACCTGCACCCCTACGCGATGCTCGAGCCGGTTCACGTCGCGGGGGTGACAATCAAGCTGGCGACCCTGCACAACGAGGAGGACCTGGCGCGCAAGGACATCCGGGAGGGCGAGGAGGTGATCGTCCTGCGCGCCGGCGACGTGATCCCGCAGGTGCTCTCGCCGGCGCCACACGTGGCCGAGCGGGACGAGCGTCCGCCGCCGTCGCTGCCCCCCAAGCGCTGCCCGGTGTGCGACACGCCGACGGTCAAGCTCGAGGACTCGGTCTTCACCCGCTGTCCCAACCGCGACTGCCCCGGTCGCCGCTGGCAGCTGCTCAAGCACTTCGTCGGGGCGATGGACATCGACGGCCTGGGGGAGAAGCAGGTAAACCTGTTCATGGAGCTCGGCTGGGTCAGCACCGCGGCGGACTTCTACCGCCTGGACGCCGACCGGATCGCCGAGCAGACGGGGTTCGGGCCCGTCTCGGCCGAGAAGCTCGTCACGGCGATCGAGCAGTCAAAGCGCCAGCCGTTCGGGCGGGTGCTGTATGCGCTGGGGATCGAGGAGGTCGGCTACGTGACCGGCCGCAGCCTCGCCCAGCAGCTGCGCACGGTCGACGCGTTGCTGGCCGCGACGCCCGAGGAGATCGAGCAGACCCCGGGTGTGGGTCCGAAGATGGCCCGTACGATCCATGAGCAGCTGCATGACGAGCAGATGGCCGCGCTGATCGACGATCTGCGCACGGTGGGCCTGACGCTGCAGGAGGAGGGCCCGCCGCCGGGCGAGGGACCGCTGGCGGGCAAGACGCTGGTGCTGACCGGCACGCTCCCTGAGCTGACCCGTGAGCAGGCGACCGAGCGGATCATCGCCGCGGGCGGCAAGGTGACCGGCTCGGTGTCACGCCGTACCGATTACGTGGTGGCGGGCGAGAGCCCCGGCACCAAGCTCGCCCAGGCCGAGCGTCTCGGCGTTGCCGTGGTCGACGAGCGCGGGTTGCTGGATCTGCTCGGATGATGGCTACCGCGTCGCTCGTGGCGGTTCAGCCGTCGTACTGCGCCAGCGCGACCTGCATCCGATCCTGGATCGGATGGGCGTAGTTGGGGTCGATCGAGTTCATCAGGAACGCGTAGGCCAGCGTGTGCCCATCCCGCGCCTGGCAGTATCCGGCCACGTTGGAGACGGCCTGCAGGGTCCCCGTCTTGCCGCGACAGCGTCCCTGCGCGTAGGTTCTCCGCATCTCGTCCTGGAGCGTGCCAGTCTCTCCGGCCACCGCCAGTGAAGCGGTGAACTGCGGATCGCCGGCCATCTTCTGCAGCACGGTCACCACCTGCTCAGGGCTCGTCAGGTCGTAGTAGGAAAGTCCCGAGCCATCGTCCAGGCGCGGGTAGATGCCGAAGCTGGTGGCGATCTGGGTTCTGACCACGGCGGCGCCCGCGGTGGTGGTCCCGGCGCCTCTGTAACGGGCGCCGAGGTCCTTGAGCAGCATCTCGGCAAAGAAATTGTCTGACGGCGTGTTGGTCCATTTGATCAGCGTCGCGATCTGGGGGGAATGGACGTCGGCCAGCGGCGTGGCTCCGGCGGGCGTCCGGCCGGTGCTGACTGGGGTCCGGGCGGCGACCTTGACTCCGGCCGCGCGCAGCGCGTTCACCAGCTGCTGGCCGGCCACCAGGGCGGGGTGGGCGTCGTATGCGCTGCCGTCGAGGGTGGCCCAGCCGCGATCGTAGGCGAGCGCACTCAGGGCGCCCTCGACGTAGTCCGACGGCGCATAGCCGGTCGCCGGAGTCCCGCGCCGCGAATCGAAGAACGACTCGTCGGCGACCACGCGGCCCTTGAGCGCGGTGATCCCCGTCTGGCGGACGAGATTTGCCACCAGGCGCTGCATCGTGGCGCCGCCGCCGTAATTGCTCTGGTCAAAGGACGCCGCGCCGAAGCTCGGGTCTCCGCCTCCGCGCAGGTAGAGCGTGCCGGAGAATGCTCCGCCCGGGCCCTGCGTGCCGCGTCCGAGGATCCATGTGGTGAGGCTCGCGCTGGGGCCAAAGCGCAGCAGCGCCGTAGAGGTGGTGTAGAGCTTCTCCACCGATGCGGGCAGGCGCCCCGTCCTGGCGGCGGCCGAGAACACAGCCTGGCCGGTGTTGAGGTCGACGACGTAGGCCCCGCTCTGGGTGCCGGCCGCCCCCATGTCGCGCCGCAGCGCCCGGCTGAGCGCGCTCTGAGGGGTCTGGCCGGCCTGGGTGAGCGGGACGGCGCCGGCCCCTGTACAACAGGCCAGCAGCATCACGATCACGGCGACCACGGAGGCGAGAAAAGCCCGCATCACCCGTGTATAACCGTTCGGAGGGCAAAAAGCTTCGGTTCTCGGCGGTGACCTTCGGGCCCCGAACTCTGGGCGCGGGGCGCACCCGTACAATCAATTGCGCATGGGCAAGGTTGTCAAGCTCGATGCGGCGGCGACGGATCGTCCGTCCCCCCCACGTAAGACGGGCACTCAACGGCGTCGCCAACGCTCCAAGTCGGCGCTCGTGCTGGGCGGCGGCGGGTTCACGGGCGGCGTGTATGAGATCGGCGCGCTGCGAGCCCTCGATCTGCTGTCGGTCAACCGGACCGTGAATGAGTTCGACGTGTACATAGGCACCAGCGCCGGTTCGTTCGTGGCCGCTGCTGTCGCCAACGGCGTCACGCCTGAAGAGATGATGCGGGTGATCGTGCAGCAGGTGCCGACGCCGTTTCCCGACGCCCGCGTGAGCTCGCTGCTGAGGCCGAACTATTCCGAATTCCTGAGCAAGGGGCTGATGATGCCGCTCCGGCTCGTGCAGCTGATGCGCACCCTGATCAAGGACCTGGGGCAGGTGTCGGCGGTTGACCTGGCGATCGGGCTCGCCGAAGCGCTGCCCTCCGGCCTGTACTCAGGTGAGGGGATCGAGCGCTACGTGCGGCGGATCCTCTCTGACCCGGACCGCACTGACGACTTCCGCCTGCTCGCCAACGAGCTCTACATCGTCGCCACCGACCTCGACAACTGCGAGCGGGTCGTGTTCGGCTCCCAGCAGTGGAACGACGTGCCGATCTCCACGGCGGTCAGCGCCTCCAGCGCGCTGCCGATGATCTACAAGCCGGTCAAGGTCAAAGACCGTGAGCTGATCGACGGCGGCATCCTCTCCACCACCAACCTCGACATTGCGGTCGAGGCGGGCGCCAAGTTCATCGTGGTCGTCAACCCGCTGGTGCCGTACATCAACGACAACCAGAAGCGGATCCCGACGGTCACGGGAGGCCGGGTCGCCCGCGTGTCTGACATGGGCTTTCCGCACATCGCCTATCAGGCGTTCAAGCTGCTGGCCCATCAGCGACTGCACGAGGTCGCCCGTCGCTGGGAGGAGCGCTATCCGGGCGTCGACATCATCCTGATCGAGCCGAACTCCGACGACGAGCTCATGTTCCAGACCAGCATCATGAACTTCACCTCCCGCGTGGACATCGCCCGCCACGGCTTTCAGTCGGTCACGCTGAAACTGGCCCAGGACTATCCCCGCTTCAAACGCATTTGCGCGCGGCACGGGATCGACATCTCCGCGACACGGGTGCGCAAGGTCGTCAAGCACTTCGACGCGGAGCGTGAGCAGAATCGCGCCTGGCGGGAGATCCTGGAGCAGACGACCTCGACGCTGTTGCGCCAGTCCTCAGAGAATTAGGGCTCGCGACGAACTTGTGGCCGGACAAGCCGTCAGTAATTTAGTCGCGGGCCCTTAGATTGCCCTGAGCCTGAACTGGCGAGCGCGGAACTCGGACGCACGACGGTCGACTGCGCGTTGCTTGGGTTAACTGGGCCGACCGGGGATCGGGTGCGGCCTGATGGCTGTTATGCCTAGGCGGGCTGCGGCTGCTGGATCCCGGGCAGCTCACGCAGACTGGAGAGGAACAGGGTCTTGTCGATTCGGCCGTTGAAGATCGGTACTCCCAACTCGACACATTTGATGATCACATCGCGACGCTCCAAGCCGGACTCGCGTGCGAGCTCCGTGGGCGTCAGGTGATTGGCCATCGGTCCATCCTCCTTTGCGGTTTTCGCTACATGTTCACAATTATGCCGCGTGGGCCGGACGGTCTCAAGCCGAGGTGCGAATTCTGTCCGCTCCGCGCGATTTCTCGGTCCAAGGCGATCGCAAATACGAGAGCTTTGCTGGACAAATCTCAAATAAACGCCACTGTTCAGTCGGGTTCCTGATCGGGAAACCGTCCCCAGGGATCCCGGGGCTGTAGCCCGCACCGGCGCGGTGGCCGGGGCGCGCGGGGTCTGTAGGGGCGGGCCGGTACCCGCGCAGCGCCGGTGCCACGACCAGGCGGCCGGGGACGATCACGGCGCCTATGGAATACTGGTCCGATCGGGGCGTGGCGCAGCCTGGTAGCGCGCACCGTTCGGGTCGGTGAGGTCCACGGTTCAAATCCGTGCGCCCCGATATCTCTTCACCAAGTCCGCAGGGTTCCGCGGACCCCGTATGAGATGCCGGGAAACCCCAGATGGAGCCGCGGGCTCAGGCTCGGGAGGGGCCGTCAGTCCTGGAAGTGACGGGCGCGACGGATGCGGCGCCGGACATCGCGCGGCGCGCGGAGGCTGAGAGGTTCGTGGCGGGTGCGACGGAGGATGATGAACGTCGCTGTGCCCCACATCGCCGGTATCCACAGAGCGATCGCGTGGTAGACGACGGTCGCGGCGGTGGAGATCGCCGCGGGGATGCCGTAGAGCACGAACATGCCCACCAGGCTTCCGTCGAGCACGCCGATCCCGCCGGGAATCGGGATCACGTTCGAGAGGTAGCCGATCTGGTAGGCGAGCACGATCACCGCAAGCGGCGGCGCGTGGCCGGCGGCGGCAAAACAAGCGGCCAGCACCCCGATGTCGCACCAGAGGAACGCGATCGCGCCGATGATCCGCCAGTCCGCCGAGAACAGGATCTGCTTGGTGAGGCGGATGCTCGTGGCCATCTCCATGAGCACCGTGCGGACGCGGCCGTGCGCTCGGTCCTGCGCCAGCCGTTCGGTCAAGCGGGGGAGAAGCAGGAACAGGACGAAGGCGCCGGCTCCGACGGCGGCCGGAATGACGCTCAGCAGAGGGCTGCGGGGTCCGGGCAGCACGCCGATCCACAGCCCAAGGCCCGCCAGGAAGAGCGTGATCACGTTGATCGCGCTGGTCAGCAGGAACAGCACCGCCGAACGTTGCGCGACGCGCGTCGGCTCTCCACCGCGCTCGACCAGCAGCCAGGCACCGACGGCGATGCTGCCCGCCCCTCCGAGCGAGACCGCCGAGCCGAAGGCCAGCTCACTGAGCGCCACCCGAGCTCCGAACCGCAGTGGAGCGCGGTCGAAGACCTGGAGGAACGCGAGTACGTAGCCCAGGCAGGAGAGGATCTCCAGCACCACCGCTACGGCGATCCAGCGCGGGCGCATGTCGCTCACGTCATCGGCGACGCCGTGCAAGCCAGGCACCGCCAGCAGCAATGCGGTCGCCAGGACGACCAGCAGAACGAGCGAGATCAGCCCGCGCTTGAGGCTACGACTGGCTGTGGCGGCGTCGACTTCCGGGCTGTCGTCCCGCGGGGGCGGGGCGTCGTCGGTCGTCGCCATGTTTGACTATTCAAGCAATGACGCGGATAGAGCCTTCCGGCTACTCGCTCGTGGGCATCCGCGCGGACAACCCAGGGCCGCTGACGCTGAGCGGAACCAACTCATGGATCGTCGATCGTGATCCTGCCTGGGTGATAGATCCCGGGCCCGCGCTGGCCGAGCACATCGCCGCCGTGGTGGCTGAGCTCGGCCGGCTGGGCGGGCTCGGCGGCATCGCCCTGACGCATGATCACGCCGACCACTCCGAGGCGGTTGCGGCGATCAGGGAGCGCTTCCCCGGCGCGCCGCTGGCGGCCGCTCGCGGCGACGTCGACGTGCGGCTTAGCGACGGTGCTCGCTTTGGACCGCTGGAGGCGGTTCGCACACCTGGTCACTCGACCGATCACCTGGCGTTCATCAGCGACGGGATCGGGCTGACCGGCGACGCGGTGCTGGGGGAGGGGAGCGTGTTCATCTCGCCTGATCCCGGCGCGCTCGCCGGCTATCTCGACGCGCTGAGGAAGTTGCGACGGCGCCGGCTGACGATTCTGGCCCCGGGCCACGGGCCGGCGATCCACGATGTCGACGCCAAGCTGCAGCAGTACGTGGCGCATCGCCTGGATCGCGAGCGCAAGCTGATCGCGGCTCTGGATCAAGGCAGGCGCAGCGTCGATGAGCTGCTCGACGCCGCGTGGGAGGACGTGCCCTCCCAGTTGCGTCCGGCGGCGGCGATCACCCTCGCGGCCCATCTGGACAAGCTCGACTCCGAGGGGCGGCTGCCCGCCGGGGTGCAGCGCCCACCGGCCTGGGGCTAGCGCCTCCAGGCGCCCGAATCTGGCTCCGTCGCTTCGCTCCCGCTTCCCCTCCCGCCCCCGGTTCCGGTCTTGGTCTCGATCTCGGTCCCGGTCTCCGCGAGGCGCTGCTCGGCCAGCGCCATCGCGGCCGCCAACGGCGTTTCGCCGCCCGCAGCGGCGCGATCGAAAATCTCCCGCAGTGTGTCGCCGATCCTGCGGACGCGGGCGCGCGCGGCGGCCGGATCATAGCCGTCGAGCTCTTCGGCGATGTTGATCAGCCCGCCCGAGTTGGCGACGAAATCAGGCGCCCACAAGATCGAACGTGAGGCGAGTTGCTCGGCGATCCGCTCGGTGGCCAGCTGGTTGTTGGCCGCGCCCGCGATTACGCGACAGTTCAGCGCCGGTACCGTCTGATCGTCGAGCATCCCGCCGAGCGCGCACGGTACGAGCACGTCGACGTCTGCCCTGAGTGCCTGGTCGGGGCTGAGCCAGCGTGCGTCCAGCTGCGTGGCGAGGGCGCGCTTTCGCTCGTCGACATCGGCCACGGCGAGCCGGGCCCCGGCTCGAGCACAGCGCTTGGCCACGCGCGAGCCGACGTGGCCTAGACCAATCACGCAGATCGTCCGCCCACGCAGCGAATCCGCGCCGAAGGCGCGTTCGCAGCAGGCCCGAATCGCCGCCTCAACCCCCAGCGCGGTGAACGGACTGGGGTCGCCGGATCCGCCTCGGCTGCGGGCCAGTCCCGCTACACGGGACGTCTGACGGGCGATCACGCTCATGTCACGCGAGGACGTGCCAACGTCCTCGGCGGTGATGTACCGGCCTCCGAGAGCCTCCACCGCGTCGGCGAAATCGAGCAGTGCCGCCGTCCGCCGGCTGGCGGCGAACTTCGCCCGTGCCGGGAGCACGATCACTCCCTTGCCGCCGCCCAACGGCAGGTCGGCGACGGCGGCCTTGTATGTCATCGCCCGCGACAACCGCAGCGCGTCGCGCACGGCGGCGCGCGCATCGTCATAGGACCACATGCGACAGCCCCCAAGCGAAGGTCCGCGCGTCGTGCAATGGACGGCGATGATCGTGTACAGCCCTGACCGCCGCCCGCGCCGCACGAGCAGCTCTTCGTGTTCGAGGGTCTCGAGGTAGCGCTCGGTCGTGCTGGTCCTAGGAACCAGTTCCGGACGTGCCGCTGCTCGTGCTGGAGGACGTGGCTCCGGATCCGGTGCCCGTCGACGCGGTCGTGGTTGTGGCGGTGCTCGGCGAAGCCGGCGCCGTAGTCCCGCTGGTGACGGTCGCCGGGCTGACGGTCGTACCGGCGCCAGAGCCGGTCGAACTCGACGTGCCGGTGACGCTGCCGGCCGTGGACACCGTCGAGCTCGGATCAGACGACGTGGCGGACGGCGTTGACGTGGATCCCGCGGAGCCGTCCGTGGCCGAAGCAGAATCCCCGCTCGTGCTCGTGCCGCCGGTGCCCGTGGAGGCCGACTTGCCGGTCTGATCGCCGGTAGCCGAGGTGGAGCTCGTGGCGCCGGCAGCCGTAGTGCTCGACGATGGCTGTGCGATCGTGATCCGCTGTGCATGGCCAGCGCGATGACGCGGGGCGGGCGCCACCGGCGCCGGTAGCGTCTGGGGCACCGGCGTGCTCTGGTAGGCGGGCGCGGCGGGAGTCTGGGGCGCGACGTAGGTCGCGACCGGGGCGGAGACCTCGCTGTCGGACACGACACGGTGATGCTGAGCGTGACGAGCGCCCGGCGTGGCGATCGTGTGCTGGATCTCCACCGCGCCGCCCGCGCTCACCACGGCGGCGGCCAGGAGCGTGGCCACGTGTCCAGCGCCGGTGGCGAGTATGCCCGCCGAGGCCAGCGCGCCGCCGGTGCTGACCACTCCACCGGCCGCCGCTGCTCCGCCGGCGCAGGCGGCAGCTCCCCCGCCGGCGGCGGCACCGCCACCGGCGGCTGCGCTGCCACCTGCGCCGGCGCCCCCACCGACACCGAGCAGATTGGCGATCACCCCAAACGGCCCGAGCGCGGGCACGAACGCCGCGAGCTGCCGGCTGACACCGCGCACCTCGCAACGGAACTTGCGACAACTCGGGCAGTCGCGCAGATGGCGCCGGGCCAGGCCGCTGGCTCGGACGCCTCGGTCGTGGGCGAGGATCAGCTCCTCGCGGATCTGCGAGCAGGCAGTCTCCCGGGCCTCGCTGGCCTGGGCCAGGCTCACCCGCGCACGCACCAGCAGCGACTTGACGGCTGGAACCGAGACTCCCAGCCCGTCGGCCAGATCGGTGTACGCCATCCCACCGAGCTCGCGCATCAGAAGCGCCGAGCGCTGTTGATCGGGGAGGCGCTGGACATCGGCGATCAGTCGTGTGAGCGCCTCACGCTGCTCGGCCTTGGTGGCTGGATCCTGCGCAAGCCCGGGCAGATACTCGAGCGTGTCGGCGGTCGGCAGCAGCGGGCGGCGCAGCTGGTCGATGCAGCGATTGTGAGCTACTCGATACAGCCAGGCGCGCAGCGTGAGCGGGCGGTCGCCGCAGCGCAGGCCGGCGTAGGCTCGCACGAAGATGTCCTGCACCGCGTCCTCGGCATCCTGGGGTGAGCCACCGAGCATCTGACGCGTGTAGGCGAACAGACGCTGGCGATAGCGATCGTGGATCACTCGGAAGGCATCCTCGCTGCCGGCCCGGAACAGCGATACGAGCTGGTCGTCGCTGCGTAGGCGCAGCAGCGAAGCGCCGATCGAAATCCGAGTCCGCGCCAGGCTGACTGGGGCTGATAGGGCGGAGGCTTCCACTTGAACCCGTACACCACTCTAACGAGTGATCCGGGTGAAAGTTACGTTTTCGTCGGTTTGGCCGTCAGGCCAGCGCGGCGGACCTGCGGTACGGGAGTGCCCGTCTAACCGATCCCGCACGCTGAACGCCAAGTTCAGCGACCCACCCTCGCGATGGCCTGACGCAGATCTTCTGGTCACCCGCCGTCAGAAGTCGTGCGCGGCCATCACGTGCTTGACGTGCGTGTAGTCCTCCACGCTGTACATCGACAGGTCCTTGCCATAGCCAGACTGCTTGTAGCCGCCGTGGGGCATCTCGCTGGTCAGCAGCCCGTGGCTGTTGATCCACACGCAACCGAACCGCAGCGCCGCTGACACCCGCATAGCGCGGCTGACGTCACGGGTCCATACCGATGATGCGAGTCCGTACGGGGTGCTGTTGGCCCAGGCAATCGCCTCCGCTTCATCGCTGAACTGCTGGATCGTGATCACCGGGCCGAAGATCTCACGCTGGATCATCTCGTCGTCCTGGCGCAGGCCGGCGATCACCGCCGGCTCCAGGTAGAAGCCGGGACGATCGGGCTCCTTACCGCCCGTGACGACCTCCGCGTGATCGGGCCTGCGCTCAAGGAACCCCTTGACTCGCTCGCGCTGACGCGCGCTGTTGAGCGGACCCAGCGTCGTGTCGGCCGAGTCGGTGTCGCCCAGCACCTGGCCCTTCGCCTGCTCGGCGAGGCTGTTGACGAGGTCGTCATGGATCTTGGTGCTGGAGAGCACGCGCGTGGCGGCGGTGCAGTCCTGACCGGCGTTGTAGTAGCCAAAGCCGGCGATCGCTTCCGCCGCGGCGTCGATGTCGACGTCGTCGAAGACGACCACAGGGGCCTTGCCTCCTAGCTCGAGGTGCACTTTCTTCAGCGACGACGCAGCGTGCTCGGCGATCCACTTTCCGGTATCGACTGACCCAGTCAATGAGACCATCGCGACGTCCGGATGCTCGACCAGCGCGGCGCCCGCAGCGTTGTCGCCCAAGACCACGTTGAGCACGCCCTTGGGCAGGATGTCGGCGGCCAGCTCAGCGAGACGAACCGCGGATGCGGGTGTTGTCGGCGAGGGCTTGAGAACCGTCGTGCAACCGGCCGCCAGTGCGGGGCCGATCTTCCAGATCGCCATCATCAGCGGATAGTTCCAGGGCGCGATCTGGCCGACGACGCCAACCGGCTCGCGCCGCACATAAGACGTATACCCCTCGAGGTACTCCATCGCCGCCTTGCCCTCCAAGCACCTGGCGGCCCCGGCGAAGAAACGAAGCGGATCGACGATCGCGGGAATCTCGTCCGCCTTGACCGATTCGATCGGCTTGCCGGCGTTCTGGGACTCGATCGCGGCGATCTCGTCGCCGTTGGCCTCCAGCGCATCGGCGAGACGCAGCAGCGCCAGCGCGCGATCGGCCGGGGTGGTGCGGCTCCAGGTCTCAAACGCGGCCGTCGCCGCCTTTACCGCCCGATCCACGTCGCCCGCGTCAGACCGCGCGGCCTGCGCGATCTCCTCGCCAGTCGCGGGATTGAGCACAGGGTCGGTGGCGCCCTCCCGGGAGGCGACGAACTCTCCGTCGATGAAGTTCTGCAGATTGCTCACCATCACAGCCACAAGACACCTCCTATCTCGACCGCCTCCGGTCACGACCCCGGATCTATCAGCCTTTCGACCGTCGATCATAGGCGACGTCGAATCGCCCCACCACTCTCAGGCAGGGAGCATTTGCCGGCGTCTGGTTCTACGTTTCGGCCCCCGGGGTCTGACGGCGCTACTCTCCCCACGGATATGGATCCAGCTTCGGGAGTCGGGATTCCGGTGGCTTTCGGCGCGGGGCTGATCTCGTTCCTGTCGCCCTGCGTGCTGCCGATGGTGCCTGGCTACATCTCGGCGGTGGCCGGTGTCACGCCGTCAGAGATCAAGACGCGTCGGGTGATCGGGCCCAGCCTCGCCTTCGTGGGCAGCTTCTCGGTGATCTTCATGGCGCTGGGGCTGCTCGGCCAGCGCGCGTTGCGCAGTAGCCTCACCGGCCCGGCGGCGCTGAAGGTCTCAGGCGGGCTGATCATCGCCATGGGGGTGCTGTTCGTACTGGCGCCGTTCGTGCCGTCGCTGAGCCGCCAATGGCACGTGGGAAAGCTGATGCAGCGAGCGGGGCGAGGCGGACCGGTGCTGACCGGCGCCGCGTTCGCGCTGGCCTGGACCCCGTGCACGGGACCGACGCTCGGGGCGATCGTCACGGCGGCCGGAACGTCGTCGTCGGCCTCGCACGGCGCGATCCTGCTGGCGTTCTACTGCGCGGGCCTGGGCGTGCCGTTCCTGATCACTGGGGTCGCGTTCGGAACCGCGACGGCGGCGTTCGCGGTGGTCAAGCGGCACTACCCAGTGGTGATCGGGACCGGTGGCCTGGTCCTGATCTCGATGGGGGTGCTGATCTGGACCGGCGAGTTCACGCAGCTCAACATCACGGTGAGCCACTGGATCCAGGGCCTGGGACTGCCCGACCTCAACGCCGACACCTGACCCGGCGCTCGGTAGCCAGTCCGGGTCGGGCAGAGTCAGACCGGCCAATCCGGGCTGACTATTGCATCTGGGCACATTTCGACCTGGTACGCTGGCGCGGTCCGCAGACTTAGGGTTCCCTAACTCCCAGCGCTCTTGTCCTTCGCCCAGACCGTCGCGCTCGGCGCCCTCGCCGGGTTCACCATCTACATCGGGTTGCCAGTCGGCCGGCTGCAGCTGCTGGGCGGCCGTTCGCGGGTGGCGCTGGCGATGTTCTCGGTCGGCGTGCTGGCGTTCATCTTCGTCGACGTGCTCTCCAACGGGATCTCGATCGTCGACCGTGCGCTGCAGGCGGTCAAGCATCACCACGGTTCGGCCGCGTATCTGATCTGGCTGGTCGTGCTGCTGGGGGCGGGCTTCGCAGTCGGGAGCGCCGGGCTGGCGATGGTGCAACGCCGGATGCGGCCGCTCGGGGCTCGCACCCCGAAGATCGCCGGTGGCGCTCCTGCGGCGGCGCTGGCCGGGCTCGAGCCCGACATGGTGGCGCTCGAGCTTGACGCCGCCAGGCGCAGCGCGCTGCGCACGGGGCTCACAATCGCCGCCGCGATCGGGGTGCACAACTTCGCCGAGGGGCTGGCGATCGGGGTCTCGGCGCGCGCGGGGGCGATCAGTCTGGCGACCGTGCTGATCATCGGCTTCGCACTGCACAACGCCACGGAGGGGTTCGGGATCGTCGGTCCGCTGGGCGACGTACGGCCATCATGGCGGTGGCTCGGGCTGGCGGGGCTGATCGGCGGCGGCCCGACCTTCCTGGGATCGATCGTCGGCTACGCGGTCACCAGCAACGCGCTCGAGCTGGCCTTCTACGCGATCGCCGGCGGCGCGATCCTGTTCGTGATCGGCGAGATCTGGAACGGAATGCGCCGCTACGGCTATCGAGAGCTGGAGTTGCTCATGATCAGCGCCGGCTTCCTGATCGGCGTGCTGACCGATCTGGTCGTCACCTACGGCGGCGGCTAAGGGTTCGCGACTGAGTAACTGGCGGTTCCGACGGCGTCTGGACGCGCCTGGCGCCACCCGGCTGGGGATCGGAGTTCAGTCGTCGTTTTGCTCATGCCAGCGCAGCGAGGCTGCCTCCGCACTGGCCGATTGACGCCCGGGCACGACTTCATCGTCCTCGGGAATCGCTGAGGGGGCTGGGTGCTCGGTGTCCGCCTCGGGATGTGTGTCCTCCCAACGCGCCGCGGCACCGTCGACGTTCCAGGAATGGCGATCCGGGCGTTTGGGCTTCTGGTCGTCGGACATCTCGTTCTCCTCCGTAGATCTTCGACGACATAAGGCTACCCATCTACGTCTCCGGCATGCGCCCTGGACGTGACGCGCATCGCGCGGCCGGTTAGTCTGCGCTCGCTATGTGCCCGAGCATTCCCATCCCTCCGCACGACGTCCCGCTCACCGGAGGCTCCCCGTTTCCGCCGATCGCCGACTACGCGTTCCTGTCTGACTGCCATACCGGGGCGCTGGTGGCGCCGGACGGAAGCATCGAGTGGATGTGCGTGCCGCGGTTTGACTCGCCGAGCGTGTTCGGGTCGCTGCTGGATCGCCGCGCCGGCTCGTTCAGGCTCGCTCCCTACGGGATCGTGGTGCCGCTGTCGACGCGCTACCTGCCCGGCACGATGATCCTGGAGACGACCTGGATGACCCCGTCGGGGTGGATCGTCGTGCGCGACGGCCTGGCGATCGGGCCCTGGCACGATCAGCACACCGACGAGACCTCCCACACGCGGCCGCCCACTGATCACGACGCCGATCACATGCTGATCCGCACGGTGCAGTGCATCCAGGGGGAGGTCCAGGTCGAGGCGGTCTGCGAGCCGATCTTCGACTACGGTCGCACACCGGCACGGTGGGAGAGGCTGAGCGAAGATTGGAGCGCCGCCGACGCGACCGATGGGGTGACGACGCTCAGGTTGGTCTCTGACCTGAGGATCGGGATCGAAGGCAACCGGGCGCGGGCCCGCCATACGCTGGTCGAGGGCGAGCGACGGTTCGTGGCGCTGGGTTGGATGAACGGGGCCACGGGACCAGCGGACTGCGATGACGCCTTCAAGCGCGTGGACATGACGGCCCACTATTGGCGCAACTGGCTCGCCGGCGGGCGCTTTCCCGATCATCGCTGGCGCCAACACCTGCAACGCGCGGCGCTGACGCTCAAAGGACTCACCTACGGCCCGACCGGGGCGACGGTGGCCGCCGCCACCACCTCGTTGCCGGAGACGCTCGGGGGTGAGCGCAACTGGGATTACCGCTTCTGCTGGATGCGTGACGCGACCTTCACGCTCTGGGCCCTGCATGCGCTCGGATTCGATTGGGAGGCCGATGACTTCATGCAGTTCGTCGCCGACCTCGCGCGCGACAGCGACGGCTCGTTGCAGATCATGTACGGCCTGACCGGCGAGCGCGACCTGGAGGAGCACGAGCTCGAGCATCTGACCGGTTATGAGGAGTCGGTGCCCGTCCGGATCGGAAACGGCGCGTTCAACCAGCGCCAGAACGACGTGTTCGGCGCGGTGCTCGATTCGGTCTATCTGCACGCCAAGGTAGGCGGCCACATCCCCCAGCGCCTGTGGCCCGTGCTGAAGGATCAGGTCAACTGCGCGCTGGCAGTCTGGGACCGGGCCGACCAGGGGATCTGGGAGACGCGTGGGGAGCCCAAGCACTACGTCTCCTCCAAGCTGATGTGCTGGGTGGCAATCGACCGGGGCGCCCGGATCGCCGAGCTGCAGGGTGAGGTTGGCCTGGCCAAGGAGCTCAGAGAGCGTGCCCAGGAGATCCGCCAGGACATCCTCGACAAGGGGGTCAGCGACCGGGGCGTGTTCAGACAGCATTACGAGACCGATGCACTGGACGCCTCGACGCTGCTGATCCCGCTGCTGCGCTTCCTCCCGCCGAGCGACGAGCGGGTGCAGGCGACCGTGCTGGCGATCGCCGACGAGCTGCAGGTCAACGGTTTCGTACTGCGCTACGACGTCGATGAGACAGATGACGGGCTGTCGGGGACCGAGGGCACGTTCCTGATCTGCTCGTTCTGGCTGGTGTCGGCGCTGTGCGAGATCGGGGTGATCGACCGGGCCACGACCATGTGCGACCGGCTGCTGGCCCACGCCTCGCCACTCAGACTCTACGCCGAGGAGCTCGACCCCCAGAGCGGGCGCCACCTGGGCAACTACCCGCAGGCGTTCACTCATCTGGCGCTGATCAACGCGGTGCTGCACGTGATCTCCGCCGAAGAGGCGGCCGACTGACGCACGGCGCTTCGACGACGTCGCCAGCGGATCGGCTCGCCCGGGCCCGATCAGCGGATCAGCCGTTCTGAGCGCGCGGCGTCGACCATCGTGCGCAGCGTTTCCAGCGCGGCGTGGCGCGGTCGCCAGCGCAGCTCGCGACGCGCCTTGACGGTGTCCATCAGCACCGGCCGGCGCAGGCTCTCGATCCATTGCGCCTCGGCGGGCACGAACGGGAGCCGGGCGACCAGCTCGGCGGCCGCGTCGATCGCCAGCTCGGGCAACGGGATGCTGTACCAGCCGAGCGCGTCGGCGAGATCGGACATCGTCAGCGTGCCGGGGCCGGCCAGGTTGTAGACGCCGGGCTCGCCCCGGCCGAGGACCGCGGCCCGCAGCGCGGTCGCCACATCGTCGTGGTGGACGAGCTGGAACGGCACGCCCGGATCGGGGATCACCGGCTTGAGGATGGGCATCAGCTCCAGCGCGCGCAGCATCGCCCCCGGCATCCGCTCCGACAGCTGGATGTAGGGGATGCTGTGCACCAGCGTGATCGCGTCCGGCCCGGCCACGATGCAGGGCCGGAACACGTACGCCTCGGTGCTGGACCCCTGCAATAGCTCGAGCAGCGTCAGCTCCAGCTCGGCCTTCTGGGCCGAGTAGTAGTGACGCTCGGTGCCGCGCGGGATGACCTCTTCGGTGAGCAGCTCCGGATTGTCGGAATGAAATCCGTAGGCAGCGACCGAGGAGGCGTATACGAGCCGTTGCGCGCCCGCGGCCACGGCCGCGTCGAACACGTTGCGCGAGCCCTTCAGGTTGATCGCGCGGGTCTCCTCCAGGCCGCCCATGATCAGAAACGCCAGGTGCACGACCACGTCGGCGCCGGAAAGCACCTCCTGCACCGCCGCTACGTCGAGCACGTCGGCCTGGCGGTACTCGGTCTTGCGCAGGCCAGCGGCGGCCGGATCGAAGGGACGCCGGGCCATCGCCCGGATCCGGCCGACCTCCCGGCTGGTCTCCAGCGAGCGCAGCAGCGAGCGCCCGATGTCGCCGGTGGGCCCGGTGACCGCGACGGTGAGCTTGGAAGGTCGCGCGGCTGTCGATCGTCGACTCGCCATCACTCAGATCCACGATCGCGGCGCCGTCTTCACGGCCCGAGTCTATGTCCAGTCCGGCCCGCGGCGCAAGCGCTCAGTCGTCATAGCCGGGCTCGCCCGGGAGCACGATCCGCGCCGTCTCGCCCGAGCGCACCACGCGTGGCTGCACTGGTCGCACCTGGCGCGCGCGCGTGTGCTCGAGCAGCTCGCGCGCGGAGCCGAAGCCCGCCAGCTGCTCCAGATGCTTGATCGTGGGGAACACCAGCAGGATCTGTCCGCCGGCGGCGTCGGCCAGCGCGGCGTCAGGCGAGTACCAACGCGCGTCGACCACCTCGGCTCCGTCGATCCGCGCCTCGATTCCCTCCGGTAGCAGGGCGAGAAAGAACCACGTGTCGTAGCGGATCTTCACCTCGGCCGGCGTGATCCAGCGTGAGAACGACACCAGTTCGTCGGCACCGGCGAGCCAGATGCCCGCCTCTTCGGCGAGCTCGCGCAGCGCTGCTGCACGCAGCGCTTCGTCGCCTGATCCCTCGCTGCGGTCCACCGCCCCGCCCGGGAACACCCAAGCTCCGGCCATGAAGCGCGATTGCGGGTTGCGCTGGACCAGCAGCACCTCGATCGCGTCGGCCCCGCCGCGCAGCAGGATCACCGTCGCCGCCAGACGGGGAACCGTCTCCGGGCCCGGGTTGAGCTCCTCTCCCGGCCCGGGCCGATCGGTCGTCATGCCGCGACCCTACCGCGGCGGACATCGCAGGCGCGATCGTCAGTGCACTACCCTTCCGCGCGTGAAGTGGATGTGCGAGTCATGCGGGTTCATCTATGACCCGGCCGAAGGTGACCCGGACGGGGGGATTCCTCCGGGCACCGACTTCGAGGACATTCCTGAGACCTGGTTCTGTCCGGTCTGCGGCGCGCGCAAGCGCGACTTCACGCGCTACGAGGATTGAGCCGCTCGCACTTGCCTACGCCGCCGCGCTCGCCGCCGCCTGCGCCGCGCTGTGCAGACGCCCGCTGGTCGCCTCGGCGATCGACGAGGCGGTGATCGCGACCAGGCGGCGCAGGTCGGCCTCCGACATCGCGGGCGCCGGCATCAGCACGATCACATCTCCCAGCGGCCGGATCACCGCGCCGCGGCGGCGGGCGCCCAGCATCACCTGCGGACCGAGACGCTCGGGCGCGGGCTCCGCGACGAGCTCGATTCCGACCATGAACCCACGCTGGCGGACTTCGGCGACGCCGGGAAGGAAGGCGATCCGCTGATCCAGCAGACGGGTCAGCAACTCGATCTTGGGCGCCATCATCTCCAGGGTGCGCTCGCGCTCGAAGGTCTCCAGGGTCGCGATCGCCGCGGCGCAGCCGAGCGGGTTGCCGGTGAAGGTGTGGCCGTGGAAGAAGGTCCGAAGCTCGTCCGAATTACCCAGGAATCCCTCGTACACCCGCTCGGTGGTCAGCGTCGCGGCGAGCGGCAGATAGCCGCCGGTCAATCCCTTGCCGACGCACATCAGGTCGGGGGTGACGTCCTCGTGCTCGCACGCGAACATCCGCCCGGTGCGTCCGAAGCCGGTCGCGACCTCGTCACAGATCAGCAGGACACCATGGCGGTCACATAGCTCGCGGACGCGTCGCAGGTAGCCGGGGGGCGCCATCAGCATCCCGCCGGCGCCCTGCACCAGCGGTTCGACGATCACCGCCGCGACCTCCCGGTGGCGCGCTTGGAGCAGCCGGTCGAGATGCTCGTCGTCGCCCACCGGCGTGGGCCAGGTGTCGAACAGCAGCGGCCGGTAGAGCGAGTGGAACAGATCGATGCCGCCCACCGACACAGCGCCCAGCGTGTCCCCGTGGTACGCATTGTGAAGACAGACGAACCCGGTCCGCTGGGGCTCGCCGCGCTGGGCCCACCATTGGTAGGCCATCTTCAGGGCGATCTCCACGGCCGTCGAACCGCTGTCGGAATAGAACACGCGGGTCAGGCCCGGAGGCGCCACCGCGATCAGCTTCTCGGCCAGCTCGATCGCCGGCCGGTGTGAGAGCCCCAGCATAGTCGAATGCGCGACCTGATCGAGCTGGGCTCGGATCGCGCCGTCGATCGCCGGGTGGCGATGACCGTGGACGTTGCACCACAGCGACGAGACGCCGTCGATGTAGGCGCGGCCGTCGGTGTCGTACAGATTGGTTCCCTCGGCCCGTTCGATCACCAGCGCGGGCTCATCCTCGCCCCAGCCCTGCTGCTGAGTGAAGGGATGCCACAGGTGGCGGAGGTCGGCGGCGACCAGATCGGCGGCGGAGCGCATGGCGAAAAGCTAGCCCCCGACGCGGTCGGAACCAATTTAAGTCGGAACGCTGCAGCGGGTCGCGGTCAGGCCAGCCAGCGCTCGAGCGGCAGCGACTCCCCCGCCCGGGCGAGCAGAGCCGGATCGGCGCGCGCGACGGGGGGGAGCGTCGCGACTTCGATGGCGCCCAGGTGGGCGATCGTCTCCCGGTTGCTGCGCTGAATCGCGTCGGGGGACGGAGGCCAGGGCGTCAAGACGACACCGGCCAGATCGAGCCCGGTGGATCGCGCCGCCTCCAGGGTCAGCAGCGTGTGGTTGATCGTGCCGAGCCCTGGCCGGGCAGCGACGACGATCGGCAGGCCCAGCCCGAGCGCCAGATCGCGAACCGAGTGTTGCTCGTTGAGTGGGACGAGCAGACCGCCGACGCCCTCGATCACCGCGATCTCGCCGGCGCGCACCGCGCCGCCGATTACGCTGATCAGTTCACCGAGCACCAACGGGCGCCCGGACAACCGCGCCGCCAGGTGCGGCGACACCGGCGGCTGGTACCCGACCAGCATCACCTCCCGCGCGTCGCAGCCGGCGGCCTGTGCGAGCAGTTGGTGATCGTGGGGCCAATCCGGATCGGTGGGATCGCTCAGTCCGGTGATCACCGGCTTCAGCGCCCGCACGCGCTCCCCCCGCGCGCGCAGGCTGGCGACGATGGCCCCCGCCAGCACCGTCTTGCCGACGCCCGTATCGGTGCCGGTGATGAAGCAGCCGCGCAAACGCCGGGAGCTGGTGCCGTGATTCAGGCGGCGCGCCTGACCGTCTCTGAGGCTTCGAAGTCGAACACGCCGACGCGCGGTGGGCTGGGCGGTGTGGTCTGCTCGGCGGGGTCCGGCTCCGGCTCGTCGCGGGGCTGGGCGGCCGCCGAGCCGAAGTGCCTGCGCGCTTCGAAGCCCGCCGCCCGCGCCACCTCCGCCAGCGTGCGTGCGGCGGCGCGCAGCTCGTCCTCATGGTGCGTGGCCATCACCGCGAGGCGCAGCCGGGAGGTCATCGGCGGCACCGTCGGCGGCCGGATCGCCTGTGCGAACACGCCCCGCGCCAGGGCAGCCTCGCAGATGCGCAGCGCCAGCTGGGCATCGCCGACGATCAGCGGCAGGATCTGCGTCCGGGAGCCGCGCAGGTCAAAGCCCTCCTGCTCGAGCTCGTCGCGAAGCGCTGCGGCGTTGGCGGCCAGCCGCTGCACGCGCCGCGGGCTCTCCTGGAGCAGGTCGAGCGCGGCCAGCGCGCCGGCCACCGCCGGCGGCGGCAGCGCGGTGGAGAAGATGAACGTCCGGGCGGCGTTGACCAGGTAGCGGGCCATCGGCTCGTCGCAGGCGACAAACGCGCCGTAGGAACCGAGCGCCTTGCCCAGCGTGCCGACGATCACGTCGACCTGGTCCTCGATCCCGGCCTCGGCCAGCGCTCCGCGTCCGCCGGGCCCGAGCACACCGGTGCCATGGGCCTCGTCGACCAGGACGCGCAGGTCATGCTGCTGGGCCAGCTCGACGATCTCGGTCAGCGGCGCGACATCGCCGTCCATCGAGAACACGCTGTCGGTCGCGATCAGCGCTCCCCGGCCCTCAGCCTTCCCGATCCCCCAGTGCAGGTGCTCGACATCGCCATGGTCATAGACGAACACCTCCGCGCGGGACAGCCGGCAGCCGTCGATGATCGACGCATGGTTGAGCTCGTCGGAGAAGACCACGTCGCCGGGGCGGGCCAGGGCGGCGATCACGCCGGCATTGGCGAGATAGCCGGAGCCGAACAGCAGCGCGCTCTGCCGGCCCTTGAACTCGGCCAGCCGCTCCTCCAGCCGGCGGTGGATCGTCATCGTCCCGGACACCAGCCGTGAGCCGCCCGCCCCGACGCCCCAGCGCATCGCGGCATCGGCCGCGGCCTCGCGCAGGCGCGGGTGATCGGCCAGCCCGAGGTAGTTGTTGGAGCACAACAGCAGCACGGGCTTGCCGTCGAGCAGGACGTGGGGTCCCTGCGGTCCGCTGACGAGGCGCGTGCGGCGGTTGAGGCCGAGCGCCCTGAGCTCGTGCAGCCGCGCCTCGATCTCGATCATGCGACCGCGGCTCCGGTCATGCGGCCGCCCGTCCGCGTCCCTGGTTCGCCGCGCCGTCCGGTCTCGGCGGAACGTTGCGCTTGGCCGCGAATCGCAGCTGGGCCGATGGGTCCCAGAGCCGGATGCTCAGCTCCGCGTTGGGCTCCGATGTCGCCGGCGCCGCCTGGGTTCGCTGCGCGAGCGCGTCGCCGATCACGTTCGGCGTCTCGCCCTCCAGCCAGCCCGAGCGGTTGTCAGGGCGCGGGTTGGCGCCGTTGTCGGCGTGGCGGCCCACGTTTAGGCCCAGCCCCTCGAACATCGCCCGGTCCTCGTCTGGCGTGTTGCCGAGCGTGGTCAGGAAGTTGCCCATCATCACGCCGTTCAGGCCCGCTTTGATCGCCGTCGTCTGCAGCTCGCCGAGGTTCTCCACGCGCCCGCCACACAGCCTGAACAGAGCCTCGGGGAGGATCAGCCGAAAGATCGCGATCCACTTGACGACTTCCCAGGGGTCCATCAGCTCCCGGTCGCCGAACTTCGTCCCCGGCCTGGGGTTCAGCAGGTTGATCGGCACGCTGGTCGGATTGATGGCCGCCAGCTCGAACGCCATCTCGACACGCTGCTCGCGCGTTTCGCCGAGGTTGAGGATGCCGCCAACGCAGGTTTCCAATCCCGCCTCGCGCACGGCATCGATCGTTCTCAGCCGGCCCTGGTAGCGGACGGTGGAGGAGACCTCCGGGTAGTGGGACTCGGCCGTCTCGACGTTGTGGTGCACCCGCTGGATGCCCGCTCGCTTCAGGGCGAGCGCGCGCTCGCGTGACATGTGCCCGATCGACGCGCAGCGCTTCAGGTTGGTCTGCTCGGCGACGAGCCTGGCGCCGGTCAGCACCTTCTCGAAATCCCGCTTGGAGAGTCCCTGGCCCTGCGTGACCATGCAGAACCGGTGCGCCCCCGCTGCCTCGGCCGCCTTGGCGTGCTCCAGGATCTGCTCTGGCTCCATCATCGCGTGCATCGGCGTGTCGGCCTCGGCGTACTTGGACTGAGCGCAGAAGCCGCAGTCCTCCGCGCAGCCGCCGGACTTGGCGTTGACCAGCGAGCACATGTCGGTCGCGTCGCCGAAGCGTTGCACCCGTGCCTGCCAGGCGCGCTGTACCAGCGCTTCGATCTCGCGATGGTCCTGGAGCTCGCCTAGTCGCTGAGCTTCGGACGCCGTTATCAGAGGTGGCACGCCCGCAGAAGCTAACCCCCGGCCCGGACGGCTGGTCGAGCTCCGGCCCGGGCGGCCGGTTCAGCGGCCCTTCCACCGGGGTGGGCGCTTCTCCGAAAAGGCGCGCACGCCCTCATGGAAGTCCTCAGAGGAGAAGCACGCGCGGCGCATCTCGATCAGCTCGCGCTCGACATCGGGCGCCATTTCCGCCTCGGCGTCGAGCACCGCGCGGATCACCCGCTTGTTTCCCAGCTGCGCCAGCGGCGCGTTGGCGGCGATCTCCTGAGCCAGGTCGAGTGCCTGCGCCATCAGCTGATCTGGCTCGGCGGTCCCATTGACCAGTCCCCAGGCGCTCGCCGTCTGAGCATCGACCCGGCGTCCGACGAGGAACAGCTCCCGCGTCCGCGCCGCGCCGATCGCGTCGATGAACCGGCGGATCCCGGTGTGCGAGTAGACGAGGCCGAGCTTGGCCGGCGGCATCCCCAGCGCGATCGTGCTCGCCGCCAGCCGCAGGTCACAGGCGAGCGCCAGCTCGAGCCCGCCGCCGATCGTATGCCCGTTGAGCACGGCCACCGTTGGGTAGGGATAGGCGTCGACGGCGTCGATCGCGGCCGCGAACGGATGCGCCACGAGCTTCTCGGCCTCGTCGGCGAACACGCTGTCGGGCAGGTCGCCGATGTCGTAGCCGGCGGAGAACGTCTTGTGCTCGCCGGTCACGATCACGCAGCGCGCATCCAGCCGCGGCATCGTCGTGGCGAAGCCGTCGAGGATCTCGTGATCGAGCGCCCCGCGCTTGCCTGGGTTGGAGATCGTCAGTCGCGCCACTCCGGGCGCCGGCTCGTCGAGCAGTAGCCGGCCACCTCGATTGGCGCCGCCTCCGGGATCAGTCGAGGACAACGAGCGTGTCGCCCTCGGATACCGACTGGCCCTCCTGGCACAGGATCTCCTTGACCACGCCCGGATCCTCGGCCTCGACCGGCATCTCCATCTTCATCGACTCGAGGATCACCACGGTGTCCCCTTCCTTGATGTTGTCGCCGACCTCGACTTCGATCTTCCAGACGGTGCCCGTGATATGGGCCTCAACGTCGGGCAACTGAGCCTCCTGTGCGGGGGTGGACCGGGCGGAGGATAATGCCCGCGGTCGTCTGCGACCTCACCGGGGCCGCCGGATCCCAGGTGAGTCCCACCGAGATCAGGGCGTCGACCCAGAGCGCTGCCGGCGCCGGCGCAGCCGGCGCAGCTCCGCGGTGATCACTGCGCCCAGCGGCCGGCTGCTCGCCAGCTCGTAGCGCCGCGGCGCGTCAGGGCGCTTCTGAGCCCATCCGTACCAGGCGTCCTCGCGCACGAAGTGCGTGAAGGATGGGTGCTGCTTGACGATCAGCTCGAACACGGCGAGCAGATGGGGCTCGGTCAGCTCGCTCTCGGACATTGGCCCCAGCGGCCGTCCATTCTGCTCCGGGGCGATCCACGGATTGCTCTCATACGTCCACTCCAGATCGTCCATCAGCAGCCAGCCCTCGGGTCGCAGCAGCTTCTCGATCAGCACGACCGCCAGCCCGTCGAGGTTCCAATTCTTGGAGCCGTCCAGGTAGCAGAAGTCAAAGCGAGGGCAGCAGTTGCCGGCATCGTCGCTGGCCTGCTCGATCTGCTGCTTGAGAAACCAGTTGTAGGAGCTGTGGTCACGGAAGATCGTCACCCGGTGGTCAAGCCCGGCGTTGCGCAGCACATCCTCAGGGGCAGGATCGTAGGCGGCGCCGCGGTGATCGACGGTGATCAGGTGCCCGCTGCCGTTGGCCTCCAGCGCGGCCGCGATGTAGGCGGCCGAGACGCCGTGGGCGGTCCCGAGCTCGAGCGCCTGCTCGGGACGCGTGGCGCGAATGTGGTCATAGACGCGGCGCCCGAGCGACGGGCTCATGAACGGAATGCCCTGTACCGACCGCGCCACCGCCTCGAATTCCATGGCGGGGATCTTGGCACGGCGGCCTTGGCCTCAGTTCCCGGGATCCGTCCGACGCGCCAGGTGACGATCAGCCGCTCGCGAACCCGAGCCAGGGGCATTACCATCAGTCGGGAGATTGGGCTCAGACCTGAGTCCGCTCGCCACGGATGACCACTCAGCGCTTCAGAGCCGTACCGGCGGCGTGTGCCGCAATCCTCGCCGTCCTCCTGATCGCGGTCCTCTGCGCCGGCTCGGCGGTCGCCCGTGACCGTGACACGATCGTCCTGGTCGTCTCCAAGCACATCAGGCGGCACAAGACCTACGACATCGCGGTCAGCGGCTTTGCCCGCGGCAAGGCGGAGGCGTATCTGTTCGTGGACTACAGCCGCTGTTCGGCGAGCTTTGCCGTGGAGGACCGCCGCGCCTCGCGCGAGGTCGTCAATTACACCGTCGCTGGCGCGTTCGTCAAGACCTCGGGCTGGAAGTCGTCGCTGTCGCAGTCAGATCACGCATGCGCGTACCTCGTCACCCTCCGGACGGGACGGGTGCTGGCCGCGGCGAGCGCCACCTTCATGGTGCACTGATCCACGGCCGACAGGGGCGCCTCGGCCGATCTCCGAAGTTCGCGACCGCCGCGTCGATCGCCCCGTAGCCGGTGGCGAGGCCGCGCTCGGCCTGGTGGAGGCGTACGCTGAGTCGCGATATATGCCTGGGGAAGACGCGCCACTGGACATCGATCTGCTCACTGCCTCGCTGCGGGCCGACGCCAGCGATCTGGGGGCATTCGTCGAGGCGCTGGCCGTCAAGCTCGAGGATGCGGCTCCTGATCATGTACAGGTCGATCGGCGCCGCGAGGGCATGTTCGGACGCAAGCTGGTGCGCCGCATATCGCTGGACGCTGGCGACCGGCGCCTGGAGCTGCGGTCCGAGAACGGCGCCATCGACACCCGCGCTTCGCGCCTGTCCGCGGGGATCGTGCTCAAGAACGACGCGCTGGAGGTCGACGCCTGGCTGGCGGCCGTCGGCGAGGCGCTGGCCGCCGAAGCCCAGCGCAGCCAGAGCACCCGGCGGGCGTTGCAGCGAATGCTCATCGGCGGGGATGCCGAGACGGCCCCGGATGCGTGAGACGAGATGATCAGCTTCAAGCAGCGGGCCTCAGAGCGCCGCGAAATCAACGAGGAGGCACGATGGGCTTCTTGAAACGTGACGGGGACGGCGACTCACAACCGGTGCAGGCCAAGGAGGTCGCGAGCACCGAGGCTCCGCAGGCCGCCTCGTATCAGTCGGGCTCGCTCGCCGGTATCCCGGCCTCAGGGGTGGACCGGATCGAGCGGATGAAGCAGGAGGTCGCCCGCGGCTTCTTCACCAGCGACCTGTCGGTCAACGAGTTTCTGCTCGTCAAGCAGGCCGGCTTTGAGCCGCTCGGGCTCGTGCTCGGCAGCTCGATCTACCACATCGGCTTTCAGCAGGCGAGCTGGAATCAGAACCAGGAGATGGGCGTGCTCACGCAGGCGATGTACCACGCGCGCGAGCTCGCGATGACCCGGATGGAGGAGGAGGCCGACCAGCTCGGCGCCGACGGGATCGTCGGCGTGCGGCTGGAGATCGGCCGCTACGAGTGGGGCGCCGACCTGGCCGAATTCATCGCCGTAGGGACCGCCGTCAAGCATCGCGAGGGAGAGCTCCATCGCGCACCCAACGGCCGGCCGTTCACATCCGATCTCAACGGCCAGGACTTCGCCACGCTGCTGCGCGCCGGCTACCGGCCGGCGGGACTGGTGATGGGCAACTGCGTCTACCACGTCGCGCGTCAGGGGATGCTCGCCTCGCTGCGCCAGCTCGGGCGCAATATCGAGATGCCGAACTTCACCCAGGCTCTGTACCAGGCGCGCGAGCTGGCGATGGAGCGGATGCAGAAGGAGGCCGATGAGCTGCAGTCCGGGGGGATCGTCGGCGCGCGGATCGTCGAGCGCAGCCACGGCTGGGGTTCGCACGTGATCGAGTTCTTCGCAATCGGCACCGCCGTGGTCCCGACCAGCGCCGAGCACGAGATCGAGAAGCCCGCGTTCGTACTGCCGCTGACCGGCTAGCGCCGGTGGCAGCGCGCGAGGATCAGGTGACCGAGACCGACGACATCGAGCTGCGCCCGCGGCGTTACAAGGACCCGCGGCCGCCTGAGTTCTTCGCGCAGTTTCACGAGCGGGTGCGCACTCGGGAGCCCGAGGCGAAGGTCTACGAGCTGGTGCGCTCGTTCACGGCGATGCACGCGCTGATCACCTTCCGGGCGCGGTGCATAGACAGCCAGAACGTGCCCAAAGGCCCACTGATCCTGGCGCCCAACCATGCCTCGTTCATGGATCACTTCTTCGCCGCCGCGTTCATCCGGCGCCGGATCCAGTTCATGGCCAAGTCGCAGCTGTTCGGCCCTGCGGTGCAAACGTACATCTTCAGCCACGGCGGCGTGTTCCCGGTGCGTCGCGGCCACGCCGACGAGGAGGCGTTCATCACCGCCTTCCGGATCCTGCAGCGCGGCGGTGCGGTGGGGATGTACTGCGAGGGCAGCCGGTCGCGCAACGGCCGGATCGGGGAAGAGGCGCGGCCGGGGATCGGCCGGCTGGCGCTGGAGTCCGGCGCGACGGTGGTGCCGGTCGCGATCCTCGGCTCCCATCAGGTCCGCAACTGGAAGCGGCTGCGCTTCCCCCGCGTAACCATTCGCTATGGCGAGCCGCTGAGCTTCGCGGTCGTCGCCCAGCCGACCCGCGAGCAGCAGCAGTGGGCGGGGGATCTGATCCTCGACCGCATCAGGGAGATGCACGAGGAGATGGAGCGGTTGGGTCACCGGGGGTCGTTGCGGGCCGCGCGGGCGCGGGGACGGGTCGGCGGCGACCAGACGAAGGTCCCGGCTCAGTTCTCCCCACCATAAATACCCGTCGAGGAGCACTTGGGGCCCGGGTGTCGGCGGCGATTGCGAACGCCGCCCGCGCTCAGGCGGTGGCGATCGCGGCCGCGTCGCCGAGTCCGAGCTCCTGCACCGTCAGCTCGCGCATCCGGTACTTCTGCACCTTGCCGGTGATGGTCATCGGGAAGGCTTCGACGAACTTCACGTAGCGCGGGACCTTGAAGTGCGCGATCTGACCGCGGCAGAACTCGCGCACCGAATCCTCGGTCAGGTCCGTGCCGCCGCGCGGGATCACCCAGGCCATCAGCTGCTCGCCGTAGCGCTCGTCGGGCACGCCGATCACCTGCACGTCGGCGATGTCGGGGTGGCTGTAGAGGAACTCCTCGATCTCCCGCGGATAGATGTTCTCGCCCCCGCGGATGATCATGTCCTTGATCCGCCCGACGATCCGGACGTAACCTTCCTCGTCCATCGTCGCCAGGTCGCCCGTGTGCATCCAGCGCGATCCGTCGATCGCCTCGGCCGTGCGCTCGGGGTCGTTCCAGTAGCCGCGCATCACCATGTAACCCCTCGCCAAGAACTCGCCCGGCTCGCCGCGCGGCTGGGTGGCGCCGGTGACCGGGTCGACGATCTTGATCTCGGCGTGTGGCATCACCTGACCGACCGTGGTGCAGCGGCGCTCCAGCGTGTCGTCGATCCGGACCTGCGTGGTCACCGGCGAGGTCTCGGTCATCCCGAAGGCGATCGCGATCTGCCCGATCCCCATCTCACCGGCCACCCGGCGCATGACCTCGATCGGGCACGGCGAGCCGGCCATGATCCCGGTGCGCAGCGAGCCCAGGTCAAAGTGTGAGAACTCGGGATGGTCGAGCTGGGCGATGAACATCGTCGGCACGCCGTACAGGCTGGTGCAGCGCTCCTGCGCGCAGGCCCGCAGCGTCGCCTGCGGCTGAAACGTCTCGGCGGGGTAGACCATGCAGGCTCCGTGGCTGGTCGCCCCCAGGTTGCCCATCACCATCCCGAAGCAGTGATAGAGCGGCACCGGGATGCAGACTCGATCGGCCTCGGTGTAGTTGAGCAGGCCGGCGACGAAGTAGCCGTTGTTGAGGATGTTGTGGTGGGTGAGCGTCGCGCCCTTGGGGAAGCCGGTGGTGCCGCTCGTGTACTGAATGTTGATCGGGTCGTCGAAGTCGAGCTCGCCCATAACGGCGCGCAGGCGATCCACCGAGGCACCGCCGGCGGCCAGCTGCTGCCACTCCTCGGTCTCGAAGAACACGGCTCGCTCCAACGTGGTCAGAGAACGCCGGGCCGTGCCCACCATCTCGACGAAGTCGGCCCCCTTGCATTCGGGGGCGGCCAGGATCCAGCGACAGCCCGACTGCCCGAGCACGAACTCGAGTTCGTTGATCCGGTAGGCAGGGTTGATGTTGACCAAAACCACTCCGAGCTTGGCCGTCGCGTACTGGGCCAGCGCCCACTCGGCCCGGTTGGGGCCCCACACGCCCACCCGGTCGCCCTTCGTCAGCCCGGCGGCGAGCATCCCGCCGGCCAGGCGGTCGACCGCGTCGTTGAACTGGGCGTAGGTGAAGCGCAGACCCTGGTGACACGAGATCAGCGCGTCGGCGTCCGGGACGCGCGCCACGGTCCGCTCCAGGTTGTGCCCGATCGTCTCGCCGAGCAGGGCCTGCTCGTGGGCTCCGTGTGCGTAGGACAGCATCGTCGTCGTCTCCTCTTTGGCCTGGCCCGATCCTACTCGGATCCAGTGCACGCAAACCGGCATCGACGCTATACCGTGTGACCGCTGTGAAGCTGCTCCGCGATGACCTCCTCAGGGGCCGGGCGATCGCGCTGGCCGGGGGCGGGCGCGACCACGCCGCGTCCGCGCAACTGGGCGAGCGGATGTGCCGGCTCGGCGCGCGGGTCGAGCGCTGGCATCCGGATCCGCCCGCAGACGAGGACAGCGCCGAGGCGTGGGCTCGCTCGCGGTCGCCGCTGCACGCGCTCGTGTATGACGCGAGCGCCAGCTTCGGGGCGGGCGGTCAGGACGCTTTGCAATCGTCCGTCGCGCACGCCTGGCTGGCGACACGGGCGATCGCCAAGGGCGCGCTGATACCGGGCGCGGACGGCGGCAAGGTGCTGCTGCTGGCGCCGGGACCGGACGCCGGCGCCTACGCCCAGGCCGCGCGGGCGGCGCTGGAGAACCTGACCCGGACGCTCTCGATCGAATGGGCCCGCCACGGGGTCACCGCGGTGACGATCGCGCCGGGGAGCGATACGACTTCAGAGCAGCTGACGACGCTGGCCTGCTTCCTCGTCTCCCCGGCGGGCGACTACTTCAGCGGGGCCCGGTTCGATCTGGTGTCGTGATTCGAAATTCCGCGAGGCTGCCGCGGAATTTCGAATCAGGGCACCAGGGGCCGGTGCCGGCCTCATACGCGCTTCTTAGCGGTCTTTCACGTGATTGATACGGGCGGGGTCGATGCTGGTCCGATCGCAGTTCATCGCACTGAAACCGAGGAACCGACATGACCCCCAGCAACGCCGACCACGCCCGCGCCCGCGGTACCGCAATGCGGCAGGCGCGCGCGACTCGGACCCGGGCGATCCGCCGTCGTGTCGTTGCCGGCGCCGTCTCGCTGTTCCTGGCCATCTGGCTGCTGATCGCCGTGGTGCTCGTCTCCGGGCACGACCCCGCCCTGGCCGCCCGCAAGGTCGCCAGCACGACCACCACCAACCAATCGGCCAACAGCACCGGCGCCAGCGGCAGCGGCAGCACCAAGATCACCACCACGGCGTCCGGGAAGGTTGTGAGCTCCGGAAGCGCCACGACCTCCGGGACCACGACCTCCGGGACCACGAGCTCGGGTTCGACCTCCGGCTCGGGCCCCACCAGCGGGCTGACGACTCGGGAGTCATGACCGCCACCGCCCACCCCACCGGCACGCCCGCCGTCTCCGAGGCCCCGCCCGCCGTCCAATCCGAGGTCTCGCCGCCGAGCGAGCATCGCCAGACGTTTGACTGCTTCGGATCGCAGTGCACGGTGATCGCCGCCGACGCCGCCCGTCCCGCCGACGCGGCGGCGGCGGTGGCGATGGCCAAGCGGGCGTTGCTCGGATGGCACCACCGCTTCTCCCGCTTCCAGGCCGCCAGCGAGCTCTCGCAGATCAACCGCGATCGGAGCCCGGCCGTCCACGTCACGCCGCTGATGCGCCGGGTGATCGAGGCGGCACTGCAGGGCGCGCGTGACACCGACGGCCTGGTGGATCCCGCGCTCGGAGTGGCGATCGAGCGGGCCGGTTATGACCGTCACATGGAGGGTGACGGGATCCCGCTGTCGCTGGCCCTGTCGCTGGCCCCCCCGCGCCGGGCGGCGACGGGGGACCCGGCGGCGCGCTGGCGGCAGATCGGGGTCGACGCCAGCACCGGAACGCTCACGCGCCCGCCCGGGTTGGCGCTCGATCCCGGCGGCATCGCCAAGGGCGTGTTCGCCGACGAGCTGGCCTCGATGCTCGGAGACTTCGATGCGTTCGCGCTGGACTGCGCCGGCGACCTACGACTGGGCGGGACCTCACAAGTCCCCCGCGAGGTCGGTGTCCAGAGCCCGTTTGACAACGCCGCGCTAACCATCCTGTCAGTGTCTGAGGGCGGTGTGGCCACCAGCGGGATCGGCCGGCGCAGCTGGCTGACGCAGGACGGCCGCCCGGCGCATCATCTGCTCGATCCCGGCACCGGCCGGCCGGCGTTCACCGGCGTCGTGCAGGCGACCGCGCTGGCGCCGACGGCGACCGAGGCGGAGATCCTCGCCAAGGCCGCAGTCCTGAGCGGGCCCGAGCGCGCGTTAAGCTGGTTACGCCACGGTGGCGTGCTGGTGTTCGAGGACGGCGCCCACCGGGTGATCTAAGGACCCCGAGCACTAACCCCGGCCGCGAGCCCATCCGGCCGCGCTAGCCCGCCGCGGGCGCCACCTGGGCCGGAGCGATGCGCGCCGAGAGCCAGCTGCACACCTGGTCGAGCACCCGTTCGTGCTCGGGCTCGTTGAGGATCTCGTGGTAGAGCCCCGGATACGGCGAGACCGTCTTGTCGGCGGCGCCGATCCGCTCGCCCAGCATCACGCTGCCCGCGGGCGGACAGAGAGCGTCGTCGGTGCCATAGGCGATCAGCGTCGGCAGCTTGATCGCGCGCACGGCGTCAGGGAACAACTCAATCGCCTCCGCGATCTCGGCGACGGTGCGCGCCGGAAGCTTTCCGTGATGCACCAGCGGATCTGACCGGTAGGCCGCCACCACGTCGGGATCACGGCTGATCAGCGCCGGGTCGATGTCGATCAGCGGCATCCGGGGCGCGACCGCCGACAGCAGCCGGCCGGCGATCCGCAGCGGAGCCGGCGTGGCGGGCAGGGCCGCCAGGGCTCCCGACAGGATCATCCCCGCGAGGCGCTTCTGATGGCGTAGCGCGTAGCTGAGCGCGATCGTGGCACCCAGGCTGTGGGCGAGCAGGAAGATCTGGGCGCCGGGATGCTGGGCGGCCGCGAGCACCACCAGCGCGTCGAGGTCGGTGACCGTGTTGCCGATCCGGTCGATCAGCGCGCGTGAGCCCTCCGAGCGGCCGTGACCGCGATGGTCGATCGCGTACACGGCGTAGCCATCGGCCACCAGGCGGGCGGCGACGTGCCGGTAGCGGTTGCTGTGCTCGCCGGCGCCGTGCGCGATCACCACGGCTGCGCGCGGATCGACCTCGGGCAGCCACGCCTGCCAGTAGATCCGCAGCCCACCGACGCCGGTCAGCCGGCCGTCGCGATGCGTCAAGGACCGTCCTCCGCCCAGGGCACGGTGACGGCATCCTCGTGGGGCGAATCGCGCGCGACCACGTACTCGGCGGCCTCACGGTCGGAGACGTTCTCCAGCACGTGCGTCTCCCGCGGGGGGACGTAGACGAGGTCGCCGGGCTCAAGCGTCAACTCCTGTTCGAGCCGGTCGCCCCACCTGACGCGCAGATTGCCCGACAGCATGAACACCGCGCTCTCGCAGCCCTCGTGATAGTGAGGGCGCGATCTGGCGCCCCCGGGAACCCGGAACACACCCATGTAGATGTTCTGCGCTCCGGCGGTGGTCTGTGAGATCTCGGCCCCGCCGACCACGCCGCGCGGCACGTCGCGGTCGGGGCCGGGCTTGACGACCCTCATGCGGCGAGTCTACTCGCGGGGCCTGAGCTCGATCTGCAGCGGCGGCTGCGGCGCCGCCTCGTGATCGACCTGGAGCGTCGTGTGGCGTACCCCGAACCGCTCCTGCACGAGCACCTGCAACGCGCGGCGCAGCTGGTGGCAGTCATCGCCCGCGCCCGCCACCACATGGGCCGACAGGGCCGGGAAGCCCGACGTGACCTCCCAGACGTGGAGGTCGTGAACCTCCACGACACCGGGCTGGGCCGCCAGCGCCCGCCCGATCTGCTCGGGGTCCAGTCCCGCCGGGGCTGCTTCCATGAAGATCCGCCCGGACTCCTTCAGCAGCCCGTAAGCGGCGTGCAGCATCAGCGACGCGATGATCAGCGACGCGAGCGGATCGGCGCGTGAGAATCCGGTCGCGATGATCACGATCGCCGCCACGGCGGTGGCGATGAAGCCGTACAGATCGGTCAGGATGTGGCGATAGGAGCCCTCGACGTTGAGGCTGCGCTGCTCGCCTGAGCCGCGCGCGAGCACGCTCGCGGCCACGAGGTTGACGACGACACCGGCCAGCGCCACCGCGAGCACGGCGGGGCCGTGGACGTGGGGCGGCGAGGCCAGGCGGGAGACCGCGTCGCCGAGGATCAGCACCGCCAGGATCGCCAGCGTCACGCCGTTGGCCTGCGCGCTGAGGATCTCGGCCCGACCCATGCCGTAGGTCATCGCGCCGCGGGCGGGCCGGGTCGCCAGCCGGGCCGCGGTCAGCGACAGCCCCAGCGCGAAGGCGTCGGTCAGCATGTGCGCGGCGTCGGAGAGCAGCGCCAGCGAGGACGCCAGCACCCCCACCACGACCTCCACGACCATGAAGGCGAGGATCAGGGTCAGCGCGGTGAGCAGCGCGCCCCGCTCGGCGTCGCGCCCGTGAGCGTGGCTGTGGCCGTGCCCGTGCCCAGGGCTGTGTCCGTGCTCGTGTTCCTGCGCCATGGCCCGATCGTAGGACCCGCGACGCGATCCGGCGCTCAGGGGCGCTGCAAGTTAGGGCCCACGGCGCGAGCCCTTAGTTCACCGATGGATCGGCCGGCATGCGGGCGATCAGCGCGTAGCTGCCGCCCTTGCGCTTGAGCACCGCGGGCCAGAGGACCATCGGGCTATCGGCGAAGGCGTCCTCGCGGTTGGCGGGCTCCAGGATCCAGTCGCCGCGCTCGAGCTCTGAGTCCAGCTGACCCGGGCCCCACCCGGAGTGTCCGACGAACGCCCGGCCGCGCCGCACCTCGGCCGACGCGTCCTGCGCCGAGGCTTCGCTGGCGAGCACGCCGATGTCGTCGAAGGCGATCAGCGCGGCGTCCGTCGGGTCCTCGAACTCGGCCAGGATGATCACCGCCGAGGGCTGGACCGGGCCGCCGATGAACAGCCGCTGATCGAGATCGACGAGCTCTCCGAGCTCGGGCACCGCCTCGCCGACGGTCGTCTCCGACGGCCGGTTGAGCACCAGCCCGAGCGCGCCTTCATCGTTGTGCTCGACCATCAGCACGACGGTGCGCCAGAAGTTCGGGTCCAGCAGCCCGGGCCCGGCGATCAGCAGCTGTCCGCGGATCGACTCCATCGTCAGGCAAGCTCCCGCTGTGCCTGGTTGGCGAGTGCGACCGCCTCCGCGGACTGCGAGGAGTCCTCCAGGTCAAGGCCGGCGAGCTCGGCGATCACCTCGAACAGGTCGACCGCCAGACAGATCTGAGGTTCGTGCACGGTGTCGGACTGTCGAGCGTAGAAGATTCCGTCGTTGATCCATACGACGACAGGTACCTCGGTGGTTGGTGTGATGGTGATCTTCATCTTGCCGCCTCCATGCCGCCTCACCTGAGAAGTCGCGCGCATTGCGCCAAGGCCTTGGCCTGGTGCGATGTCGCGCATGCCACTGCGCCCACTTAAAGCTTACAAAAGCAGTGCAACTTCTCACTTCTTGTCGTGGCCGGGTAGGCTCGGCGATGCGAACTCACAGCCCCAGCGAGCGGCCGAGGATCTCCTTCATGATCTCGTCGGTCCCACCGCCGATCGGCCCCAGCCGGGCGTCGCGCACCGCGCGTTCGATCTCCGCCTCGACCAGCGTCCCGCGGCCACCGTGGATCTGCAGGCAGCAGTCCATCACCGCAAACGCGGTCCGCTGCGTGGCGAGCTTGGCGATCGTCACCTCACGCACGGCGTCCTCGCCGGCCACGTGACGGCGCAGCCTGCTCCCATTCCTCGGCGTGCGGGTAGAGCTCGGTCTCGACGAAGCGCCGCACGTCGGCGCGGAACTGCTCGTGCGCGGCGGTGACTGAGCCGGTAGGGTGCCGCGGAAATGTCAGGCCCCGAAAGCAAGGGCACGCGGCGACTTCTGCTCGCGATGGGCTTGGCCAGCGGGATCACTTCGGTGCCCAGCGCCGCGATTGTGCTCGCGCTGCCCACGATTCACCGTCAGTTCAATGCCTCGCTGACGGAGCTCGAATGGACGGTGACGGGCTACCTGCTCGCCTACTCGGCACTGCTGATCGCGGCGGGGCGCTTGGCCGATGTGTTCGGCCGCGTTGCGTTGCTGACGTGGGGAACGATCCTCTACATGGCGGCGTCGGTGCCCGCCGCGCTGGCGGGCAGCGCGATCGTGCTGATCCTGGGGCTGGTCGGGGTCGGCGTCGGCGCGGCCGTGTTGACGCCCGCCTCGCTGGCGATCGTCACCGACGGCTTCCGAGGCGAGCGGCGCGGGACGGCGGTTGGCGTATGGGGAGCGGCGACGGCGCTGTTCTCCGGGATCGGCCCGGCGATCGGCGGCGTATTGACGCAGGAGGCCTCGTGGCGCTGGATCCTGTGGCTCAACGTGGTCGCCGGGGCGGTGATCCTGGTCGGCGTGCGGCGCGCCACGGAGAGCTTTGACGAGCGGGCGACGCATCGCATCGACTACACGGGCCTCGGGCTATCGGCCGCCGGACTCGGCGCGATCACCCTGGCGCTCAACGAGGCGCCGACCCCCTGGGCCCTCGGTTCGGCGAGGTTCCTGCTCGTGATCGTCGGCGGCTTCCTGCTGCTGGCCGGCTTCGCGCTGGTGGAGCGCCGGATTCGCAATCCGCTGATCGATGTGGCCATGTTCGCCCGCCGCAACCTGACGGGGGCGGGCATCGTGGTGTTCGTGCTCGACTTCGCGTTCGGCGCGGCCCTGTTCTTCCTGCCGATCTACTTCCAGGAGCTGCTCGGCTTCGACGCGGTGAAGGCCGGTCTGCTGCTGCTTCCCGCCAGCGTGACGATGATCGTCGCGATGCCGTTCGGCGGGCGCCTGTTCGAGTGGCTTGGGCCGGTCGCACCGATTGTCGGAGGGATGGCGCTGGCCGCAATCGCGATGCTGCTGCTCGGCAACGTGTCTCCATCGACGCACTATGCCGAGCTGTGGCCGCCGCTGGCGCTGCTCGGGCTGGGCATCGGCGCGGCGCTGACACCGATGAACCTCGCCGCGCTGAATTCGATGCCGGCTCGCAACCACGGGGCGGTGGCCGCGATCATCACGACGCTCGGTGGCCTGGGCGGGACGTTCGGGGTGGCGCTCTCCGGCCTGCTGTTCGAGACGCTGCAGACGGATCGCACCGTCAGTTCGGCCGCCGACCGGGGCGTGCACATAACCGATAGGGCCGCCCGCACACTTGATGGCCTGCTGGCCGGAGCGCCCAACTCAGTGCATGCGCTCGCTGCTTACCCGGCCGCACAGCATGCGCCGCTGCGCTCCGCCGTGCGTGAGGGTTTCACTTCCGCGCTGGGCACGACGATGCAACTCTCGCTCGGCCTGGTCGTGTTCGGGATCGTGCTCACCCTGCTGCTGATCCGCAGGGACCCGGCGAGCGAACCGCTGCCGCGGCCGAACGTGGCCGAGCCGTTCTCAGGCCTGGCGCCGCGTCCGTGAGAACCCCGCTGCTCGGCTACGTGGCCGTTGCATGGCGGTGGTCGATCGCCGCCGCCTCTACAGACCGTAGGAGCGCCCGATCACGTCGAGCATGATCTCGTCGGTGCCGGCGCCGATCCGGTTCAGCCGCAGGTCACGCCACGAGCGCTCGATCCCGTACTCCTGCATGTAGCCGGCACCGCCGTGGATCTGGATGCACTCGTCGGCCACCTCGACGGCGATCCGGGACGCGTACAGCTTAGACATCGTGATCTCGCGCACCGGGTACTCGCCGTTCTGAAACCGCCACGCGGTGGTGTAGACCATCTGCCTGGCGGTTTCGATCTTGGTCGCCATGTCGGCGAACTTGTGGCGGGTCACCTGGAAGTGCCCGATCGCCCGCCCGAACGCCTTGCGCTCCTTGGCGTACAGCAGCGTGCGGTCGAACACCTGCTGCGCGCCGGCCACCGCCCCGGCGGCCCCGATCAGCCGCTCGCCTTGGAGCTCCCACATAATGTGGTAGAAGCCCTTTCCGATCTGGCCGAGCACCGCCGACTCCGGGACGCGCACGTCCTGGAAGGCCAGCAGCGCGGTGTCGGAAGCGTGCATCCCCAGCTTCTTCAGGCGCTTCTCCCGGATCACGCCCGGCGTATCCATCGGTACCAGGAACAGCGTGAAGCCGTCATGACCGGAATCGGTCCCACCCTCCCCGGTCTTGGTCACCAGCACGATCGCGTGGGCGCGGTGGCCGTTGGTGATGTAGGTCTTGGAGCCGCTGATCACGTACTCGTCGCCGTCCTTGACCGCGCGCGTCTTGATCCCCGCCACGTCGGAGCCGGCGTCGGGCTCGGTGATCCCGATGCAGAGGATCTTGGTGCCCTTGATCGCAGGGGCGGCCCACTGCTGCTTCTGCTCCTCGGTCCCGAAGGCCAGGATCGGCGGCATGGCCATGTCGGTCTGGACCGCGACGCCCATCGCCAGGCCGCCGCTGTGGGAGTGGGCGATCTCCTCAGCCAGCACCAGCGCCGTGTAGTAGTCGCCGCCCTGGCCGCCATAGGCCTCGGGCTTGTCAAGGCCAAGGAAGCCGAGCTCGCCCATGCGCTCGAACACCCAGTTGGGGAACGTCGTCTCCTCCCACTCCTCGGCGTGCGGCTGCAACTCCTTGACCACGAAGCGGCGGATCGACTCGCGCAGCTGCTGATGCTCGTCGGTGAAGATGAAGTGCTTGCGCTGGCTGGCGAAGTCGGGTTTGAGGACGTCGGCGGTGGCCATCTGGGCTGCTCCTGGGTTTGGATCGGCGCTGGGGACGCTAGCGGCGGCTCGGGCAAAAGTAAACAGTAGAGCTTCCTACTTTCTACTTCGACAGAGCTGCGCCCGGTCGTCGTCCCGAGCCCCATCGCACCTCGGCCCGCAGAACCCGCGTAGGCTTCGCGTCGCGCGATGCCCTCCTACGAGACCCTCCGCTACAACATCGCCGCCAGCGGCGTGGCCACGATCGCATTGGACCAGCCAGAGACCCGCAACGCGCTCTCCGACGAGCTGCTGGGCGAGCTGATCGCCGCGCTGGAGTCCGCCCGCGACGATCACGCCGTCCGTGCCGTCGTGCTGACCTCCACGCACGAGAAGGTCTTCTCCAGCGGCGGCAACCTCGGCGGGTTCGCGTCGGAGACCGCGCTCGTGCACAAGCACTTCGCCACCGAGCGCTTTCCAAACGCCTTCCGCCTGCTCGGTGAGCTCGGCAAGCCCTCGATCTGCGCCGCCAACGGACACGTCCTGGCGGGAGCGCTGGGCCTGGCGCTGGCCTGCGACCTGATCGTCGCCAAGGAGGGCGTGCGCTTCGGGACGCCGGAGATCAATGTCGGCCTGTTTCCGTTCATGATCATGGCGTTGATCTACCGCAACGTCCCCCGCAAGAAGGCCAACGAGCTGATGCTGCTGGGCGAGCAGATCTCCGCCGAGGAGGCCGAGCGCATCGGGATCGTCAACCGGGTCGTGCCGGCCGCGGATTTCGATCAGGCCGTCGCCGACTGGGCGCAGAAGCTGGCACGCAAGTCGCCGGTGCTGATGAAGCTCGGCAAGGACGCTAGCTTCCGCCAGCAGGACATGGCCTTCGCCGACGCGCTGGACTTCCTGCGCTCGCAGCTGACCATCGCCTTCTCCACCGATGACATCCAGGAGGGTGTGCGCGCCTTCTTCGAGAAGCGCGAGCCCGAGTGGATGGGGCGCTGACGCACTGCCGGCCGGCAGGCCCGCCCGGCGCGCCTTCCCGCAGCCCCTCTGTCAGGCCGAAGAAGTGACCCGCTGTGAAGTCGGGCGCGGCGCCGCGGGACCTGGGGCTGCCGGCTCCGGTGAGGTCCTCGCCTGGGCAAAGGTCACCATGCGCCCGCGCTCCTCGTCCCAGAGCTTGAGCCCCACCGCGCGCATCCCGTCCCAGAAGCTGAGCGTCGGCACGTCATGGAACATCTCGTTCTGGTCGTGAGCGCGCTGCAGGTTGTAGTTCGGGATCCGTGCGTTGAGATGGTGGACGTGATGCAGGCCGATGTTGCCGCTGAAGAACTGCAGGATCTTGGGCAGCTTCAGGTATGAGGCGCCGCGCAGTGCGGCCTCGGCGTAGCTCCAGTCCTCCGTGCTCTGCCAGTAGGCGTCTTCGAACTGGTGCTGGACGTAGAACAGCCAGATCCCCGCCGAGCCCGCCAGCATCGCCGCCGGAGCCCATACGAGCAGGAAGTTGCCGACGCCCATCGCCCAGCACAGCCCGCCGACGATGACCAGGAGCGCCAGGTCGGTGCGGAGCACGCTGTGGCGCATCCGCGGACGGGCGTTGCGGGCCACCAGGCGCGGCCCGATGATCATCGCGAACACCGGCCCGAGCCCGAACATCACCAGCGGGTTGCGCAGCATGCGATACCCCAGCTGCCCGCGCGGGGTGCGCGCGTTGTACTCGGTGACGGTCAGCGTGAGCACGTCTCCGACTCCGCGGCGCTCCAGATCTCCAGACGTGGCGTGGTGGACGGCGTGGTCATGGCGCCAGCGCCGGAAGGGGGAGAGGACGAACAGCCCGCAGACGCCGCCGATAACGGCGTTGGCGCGTTTGGAGGCCATCAGCGATCCATGCGTGCAGTCGTGGAACATGACGAACGTGCGCACCAGGAAGCCGGCGGTGGGGATGGCCAGCGCGAGCACGAGCAGATCTGAGACCCCCAGCAGCAGGTACATCAGCACCGACAGCGCCAGATACGGCACGACTGACGTCGCGACATCGAGCAGGCTACGACCGAGGCGCGGCTGTGCGTAGGGGGCCAGCGCCTGATTCCAGGCGGGATGTTTCGAGCGTTGCGACATAAAAGCTCCGATGCGGGATCAACGTTGCCGGTGCAACGCCCCCGCATGCCGCCGTATCGGCCGCTGCGAGCGCAGGCTGCGCCACTGTGCCGAGAGCATCCGTGACGTCGCAGGGGCGCCGTCGTCGTGCCTCGACAAAGTGAGACTAACCGGATCCGGAGGCCTTTGCAATCCCGGCACGAGCCCGTGGCAACCGACAGCATGCCTTGACGCGCTCCCTCGGACCGTGGCAAAGTGAGAAGTAGTACGTCTCACTTCTCGCCGGCGGCGAGCCGACCCGACCCGAACTTGGCCACCGAAGCTTCCCCCACCAGCCTGCTGCGACCACTGGCCGAGGACCTCCGGGCCCGCCGCGCCAAGATCGCCCAGGGCGGCGGCGCCGAGAAGATCGCCGCTCAGCACGCGGCCGATAAGTTGACCGCCCGCGAGCGGCTGGAGCTGCTGATCGACGCCGGGACGTTCGTCGAGCTCGGCATACACGGCCGCCCGCACTCCTCCCAGCGCGCGATGGACGGCCGAGAGGCCCCCGCCGACGGAGTGATCACCGGTTACGGCAAGGTCAACGGCCGGCTCACCGCCGTGGCCGCGTACGACTTCACGGTGATGGCCGGCTCGATGGGGATGACCGGCGAGCTCAAGGTCACGCGGCTGCGCGAGCTGGCGCTGACCAAGCGGATCCCGCTGATCTGGCTGCTGGACTCGGCCGGGGCGCGGATCCAGGAGGCGGTCGGGTCGCTGTTTGCGGGCTCGGGGCACCTGTTCCGCGAGGAGGTTGTGATGAGTGGCGTGATCCCCCAGGTCGCGGCGCTGATGGGCCCGTGCGCGGCGGGCACGGCGTACATCCCCGGCCTGGCCGACTTCGTCCCGATGGTCAAGGGCCGCGGCTCGATGGCGCTGGCCGGGCCGCATCTGGTCAAGGCCGCGGTGGGCGAGGACGTGACCCAGGAGGAGCTCGGCGGCTCGCGCGTGCACTGCCGCAGGTCGGGCGTCGGCGACCTGGAGGTGGCCGACGATCCCGAGTGCATCGAGAAGATCAAGCAGTACCTCAGCTTCTTTCCTCAGAGCTGCGAGCAGCCGCCGCCGATCGCGCCGACCAGTGACCCGATCGAGCGCGCCGACGAGGCGCTGCTCGACGTCCTGCCGGCGTCCAACCGCAAGCCGTATGACATGTACGAGGTGATCCGCCGGATCGTCGACGACGGCGACTACTTCGACCTCAAGCCCCAGTTCGCCAAGACGATCATCACCTGCCTGGCGCGGTTCGGCGGCCGCCCGGCGGGGATCGTGGCCAACCAGCCCAAGCAGCTGGGCGGGATCCTCGACAACGACTCCGCCGACAAGGCCGCGCGGTTCGTCAACCTGTGCAACGCCTACGGAATCCCGCTCGTCTACCTGATGGATGTGCCTGGCTTCATGGTCGGCAGCAAGGTCGAGGCGGCGGGCATTATCCGCCACGGCGCGAAGATGCTCTACGCCACCGCCAACGCCACCGTCCCCAAGATCACGGTGATCCTGCGCAAGGCCTACGGCGCTGGCTACTACGTGATGTGCGGGCGCGCGTATGAGCCCGACCTGATCGTCGCCTGGCCGTCGGCGGAGATCAGTGTGATGGGCGCCGAGGGGGCGGTCGAGATCATCTTCCGCAAGCAGGTCCAGGAGGCCGAGGATCCGACCGCCAAGCGCCAGGAGCTGATCGAGCAGTTTCGCCAGATCATCGACGTCTACATCGCCGCCGGCAACGACATGGTCGACGACGTGATCGACCCGCGTGAGACCCGTGCGACGATCTGCCGCGGGCTGGAGATGTCGGCCGGCAAGCAGGTGCAGCGGCCGTGGAAGCGCTCCGGAGTCGTGCCGGTATGAGCCTCGACGACCCGGCGATCATCACCTGCTCGATCTCCGGCGCGATCGCCAACCGCGACCAGTGCCCGGCGATCCCCTACACACCGCAGGAGTACGCGGCCGAGGCACGGCGGATTGTCGACGAGGGTGGCGTGCAGATCCACATCCACGCCCGCTCCCCCGACGGCGCCCCCAGCTACGAGGTGCAGGACTTCCAGGCGATCAAGAACGCGATCACGGCCGAGGTCGGAGACCGCGCGATCATCAACTTCTCCACCGGCACCATCGGGGTGCCGGTGGCCAAGCGGATCGCCTATCTGGAGGCCTGCCGCCCCACGGTGGCCGCGCTCAACATGGGCTCGCTCAACTACGCCAAGTACTCGCGCTCACGCAAGGAGTTCGTGTTCCAGTTCGTGTTCGCCAACCCGTTCGACGAGATCATCGAGCTGCTGAAGGCGATGCGGCGGCTGGGCATCAAGCCCGAGCACGAGTGCTTTGATCTCGGTCACGTCGGCAGTCTGGCGCCGCTGGTCGACATGGGCCTGCTCGACGCGCCGCTGCACGCCGACTTCGTGATGGGCGTGGTCGGCGGAGTGCCGGCCAGCGCCCGCAACCTGGCCGCGATGGCCGACAACCTTGGGTCGGTGGGGGCCGGTCAAGCCCAGCACTGGGGGGTGATCGGGATCGGCCGCGCGCAGTGGATGCTGGTGGCCGCGGCGCTGACCCTCGGCGGCTCGATCCGCGTCGGGCTGGAGGACAACTTCTACCTCCCCGACGGCGCCATGGCCCGCTCCAACGGGGACCTGATCGCCAAGGCCCGCCAGATGGCGCAGGACGCCGGCCGGCGACCGGCCACGGTGGAAGAGGCCCGCGCGCTAGTGGGCATCGAACCGCGTCCGCGTCAGCCGCAAGCCCAGCCCGCATGACGCTCCCGCTGGAGAACCTGAAAGTCCTCGATCTCTCGAGGCTGCTGCCCGGCGGCTTCTGCTCGCTGCTGCTGGCCGACTTCGGCGCCGACGTGGTCAAGGTCGAGGACACCGGGCTGGGGGACTACATCCGCTGGTCGCCGCCCTATTACGAGGGCGCCGAGCTCAGCGCCCGGAGCGCGCTGTTCCTGGCGCTCAACCGCGGCAAGCGCTCGATCAGGATCGACCTCAAGACCGAGGCCGGCAAGGAGGTGCTGCTGGCGCTGGCCCGCGATGCCGATGTGTTGCTGGAGTCCTTTCGCCCCGGGGTGCTCGATCGCCTCGGGGTCGGCTACGAGCGCCTGCGCCAGGAGAATCCCAGCCTGGTCTACTGCGCGATCACCGGCTACGGCCAGGACGGCCCCAACCGCGACCGCTCGGGCCATGACCTGAACTACCTCGGCCTCAACGGGATCCTCGGGTTGACCGGCGAGTCCGACGGTCCCCCGGTCCAGGCGGCCGGGCAGATCGCCGATCTCGGCGGCGGGGCGCTGATGGCGGTGATCGGGATCATGTTCGCGCTGCGCGAGCGCGAGCGCTCGGGCCAGGGCCAGCTGGTGGACTGCTCGATGTTCGACGGCGCGCTGTCCTGGCTGGCGATGGTCGCCGCCGAGGGCTTCGCCACCGGCCGGTTCCCGCGCCGCGGCGAGCTGCCGCTGTCGGGCGCGCTCACCTGCTATCGGCCCTATGCGTGCGCCGACGGCTACGTGACGCTCGGCGCGCTGGAGCCGAAGTTCTGGCAGGCCTGGTGTGAGGGAGTCGGTCGCGAGGACCTCTTCGAGCAGGCCTTCGATCCCCCGGGGTCAGACGCTCAGCGGGCGGTGGCGGAGATCTTCGCGCAGCGGACGCGGGACGAATGGGACGCGTTCGCCGCCGAGCACGACTGCTGCCTGGAGCCGGTCCTGGAACTGGAGGAGGTGCTGCAGTCCGAGCTGGTGCGGGCGCGCCAGATGGTGATTGGTCTGGGGCAGCCCGGCGCGAGCCGGCCGATCGACCTCCTTGGCGTACCGGTCAAGCTGAGCCGGACTCCCGGGGATCCGGCGCGTGCGCCCGGTCCGTCGCTGGGCGAGCATACCGACGAGGTGCTGGCCGGCGCCGGCTTCGATCCGCTCCAGATCGCGGCGCTGCACGAGTCCGGGGCGGTCGCGGGTCTGAGCGAGGGCGTGCTGGGCCGGTTCATGAGCGCCTGATGGCCGAGGCCCGGATGCTGAAGATGTCAGAGCTGGCCCAGCGCTCGGGCGTCAGCGCCGGCACGATCAAGCATTACCTGCGCGAGGGCCTGCTCGGTTCCCAGGACGACGTCCTGCGCACTAGCCGCAACATGGCCTACTACCCGGAGGAGTTCGTCGGGCGCCTGCGGCTGATCAAGCGCCTGCAGGAGGAGCGCTTCATGCCGTTGCGTGTGATCCGCCAGGTGATGGGCGACGATCCGGAACGCGCGGCGCGGCTGATCGAGCTGGAGGACAGGATCCTGGAGCGCGCGATCGAGGCCCGGGAGACGCGGCGGGTCTCCCGAGCGCGGGTGCGCGAGACCTACGAGCTGCCGCGCAACGTGCTTGACCGGCTGGAGGAGCTGCAGGTCCTCACGCCCGGTCCGCGCGGCTATGACGCCGACGACGTGGCGATCATCGAGGCGATCTCCCGCTTTCGCGCCGGCGGCTACGAGGAGGCGATCGGCTTCACGGTCTACGACACGCTGCGCTACCGCGAGGCGCTGACGCCGCTGGTCGAGGAGGAGGTCCGCGTGCTGCTGCACCGTCTGGCCGGCGAGGTCGACGTCGACCGCGCGGTGCAGATCATCTCCTCGGGAGCCGAGCCGCTGCGCGAGCTGATCGGGGCGGTGCACTCAAAGCTGCTGCTGGCCGAGTTGCGCCGGCAGCGGGGCGGGGGTGCCTGACCCCGCCCCGCCGGCGACGAGGGTGCCTGACCGCGCCCCGCCGGCGGCGATCGCGCCGTGACCGTCTGCCGGGCGGTCGCTCACCACCACACGTCGTGGGCCTCCATCACGCCGTGACCGCCGGCGAGCTCGATCCCGCCGGGCAGCTCCCCTGAGAAGGTTCCGAACGGTTGGCGATAGGCGCTGCGCAGCAGCAGCAGGTTCTGACTGTGCTCTCGGGTCGCCTCGGCCGCGAATCGCAGTCCGCCGACGCTGGCGAGGTCCGGCGAAAACGCCACCGAGCCGACCTCGTGCGGTTCACCGTCGACCCAGACGGTCCGCTCGCTCTCCCGCGCCGGGTCGTTGACGCCCGCCACCAGGTTCCAGGCCAGCTCCCGGCCGTTGCGGCTGTGGCCGACGCCGGCGCTCCACTGCCAGCTCGTATGGCGCTCGTAGTAGGCCGCGGTGTCGTCGATCACGGCGCGAGCGTCGATCGTCCGCCGTGTGCCGTCGGCGAAGCGCACCGTCCCCCGTGCCGCGATCCCGCCCTGCTTGCGGGTCCACGCGTAGCTCTCGCCGCTGGGGCACACTGTCTCCACGCCGGCGGTCTCCTCCAGGCGGAGATCGAGCGCCAGCGCTCGGTCCTCCACGCGCGCACGGCCGCGCTCCAGCCGGACTGCGCCGTCACCAAACCGAGTGCGCTCGTGGAGCCGGTGCGCGCGGCGGTCCCAGACGGCCCAGAACGACTGGCGCGCCGGCCCGATCCGGACGGCGGCCAGGCACACCATCAGCTCGGGCCCGAACACGCCGACGTAGCGCCACGCCTTGAGCGGGCGCAGGCCGTCGCGAGCGGGCATCGGGGCGGGAGGCAGCGCCAGCGCGGACAGGCTGGCCGGTCGCGCGTCGGCGAAGCGGCCGCGGTAGGGGACGGTGATTGGGCGTCCGTTAGCGGACGCGGCTACCTTTGGGCGGAGGGATCTCATCTGCGGCTCATCTGCGGCGTTATCCTTGGTGGCTGACTGACTAGTCAATCAGGAGCGAAGCGTGCGCGTAGGTGCTGTTCAGCTAACCGCCACCGAGGACATCGACCATAACGTCGCGACCGCCGAGCGGCTGGTCCGCCAGGCTGTGGCGCAGGGCGCCGAGCTCGTCTGCCTGCCGGAGAAGTGGACCGCGATCGGCACCGATGAGCTGTTGGAGAGGCGGGCCGAGCCACTCGACGGACCGATCATCACCTGGGCTCGCTCGCTGGCGCGGGAGCTGGGGATCGACTTCGTCGCCGGCTCGATCGTCGAATTCGCCGCGGGGGAGAAGAGCTCGAACACCAGCGTGCACATCGGACCCGACGGCGAATGCCAGGCGGTGTATCGCAAGATCCACATGTTCGACGTCGAGGTCGACGGTGTCGCCTACCTCGAGTCCGCCACCGAGCGACCCGGCGAGGAGATCGTCGTCTCGCAGCTGGCCGGTGGCGCCCGGATGGGGATGAGCATCTGCTACGACCTGCGCTTCCCTGAGCTCTACCGGATCCTGGCGATCCGCGGCGCCGAGCTGATCGTCGTGCCGTCCGCGTTCACGCTGGCGACCACGCGTGACCACTGGGAGGTGCTGGTGCGCGCCCGGGCGATCGAGGATCAGTGCTTCGTCGTGGCGCCCAACCAGATCGGCAACCACCCCGGCGGCTATCGCTCCGGCGGGCGTTCGTTGATCGTCGATCCCTGGGGCCTGGTGCTGGCCAGCGCGCCGGACACCGAGTGCGCGATCGTCGCCGAGCTCGATCTGGGCAGCCTGCGTGGCTTCCGTGAACGGATTCCCTCGGTGGCCAACCGGCGTCCCGAAGTCTACGGCTGGGACGCGAGTTGACCACGCAGGCGACCGACAAGCGCCGGCTGATCCTCGACGCCGCGGTGCGCGTGTTCGCCCGCCAGGGATTTCACACCTGCCGCGTGTCGGACATCGCCGACGAGGCCGGCGTTGCCTACGGGCTCGTCTACCACTACTTCTCCTCCAAGGAGCAGATCCTCGACACGCTGTTCCTGGAGCGCTGGGACATCATGCTCGGCGCGATTGCCGAGGCCGACGCCTCGCAGCGCTCGCCGCGGGAGAAGCTGTTCGCCATCGCCGGCTTCATCATCGACTCCTATCGCCACGATCCGGAGCTGATGAAGGTGATCATCGTCGAGGTCACGCGCGCCGCAAACACGTTCGGGCTCACGCACCTGGCCAAGATCCGCGACGCCTACTCCCAGATCGCCGCGATCGTCGCGCGCGCGCAGCAGGAGGGCGTGTTCCGCGCCGAGGTGACCCCCGAGTTCGCCGCGCAGGCGTTCTACGGCTCGATCGAGCAGGTGCTGACCGGATGGATCTTCGACAGCGTGGCGGTCGATGAGCAGGACTTCGAGCGCGCCAAGACGTTGATCGTCGAGACGATCTGCCGCGGTCTGGAGCGCTAGTGATGAACTGGTTACGGTTGCGGCGGCCAAGTCTGCTTGAATGCGGCCCGTGATGACGGAAAGCCCGTTGGTAAAGAGATTGCTGTGGTCGGGAATGCTCGCCGGGATCGGCGCGCTGACCAGCCTTGCCTCGGCGCGTGTGGCGGCCTTGATCTGGACGCGCGTGTTCGGCGAAGAGCCGCCCTTGTGAGCGACCAGCCGCGGACTTCCGGGGAGCGACCGCTGATGCCCGGCGACGAGCCACCGCCGGTCGGTTCCGGCGACGATCAGCAGACCGCTGTCGAGCCCGTCGTGCCGGCGCCGTCCGAGCTTCCGACCCAGGCTGCTCCACTCGGCACCCGGCTGCCTCCGGCTGCCCCCCCGGCGGTGCAGCTGCCGCCACCGCTTCCGCCTGCCCAGCCGGCCTTCTCCGGAGCGGCGAGTGCCGCCTCGGAAAGACCGGAGATCGCGGTCGGCGGCGCATTTGCCGGCGGCCTGGTCCTCGCCCTGATCCTCAAGCGCCTTGCCCGCTGACAACGGACAGCCAGAGAACCTCGCCACTGCGGTGACCGAGGTGTCCGAGCGGATGTCGGTGCTCATCCGTGAGGAGATCGAGCTCGCCAAGGCCGAAGTGACCACCAAGGTCTCCAGCCTGGCGCGCGGCGCCGCGGCCGTCGCCGTCGGTGCCGTGTTCGGGGTGTTCGCGATCGTGTTCGCCCTGCTGACGCTGGCCTGGGGGCTCAACTCTGCGCTGAGCAGCCTCTGGATCGGCTTTGCGATCGTGCTCGTGGTGCTGCTGATCGCCACCGTGTTCGCGTTCCTGTTCGCCTGGCGCAAGCTGAAGGTCGGAGCCCCGACGCCGACTATGGCGATCGACGAGGCCAAGAAGATCCGCGCCACCGTCAGCGCCAAGTCCGGGGCCGACCGCTGATGGCAACCCGCACTCCCGATGAGATCCGTGCCTCGATCGACCAGAACCGGCGCGAGCTGGGCACCGCGGTCGAGAAGCTGCGGGTGGAGGTCGTGCAGCTGACCGATTGGCGCTCGCAGATCCGCCGCCATCAGCAGCAGGTGATAATCGGCGCGGGCGTTGCCGGCTTCGTCCTCGGCGGCGGTATCGCGGCGCTCGGCGCGCTCACGTTCGGCCGCCGGCGCCGGCGCCAGCGCTGAGCGACGCCGCCGCTTTGCGCTGCGTGCACCGCGGGTATACCTCACGTCATGGAGATCGTCAGAGCCAATACGCGCCGAAGCGACCGCGGCCCCGAGGACTGGTTCTCAGGCTCGGTCTGGCTGGAGCCGATCGTGCAGGCGCCGGCGCCGGCCCGAGTGCGCGCGCTGCGGGTGACGTTCGCGCCCCGAGCGCGGACGGCATGGCACCGCCACCCGTTCGGTCAGGCGCTGGAGATCGTCTCCGGCCGGGCGCTGGTCGGGCGTGCCGACGGCACGGTGGAGGAGCTCACAGCGGGTGACACCGTCTGGTTCGAGCCCGCGGAGCGCCACTGGCACGGAGCTTCCCCCGATGGCGTGATGGTCCACATCGCCATCCAGGAGGCTGACGAGGATGGCCAGCAGGCCCGCTGGGAGGAGCACGTCACCGACGAGCAGTACGGCCGCTGAGAGCTCCCCGCGGGCCGCGCCAGGTCCGAGCCAGCGGCAGCGGCGCCCGCTGGTGCTGCGCTAGGACGACAGGAACGAGCTCGGCAGGCCGCCGGCTCCCAGCAGACCCGGACCGACATGGGTGCCGATCACCGGTCCGATCTCCGAGATCAGCCGGGGCTCGCAGCCGAAGATCTCCGCGCCGCGGGCGGCCAGAGCCTCGGCCTCCCGCGGGGCCTGGATGTGCTGGACCATCCACGCGTCCGCGCCGTCCTCGTGGCAGCTGCGCAACAGCTCCACCATCCGCTCGAACGCCCGGCGGGAGGTGCGAACGCGTTCCACCGGGGTGATCTCTGACTCGACCGTGAGGATCGGCTTGATCTTTAGCGCCGATCCCAGCCATGCCTGAGCGCCCGCTATCCGCCCGCCGCGGCGAAGGTATTCGAGCGTGTCGATCGCGAACCACAGCTTCAGCTCGGCCCGCGCCCGGCGGGCGTGATCGGCCACCGCCGCGCCGTCGGCGCCGCCGCGCGCCGCAGCGGCCGCGGCCAGTAGCACAAGTCCCTGGCCTCCGCAGGCCGATCGCGAGTCGATCACGTGAACGCGATCGGCGCGCTCGCCGAGCTGCTCGCGCGCCTGCTCGGCCGAGCGCACGGTGCCCGACATCCCGCCGGCGAGATGGATCGAGACCACGTCGTCGCCGCCGTCCAGCAGCGGCTCGTACACGGCCAGGAAGTCGCCGATCGACGGCTGTGAGGTCGTCGGCAGATCAGGGGCCGTTCGCAGCTGCTCGTAATAGGCGTCGTAGTCGGTGATGTCGCTCTCGCGCTGGGCGCCCTCGGGCATATGCACGTACAGGCTGACCTGGTGGATGCCCTGCTGGGCGACCAGCTCGGGCGAGAGGTAGTGGCAGGTGTCAGAGACGATCGCGACGGCCATGACCGCGGCACCCTAGCAGCGGCCGGTGCACCACTAGAATTTCCACGCGCAAGTGCCGCGCACGCTCGTCACAGGCGCGACCGGCTTCGTCGGGTCGCATGTCGCACGCCTGCTCATCGAGCGCGGGGACGAAGTGCACGCCATGGTGCGCGCGGGCGCCAGATCGCAGGCGCTGTCCGGGCTCGAGCTGGCGCCGGTGACCGCGGACATCCTCGACCGCCGCTCGATCCGCCGCGCGATGCGCGGGATCGAGCGCGTGTTCCACGTCGCGGGCACCACCAACCTGGCGACTCCCCGCGCGCAGGCGTTCGCCACCAATGTGGAGGGCACGCGGATCGTGCTCGAGGAGGCGCTGCGGGCGGAGGTGGAGCGGGTCATCTACACCTCTTCGGTGGCGGCGGTCGGACCGGCCCCGGCCGGCACCAGCTCTGACGAGACCGCGGTCTGGGACGCCGGGCGCTACGCGATCGCCTACGTCGACTCCAAGCACGAGGCCGAAGTCGTGGCGCTGCGCCTGCTGGCCCGCGGCCTGCCGCTGGTGATCGTCAATCCCGCGCACGTGCTGGGCGCCGGCGACCCGGGCCGCTCGTCAACGGCGATCGTGCGTCGCTTCCTGCGCCGGCAGATCCCCGCCTATGTGGACGGCACGCTCAACGTCGTCGGCGTCCAGGACGTGGCGCGCGGGCATCTGCTGGCCGACGAGCTGGGCCGCGTCGGCGAGCGCTACATCCTCTCGAACCGCAACTTCACCTTCGACCGGCTGTTCGCCGACCTCGGCCGGCTCTCCGGCGTGCAGCCGCCGGCCGTCAAGCTCCCACTGCCCGTCGCGCTGACCCTGGCCAAAGCCGGCGCCCGGATCGCAGGCGGATCGATGCCCCATCCCGCCGAGGTCCGGGCCGCGTCGCTGAACTGGTCGTTCGTCAATCGCAAGGCCAAGCGGGAGCTGGGCTGGACGACATCGCCGCACGAGGATTGCCTGGAGGAGACGATCGCCTGGTACCGCGATCGTGACCGCGGTATCGTCGCCCCGCCCGGTGCGCGCCAGCCGCTGGCGCTGCGACTGGCGGGAGCCGCGCTGCGGCGCGCGCGGCTGTGATCCGGGCCCGCGGCCTGGGCGCCATGGCTGTGGCTGAGGCTGTGGCCAGCGCCGGCGGGCGTATCGTCTGAGCCACAGATGGCGACGCTCTATCGGTGCACCACGCCCACCAACTGGCTGTGCCCATGCGGAAAGGTGGCCCGGGCCCTCAACCGTGACCGGATCCCGTTCGAGGCCGTGGTGGTGCCCCAGCGCCGTTCGCGCCGGCCCGAGGTGGAGGCGCTCAGTGGCCAGCGGCGGGTTCCGATGCTGGTCATCGACGGCGACGTGATCTGCGATTCGCGCCGGATCGTCGAGCACTTGGACTTTCGGCGCCCGTCAGGGCAGCAGCCCCAGTACTGAGTCGCCCTGTGCCCGGCGCGCCACCCCGCGCGGTCCTGATGTTGAGTTTGCCCGAGGCTAGGAACGGGTTTCAATCGAGAGCGGCGGCGCCTCGAAGGCGGCGCCGTCCGGCGCAGGCCCGTCGTGGATCTCAGCCTCGAGTCCGAGCGTCTGCTGGAGCTCCCCGGACTGGTACATCTCGGTGATGATGTCGCAGCCGCCGACCAGCTCGCCCTCGACGAACAGTTGGGGGATCGTCGGCCACTTGGAGAGCTCGGACAGCTCCTGGCGGATCCGCGGGTCGGGGAGGATGTCGACCGCCGCGAACGGCTGACCGAGGGACTGAAGGATCGCCACGGTCCGGGCCGAGAAGCCGCACGCCGGGGCCTCCGGGTTCCCCTTCATGAACAGGATCACCGGGTTTTCGGAGATCGCGCTCTGGATCGCTTCACGCATCGGGTTGCTGGCTTCGTCGCTCATGGGCGGTTCTCCGTTTCCTCAGCTTGCGTTTGGAGGGATAGGGCGTGGATACGGTCGCCCAGCTCGGAGCCGAACACGTCGTAGACGAGACGGTGCTGGGCGATCCGCGGCAGCCCGCTGAAGGCGGGAGCCGACACGACCGCATTGAAGTGATGGCCGTCCCCGGTCACACTGGCCACGGAGCCGGGAATCCCGGCCTCGATCCGTGCTTTTACCTCATCTGGCGTTACGGACACCCCTCTAGCGTATCGAGGTGCTATCGCTATACTGAATGAAGCATGATCACCCTCACTGATAAAGGTGCTGAGAAGGTCCGCGAGTTCCTGGACGGCCAGAGCGCGCCCGCGCAGACTTCCGGGCTGCGGGTTGGGGTTCGCGGCGGCGGTTGCTCAGGCTTCCAGTACGCGCTGGCCTTCGACGAGCAGCGCGACGGGGACGTGGTGTTCGAGGACAAGGGGATCCGGCTGCTGGTCGACAACCCGAGCCTGGCGTACGTCAGGGGCTCGGTGATCGACTTCGTCGACGGACTCCAGGGCGCGGGATTCAAGGTAGAGAATCCTAACGTGACCGCGGCCTGTGGCTGCGGGTCCTCGTTCCGGGTCGCCGAAGAGCAAGAAGTCTCAGCCGTCTAGATCGGGCCGGGAGCGCGCGGGACTCCGCACAGCACTAGACCGGCGTGGCGTCCAGCGAGCGCCACAGGAAGCGGCAGGCCAGCGTCCGATGCGGACGCCAGGGCTCGGCGATCTCCTCCAGCTCGGCCGGCGCCGGCAGCTCGGGCAGGCCGTAAAGCACCATCACCGCGCGGCGGATCCCCAGGTCGCCGACCGCCAGCACGTCCGGTCGCTGCAGGTGGAACATGAGGAACATGTGGGCGGTCCAGACCCCCAGCCCCTTGACGGCGATCAGCTCCTTGATCACGTCCTCGTCTGAGAGCTCGTCGAGGCGCTCGAGCTCCAGCGATCCGTCGAGCACGTGCTCGGCCAGCGAGCGCAGAAATCCGACCTTGGCCCGCGACAGCCCGGCGGCAGCGCGCAACTCGTCCGCGTCGTCGGCCAGCACCTCCTCGGGGGTCGGCGCCCGGCCACCGAAGCGCTCGGTCAACCGCGTGTAGATCGCGCGCGCCGCCTTGGTGGAGAGCTGCTGGCCGACGATCGAGCGCACGAGCGCGCCGTAATGGTCATCGGGGCGCCCGGCCCGGGCATCGCCGATGGCCTCCAGTCCGACCCGGTCGATCGCGCCGCGCAGCACGGGGTCGGCGGCGCGCAGGTCGGACACCGCGGCCTCCAGCGCGCGGGGACCCTTAGGGCTGGCCGGCAACTGCCCCGGGGACGCCGGTGTTGGTCGAGTACTTGGGCTGGAGCTTGACCTCAGGCCGGATCTCGTGCACCGCTTGGGCGACGGCGATCGCCGACTCGGCGAACCCGGTGGCGATCAGCTTGAGCTTGCCGTCGAAGGTCGTGATGTCGCCGCACGCCCACACGCGCTCCAACGAGGTGGCCATCAACTGGTCGACGACGATCGCGCCCTTGACGACCTCGAAGCCCCAGTCCTTGAGCGGGCCCAGCGCGGTTTTGAACCCGAGCTGGAGCAGGATCGCGTCGACCTCCAGCTCGACCTCGTGCGCCTCGTCATCAGAGTGGAACAGCACCACGCGCTCGACGCTGGCGTCCCCCAGCACCTCCTTGATCTGATACGGGACGTGCAGGGCGACGTCGCCACGGTCGGCGGCCTGGAGCACCTGGCCGACGGTCAGCTCGTGCGCGCGGAAGCCCTCACGACGGTGCACGAGGCTCACCTCGCTGGCGGTGTCAAGCAGGTTGATCACCCAGTCACAGGCGGAGTCGCCGCCGCCGATGATCAGCACGCGCTTGCCCTCGAACACCGACTTCTCACCGACGATGTAGTGCGCACCGCGCCCCTCCCACGGGGTCAGGTCATAGCCGGGCAGTTTCTTGGGCTCGAACGCACCGTGGCCGCCGGCGATGACCACCGCGCGCGAGCGCATCTTGCCGCGATTGGTGTGCAGCACGATCACCCGGTCCTCTCCCTCGCCTTCCCAGGAGATCGCCTCGGCCGTGGTGTCGAGGTGGACGGGAACGTCGAACTGCTCCAGCGCCTGCACCCGGAGCAGCTCGACCAGATCCCGGGCCAGGACCTTGGGATGCCCGGGCACATCAAAGATCCACTTCTCGGGATACAGCGTAGTCAGCTGCCCGCCGAGCTCGGGCAGCGAGTCGACCAGGCGCGCGTCGGCTTCCCGCATGCCGGCCCAGAACGCCGTGCACATACCCACGGGGCCCGCGCCGATCACGGTCAGGTCGCGAACCTCGTCGAGGTCTTGGGCCAGCTTGACCGCGTCGGTCCTCATGCCGAGCGGGCGAGCGCCAGCCCCGCTCCATCGAGCGCTCCGAGCGCTCGCTCCACCGAGCACGAGATGCACGTGAAGGTCGGCGTGTCGCGCTTGGTGTAGGAGCTCGACTCGGTGGTTCTGAGCTTCTGGACCAGATCGAGGAAGTCGGCCGGGTTGTCGGCCTCAAAGGCGACCACGAATTCCTGGTCGTCGAGGCCGAACGAGTAGCTGGTGTTGAGGTCCACCGAGGGGAACTCACGTCCGACCTTGATGTGCTCCTGCATGATCCGCCAGCGCTCGTCCGCGGGCAGGGCGTACCAGCTGCGCGTCTTGATGAACGGGTATACAAACAGGTACTTCCCATGCGCAGGTCGAACTTCAAGGCGCGACTCGTCTGAGTACTCGGAGGGCTTGGTCATCGCGAGGAACGAATACGGGACCGTGCACCACTTCATCAGCCCGCTCTGCGCAAGCACGACGTGGAACTCGTGGATCCGCTCCAGGTTCTGCGCTTGGCTGAGCAGCATCAGATCGCAGTCACCTCGGGTGCCGACCAGCGAGAATGCGCGCAGCAGATGCCCGTCGGCGAAGTCCTCACAGGCGGCCACGAATTCGCGCTTGTCGGCCGCCCGGCGCTCGTCCTCCAGCCGCCGCCAGGCCGGATCAACCTGCAGGAACGTGTATTTGACGAAATGCCGTACGGGCATGCCGGGATGATGATAGGCCACCGCAACGCGGCGCAGAGAGTGACAATCCGGCCTCGAGACCGGGCGAGGCGATAAAATGGATTGCATGCGGATCGCCCTCGTGTCGCCGTACTCCTGGACGTATCCGGGAGGAGTGACCCGACATATCGAAGCGCTGGCCGAGCGCTTCATCGAGGAGGGTCACCACGTGCGGGTCCTGGCCCCCTACGATCCTGCCGATGCGCTCGCGGCGGTACTCCATCGCGGGGCTAAGCCGCAGCCGCTGGCGGCGCCCGACTACCTCGTCTCGCTCGGCCGTACCGTGGGCTTCAAGGCCAACGGGGCGGTGTCCAATCTGTCGATCACCCCCTTTGGCGTGGCCGAGCTGCACCGGGAGTTGCGCAGCGGTCGCTATGACGTCGTCCACGTCCACGAGCCGGTGGCGCCGCTCACCGGGTGGGTCGCGGCCGATTCGACCCGGCTGCCGCTGGTCGGGACCTTCCACTCCTATTCGGAGAGCATGATCTCCAATGCGATCGCCAACCTGCTCGGCGCCCGGCGAGTGCTCAACCGCCTGCACGTGCGAATCGCTGTCTCGGAGGCCGCGGCCTGGACCGGCCAGCGGTACTTCGGTGGCCACTACCGCGTGATCCCCAATGGCGTCCACGTCGATCCCGAGCGTGCGCGGCTTGCTGCGCAAGCGCCGGGCAGCGACCGGCTGCGGATCGTGTTCGTCGGCCAAGCGGTCGAGCGCAAGGGCCTGCCGTTGCTGCTGCATGCATTTGAGGCGCTGCGTGAGCACATCCCCACCGAGCTGACGGTGATCGGACCCAGTTCTGAGGAGCTCGGGCCGCTGATGGTCGATGACCGCGGCGTCCGCGTGCTCGGGAAGGTCGACGATGCCCGCAAGCGTGAGGAGCTGGGGCGCGCCGACGTGCTGTGCGCCCCCTCGCTGCACGGCGAGAGCTTCGGCATGGTGCTGACGGAGGCATTTGCCGCCGGCACGCCGGTGATCGCGTCCGATATCGCCGGCTATCGAGACGTCGTGCGCGGCGACGTCGACGGCATCCTCGTGCCCCCCGGAGATGCGCAGGCGCTGGCCGAGGCGCTGCGCGACCTGTGGGAGGAGCCCGCGCGCCGGTCTGAGCTCGCCCGTGCCGCGGCGAGCGACGTCGAGCGCTTTGCCTGGCCCCGGGTCGCCGCCGAGGTGATGGAGGCCTACCAGGACGCGATCACCACGCCGCGCCCCGAGGGCGCGATCAAGCGGACCGCGGTTAGCCTGGGCGCGCGCGCGGCCGACCTCAAGCCGCACGTCCGTGCGCGCCGTATCCCCAGCCTGGAGACGCGACTGGACAGCCGGCGCGGACTGCTGGTCACGCTGGCGCGGAGGTTCGGGCTGGTGGCGGTCTCGCTCGGTGGCTTGTTGCTCGCGTGGCTGGCGCTGCAGCAGATCGGGTTGGGCAACATCACCAACGCGCTGATCAACTCCAGCCCGACGTTCGTGCTGCTGGGGCTGGGGCTCATGTGCAGCGCCATGGTGCTGCGCGCGTTCTCGTGGCACGCGATCCTGCTGGCCGCGCTTCCCCGTGATCGGATCCGGCTTTCGGACGCGATGCAGGGCACCTTCATCGGCGTGCTGATGTCCTCGACGCTGCCGGCCCGCCTCGGCGAGCCTTCCCGCGCGCTTGTGGTGGCCCGCCGCACGGGCCGGCCACGCGATGCGCTGCCGGTCGTGCTGGGCACGCTCGTCTCCCAGACGCTGCTGAACATCGTCGCCCTGGCGGTGCTAGGAGCGGTGATGTTCTCCTCCGTGGACCTGTTCAACGGTCATCAGGACGCGCTCTTGATCGCGGCGATCGCGCCGCTCATGCTGCTGGTGATCGTGCTGCTTGCACCGGTGGTGCTCCGCCACGGCGCTTCCGGCTCGCGGTTCGGGCGCCTGCATATGGCGATGGCCCAGCTCCGGAGCGCGTTGACGCGGGTGCGGGCCGGGCTCGTGGTGTTCCGGGACCCGCGTCTCGGATCGATCGCCACGGTGATGCAGCTGGGTGCCTGGGCGATGCAGTGGCTGTCCTGCTACGTGCTGCTGGTGGCGCTCGGACTCGGTCACCAGGCCGGCATGGCCGGGGCGGCAGCGGTGCTGTTCGCGGTGAACATCACCGCGGTGCTGCCCGCGACTCCCGCCAACCTCGGGGTCTTCCAAGCCGCGTGCGCAGCGGTTCTGCACACCGGCTGGCACGTCGGCTTTGGCACCGGGGTCGCCTACGGCGTGATCCTGCAGGCGGTCGAGGTCTCGACCGCGGTGCTGATGGGCATGCCGGCGCTGCTCAAGGAGGGCATGTCCTGGCGCGAGGTGCGGCTGCGCGCGATGCACTCCACTCCGGTCAAGCTACCCGCCCGCCCGACGCGCACGCCGCGCACCGGATCCCGGCGCGGCCGGGTCAAGACCGAGAGCTAGCACGCCGACCTGGGAAGCGCGAGCGCGACCCCGCGGGTGCGGGTCAGCGACCGCTCAGGCGCTCTTGGCCAGCGCCGGCTCGCCCTTGACGGCGGGCTCGGCGTCGGTGAGCTCGGCCAGGCGCGAGGGGTCCTTCTCCGTGCCGGCGATCAGCTCGTCGCCCGCCTGCTTGGGCGTCTTGGGCAGGAAGCCGGACTTCATGCCGAAGTACACCGCCTCGGGATGGTGGGCGATGATCGCCAGCGTCGACTGCTCCGGCTCGACGGCGTGGCCGTCAGACAGCCGCAGCCCGATCGACGGAGCGTCGAGCAGGCGGAACACCTTCTCGTGCTCTGACTGCTCGGGGCAGGCTGGATAGCCCCATGAGAACCGCCGGCCCTGAGCCGGGCCGATGCCGAGCTCCGACCGCACCCGAGCGTGCGTCCATTCGGCCATACCCTCGGCGGTCTGCACCCCGAGCCCATGGACGAACAGCTGCTCGGCGAACTCGCCTTCGGCCTCCAGCTCGGCCATCAGCTGGGTGACCTCGTCACCGGCCGTGACCGCCTGGAGCGCCACCACGTCGACGGCTCCGGAGCTCAGCGGGCGGTAGAAATCGGCCAGGCAGATGCGGTCGTGACGAGGCTGGCGCGGGAACACCAGTCGCTCCAGCTCACGCTCGCCGGGGGCCTGCGGATCCCACACGATCAGCTCGTTGCCCTCCGAATTGCAGGGGAAGAAGCCCAGCCGGGCACGTGGATGCAGATAGGTCTGCTCACGCCACATCCGCTCCAGCCGGGGCTGGAAGTTCTCACGCAGCAGCCGGGTCCACTGCTCGCCCTTGACCCCGCGTCCGCCCCAGTGCAGCTTGAACAGCACGTGCGTGTCGAGGTGGTGGTAGACCTCGTCGATCGCCACCTCCAGCTCACGCGCGCCCCAGAAGGGAGGCTCGGGAATTGGGTTGTCGGTGCGCAGCGCGCTGCGGACCGAGGCGTCGGTGGTGGGGGGAGCGCCGTCGTCACGCGCCTCGGGTTGCTCGCGCAACTCCTTGGCGGACTGCCGTGTCTTGGCGACCAGCGCAGCCCGCGCCTCGGCGTCGACCAGCTGATCCATCTTGGCCAGTCCCTCGAACGCGTCCTTGCAGTAGAACACGCCGGGCTCGTAGAGCTCGTCTGACTCGCGGCCCTTGGGATAGAAGATCCGCAGGGCGAAATTGCGGTTGATCGCCGCGCCGCCCACCAGCACCGGGAACTGCAGGCCGCGCTCGTGGAGTTCCTGCACACACGCGGGCATCTGCTTGGAGGTGGAGACCAGCAGGGCGCTCAGGCCGATTGCCGTGGCGTCGTGCTCCACCGCGGCGTCCAGGATGGTCGAGATCGGGACCTGCTTGCCGAGATCGATGACCGTGTAGCCGTTATTGGTCAGGATCGTGTTGACCAGCGACTTGCCGATGTCGTGCACGTCGCCGAACACGGTCGCCAGCACCACCGTTCCCTTGGTGTAGCCCTCGAGCTTGTCCAGGTAGCGCTCCAGGCGGGCGACCGCGCGTTTCATCACCTCGGCGGACTGCAAGACGAACGGCAGGATCAGCTCGCCGGAGCCGAACTTGTCACCCACCTCCTTCATCGCGGGCAGCAGCACCGTGTTGAGCGTCGGGACCGCGCCGATCTTCTCGACGCTGCGGTCGATCCAGTCCTCCACTCCCTCGCGCTTGCGGCGCAGGATGTGGAAGTGCAGCGCCTCCTCGGGCTCCATCCCCTCGGTCGGGTTGGCGGCGGGGCGGGTGGGGTCCGAATTCTCGCCGTCGGCGCCCTTGGACTCGTAGTGGGCGATGAACCGCTCTAAGGCGTCCTCGCGGCGATTGAACACCAGGTCGTCGGCTAGCTCGCGCTCCTGCGCCGGGATCTCGCCGTAGGGCGTTATGTGGTTGGGATTGACCATCGCCAGGTCAAGGCCCGCCTCGACGCAGTGGTGCAGGAACACGCTGTTGAGCGCCGAGCGAGCGGGGAGGCCGACACCGAAGCTCACGTTGCTGACGCCGAGCGAGGTCTTGACCCCTGGGATCTGCGCCTTGATCGCGCGGATCCCCTCGATCGTCGCGACCGCACTCGGTCGCCATTCCTCGTCGCCCGTGGTCAGGGTGAACGTCAGGCAGTCGAAGATCAGCGCCTCGGGATCGAGCCCGTGCTCGTCGCAGCACAGCTGCTGGAGCCGCTGGGCGATCTCGAGCTTGCGCTCGGCGGTCTTGGCCATCCCGACCTCGTCGATCGTCAGCGCGATCAGCGCGGCGCCGTGGGCCTTGGCCACCGGAACGACGCGATCGAGCTTGTCGCGCCCGGCCTCGAGATTGATCGAGTTGACCACCGCGCGGCCCGGGATCTGCTCCAGGGCCGCCTCGATCACCTCGGGCTCGGTGGAGTCGACCTGGATCGGGGCCGGTTGGGTCAGCGAGATCCGCGTGACCACCTCGCGCATCTGCTCGGCCTCGTCCTGGCGCTCGGTCAGCGCCACGCAGATGTCGAGCACGTGCGCGCCGCCGTTGACCTGGTCCTCGGCGACGGTCACCAGGCCGTGGTAGTCGTCGGCCAGCAGCATCTCCTTGGCCTTGCGCGAGCCCTGTGAGTTGACCCGCTCGCCGACCAGCGTCGGGCGCGGGTCCTGGACCAGCGGGGTGGCGGCGATCATCGAGCTGAGGTGGGGTGCCCGGCGCGGCGGGCGCCGCCCCGGGATGTGGCGCCCGACGCGCTCGGCCAGGGCCCGGATGTGGTCCGGGGTGGTGCCGCAGCATCCGCCGACGATCGAGACGCCGTAGCGCTCGACGAACTCGCCCAGCACTTCGGCCAGCGGCTCGGGCTCGTCCGGGAAGATCGTCTCGCCGTTGGGTCCCTGCAGCGGCAGGCCGGCGTTGGGGATGCAGTGGATCGGAACCGGGCTGAACTCGCCCAGGAAGCGGATCGCGTCGCGCATGTCCTCCGGGCCGGTCGAGCAGTTGAGACCGATCACCGCCACCTCGAGCGCTTCGAGCGTCGCCAGCGCCGCGCTGATGTCGGTGCCCAGCAGCATCTTCCCGCCCTGGGGCAGCAGCGAGATGCTGCACTGGATCGGCACTGTGCGGCCGACTTCCTTCATCGCCTGGCGGACGCCGAAGATCGCCGCCTTGACCTCCAGGATGTCCTGGGCGGTCTCGATGATCACCAGATCCACACCGCCCAGCAGCAGCCCGCGCGCCTGCTCTTCGAACACCGTCACCAACTGGGCGAATGTGATCTGCCCGAGCGTCGGGTCGTCACTGGCGGGCAGGAAGCCGGTCGGACCGATCGAGCCCGATACGAACCGGTTCTCGCCGGCGGCCCGGCGGGCGATCTGGGCCGCTTTGAGATTGATCTCGTGCGTGTGGGCCTCCAGGCCCCATTCGGACAACTTCAGCCGCGAGGCCTGGAAGGTGTCGGTCTCCAAGACCTCGGCGCCGGCCTCGATCATCGAGCTGTGGACGCCCTCGATCACGTCGGGGCGGTTGAGCACGAGCGCTTCGTGGCAGCGGCCGGGCAGCCGGTAATCGCGCTCGAGGCTGAGCTCGAACTGCTCCAGGGTGGCGCCCATGCCCCCGTCGTAGACGATCGTGCGCTCGCGGGTGGCGGCGAGGAAGTCGCGCATCGGCGTGATCGTACCAGCGTTCAGCGCAACCTTGACACGAGCGTGGCAAGGTTGTCGCTCAAGCCTGGCGGACGCCAATCGAAAACTCCGGGCACAGCGCTTGCACATTTGCGGTGTTAGTGCTAATCTGCAAGCAGAGCAAGAGCATCCCACCCCACCTCAGGAGACAAACCATGGCAACCACCCAGAACAAGACCGGCACCCCGACCTTTGACGCGACCTTCGAGCAGGCCAAGGAGACCGGCGAGCAGTTCGTCACCGCCGCGCGCAAGGCCGGCAACGTATACCTGGACTCCTACGAGAAGGCCGTCGACCGCGCCATCGAGCTGGAGGTCAAGTTCGCGGGCATGACGCAGCAGGAGTGGCTCAAGGGCCTAGTCGAGACCCAGGCGGACTTCACCCGCGAGGTCACGAGCTCCTACACCTCGACCGCACGCAGCCTGCTGAAGTAGGCGGTTTCCCTCATGAAAGCGTTCCCCTCATGAGGGACAATGGGAGCACCGGTGTAGTTGGCCGGTGCTCTTTTCTTTATTATTCTGTTGATTGACGATAGAGGGATCTGATGACCGCATCGTCTTATAGCCCACCGGTGCTTCCCCCCACGACCGGGCTGTTCGGAAGCTGGGTCAACGCTTGGGCGGCCGCCGCCGACGGCTTGGCCGACGGCGTGGTCGCGGCGTGGGAGCGCGGGCCGTTCGTGCCCGACGTTGCCCGTTGGCTACAGGTGGCGCGCACGCGCCGCCCGCCGGCCTGGACCACGCCGCACGAAGTCGTCTTCGAGGCGCCGATCGCGCGGCTGCGTGACTTCTCGACCTCTCGCCGGCGCTCGCTGATCCCGACGCTGGTGCTGCCGCCGCAAGCCGGACACGACTCCTGCATCGTCGACTACTCCTCCGAGCAGAGCCAGATGGGCACGATTCTCGGATCCGGGCTGGAACGCGCCCTGTCGCTGGACTGGATCGGCGCCACCCCTGACACCGCCGGCGCCACGGTCGAGGACTACCTTGAGGTGATCGACCGCGCCGTGAAGCACTGCGGCGGGCGCGTGAACCTGATCGGCGACTGTCAGGGCGGCTGGCTGGCCACGATCTATGCGGCCCTGGAGCCCGAGCGCATAAACACGCTGACGATCGCCGGGGCCCCGATCGATTTCCACGCCGGCGAGCCGGTGATCCACGAGGTGCTGAGCCACCTCGCCCCCGGCGGCGACCTGGCGTTCTACGAGTCACTCGTCGCGGCCGACGGCGGTGTGCTCAAGGGCGAGCACATGCTCGCCGGCTTCATCCTGATCCAGCCCGGCAGCGAGATCGCCCGCCAGCTGGAGTTGCTCTGGCACCTCGACGATGCCCACCACGTGGCCCGTTACAGCGAGTTCGAGGACTGGTTCAGGTACACGCAGGACATTCCGGGCGCGTTCTACCTGTGGATCGTGAGTCACCTGTTCCGGGACAACGCGCTGATCGGCGGGGAATTGGAGATCGGCGGCCGGCGGGTCGATCTGGCCAACCTGGACATGCCGCTGAACCTGCTCGCCGGCCAGACCGACCACATCACGCCGCCTGACCAGGTGTTCGCGCTGGCGGAGTTCGCGTCGACGCCGCCGGAGCTGGAGCACCGGCGGATCAGTGCCGGGGGTCACCTCGGCCTGTTCATGGGGCACGAGGCGCTGCACGAGCATTGGCCCCCGCTGCTCGCCGAGGTGCTCTCGCACTCGACCGTCAAGCCCTCCCCGGAGACCGCCAAGCCGGCGGCGACCGCGGGCAAGCCGGCGGCGACCGCGGCCAATCTTACGTCAGCCGGGTCCGCGCGCCGCAAGCCCGCGCCGGCCGCTAACGCCGAGAGCGCCTAACGAACACAGCAGGACGCCCGGTGACCTGGCCGGTGCCGGGCGCCGGGCGGGAACTGCGCTGGTGAATCAAAACGCAAAGTGCGTCTCGCCGGTCGCGTCCAGACGCCGCGAGGCTACCACGGAATTTATGAATCAGGGCACTAGTTTGAGCTAGCGGGCCGTCCAGCCCTGGTCCAGCGTCACCGGCGCGCCGGTGAAGGCGCGGCCGGCGGGACTGATGAGGAATGCGACGACCTCGGCCACCTCGTCGGGCTCGATCAGCTCCTTGACGGCGTGCGGCGCCAGGATCACCTGGTCGAGCACCTCTTCCTCCGACAGCCCGTGCACGCGGGCCTGGTCGGCGATCTGCTTCTCCACCAGCGGCGTTCGGACGTAGCCGGGGCACACGGCGGTGGCCGTGATGCCCAGGCCGGCCCCTTCCAGCGCCAGTGTCTTGACCAGGCCGAGCACGCCATGCTTGGCTGAGACGTAGGCGGCCTTGTAGGGCGAGGCAACGAGACCGTGGACCGAGGCGATCGCGACGAAGCGTCCCGCCGGGCTGTCCTTCAGCGCCGGCCAGGCATGCTTGGCGAGCAGGAACGGACTGGTCAGCAGCAGGGCGATGATCGTCTCCCAGCGCTCGAGCGGGAACTCGTCGATCGTGGCCACGTGCTGCAGGCCGGCGTTGGGAACCACGATGTCCAGCCGGCCGAATCGCTGCAGCGCGGCCGCCACCGCCCCGGCGTTCGCCTCCGCATCGGTCAGATCGGCTTCGTAGGGAATGCCCGGTCCGTCTGGGTCAGGGTGCACGTCGACGGCCAGCACGTCGATCCCGCCGCCCACCAGCCGGGCGGTCACCGCGCGGCCGATGCCGCTGGCCGCGCCCGTGACCAGAGCCGCCCGCCCGTCGCTCATCGCTCCGCGCCGTCCGTTCGCTTGCGCCGCCGCGGCGCGGCTCCGATGAAGGCTTCGTAGACCTCTCGCAGCGCGGCCCGCTGGCGCGCTGTGAGGCGGGGGTCGGCGGCGATCGCCTCCAACACCGCGCGATCGGCCGGCTCCTCGCCGGGCGGCGCCACACCCGCCTGCTTGTAGAGCGCGTCAGTGGAGCTCTCCAGCGCGTTGGCAATACCGTCGAGGACCTGCTCGGACGGCGCGCGCAGCCCGCGCTCGATCTGGGACAGATAGGGGTTGGAGATTCCCGCCAGCTCCGCGAACTGGCGCATCGACAACTCTGCGAGCTCTCGTTGCCGGCGGATGATCTCCCCTAGCGCTGCCGCTGAACGGTTGGCCATTGCAGCGCAGGATAGGCGCTACATGTCCTGGCCGCCATTGACCCCCCAGGTCGCGCCCGTGATGTAGGAGGACTGGTCGGCGGCGAGGAAGTGCACGACCCGGGCGATCTCGTCCGGGCGGCCCAGCCGGCCGACCGGGATCTGCGCCTTGATCTTGTCCAGCACCTTCTCGGGCACGTGCTCCAGCATCTCGGTGGCGATGAACCCGGGCGCCACTGTGTTGACCGTGACGCCGATCGAGTCGTCGGTCTGCTTGCCCGCGCGGGAAAGCTGCTGGGCGGCCTCCCGGGCCAGGGTCTTGGTCAGGCCGAACAGCCCCGACTTGGACGCGGCGTAGTTGGCCTGGCCGATGTTGCCGGTCTCCCCGATGACCGAGGAGATGTTGATGATCCGGCCCGACCCGCGCTCGATCATGTGCGGCAGCACCGCCTGCGACATGAAGAAGGCTCCCGACAGATTGACCGCCAGCACCGAGTACCAGTCTTCGTCGCTCATCTTCAGCACGGTCTTGTCGATCGTGATGCCGGCGTTGTTGACGAGCACGTCGAGGCGCCCGTAGCGATCGATCACCTCGGCGACCGTGCGGCGGCAGTCCTCCGCGGAGCCGACGTTGCCCTGGTGCACGCTGGCGGTGGTGCCGCCTTCGCGAAGCTCCTCCAGCAGCGCCTCGGCGTGTTCGGCATCCTGTCCGTAGCCGGCCGCCACGACGGCCTCCTGCTCGGCGAAGCTGCGCGAGATCGCGGCGCCGATGCCGCGGGTGCCGCCGGTTACGAACACCACGCGGCCGTGCATCCGCGGCCGGCGGTGGCGTCCGGGAAAGGTGCCCGTCTCGGGAGGCATATCCTGCTCGGACTCGGTGGTCGTGATGTCGGTACTCATGATTCCTCTCCTCTGGTTGCTTTTGCATCAGCGCCCCCCTGGCGCTGGGTTCAGCGCTCTGAGCGCTCGCTGAGCCAGGCCGCCATCTCCGGCCAGAGCTCCTTCCGCGCGCCGGAGCCGGCGATCAGGCCGATGTGTCCTCCGGGGCGGGCCATATGCGTCACGTCCTGGCTTGAGACGAGATCGAACAGCGGCATCGTCCCGGGGAGCGGAGCGATGTGATCGGCACCAGCGGTGACGACCATCAGGTTCTGATCGATCCGTCCCAGATCTACTCGCTGACCGCGCAGCCTGACCGAGCCTGTGACGAGCGCGCCGTCGCGGTACATCATCGGAATCCATTGCGCCCAGGCCCGGCCGGGAAACGGCGGATTGTCAGACACCCACTTGGCCATCGGCTGGTAGGCCTCCCGTCGCGATGCACCGTCCGCGACGCCCTGCCACAGCCGCCGGTAGGTGGTGAAGAAGTTGGTCACCGGCTTGAGCAGCTTGTTGGCGAAGTCGATCGAGGATCCGGGCAGCACGCGCCAGGCCTCGGCGACCTGCTCGACGTCGAACTCCGGATCGCCCACCCAGGCCGCGTAGTTGGAGGCGCGGCCGTCGACCGGCATCGTCAGCAGGGCGAGATTTCTGACCGCGGTCCGTTCCTCGCCGCGGTCCAGACCGCAGTAGATCGCGCACAGGGTCGCCCCGATGCACCATCCGAGCAGCGTGAGCTCATCGGAGCCGCTCTCCCGCAGGGTCTCGCGTATGGCCCAGTCAAGCTCGTCACAGACGTAGTCGTCGAGTCCCATCTCGGCGTCCTCCTCGTCGGGCACGCCCCAATCAACGAGGAACAGGTCAAAGCCCTCGTCGAGCAGATACTCGACCAGCGAGCTGCCCGGGCGTAGATCGAAGATCTCCGGGCGGTTGATCAGCGCGAACACCAGCAGCAGCGGCACCGGATACCGGCGCTCGGTCGAGCGGTAGCGGTAGAGCGTGGTGCCCCGATGGGTCCAGATCACGTCGCGCGGGGTGGCTCCGACCACCGCGTCGTCGGTGGTCAGGACGATGTTGGCGAACTCGAGCGCGTTCAGAGGGGATCTGACCAGGCGCTCGAGCACGGTCATCGCTTCGCCTGGGGGCGCTGGCGCGCCGGCCGGCTGGGGTCACGGCCGTTGCCGGTGGATTTGGCGTCGCGCTCGGCCACTTCGTCGCGCAGTGCCTCGATCTCCTGCAGCACCCGTTCGAGCTTGTCCTCGGTCCGGTGCAGCTGCCGTGCCAGCCGGGTCACGTCCGCTCGTCCGGCGATCCGCAGGTTGCGCAGGACCACATCGGCGAGATCCGAGCCGATCCGCGTCAGGGCGGCGATGTTCTCCGCGCTGCGGGCCATCACGAAACCGAAGCTCGGCTTGGAGACGAGTTCCTCGAACGCCCGCGCGGTATCCGACTCGGCCTGCTCGTACAGCGCCCGGACCTGCTCCTCCGGGAAAGGAGAATCCTGGGCGCTGTGCTGCTGATTGATGCGGTCAGCCATACCTCTCCTGCTCTCTACCTACCCGCTCGCGGCGATCTCATATCCGAGTTGCCTCAGCGCATCGTCACGATTCAGACGATCGTCCGAGCCTACGCTCCCGGCCCGAGACACGCAATGGCGGGGGTGACGGTCTTTATGGCGGCGTTCTACCGATGTTACGACCGTGGCCGCAGTGGCGCGTATCGTTCTGCACACCGTGCACCGGCGAGCCGTCCAGGCGGGGCAGCGCGCCCAGATCTCAGATCACTGCGCGTTCCGTGACTACGTGACTAGCTCGGCACTACAAGATCCGGTGGCTTGAGGATCAGACGATCGGGTAACCCGAGTAATAATGGCGACTGGTGCGAACGACGGTTTGAGCAGGACCTACCCGGCGGTGGCGGATTCCGTCCACGTCGCGCGGCATGAGCTGTGTGCCTTTGCCGCCGACTGCGGTGCGCATCCCCGACAGGTCGAGGCGGTCCGTCTGGCCAGCTCCGAAGCGCTGACCAACGCGGTCATCCACGCCTACCGCGACGAGCCCGGCCAGATCCAGGTCACCGCCGCGGTGGTCTCCGAGGAGCTGTGGATCCTGATCGCCGACGAGGGCTGTGGCCTGGAGCCACGGGCCGACCGTCCCGGGCTCGGTCTGGGATTGGGCTTGATCGCCCAGCTCACCGACGATTTCTCGATCGTTCCGCGCTCGGGCGGGGG